>Ga0302347_1000101_pt1 | contig 162597 bp, 142 predicted proteins | sample PhyWR1_FD_202178 | JGI IMG/M metagenome (GOLD analysis project Ga0302347, IMG submission 202178) | Leaf surface microbial communities from wheat plants in UC Gill Tract Community Farm, Albany, California, United States - DLSL W.R1 (v2)... | ecosystem: Host-associated > Plants > Phyllosphere >... | reverse complement strand
CCACCAACACGTCCGTCAATGGCCTGGGCACTACGGTTAACAACATTGTTAACAACGGGACGGGGATCAAGTATTTCCATACCAGTTCGATCCTGGCTGACAGCCTGGCATCGGGCACCGACAGCGTGGCCGTAGGCCCTGCTGCGACTGCATCGGCAAGCAATGCCATGGCGCTGGGTAACGGTGCCACGGCAACCATCGCCGACTCGGTGGCTCTGGGTAGCGGCGCGACGACTGCGGCAGCGGTTGCCAGCACCGGCGACACCATCAACGGCACGGCTTACACCTATGCCGGTAGTGCGCCGATTGGTGTCCTCAGTTTAGGTTCGGCGGGCAGTGAACGGCAGATCACCAATGTGGCCGCGGGGCAGGTTTCAAGTGCCAGCACCGATGCGGTCAATGGAAGCCAGTTGTTTGCCACCAACACGTCCGTCAATGGCCTGGGCACTACGGTTAACAACATTGTTAACAACGGGACGGGGATCAAGTATTTCCATACCAGTTCGATTCTGGCTGACAGCCTGGCATCGGGCACCGACAGCGTGGCCGTAGGCCCTGCTGCGACTGCATCGGCAAGCAATGCCATGGCGCTGGGTAACGGTGCCACGGCAACCATCGCCGACTCGGTGGCTCTAGGCAGCGGCGCGACGACTGCGGCAGCGGTTGCCAGCACCGGTGACACCATCAACGGCACGGCTTACACCTATGCCGGTGGTGCGCCGATTGGTGTCCTCAGTTTAGGTTCGGCGGGCAGTGAACGGCAGATCACCAATGTGGCCGCGGGGCAGGTTTCAAGTGCCAGCACCGATGCGGTCAATGGAAGCCAGTTGTTTGCCACCAACACGTCCGTCAATGGCCTGGGCACTACGGTTAACAACATTGTTAACAACGGGACGGGGATCAAGTATTTCCATACCAGTTCGATCCTGGCTGACAGCCTGGCATCGGGCACCGACAGCGTAGCCGTAGGCCCTGCTGCGACTGCATCGGCAAGCAATGCCATGGCGCTGGGTAACGGTGCCACGGCAACCATTGCTGACTCGGTGGCTCTAGGCAGCGGCGCGACGACTACAGCTGCAATTGCCAACCTCGGTAACACCATCAACGGCACGGCTTACACCTATGCCGGTGGCGCGCCGATTGGTGTCCTCAGTGTAGGTTCAGTGGGCAGTGAACGGCAGATCACCAACGTAGCAGCAGGGCAAGTCTCGAGCACAAGCACTGATGCGGTTAATGGCAGTCAGCTATTTGCCACTAACACGGCCGTCGATGTGCTTGGTGTGTCTGTCAATAACATCGTCAACAACGGAGCGGGGATCAAATATTTCCACTCTAACTCATCCTTGGCCGATAGCACTGCGACGGGTATCGATAGCGTGGCCATTGGCCCTCAAGCGGTGGCAGTTGGTGCGCAATCTGTAGCCTTAGGTACCGGGGCGGCAGCCAATCACGCTGGCAGCGTCGCGCTGGGTTCGAGCGCGGTAACCACAGTTGGTGCTCAGAGCGGTTATACAGCTTATGGCCTCAGTGCTGCGCAGAACTCGGTGGGGGAAGTGGGTGTTGGTACTGCGTTGGGTGATCGCAAGATTACCGGGGTGGCAGCAGGCTCGGCACTTAATGATGCGGTCAACGTGGAGCAACTGACAGCAGTGGGTAATCAGGTGGCGCAAAACACCACCAATATCAGCAATCTTGACGGCCGGGTCACTAATCTGGAAGGGGATATCCTAAATGTATCTGGCGGCATTACGTCCGTGGTCAACCGTGTCACTCAAGTGGAAAGCAATGTAACCAATCTGCAGAGTGGTAAGGACGGCATGTTTCAGGTGAATAATACCAGTGCTGCTTCGAAACCTTCGGTGACGGGTACCAATGCGATCGCGGCCGGTCCTGGTGCTGTGGCTTCCGGCAACAACAGCGCCGCTATAGGCACCAATGCCAAAGCCTCCGGTACCAATTCGGTAGCCGTGGGTCATGATGCCAGTGCTACAGGAAACAACAGCGTCGCACTCGGTGCCAACTCGGTCGGGACTCGTGACAACAGCGTCTCGGTGGGTGCAGTAGGCAGTGAACGGCAAATCACCAATGTGGCCGCCGCCACAGAGGGCACTGATGCCGTCAACTTCGATCAGCTCAACAAGAGTGTTGCGAATATCACCAATAATACGACTGCCTATACAGATCAGCGTTTTTCCGAACTCAAGCGCGACCTGAAAAAGCAGGACAACACCTTGAGCGCGGGTATTGCTGGTGCGATGGCTATGGCCAGTCTGCCACAGCCGTACTCACCTGGAGCTAGCATGACGTCGATCGCTGTAGCTAACTATCGTGGGCAATCAGCACTGTCGTTTGGCATATCGAGAATCTCCGATAATGGTCGCTGGGTTGGCAAACTTCAGGCCTCTACCAGTACACAGGGTGATACTGGTGTGGGGCTTGGTATCGGCTACCAGTGGTAAGTGAGCGGAGCGCCCACGTGACGGTGGGGGGTTGTTGAGTACCTTACAGCCAGGCAGCGTAAGCGCCGCCTGGCTTTTTTCGGTCAACACAAGGCTAATACCTATGTCAGTGTCCACTCTATCCAGCTGGATCCTTGCCCTGATGTTGCTGGTTGCCTGTGATAACAGCACTCGTGCCAATGTCGCCAAGGACTCCCAGGTCGTATCACTGCCGGCACTTCCGGTGATTCAGAGCGCTGTCATGGTGCTCGTGCCGATGCATGACGGTCAGCGCAATGAATTGTTGATGTCCGAGGTGTGCGCCTTGGCGCGGGGTGAGAGTACCCCGCTGCAAGTGGCTCAAAAGCTCATGCACCAAGGCATTGACCTAAGTACGGTGCCTCCACAAGGGCACCCGCTTTCATTACTGGTTGACCCGGATAAATCCCGACGTATCACCGCGTGTGCTGCTTACATTGCCAGCTCAGTGATGATGTTGCCAAAAACTGATGTGTTCATGGTGCAAGTCCCTGCTGGATCCTCTACCAGAAAACGAAAACTGCAGATTGACCCGAAGAAGCTTTCTTCTTTCATGCGCATACAATTGGCGGTCGCCAATACGAATGCTGATGTCTTTGCGTTGATTGCGACGCGACTGGAGAAAACCCACGGGCTGACACTTGAGCAATATCACCAGCAGGCCAAAACCCTCTTCGTAGAGCTCGCCCCTTTGTATTTGCAGCGGATCAAAAGCCTTTTTGTGCTGGGGCAGAGTGCCCAATATGCGCTGCTTGAGTATTCCGACAGCAGTTTCAAATTTACGAGCAGCAGCGGGTATCTTTTTGAATACGGCTACGATGGCCTGAACTTGAGCTTCAACCGAACGCCTTGGTATGGGGGGGGCAAGTTGTTGGGTAAAACCTATATGCTGGACGTTGACTACCTTGCCAACCTGCGGGGTCAATAAACAACGCAGTACCCTGCGTGACAGCCGACAGATTCACCCTAGGTCTTTCAGGTCGCCGAGCTTCAAAAATAAGCCCCCCACCCCAGCCCTCGGGGGGGAGGGCCAGGGTGAGAGGCTTTTTTACTTGGCCGCAAACTTTGACCCACGCCCCCCATCAAGCTGCGCCTGCAACATCCCCCATTCGCGGGCAACAATCGAATACGGGATAAAAATGCTCACTCTCTGCGCGCTCTTCAACTCGGGCAACGTAATTGCACTGTTCAGGCTGGTCGAATAAAAACCGGCATTGATCCCCACCACGCAACCGTCACTGGCGATCACCGGCCCACCCGACATGCCCTTGACCAGCGGAGCATCGTGAATGGCATACAGGTCACCGCTGTGATCTTCTGTATTGCTGAAGGGGGTTTTATACACTTTGCCCTTACCCGTAGTGGTCACAAGGTAAGGGCTCACGCCCACGGCCGTGATGCTCTCTCCCACCTGCGGCGCTCGCCATGCCGGGAAGTGACCATTGGCTTTATGCTTGATAAAGACCAGATCGCAGCGTGTGCTGCAACGGTATGCAACGTTGGGGATAAACGGGGTATGCCCAGTGGTGACGGCGTAGTCCTCATTCCACTGCACGGCCGAGGCCATGTACATATACGGCATGGGAAAGCCTGAAAAGATGGGAAAGTAAGCTTCATTGACCGGCCCCGACAAGTCGGGCTTCACGAATCCGTTGCATCCTGCAGTGACAACTCCTATTAACAAGAAGGCCATGATCTTGATCATGATAAATCACCGACTTATAGGGAGGATGCGACTGGCTTTGATTGTCAGTATTTTGACTACAGCAAAAACAGCACGCCTAACCAATTGTTTTGGTTGGGGCATGTATTATTTATGGATGAGGTTTTAATAACGCGTATGAATCAATCGAACTAAGCTCAATTGCCATTTCGAGCAATTGCCACGTTCAAATAATTGGCGTCGGAAGTTTGATGGTTCAGAGCGTCGGCCACAAAAAAAGCGATCAACAACAAAGGTTGATCGCTTTTTTTATATCAAGCCGGGCTCAAGGCCTTTCATGCACTATCAGTCTGCGGCGCCATCATTTTTTTGAGCGCCAACGGTCTTGCGTTCACCGGTTGGAGAAACTTCATACACGTTCATCACCCAAGTGTCGGCGATCACGGTTTCAACCACGTAATTCTTCTTGGCTTGTGGCGTGAATTGCTGCGCAACAGGCTGCTCTTTGTCGAACGGCGTAGGCATTGGAATACCGTTGAAGGTGAACTGCTTGGCCTTGACCGTCCCTTCCACGTGCACCACTTTGTCTGCATCGACCAGCTTGCTGATGCTGTCAGTGCCACCGCCAATTCGCTTCAGATAGGCCGGTATGCGCTTGAAGTAAGCAGTGTCATAAACACGATCACCCGCGTCATCCATTCGACCGTCGGAATACCCGTACATGTAACTGACAGGGTGATCACCCTCCCCGCCGATGGTACGGAAGGTCAAGCTGGCTTGATGTTCATTCATGACCAGTGGCACGACCGGCGTTGAAGTGAGATCACCCGCCTTACGGCTACTGCAACCGGTCATCACAAGGGCGAGTGTGATTGCTAACGGAACTGCCAGATAAGTTTTCATTCGATCCTTGAACTGCCTGTGAAAAGGACTGTGTAGAGCCATTTGCAGAGTGAAAGTTCCCTTACGCTGTTGGTGCTGCGATGGAGTTGACTCGTGTGTTGATGCAAGCCCTGCGGAGTAACACCCTGTACACGAGGAGTCTTTTGCATTTCGGGCAGCGCTGCGTGTGATTATCGCCGCGCCACATCCGAAAAGTAGAACTTGTCCAGCGTATGCCGCGACTCGGTGTACTCGAACTGGCGCCCATCCTGTAGAAACGTCTGGTTGCTCACCACGATCACATGGCTCTGACCCTCCAGGTCCAGGTGCTGCTGGTCGTCCTTGCTGCGCGGCACCGCTTCGATGGTGCGCTGGGCATAGCTGATCTGCAGATTCAGGGTCTGCTCGATATAGGCATAGATCGAGTGCTCGGCAATGGCCTGATCCAGCCCCGGAATCAGGTCGCTGACAAAATGGTTGATGTCCAGAATCACCCGCTTGCCATCAATATGGCGCACGCGTTTGATGCGGGTTATCAGGCTGCCCGCTGCAACATCGAACTTCTCGCACAGTGCGCCTTCGAGCGGGAACCGGGTGAACTCCACCACCTCGGTACTGACGTTACCGCCCAGGCGCGGGTAGGTCTCTTGAAAGCTGACGATACCGCCCAGCTGGAACTCGATCGGGCTGGATGACAATACAAAAGTGCCCTTGCCGTGGATCTTCTGGGCAAATCCACGCTCCTGCAGTTGTTCAATCGCCTTGCGCACGGTTCCGCGGCTGGCCCCATAGCTGGCCATCAACTCGGTTTCGGACGGCAGGCGCGCGCCGCGGGCCAGGCGTTCAGTGGTGATACTGGCAAGCAGATCCGTGTAGATCTGATTGTATTTGGTCATGGCGAGGGCTCTATGCCGGTTGGGCTCGGGGCCCGGAACCTTAAGGGTTGGAGGGAAGGCAGCGCAAGTACGCGGCAGAAAAATCACTAACTCGTCTGTACCAGTTGTTGCTTTAACTCGTACAGACGAGTATTTTTTTGCTACGGCGTGCTGCCACAGCGACGCTCCATAATAAAAATTCAAGCGAGACCACGCATGAGCCACGACTATTCCCAGATCGCCCGCGAGCTGCTGCACAGCCTCGGTGGTGCCGCCAACATTGAGCAGGCCGCGCATTGCGTCACACGCTTGCGCCTGGCCCTCAAGGACCCAAGCCTGGTCGACAGCACCACCCTCAACCAGATCGATCTGGTCAAAGGCTCCTTCTTCACGGGCGGCCTGTACCAGGTGGTGATCGGCCCCGGTGAAGTCGAGAAGGTCTATGCCGCCCTGCGTGAGCAGACCGGCCTGGCAGCCGCCACTATCGCCGACGTGAAGCAGCAGGGCGCCGACAAGGCCAACGCCATGCAGCGTCTGGTGCGTGTGTTCTCCGATGTGTTTATGCCCATCCTGCCCGCCCTGATCATTGCCGGCTTGCTGATGGGGGTTAACAACCTGCTCGGCGCCAAGGGCATGTTTATCGACGGCAAAACCCTGCTCGACGCTTATCCGCAACTGGACGGGGTGTGGAGCCTGATCAACCTCATGGCCAATACCTCTTTTGTATTCCTGCCCGCGCTGGTGGGCTGGTCGGCGGCCAAGCGTTTTGGCGGCAGTGAAATCCTCGGCATTGTGCTGGGCCTGATGCTGGTTCACCCCGACCTGCTCAATGCCTGGAACTACGGCAAGGCCGTGGCCGGGCTGGAGGGCCAGAGCCTGCCGTACTTCAACATCCTGGGCCTGTTCCAGATCGAGAAAGTGGGCTACCAGGGGCAGATCCTGCCGATCCTGATGGCCGCCTATGTGATGAGCGTGATAGAGAAATGGCTACGGGCGCGAGTGCCCAATGCCATTCAATTGCTGGTGGTACCCATTACCACCATCGTCATCACCGGGGTGCTGGCGCTGGCGATCATTGGCCCGGTGACCCGTCACCTCGGCATCCTCATTACCGAAGGCGTAGTGCTGTTGTTCGACGTGGCCCCGGTGCTCGGCGGAATGATTTTCGGCCTGCTGTATGCACCGCTGGTGATTACCGGCATGCACCATATGTTTCTCGCCGTGGACCTGCAATTGATTGCCAACCACGGCGGCACCTTTATCTGGCCGATGATCGTCATGTCCAACCTGGCCCAGGGCAGCGCCGCGCTCGGGGTGTTCTACATGAGCCGCAATGTGCGTGAGCGCAGCATGGCCTCTACCTCTGCAGTCTCGGCGTACTTTGGCATCACGGAACCGGCGATGTTCGGGATCAACCTGCGCTACAAGTTCCCGTTCTATGCGGCGCTGATCGGCTCGGCGCTGGGCAGCATTTTCCTGTCGCTGAACAAGGTGCTGGCTTCGGCCATCGGTGTTGGCGGCTTGCCCGGCTTTATTTCGATCATTCCGCAGTACATCCCGATGTTTGTCATCGGCATGTTGATGGCCATTGTCGTGCCGTTTGTCCTGACCTGCGGCCTGAGCCTGAAAATCATTCGTCCGGGTTATCGCGTCGCGTAGCACATCCACTTTCCTGTAGCCGCTGCCGAAGGCTGCGATGGGCTGCGAAGCTGCCCGTCTTGATAGACGGTCCAGCGGCCCTTATCGCAGCCTGCACCAGCGGCTACAACGTCCAAGCAAGGAACACCCCATGCAAGACTGGCAGCGTTCAGTGATCTATCAGATCTACCCAAAAAGCTTTTGCAGCCACGCGGGCAACGCGACCGGTGACTTGCGGGGGGTGGTCGACAAGCTCGATTACCTGCAGTGGCTGGGCGTCGATTACCTGTGGCTGACGCCGTTCCTGCGCTCGCCCCAGCGCGACAACGGCTATGACATCAGCGATTACTACGCCATAGACCCGAGTTACGGCAGCATGGCCGATTGCGAACTGCTGATCCGCGAAGCCGGTGCCCGTGGCCTCAAGCTGATGCTTGATATCGTGGTCAATCACACGTCCATCGAACACGAGTGGTTCCAGCAGGCGCGCAGCAGCCTCGACAACCCGTATCGCGACTTCTATATCTGGCGCGACCAGCCAAACAACTGGGAGTCCAAATTCGGCGGCTCGGCCTGGGAATACGAGGCGCAAACCGGCCAGTACTATCTGCACCTGTTTGACCACACTCAGGCCGACCTCAATTGGGACAACCCCAAGGTACGCGCCGAGGTCTACAAGCTGATGTGCTTCTGGCGGGACAAGGGCGTGGGTGGCTTTCGCCTGGATGTGATCAACCTGATCTCGAAACCGGCGCATTTCCCCCAGGACGACAGCGACGGCCGCCGTTTCTATACCGATGGCCCCAACGTGCATGAGTACCTGCAGGAGATGCACCGCGAAGTGTTTGCCGGCCACGATCTGGTCAGCGTCGGCGAGATGTCGTCCACCAGCCTTGAGCACTGCATCCGCTACTCGCGCCCTGACAGCCAGGAGCTGTCGATGACCTTCAATTTTCATCACCTGAAAGTCGATTACCCGAACATGCAGAAGTGGGTGCGGGCTGATTTCGATTTCCTGCAGCTCAAGGACATTCTTTCGGAGTGGCAGGTTGGTATGCAGGCCGGTGGCGGCTGGAACGCGCTGTTCTGGTGTAACCATGACCAGCCGCGTGTGGTTTCGCGTTTTGGCGATGACGCTGAACACCGCGTGGTCTCGGCCAAAATGCTCGCCACGGCGCTGCATTTTTTGCAAGGCACACCCTATGTGTATCAGGGTGAAGAAATCGGCATGACCAACCCCGGGTTCGAGCATATCGAGCAGTATCGCGATGTCGAAACCCTGAATATCTATCGCCTCAAGCGCGAAGCCGGGGTGCCTCACGACGAATGCATGGCTGCGATCAAGCAAAAGTCACGGGACAACGGCCGCACGCCAATGCAATGGGATCATCAGGCCAATGCCGGTTTCAGCAGTGTCGAACCGTGGATTGGCATCCCCGCCAACGCGGCGTTTATCAACGTTGAAGACCAGCGCAATGACTCGGCTTCGGTGCTGCATCACTACCGCGAATTGATTGCCTTGCGCCGCGCAGAGCCCTTGCTGCAACACGGTGTATACCGTCTGTTGTTGCCCGAGCATAAGCAGGTATGGGTCTATGTGCGTCAGGGCGATGGCGAGAGTCTGCTGGTGATCAACAACTTCTATGGCACACCCTGCGATATCGAACTGCCTGAAGGTGTGGTTGACGCGGGTATGAGCCAGCGGCTGCTGATCAGCAACTACGACGACTGCCCGGTGCGCAGCAGTCGGATTTCACTGCGTCCGTATGAGTCATTTGCCCTGCATCTGCAGTGATTACCGGTTTTACCCATAACAATAAAAAAGGTCGTTCCATGAAATCTTCACTCAACTACAGCATCTGTATCGCCAGCCTGTGCCTGCTGGCACCGTTGTCGGCCAGCGCCCTGGAGTTCGCCGGGTATTTGCGCAGTGGCGTGGGCAACTCGCTCAATGGCGGCAAGCAATCCTGCTTCAAGCTGCCCGGTGCCGAGGCCAAGTACCGGCTGGGCAACGAGTGCGAACAATACGCCGAGCTGGAACTGCGCCAGGACGTGTACAGCTTTGACGATGGCTCGGTACTGAGCGTCGATGGCATGGCCTCGCTGTACAACCAGTACGACCGCCAGCTGACTTTCCAGGGCGACAACGGTTCGGCGCGTCTGCCGCAACTGTACGCGCAGTGGTCGAACCTGCCGGGTCTCAACGGCGGCTCACTGTGGGCCGGGCGCCGTTACTACAAGCGTAACGACATCCATATTTCCGACTTCTACTACTGGAACCAGAGCGCCACCGGTGCCGGTATCGAGGATGTACTGATCGGTGGCCTGAAATACAGCTACGCCCTGTCGCGCAAAGACAACCTGTACCAGGAAAACTATGTGACTCGCCACGACTTCAACGTGGCCGGTTTCAACACCAACCCCGGCGGTGAGCTGGAGTTGGGCCTCAGTTATCTGGACAAGCCCGAGCGCACTGACGCCCACAGTGGCTGGGCCATTACCGCGCAGCATGTGCAGAGCGAGTTTCTGGGGGGCAAGAACAAGTTTGCCGTGCAGTACGGCGAAGGCTCGGGCACCGGCCTGGGCTATACCGGCGACTTTCGCCTGGATAACAGCAGCAAGCGTTATCGCATCGTCGAGTTTTTCGACTGGCAAGTGACGCCGCGTTTCGGCGGGCAGGTGGAGGCGGTGTACCAGAAGGATTTTCGCCCCGACGGCGGCAATCAGGAGTGGCTGTCTTTGGGCGTGCGCCCGACTTACGCGATCAGTGAGCAGTTCAAGCTGGTCACCGAGCTGGGGCACGATCAGGTCAAGGCCGCGGACGGTACGCGCAAGTTGAGCAAGTTCACTTTCGCGCCCACCTGGTCACCCAAGGGCCCAGGTTTCTGGACGCGCCCGGAAGTGCGTTTGTATTACACCTATGCCAGCTGGAACGCTGCGGCACAGCGCGCCGCCAATGAGTTTGATGCAGGCTCGGCGCTCTCCGACAGCGGTGCATTCGGTTCGGCCCGTCACGGTTCCAACGCAGGTTTGCAAGTCGAGTACTGGTGGAAGTAAGCGAGCTGTCGGGGCTCGCGCTCCATCGGCATTTAACCGAATCAACTGCAGGTGAAGTTATGGTCACATCCCAACAAGTGGAATTGCTGGCACCGCTGTCCGGTGTGCTGATGGCGCTGGATAACGTGCCCGACCCGGTGTTTGCCAGTCGCCTGATAGGCGACGGCCTGTGTATCGATCCGACGTCGCAGGTGCTTTGTGCGCCGCTGGCCGGGGTGATCAGTAACTTGCAACACACCGGCCACGCCATCAGCATCACCCATGCCAATGGCGTGCAGGTGTTGCTGCATATTGGTCTGGATACCGTCAACCTGGGCGGCAAAGGCTTTACGGCGCTGGTCGAGGAGGGCCAGCAGGTGACAGCGGGGCAGGCGCTGATCGAGTTCGATGCAGACTACATCGCCCTGCATGCCCGCAGCCTGTTGACGCTGATGCTGGTGGTCAGCGGCGAACCTTTTGTGGCCCCGTCACCAGGTGGCGTTCTGGTCGAAACGGGCCAGCCGCTGCTGCGTCTGCAACTGGGGCAGGCCGAGACAGTGGCCGAGGTGCAAGCCGGCGATACCCAGCGTTCCCAGCCGCAGCGTCTGCCCAACCCCAACGGCTTGCACGCCCGTCCTGCAGCGGTGCTCGCCCAGGCGGCGAAAGGCTTTGCGGCAACCCTTCATTTGCACAAACAGGGTGAGAGCGCCAATGCCAAGTCGCTGGTAGCGATCATGGCCCTGCAGACGGTTTGCGGCGACAGCGTTTACCTCAGTGCCTGCGGCTCAGATGCCGAGCAAGCGCTCAAGGTGCTGAGTGAACTGCTGGCTGAGGGTTGCGGCGAATCGGTCGTGGCTGTGGCGCCCGAAGCGCAGCCAGTAGCAGTGCCGGAGCCTGTGGACAGCAACGAATTGCGCGGGGTCTGTGCGTCACCGGGTTCGGCCTTCGGTCATGTTGTGCAACTGACAGAAAGCGTGTTGCAGATCAGCGAACTGGCAACCGACCAGCGCCACGAGCGCGAGCAGTTGCAACAGGCCCTGGCAGGAGCCACCGCGCAGCTGCAAACGCTGTGCGACACCACACAGGGCAAGGCTCAGGCCGAGATTTTCAACGCTCACCAGGAGCTGCTGGAAGACCCCGGTTTGCTGGAGCAGGCTTTCGGGCTGATCGAGCAGGGCAAGAGCGCAGCATTCGCCTGGCAGAGTGCCACACACGAAACCGCGACCCTGTTCAAAGGCCTGGGCAATCGCTTGCTGGCCGAACGCGCGCTGGATCTGGACGATGTCGGCCAGCGCGTACTCAAACTGATACTCGGGGTTCAGGACTGCGCACTGGAGTTGCCGGATCTGGCCATCCTGATTGCCGAGCAACTGACCCCGTCGCAGACCGCAACCCTGGATACCCGCAAGGTTGCAGGCTTTGCCACGGTCGGTGGCGGTGCCAGCAGTCATGTGGCGATTCTGGCCCGGGCGCTGGGCTTGCCGGCACTTTGCGGTATGTCGCCGCAGGTGCTGGCGCTGGCTAACGGAACCGAGGTGTTGCTCGATGCGGATCAGGGGCAGCTGCACCTGGAGCCGGATCCGCAGCGGATCCGCCAGCTCACCCTCCAGCGTGCCCTTCAACATCAGCGTCAGCAGCAGGATTTGCAGCAGGCGGCACAGCCAGCCAGTACCCGTGACGGGGTACGTATCGAAGTCAGCGCCAATATCGCGTCCCTGGCCGAGGCAGAGCAAGCGGTGAGCCTGGGGGCAGAAGGGGTCGGCTTACTGCGCTCCGAGTTCCTTTATCTGGAACGCAGCAGCCCCCCCAGCCATGCCGAGCAGGTTGCCACTTACAGCGCCATCGCCGATGTCGTGGGTACCGGGCACAATCTGGTGGTGCGCACGCTGGATGTGGGCGGCGACAAACCACTGGCCTATGTACCGATGGCACACGAGGCCAATCCATTTTTGGGCATGCGCGGAATCCGCTTGTGCCTTGAGCGTCCACACCTGTTGCGTGAGCAGTTCAGCGCGATTCTGGCCAGTGCCGACCTGACCCGTCTGCACATTATGTTGCCGATGGTCACGCAGCTGTCCGAGTTGCGCATGGCCCGCCAGTTGCTCGAGGAGCAGGCGCTGGCGCTGGGGATCAAGACCCTGCCAAAACTGGGCATCATGATCGAAGTGCCGGCAGCAGCGTTGATGGCGGATCTGTTTGCCCCCGAGGTGGATTTTTTCTCCATTGGTACCAATGACCTGACCCAGTACACCCTGGCGATGGACCGGGACCATCCGCGTCTGGCCAGCCAGGCCGACAGCTTGCACCCGGCGGTGCTGCGCCTGATCGCCACCACTGTCAAGGCCGCCCATGCCCACGGCAAATGGGTCGGGGTGTGCGGCGCACTGGCCTCCGAGACGCTGGCGGTACCATTGCTGCTGGGGCTGGGTGTCGATGAGTTGTCAGTGAGCGTGCCGTTGATCCCGAGTATCAAGGCGCGGGTTCGAGAGCTGGATTTCGTCGCGTGCCAGGCCCTGGCGCAGCGTGTGCTGGGCCTGGAGAGTGCCGGACAGGTGCGGGCTGCATTGCAGCCATTGGTGCAACCCATGACCGAGTTGGAGTCCTGAACATGTTCGATAAAGCGCTTAAAGCATTCTGGAAGGCCCTGACACCCGATCTGGTGGTGGATGAGCCCGCTAAACCGGTGTTGACACTGGATAAAACGGTGCTGGCTGCGCTGGGCGGGAGCGGCAATATCAAGACCGAGCAGCGGGTGGCCTTGACCCGGATCCGTGTTGAGCTGGCCGATATCACCCGCCTGGATCCGCAAGCCCTGCGTGTGGCGGGTGTGCCCGGGATCCTGAGCCTGCCGGGTGGGGTGGTGCATCTGGTGGTGGGGTTGTAAACCCAGTCCTGCGGCCCTTAGGTGGGAACGGGCTTGCTCGCGATGACAGCGCTGCGATGTAGCTGCAACACCGCAGCGATCCGTTCGCGAGCAAGCCCGCTCCCAAAGGGTGTGTTTGCCTGCCAGCTGTGACCCTTCGCCACCCCGCCCTTACTGTTTCGCAATTGCAGGTGTATCGTATTCGCCTTTTGCGGGCCCAACGCCCGCGCCGGATACGAGAGGTAGTTGAATCCATGTCCTTTACCCGTCGACAAATACTCGGTGGTCTGGCCGGCCTGGTAGTGGTGGGTGTTGGCGCAGGAGGCGCTTCGCGTTACTGGCTGGGCAAGGTGGCTGCCGAGAACGCCGGCCACGATTACGAACTGATCAGCGCGCCACTGGACGTCGAGCTGGTGCCCGGCCATATCACCCAGGCCTGGGCGTTCGGTCCATCGGCTCCAGGTACCGAGCTGCGCGTGCGTCAGGGTGAGTGGCTGCGGGTGCGCTTTATCAACCATCTGCCAGTCGCAACCACCATCCACTGGCACGGTATCCGCCTGCCCCTGGAAATGGACGGCGTCCCCTACGTCTCGCAACTACCGGTATTGCCCGGAGAATACTTCGACTACAAGTTCCGCGTGCCCGATGCCGGCAGCTACTGGTATCACCCCCACGTCAACAGCAGCGAAGAGCTGGGTCGTGGCCTGGTCGGCCCGCTGATCGTCGAAGAGCGCGAGCCTACCGGCTTCAAGCACGAGCGCACCCTGAGCATCAAGAACTGGCACGTCGATGAAGAGGGCGGCTTCCTGCCGTTCAGCATCACCCGCGAAGCGGCCCGTGGCGGAACGGCGGGGCGCCTGTCGACCATCAATGGCAGCCATGTGCCGACCATCGACCTGCCTGCAGGGCAGATCACCCGCGTGCGTATTCTCAACCTCGACAACACCCTTACCTATCGCCTGAATATCCCCGGCGTGGAAGCGATGATCTACGCGCTGGACGGCAACCCCATCGAGCCAAGGCCATTGGGCAAGGATTACTGGCTGGGCCCGGGCATGCGTATTTGCCTGGCAATCAAGGCCCCGCCCGCCGGTGAAGAACTGTCGTTGCGTGACGGCCCGGTACGGCTGGGCACTTTGCGTTCGGTCGCCAGCACCGATGCACCGGGCGAGTGGCCACCGGCGTTGCCCGCCAACCCGATTGCCGAGCCCGACGTGGCCAATGCCGAGAAGATCAACTTCAACTTTGAGTGGGTCGGTTCGATGTCCGAGAACCTGGGCCCGGATCAGCCTCCGAGCCTTTGGCAGATCAACGGTGTGGCCTGGGATATCAAGGACAAGACCTGCGCTGACCGACCGATTGCCAAACTCAAGCTGGGTCAGAGCTATATCTTTGAATTGAAGAACATGACCCAGTACCAGCACCCCATCCATTTGCATGGCATGAGTTTCAAGGTGCTGGCCTCCAATCGCAAAAAAATCATTCCGTATTTCACTGACACCTATCTGCTGGGCAAAAACGAACGTGCCCGCGTGGCGCTGGTGGCGGATAATCCTGGCGTGTGGATGTTCCACTGCCATGTGATTGATCACATGGAAACCGGCCTGATGGCCGCTATTGAGGTTTCCTGATGGGACAAGGGCGTCAACCCCTGATTATCGACCGCAGCCGCGATCAAGACTTTATGCGCGAAGCGCTGGCGCTGGCCGCTCAAGGCGCAGCGCTGGGTGAAGTGCCGGTGGGTGCGGTGCTGGTGCAGGACGGTGAAGTCATCGGCCGTGGCTTTAATTGCCCGATCAGCGGCAGCGACCCCAGTGCTCATGCCGAAATGATGGCCATCCGTGATGCAGCGACGGCTGTCAGCAACTACCGGCTGCCGGGCAGCACGCTGTACGTGACGCTGGAGCCATGCAGCATGTGTGCGGGGCTGATCGTGCACGCCCGGGTGGCACGGGTGGTGTATGGCGCGCTGGAGCCCAAGGCCGGGATTGTGCAAAGCCAGGGGCAGTTTTTCACCCAGGGCTTTTTGAATCACCGGGTGCTGTATGAAGGCGGGGTATTGGCTGAAGAGTGCGGGGCGATCCTCAGCGAGTTCTTCAAGGCCAGAAGGGCTCGCTGAGCCCGCTCCCACAGGGGTGAAGGGCGTGTGTTACTTCCTGGCCACAATCACCGCCCGCATTGGCGCCGGCAGGCCTTCGATGGTTTTGCTGTGGTCGTTCGGGTCCAGGTAGTCGCTCAACGACTGGTACTTCATCCACTCGGTGGCACGTTGTTCTTCAACGGTGGTAACGCTCACGTCCACGCAGCGCACATCGCTGAAACCGGCACGGCGCAACCAGCGCTCCAGCGCCGGGATCGAGGGCAGGAACCACACGTTGCGCATCTGCGCGTAGCGGTCTTCCGGCACCAGCACCTGGTTCACGTCACCTTCGATCACCAGGGTTTCCAGCACCAGTTCGCCGCCTTTGACCAGGCAGTCTTTCAATGCCAGCAAATGCTCGATGGGCGAACGGCGGTGGTAGAACACACCCATGGAAAATACAGTGTCGAAACCTTCCAGGTTCGGCGGCAGGTCTTCGAAAGGGAACGGCAGGTGCCACGCCGCTTCCTGCTGCAAAAAGCGTTGCACGGCCTGGAACTGGCAGAAGAACAGCCAGTTGGGGTCGACACCGATCACGCTGTGGGCGCCTGCACCGAGCATGCGCCACATGTAGTAGCCGTTGCCGCAGCCCACATCGAGGATGCGCTTGCCCTTGAGGTCGACATGCGGCGCGACCCGCGACCATTTCCAGTCCGAGTGCCACTCGGTATCGACGTGAACGCCAAACAGGTCGAACGGGCCTTTGCGCCACGGTGACAGGCCCATCAGGGCTTCGCGCATCTGTGCACGGGTGGCGTCGTCGCAGTCGGTGTCCAGGGTCAGGCCGTTCAACAGGTCGATTTCGCTCGGCTTGACGTCGGGCAAGGCATCCAGCGCGCTTTGCCAGCGCTCCAGGTCGCCGTGGCCTTTCTCCATCTTGACGTCGAGCTGGGCTTGCAGGGTGTTGGCCCATTCAGCCAAAGGAGTGCCGGCCAGACGCCGGGCAAGTGGGGACAGATCAATCATGGCAAGGCAATCAACGAGGCAAAGTTAAGACACTGGAACCACGGCACGACTTTCGAGAACCCGGCCGCCAGCAGGCGCTCTCGGTGTTCTTCGAGGCTGTCGGGCTTCATGACGTTTTCGATGGCGCTGCGCTTTTGTGCGATCTCCAGATCGCTGTAGCCGTTGGCGCGCTTGAACGCCACATGCAGATCAGTCAGCAGCCCGTGCTCTTCGGGGTCGCTGAAACGCAGCTTTTCCGAAAGGATCAGGGCACCGCCAGGCAGCAGCGACTGGCGGATACGGCCCAGCAGCGCCAGGCGCTCTTCTGGAGCGATGAATTGCAGGGTGAAGTTCAGCGCCACCACCGAAGCCGGCTCGAACGCCAGGGCCAGGATATCGCCTTCGATGACCTCGACCGGCAGCAGCTCCTGAAACATCGAGTTCTGCCCATTGAGGTACTCGCGGCAGCGCTCGACCATCGCCGCCGAATTGTCCACCGCAATCACCTTGCAGCCTTCAGTGCGCACATGGCGGCGCAGGGCCTGGGTGACTGCGCCCAGCGAGCAGCCCAGGTCGTACAGCACGCTGTCGGGCCGGGCGAACTGGGCGGCGAGCACGCCGAGGTTCTCGACAATGGTCGGGTAGCCGGGCACCGAGCGTTTGATCATGTCCGGGAACACCCGCACAACGTCTTCGTTGAAGGCGAAGTCCGGCACCTGGGTCAGGGGCTGGGCGAAAATACGGTCGGGTTCTTTGCTCACGGCGGTTCCGGCGGTGGAATTTTCAAAAGGGGCGGCATTTTAGCCAAGTTGGCGCCGGGATGCGCGGTCTGTCTGATAAAGCGTTCAGCGTTTGCCCTGGGAAAACACCGAGGCGGCAATGCCCCACTGGCCCAGCCAGTAACTGAGGATGATCAGGTAGGGCGCGGCGCTGAACGGTTGCACAAAGCGATCGATGCCGATCAGGCTGTCCGAGACCACAAACGCCAACGCCCCGGCGGCTGCCAGCCAGGCCGAGTGTTTCGGTACGCCGCTGCCGAGGCGGGCGAGGGCGCGCCAGAGCATGACGCTGATGGCCAGGGCGTAGACGCCCACGGGCACCAGCAAATCGCCCAGGCCCTGGCTGGCCATGACACTCAACAAGCTGCCACCGGCAAGCAGTGCCAGGATCAAGGCCGGCACAGCTGCGCGGCGGCAGTCCACCAGGTAGGCCTTGAGATAGGCCAGGTGGGCAAACAAAAACGCCCCAAGGCCAAATACAAACAGGTCCTGTGGCCAGGCCAGCAGAATGTCGCCCAGCAGGGAAAACCCCAGGCCTATGCTGATCCAGTGTCGATAGGGGCTGACAGGCCCGCTGTGCAGCCAGCCGAGCAATGCCAGTACCGGTACGGGCTTGGTCAGCAGGCACAGCACCATGGCGTGCGTGCTGACGCCATAGAGGTAGGTGACAGCTCCCATGATCGCAAGGATCAGCCACGCCATATCAGTTCACCGTAATCGGGCAGTCGAACACCTGCGCGGGTTCGGCTTCGGGTTCCCACGGTTGCTGAGAGGTCAGGCGCAGGCGCCCGCTGCCAGGGGCAAATACCTGAAAGCGCCATGTCGATTGACCAGCGCTGCCCAGCAACTGGCCATTATCGCTACTGGTGTAGACCTCCGGGCCCAGGCTGCGCAGCACACCGCCTGCGGAGTCCTGGATGGCCCAGCGGTAGCCGGTGGTGGGGTTGCTCGGCAACGACAGGATCAGTTGCTGGCCCACATACAGTTGCTGGGGGCAGTCGCTTTGATCTTCGAGCGTAACGTTGTGTGCAGGCTGTTGGGCACAGGCCGTCAGCAGGCTGAGGCCAAGCAGGGGGATAAGGCGTACAGGGGGCATTGAAGGCTCCGGTCAGGCAAACACAAGGGCGCAGCATAACCCATGAAGGGAGCTGCGCCATTCGTCGCCTGCCGATCAGAAAGAGGCGTGGGGCGGGCTGATGCTGAATTCGCCGCACATCTCCATGCTGTTGCTGTTGTGGTCCAGGCCTTCCATGGTGAACAGCCGGGCGCTGTAGCAACTCTCGACCACGCTCAGGTGCAGGGTGCCGACATCGGCCTGATTCAAGTGATACACCTGGCGGCCATCGATTTCAACGCACTCGATGTAGGACATGGACAGGATGGGGCCGTGTTCGTCTTTTTGGAACCGGTAGATACCCGACTGGATATTGATATCCAGGGTGAACGCAACCGCGCGATAAGCGGTTGAGCCAAAGTCATCGAACTCGCCGGTAATGACGATTTTTTTCTGGCTGCTGGCAAAGGTCATTTCCTGCGCGGTAAACGCGGGACGATCCAGCAGTTCGGCCTTGAGTTCTCCCCGGGTTCTGGGGTTGAAAATTTTTTGTCCTGACTCCTTGAGCCTCAGGACATCCGGGTTCTCATATACAGGATGATGAAGTGCCATATTCTTTTCCTGCATTATTTTTGTGGGAATTAGCTCTATTAAGGATGGGAAATGAACAACCGTCTACTGTCATAAATGACAGTAGACGTGTCTAGTACGCGACTTGCGTGGAATTTTGGATCCAATATTCGAACTGTGTTGCTTTAAGCCCGACTTGCCTGATTAGCCGCAGTGAGGCAATCGCAGGCAAGTCAGGGCCTACAAACAGTTTTAAAACAGCACCTTGGCCACATCGGTAAAGCGCTTGGCAAAGTGTACGGTGATGCCTTCCTTCAGATAATCGGGCAGCTCTTCGAAATGCCCGCGGTTCGGTTCGGGCAGAATCAGTTCGTTGATTTTTTGCCTGCGCGCCGCAATTACTTTTTCGCGCACGCCGCCAATCGGCAACACATGCCCGGTCAGGGTCAATTCGCCGGTCATGGCGATGCCTTTTTTCGGCGGCTGATTGCGAGCCAGCGACAGCAGGGCACTGGCCATGGTCACGCCTGCGCTGGGGCCATCTTTGGGCGTGGCCCCTTCAGGCACATGCAGGTGGACAAAAGCTTCATCGAAGAACTTCGGATCGCCGCCAAATTGCTTCAGGTTTGAGCTGATGTAGCTGTAGGCGATTTCAGCCGACTCTTTCATCACTTCACCCAGTTGCCCGGTCAGCTTGAAGCCGCGATTGAGGGTGTGAATACGTGTTGCCTCGATCGGCAGCGTCGCTCCGCCCATGCTGGTCCAGGCCAGGCCGGTAATCACCCCGGTACCGCTGATGACCTGTTCGTTACGGAACACCGGCATGCCCAGTGAAGCTTCAAGGTCTTTGGGGCCGATCTTGATCACGGCTTTGGGGTCTGCCAGCAGCTTGACCACGGCCTTGCGTACCAGTTTGCCCAGTTGTTTTTCCAGCTGGCGCACCCCGGCTTCGCGGGCATAACCGTCAATCACCGCGCGCAGGGCGCTGTCGCTGATGCTCAGTTTGTCTTTGGCCACGCCAGCTTTTTCGAGCTGTTTTGGCCATAGGTGACGCTTGGCGATCGCGACTTTCTCTTCCGTGATGTAACCCGAGAGGCGAATCACTTCCATACGATCGAGCAACGGGCCGGGGATCGAGTCCAGGGTGTTGGCGGTACATACAAACAGCACTTTGGACAGATCGAGGCGCAGGTCGAGGTAATGGTCGAGGAAGTCGACGTTCTGTTCCGGGTCGAGGGTTTCCAGCAAGGCCGAAGCGGGGTCGCCCTGGAAGCTCTGGCCCATCTTGTCGATTTCGTCGAGCATGATCACCGGGTTCATTACTTCAACATCTTTCAGTGCCTGCACCAGTTTGCCCGGCTGGGCGCCAATGTAGGTGCGGCGATGGCCCTTGATCTCGGCCTCGTCGCGCATGCCGCCGACGCTGAAACGGTAGAACGGGCGGCCCAGGGACTCGGCGATCGACTTGCCGATACTGGTTTTGCCCACGCCCGGCGGGCCGACCAGCAGTACGATCGAACCGCTGACCGAGCCTTTGTAGGCCCCGACGGCGAGGAATTCGAGGATGCGATCCTTGATGTCATCAAGGCCGGCATGATGGGCGTCGAGCACCTTGCGGGCGTGCTTGAGGTCGAGCTTGTCTTCACCCAGCACGCCCCAGGGCACCGACGACGCCCAGTCCAGGTAGTTACGGGTCACGGCGTATTCCGGCGACCCGGTTTCCAGGATCGACAGTTTGTTGATCTCGTCATCGATGCGCTTTTGCGCCTGGGCCGGCAGGGTCTTGCCTTCAAGGCGCTGCTTGAACTGTTCGATATCGGCGCTGCGATCATCCTTGGTCAGCCCGAGCTCCTGCTGGATGACCTTGAGCTGTTCCTTGAGGAAGAATTCGCGCTGATGTTCGCCGATCTTAAGGTTAACTTCGGCTGAAATCTCTTTTTGCAGCCGCGCTACCTCGACCTCCTTGCGCAGCATGGGCAGCACTTTTTCCATGCGTTTGAGCATCGGCACGCAATCGAGCACCTGTTGCAGCTCGTTGCCGGTGGCAGACGTCAGGGCCGCTGCGAAATCGGTCAGCGGCGAGGGATCATTCGGGCTAAAACGATTGAGGTAGTTTTTCAGCTCTTCGCTGTACAGCGGGTTGAGCGGCAGCAGCTCCTTGATCGCATTGATCAGCGCCATGCCGTAGGCCTTCACCTCGTCGGTGGGCTCCTTGGGCTGCTGCGGGTACTCGACCTCAACCAGATACGGCGGACGGTGATGCTTGAGCCACATGCTGATACGCACGCGGCTCAGGCCCTGGGCCACAAACTGCAACTTGCCGTTTTCGCGGCTGGCGTGATGCACCTTCACCAGGGTGCCGTATTCCGGCAGGCTTTTGGTGTCGAAGTGGCGAGGGTCATCAGGGGGCGTGTCGACAAAAAACAGCGCCAGGGAGTGATGGGGGGATTTGCTGACCAGTTCCAGGGTCTCGGCCCAGGGTTCTTCATTGACGATGACCGGCAGCACTTGTGCCGGGAAGAACGGCCGATTGTGAATCGGAATGATGTAAACCTTGTCCGGCAGATTCTGCTCCGGCAATGCCAATTCAGTCCCTCCAGAATGTGGATGGTGTTCGGATTCAGTGTGTTCTACATCGGTGTACTCAGTGGTGTTGTCCGGAAACTCTTGCTGGTCGCTCATGGGGCACCTGCGCAATTGGGTATGGATGTTAGATGGGGCGCGGTGCCAGTGGTTTCAATGGTGAACAGATTTTCATGTGTAAGGAGAAGAAACCCCGTAGACGGATAGGCGGGTACAGGGAATATTCAACTGTGGGAGCTTGACCGACGATCAGGTCATTCTCGTGCCCGTATTTCATGGTCGCTTCGCAATCAAACCCAGCCTCACGCCTTCCTCGGCGGCAGAACAACTGCTTGCACGTCGATTGAAGAAATAATCCGTCAAACCCCCGTGCGCTAGGCCTTTGTCGCCAACAACTTGACAGTAGACGGCCCGAAATTAATGGGTGATCTTCTGTCTGCAGCAGTTGGATCCATAACAACAAAGATGGATTGGAAGGCCACCGGTATGGCTTTTTCAAGGAAGTCGCGGGAGCGCTTATGTGGCCATTGGCATTCACTCAATGGATTGAGGGCGCAGCATGAAGTTGCGCAACAGTTTTCAGGCGCGTATCAGCCTGTTTCTTGCCTTGCTCCTGCTGTTGGTGATCGGTGCGGTGTACTTCGCCGTTAAAGCCGTGACCATTACCGTGGCCAGCGATCAGGCGCAAGAGCAGCTCAAGACCGGAACCCGGGTGTTCGAGCGCTTTATGGATCTGCGCTGGCGGCGTATCCAGTACGGCCTCAACTGGCTGACCAATGACTCGGATTTCCGTGAGGCGACGATCAAAGGCAGCCCCTCGCTGATAGAGCACGCCCTGCAGGAGTTCGAGGCGAGCCTGCATGGCAGTGAGCTGTTTGTGCTGGATCTGGACGGCAATATCATCACCAGCACCCTCAAGGGCCTGCCAGCGGGGCAGGCATTTCCTTATGCCAAGGCACTGCGGCTGGCCCGTCGCAACACTCAGACCATGGTCATCGGCATCCTGGCAGGGCGCCCGTACATGCTGGTGCAAGGGGTGGTGCTGGGCCCTTTGCCTGTGGTACGCGTGGTCTCGGGGATGCCGATGGACGACGTGTTTGCCCATGAATTGAGCTCCCTGAGCAACCTTGAAGTGTCGTTTATGACGGTCAAGCCAGGCGAAAGCGGAATACTGAGCAGCACGCAGCCGGACTTCATGAGCGCCAGCATTATTGAATTCGTGCAGGAGCATACGCCGGGCTCGACAATCCATTTCAGTGAATTCCACGGCCGGCGCTTTCTTGGCCAGATGCTGCAACTCGCCAACTCCGGTGACCCGGGCAACGGCCAAGTCATGGCGGTGCTGCAAAGCCCGCTGGATCAGACGATGCAGGCATTCGACTCGCTGGATCGCAAGTTTCTGTGGATATCCCTGGGGGCTTTGCTGGCTTCATTGCTCGGCGCCTTGTGGCTGGCGCGGGCGGTTTCGCGGCCGGTCAGCCTGTTGGCGGAGGCTGCGCAGCGCATTGGCCGGGGCAACTACGAAACGCCGGTGGAGCTTACACGTAGGGACGAACTGGGGTTTCTGGCCAAGGCGATCAATGCCATGCAAAGCGGGATTGCCGTGCGCGAGCAGCAACTGGCACATAACGCCCTGCACGACCCGCTTACCGGTTTGCCCAACCGCGCCCTGGCCATGGAACGCCTGGGCAGTGCCATCAGCGCAAGGCGCGGCGTGGTGCTGATTTACCTGGGGATCGATAATTATCGTGTGATCAATGAGAGCTTCGGCCCCGAGGGTGGGGAGCGGATCATGCGTGAGTCCGCCCGCGTGATGCTCGACGCTCTGCGTGAACGCGATACGGCGGCACGCATCACCGGCAACGAGTTCTTGTTACTGCTTGAAAGCACCCAGGTTGATGTGGGTGTTGCGCTGGCTGACAGGTTGTACGCATTGCTCAAGCGTCCGCTGAGCATTGATGGGCACGAGGTGTTGCTGGAAGTCTGCATGGGCATTGCGATCTACCCGCTCAATGGGCAGAGCGCTGAAGAACTGATCAGCCGTGCTGCGATTGCATGCCGGGATGCCGCCGCCTTTCCGGGTTATTTGCAGGTGTATCAGCAGGACCGTGACCTCGCCCACCAACGGCAAATCCAGCTGATCCGGGACTTGCGCAGTGCCGCCAGCGATGGCCAGTTGCAGCTGTATTATCAGCCCAAAATGGATATCCGCAGTGGCCATGTGCGCCAGGCTGAAGCGCTGTTGCGCTGGCAACACCCGGAACTGGGCATGGTCTCGCCGGCGGAATTTATTCCACTGGCTGAGCGTACGGGCAGTATGTTCCTGCTGACGGGCTGGGTCATCGAGGAAGGTATCCGTCAGTTGGCCGAGTGGAACCGCAAGGGCCTGCATATGCAGCTGTCGCTGAATATCTCGGCGGAGGATTTGCACGGTGAAAATCTGTTGATGACCGTCGAGCGCCTGCTCAAGCGTTATCAGTTGTCGGCTGAGCAACTGATATTCGAAATCACCGAAAGCACGGCCATGCGCGACCCCGAACACTCGCTCAACGTGCTGGAAAAGTTGCGTGATGGCGGGATCAGCTTGTCGGTGGATGACTTTGGCACCGGTTACTCGTCGCTGGCGCATCTCAAGCGCTTGCCGGTGCAAGAGCTGAAAATCGATCAATCGTTTATCCGCAACCTGGACGAAACCAGCGAGGACGCGGTGATCGTGCGTTCGACCATCGAAATGAGCCACAACCTGGGGCTCAAGGTGGTGGCTGAAGGCGTGGAGTATCAGCATACCCTTGAACTGCTCGAGCGCTGGCACTGTGATACGGCCCAGGGCTATCTGATCAGTCGGCCAATGGATGCCGTGGCGTTCGAGGCCTGGGTGTGGAAATTGCGGGCAACGGTTTAAAACCGGGCTCACAAAAAAGGCGGCTATCTCTCGATAGCCGCCTTTTTCAATACCAGCTGTAAATCTTACTCAGCCAGTTTGAACGCCATTACATAGTCACCTTTTTTGGTGCCCAGGCCGCCGTGACCGCCCGCCATGACCAGCACATATTGAGTGCCGTCCTTGCCGGTGTAGGTCATCGGGGTGGTCTGGCCGCCAGCAGGCAGGCGACCTTCCCACAGTACTTTACCGTTGCTTACGTCGTAAGCACGCAGGTACTGGTCAAGGGTACCGCTCAGGAAGGCCACACCACCTGCGGTGGTGAAGGTCCCGCCCAGGCTTGGAACACCCATGGACAACGGGATCGGTACCGGCGAGCTGTCACGCACGGTGCCGTTTTTGTGTTTCCAGATCACTTCGTTGTTGGTCAGGTCGACTGCAGCAACATAACCCCACGCCGGTGCCTGGCAAGGCAGGCCCAGTGGCGACAACAGTGGCTCCAGGATCACGCCGTAAGGTGCGCCTTTGTTCGGTTGAACGCCGGAGGTTTCGCCTTTGCGCGGGCCCATTGCAGCCACGTCGGCCTGCGGAACCAGCTTGGAGGTGAACGCCATGTAGCTCGGGTTCAGGAAGGCAATCTGGCGAACCGGGTCAACCGAAATGCCACCCCAGTCAAACACGCCGAAGTTGCCTGGATACACGATCGAGCCTTGCAGCGATGGCGGGGTGTACATGCCGTCATAGCGCAGGGACTTGAAGTTGATCCGGCACAGCATCTGGTCGAATGGGGTTACGCCCCACATGTCGCGTTCGGTCAAGACCGGAGGAATCATGTTCAGGTCAGAACGTGGCTGTGTCGGTGCAGTGTGGTCACCTTCAACAGCGCCGCCCGGGGCCGGAACCTCGGTGATCGGCACAATGGCTTCGCCAGTGCGACGGTCCATCACGTAGATGCTGCCTTGTTTGGTGGAAGCCAGCAGGGCCGGTTTCACGCCATCGGCGGTTTTCAGGTCCATCAGGGTTGGTTGACCACCTACGTCCATGTCCCACAGGTCATGGTGAGTAAGCGGACGGTACCAGCGGACTTTACCGGTGTTGATGTCCAGGGCGGTGATGCCAGCGGCATAACGCTCGGAATCTTCGGTACGGTCGCCACCATATTGGTCAGGCGTCTGGTTGCCCATCGGCAGGTACAGCATGCCGAGGTCTTCGTCGACAGCGAACATCGACCACATGTTTGGCGAGTTACGGGTGTAGGTTTCGCCTTCAGCAATCGGAGTGGTTTTCTCCGGGTTGCCGCTGTCCCAGTTCCATACCAGCTTGCCGGTACGTACGTCGTACGCACGGATCACGCCCGATGGCTCGTCGTTGGAAATGTTGTCGGTCACGTGGCCGCCAATCACGACCAGATCTTTGGTCACGGCAGGTGGCGAGGTGGAGTAGTAACCACCCGGAGCAAAGGTACCGATGTTGTGACGCAGGTCTACCGCGCCATTGGTGCCGAAGTCTTCGCACACTTTACCGGTGTCGGCGTTCAGGGCGATCAGACGGGTGTCGGCAGTCGGCAGGAACAGGCGGCGCGGGCACGAGTTGCTGGATGTAGCAGCAGGCTCGGCAGCGCTTTGTTCAGTGCTGACTTTGGCGTAGGCGTTTTCGTCGTGATAAGTCACGCCGCGGCAGGTCATGTGTGCCCAGCCTTTGAAGTTTTCAGCGTTCTGAGTGCTGATCTTCGGATCGTAACGCCAGATTTCCTTACCGGTATCCGGGTCAAGCGCTATGACCTGGCTGTGCGGGGTACACACATACAGCATGCCGTTGACTTTCAGCGGGGTGTTCTCGGCGGTTGTTTCGCCGGGATCGCCTTCACCAGGGATGTCACCGGTGCGGAATGTCCAGGCTGGTACCAGCTTGTGGGCATTTTGCGGGGTGATTTCTTTCAGCGGCGAGTAACGGTCACCAAAGGCGGTACGACCGTAGGACTGCCAGTCGCCATCGGGCATGGCCGGTGCAGCGTTGGTCATGCCAGGTACGGCATCACGGTCCAGTTGGCCTTTGATTTCACCCGGGCTGGTGAACTGGCTGGCCAGTGCAGCCAGACCGGCCAGCACTACGGCAACGCTCAGTGCGCCGGTGGCAACCGGTGCCGACTGACCGCGCAGGACAGGGCGACGGAACCATGGCAGCAGCAGGACGATACCGATGGCGAACCACATGGCCAGGCGTGGCACCAGTTGCCACCAGTCCAGACCGACTTCCATCAGTGCCCATACGGTGCTGGCGAACAGTACCAGTGCGTACAGGGTCAGTGCTGCGCGGCGCCCGGCAATCAGCAGTGCGCCCGACAAGCCAAAACCGATCCCGGCCAGCAGGTAGTACCACGACCCGCCCAGCGTGACCAGTTTGATACCCCCGGCCAACATGGCCAGGCCCATTAGCAGCAGCAAGATACCGAGAAGGCTCGGTAGCAGGCGGCTTCGACTGAAAGCACCTTCAGTGCTCATAGTGTGGTTCTCCGTTGCGTTTGAGGTGTTCCCGCGAGGGTGGGGTCTTTAAGGGACGAACCGACGCGGGAGTGAATCAGCTAAATAGGTGTTCGATCACAACCTTCAAGGTTGTTGTTGCAGTCCGTTTGTCAGAACGCACTTTGAATTTTCAGACCGCCAATCAGTGCATCATCCAGCTGGCTGACGCCGCCCGGGTGACGGATGTATTGCAGGTTCGGTCGAACGGTCAGCCAGTTGGTGACGTGGATGCCGTAGTACAGCTCGGCGCTGTATTCAGTGTCCTGGGGAGGCAGGTAGTCCGGGTTGTCGAAATCGTAGATGGCGCGGGCCTGGTTAGTGGCCTGGGCGTTCTTGCGATAAGCCGGGTTGACGTGAACGCGCGCCATGGCAAAGCCGATATCGTCCTTGGGACGGGCATCGAACACGCCTTTGTAGACGACGCCAGCCTGGACGTAGTTGTCCACGGCGTTGGTTTTCTTGTCGTGCATAGTGGCATTGGCAAACACACTCAAGCCCCTCGACTGGTCGCTGGCGCGGGTAGTGAGCTGTTGTTGCACGCCCAGCCACATCCCGTGTTTGCTTGAACTGCTGCGATACGCTTCACCGGTCAAGGCTGCTGGCTGGCCGTTGGCATCTTTGTAAGCATCTGTTGCCTTGGCATTACTGTAGTAGTAACCCGCGCGGTATTCCCCTGGCAGGCCATTAATTTTTGGCGTCCACACCAGTTCGATCGGCAGTACTGCGCCCTGGGTGCCGCTGCCGCTGAGCTTGAAGCCGTTGCCGCGATCCAGGTTGGACGGGTTTTGCTCATAGGCACCGACCTGTGCGTACAACTCGGGGGTCAGGTGATACTTGACCCGCAGGGCCCACTGGCTGACGGGCCAGTTGTACCAGATGCTGCCGGCCCAGTTGCCCACCTGTGAGCCGCAGAACGCCAGGTTCTGGAAATCGCAAGGGAACGAGTTGAAATCTTCGCCCTGACCAAAGCGGCCGACTTTGATGTCGAGCTTCTGGTCAAAGAATTTCTGCTGATACCACATTTGCGTCAGGCGCGTGGTCTGGCCACGGCCCCAGACTTCCTGGGCCGAAGTGAAACCGCCCACCCGTGGATCGTTGATGCGGTCATTGCTGATGTTGTTGCCGCTGCGATGGGTGATGGTCAGCTGAAATTCAGCGTCGTCCCAGCCCAGGATCTTTTGCAGGTCCAGGTGCGTGCCCAGGCCGAACTGGTCGCTGTAGCGCGCCGTGCGGTCATGGTCATAGCCGCCGTGCAGGTTGGAGCCGACTTCGCCTACATAGTCGAGGGAAAAGGAGTAACCCTGCTTTTCCAGTTCGCTACGGGTACCACCCCAATCGCCGAGCATCCACTTGGAGTCAGCGTCAAAGGCGGGGGCCGCCTGCACGCAAGTAGCCAGGCCCAGAGCGGTAATGCCGCCGATCAAAGCCAGAGCTTTTTGCCCGGCAACAGGAAGCAGCGCGCTGTGTTTGCGCATATTCAGGAATGTGGACATAGGTCGAGATGCGAGTCTTTATAGGTATGGCTGTGGCAGTGGGTAGCGCTGTCTTTGAGGGCAGGGCTGACACTTCAGAGTTAAGGGCGGAATGAATCGTTTCAGCCCTTTATGCGGAAATGATAAAGCCCTGAAACGTTTAGAAACAGCACTTTAAGTGACATGGATCATTTCTGATTCAGTAACAGTGTGCTGCGACGGTTCGTCCCAGGGCTCTTTTGTCGCGCCCCGACTTGATTGGAGGCCGCGTATTTACTGCTGTGCAGCTTAGAACGTGGTGCGCAGGCCTACCTCGATACCGCGCCCCGGTGCGGGGGCGATGTCACGTAAAATAGAACTGGCATAACGCACGGTCTGGTTGGTCAGGTTGTCGCCTTTGACAAACGCCAGCCACTGGCTGCTGCCCACATCGAAGTGATAACCGGCACTGGCGCCCAGAGTGGTGTAGCCATCAGTGCCCGATTCGTTGGCCGGCACACGGCCCTGATTGCTGGCATGTTCGACGTCAACCCGCGCTTGCCAGCGGTCCATTTCCCACAGCAAGCCGCTGCTCAGGCGCAGCGGGGCAATCCGCGGCAAGGCTTCGCCGGTGTCGAGGTTGGTGGCGCGGGTGTAGTCGCCCGACAGTTCCAGTGCAAACTTGCCATAGGCACTTTCTCCGAGCTTCCAGTGATCCTTGGCCTCAAAGCCGGTGAAACGCGCCCTAACCCCGGAATAGGTGTATTCCGGAATGCCGTCGGCGTCTGGCTCGCCTTCGTCGTTCAGTGTACGACCTGTACCCAGCAGACCGATGTAATTGGAGAAGTGGCTGTAGAACACCCCGATGCTGCCATTGTGGGTGCCATTGTCGAAGCGCAGGGCCAGGTCGCTGGATACGGCTTTTTCCTTCGACAGATTGGCGTTACCTACTTCATAGGTGCCGGTAGCGATGTGGGCGCCATTGGCGTACAGCTCGTAGAACGTTGGTGCGCGTTCGGTGTAGCCCAGGGTGGCCGCCAGCGACCAGATCGGGGTGAGGGTGAACACGGCGCCTGAAGACAGGCTGCCCGCCGTGAAGCTCCTTGAACGGTCCGCCGCGGCAAAGCGCTCATTGCCCTTGGCGTCCGGGTCGACCACGGTGCGCTCAAGGCGCCCGCCGAGGCTCAGTTTGAGGCGCTCGGTGGCCTGCAGTTCTTCAAGCACAAACAGGGCGCCGCTGTTGGTGTCGGTTTGCGGTACGAAAGCTTCTTCACCAAGGGCCGAAAATTCGTTGCGATTGACCTGTGCGCCAATGACACCCTCAACCGGGCCGATCGGTACATGGCGGGCTTCAACGCGGGCTTCGTAGCCCTTGTTCTTGAACGTGGTGCCGACTTCGCCGCCCTCGATTTCGCGGTGCTCGTAATCGGTGTAGCCGGCATCTATTTTCAGCGAGCTGAACGGGCCTTGCAGGTTGCGGATTTCGGAGGCAAAGGCGTAGTGATCCTGCTTCATGCGGATGCGTACGTCCTGCTCGGCCGGTGAGCCGTAGTTGGCGTCGTAAGTGCTGTACGACAAGCCTGCGTAACCATCTTCCCAGGTGTAGGAACCGCCCACGGCACCGCCGTCCTGCCGGCCATTGCTGTTACCCAGACGGCCTTTTTTCTCGTCACCGTCTTCGCTTTCGGGGGCATGACGGCTGCGGGCATAGCCGGGGATTTTCAGGTCGTTGAACTCGCGGGCGTTGGCATCCAGATGCAGGGCGAAGGTGCCATCACCGGCTTCCAGCTTGCCCGCGCTGCTGCGGGTGGTGTCGGCACCGCCGTAGCGCAGTTCGCCTGCCCCGTGAATGCCGTCGATGGCGGTGGTGGGGATACGGTTGTCGAAGGTGTTGACCACGCCGCCGATGGCGTTGCCGCCGTACAACAGGGCGGCAGGGCCGCGAACAATTTCGATTCGTTCAACGTTGACCGGGTCCAGCGGTACCGCGTGGTCATAAGACAGCGATGAGGCATCCAGAGCGCCGACGCCGTTGCGCAAGATGCGAATACGGTCGCCATCCAGGCCGCGAATGATCGGTCGGCTAGCGCCCGGGCCGAAGTAGGACGAAGACACGCCGGGTTGTTTGTTGAGGGTTTCGCCCAGGCTGCCTTGCTGATTAAGGGTCAGGTCGTCGCCTTCCAGTACCGTTGTGGGTGAGGCCAGCTGGGTGTTGCCCAAGGGGTTGCCGGTAATGACTTGCTGGGGCAGATCGAGGGCGTAGGCCGGGGAGGCGAGCAGCAGTGCGGTGGCGAGCGGCGTTAGACGAAGGCGACGCAAGTGACGCGGGAGTGCAGGGGAGGACATTACAAGTTCCTTGGCAGGGTGACGAAAGAAAGCGGCGCTGAGCGCTCTTTGACTGGACAGCTATGGTTACAATATAACATCACTTTAATCTGTCAAAGCGGAACTTTCATTTCTGCCCCGGGACACGGCTAGACTGGTTGCTTGGCGAATGCACTTCCCCCTGAGCAGGTGCTCGGCTAAGGTGCGCGGCTTTCTCTCTTTTGCTTTAAAGGCCCGGCATGACTGAACCCAACAACAACCCATTGCACGGCGTGACGCTGGAACAGATCCTCACTGCGCTGGTGGCGCATTACCAGTGGCAGGGGCTGGCCGAGCGCATTGATATTCGCTGCTTCAAGAGCGACCCGAGTATCAAGTCGAGTTTGACGTTCCTGCGCAAAACCCCTTGGGCGCGGGAAAAGGTCGAAAAGCTCTATGTGAAATACGCCCGTACCAAGCGCGAGCTTTGATCGGCACATGAGTGCGTTGTCCAGGCACAGGCTCTGCCTGCTGCTGGCGATCCTGGGCTGGAGCGGCCTGGCGATTCAGCTTGAGCTGGTACTGTTCGCCCGCTGGCAGAGCGGTGCAAGTGTGGTAGGTGGGCTGGTGAGCTATTTCAGTTTTTTCACCATTTTGACCAACACCCTGGCCGCCAGCGTACTGACCTGTGCAGCCGATACCCCCCCGTCAAAAGCCAGGGCGTTTTTCTTGCAACCGTGGGTTAGCAGCGGCATTGCTGTCAGCATTATCGTGGTGGGAGCGGCGTATAGCCTGTTGCTGCGCCAACTCTGGCAGCCTGACGGTCTGCAATGGCTAGCCAATGAAATATTGCATGACGTGATGCCGGTGCTGTTTACGCTGTACTGGTGGTTTTACGTGCCCAAGGGATTGTTGCGCGTGAGCCATATCGGACTCTGGATGCTGTATCCGCTGCTGTATTTCGCCTACATCCTGTTGCGTGGGCACCTGCTGGGTGTGTACCCGTATCCGTTTGTCGATGTCGAAAAACTGGGCTATTGGCAGACGTTTATCAATGCTGGCGGAATTCTGGCGGGGTTTGTGGCGGTGGCATTGGGGGTGGTGGCGGTGGATCGTCTCAGGGGGCGCAAGTACTTGTAGCAGATGCCGAAGGAACGAGGCTGCGTTCGGCTGCGAAGCAGTCTTATACACTGAGAACCGGGGTTAACTGGCTCAGCGTGGTGTCTGATATTGCGACGACTACGTCGCCGAACCCAGCCTCGTTCCTTCGGCAGCTGCTACGGGGTGTAGGGAGCAATTACTCTTCGGTACTGCCATCCAGGCGCCAGTAGCCCACAGCCTTGACGAATTCTTCGTTCAGGCCATGGGTGTCCAGCAGCACTCGGCGCACTTTGCGCGACAGCGCGCTTTCGGTGGCCACCCAGGTGTACAGCGCACCTTCGGGGATGCTCAGTGCTTCGACGGTTTTAAGCAGGTCCTCGCCCGGTACATCACGGTGTACCCAGATCACTTCGACCGCTGCGGCGCTGTGCAGGGGGTGTTCTTCAAGCGCGTTTTCGACCTCGATCACCACCAGGGCACGGCGGTTGGCAGGCAGCTCTTCAAGGCGCCGGGCAATGGCCGGCAGCGCGGTTTCGTCACCGATCAGCAGGTAGCTGTCAAAGATGTCCGGTACTACCATCGAACCGCGCGGCCCGCCGATATGCAGATACTGCCCTGGCGTGGCCTGGGCGGCCCAAGTGGCTGCCGGGCCGTCACCGTGCAGGACAAAATCGATGTCCAGCTCAAAGGTGTTCAAGTCAAAACGGCGTGGGGTGTAGTCGCGCATCGGCGGTATGCCACCTTTTTGCCCGGCGCTCAGTTCCAGGGTTTCCAGCGCTGCCTGTTCTTCGGCGGTCTGCGGAAAAAACAGCTTTACATGGTCATCGCTGCCCAGGCTGACAAACCCCGCCAGCTGTGGGCCTCCCACGGTAATTCGGCGCATGCGCGGGGTCAGGTCGACCACGCGCAGCACTTCGAGTTTACGACGTTTGATTTCATGCATGACCCGGTGAATGGTCTGGGGTGTGGCAGCATTCATTCAGCGTTCTCCTGCGCAGGCTGGGCAGATACAGGGCCATCGACGATGGCTTTGGCGGTGTTGTTGAGCAAGTCGCGTACCCGCAGGATTTCTGCCGGGCTCCAGCGACCGTGGTGCATTTGCAGGGCATGGCGCAGGTTGTGCACCGCCTCGTGAATCTCGGCCGGGCGATCATGACCGCGCAGTGAGCGCTTGCTGACGTCGATGCGCATCCGCACGCCATCGAGTGCTACCGCCTGATCGGTCAGGTACTGGCGACCGGCATCGGTCACGGTATAGCGTTTTTTTCCGCCTTCGGCGTCGCCCTGAATCAGCTCGCTCTCTTCAAGGAAGGTCAGCGTGGGGTAGATCACGCCAGGGCTGGGGCTGTAGGCACCGTCGAATAAACCTTCGATCTGGCGGATCAGGTCGTAGCCGTGGCAGGGCTGCTCGGCGATCAGCGCCAACAGCAATAATTTCAGATCGCCCGGGGCAAAAACCCGGGGGCCGCGGCCACCGCGTTCGCGACCGGGGCGTTTCTCGAAGCCGTCTTGACCCGCGCCATGTTCGCGGTGATGGGGATGATGGTCTCTCATTGTCTTTTCGCTCTCTCATTAAGTTAGACATAACTTAAGATATATCTTAAGGAATGTAAAAACCCAGTCGACGAACGGTAATGATTCTCAATGGGAGCGCTCCCACAGCTTGGCTATTTCGCTGCGGTGTGTACTGGCGCAGGTGCCAGGCACAAGGTGTTGGTGCCTGGTTGCAGATACGGCGTAAGGATCGGTGCCATGCCCTTGAGCACTTGCACCGGCAGTGCCGAGGTGAATTTGAAAGCCTCGGCCGAGCGTCCGGGAACGAACGCAGTCAAGGTGCCGAAGTGATGCTCGCCGATATAAAACACGAAGGTCGCCGTGCGATTGATCGACTTGGAGCTAAGGATACGTCCGCCAGCACCCATGCTTTCGATGCGGTTGTCGCCGGTGCCGGTCTTGCCGCCCATGGCCAGGGGTGTGCCGTCGTCGAGCTTGAAACTGCCCGATACCCGTCGCGCCGTACCGGCATCCACCACTTGCGACAGGGCTTCGCGCAGTGCCGTGGCCACTTCGCTGGGCATGACCCTTACGCCTGCGTCAGGGTCGTTGACCAGGCGGGTTTCATAGGGAGTATCTGCGGCGAAATGCAGGGTATCAATGCGTAATACCGGCAAACGTACGCCATCGTTAAGGATAATGCCCATCAGCTCGGAAAGTGCCGCCGGGCGATCCCCCGAACTGCCCAGTGCGGTGGCGAGAGACGGCACCAGGTGGTCGAAGGGGTAGCCGACTTTTTGCCAGCGCTGATGGATATCAAGGAAGGCTTCGATCTCCAGCATGGTGCGGATGCGGCTGTCGCGGGCGCTCTTGTGCCTGCTTTTAAACAGCCAGCTGTAAACTTCCTGACGCTCATGTTCGCTGGCGTCGACAGCTTGCTGGAAGGTGGCCTGCGGGTTATTGAGCAAATACCCCAGTAACCACAGATCCAGCGGATGGACTTTGGCGATATAGCCTTGGTCAGGCAGGTTGTAAGCGCCGGGGCCATAGCCTTGGTACAACTTGTCCAGACGCTCGTCGGTGATCTTGTCGTTAGTCAGATGCGAGCGCACGAAGCGGTTGAAGGTAGCCTGATCGGCATGGGGGAACAGGTAACGATGCACTGCCGACATGCGAATGGCGGTGGGGTGCATGCTGTCCAAGAAGGTATCAAGGCGGGCCTTTGAGTCTTTCCCGCGGTATTTTTTCCAGAACTTAAGCATGAAGGTGGTGCCTTCGCGGTCGGCGAAACGACTGAGGTATTCCTGGCGCATCGGGTTGCTGTCGTCACTGAGCAGGTCCGCGTTATTGCTCGGCGACTGATAGCTGGTGTAGCGCACCACGTCGCGCATCAGGCGCACAAAGGGGAGGTTGATCGACTCACGGATCGAATCGCGCAGCGTCGCGATGCGGTTGTTGTCCTGGCTGCGAAAGTTGTGGAAGTGATGCATACCGCCACCGGTAAAAAAGCCTTCGCCGGGGTTGGCCGAGTACTGACGGTTGAGTGCGGCATCCAGCATGGGTGTCAGTTGTGCACCAGGATTTTCGATCAGGTACGCCAGTGCCCAGCGGGTCAGCGGATCCTGGTGGGTGATGGGGATTTTTTTCAGCGTCGTGCCAGGCTGGCCGCCGTAACGGTCATGCAGCTCGGCAATGATCTGCAGATAGGTGGTCAACACCCGCAGTTTGGCGGTGGAGCCCAGTTCCAGTTTGCTGCCTTCATTTATATCGAAGGGCTGGTCGGTGCTGTCGGTCTGTACCCGGGCGCGGGCGCCGTCCGGCGTAAGTTCAAACAGGGTGAAGCTGTAGCGCACTTGCGCGGTACTGGTGGGCGTTAGCAGGTAGGGGCCGAGCAGGCCGATTTTGCCGGCAAATGCCGGGTTTGCCAGCTGGCGCAGGTAGTCACTGACCTGGCCCTGCAAGTCGCCCTGCAAGGTGCTGGTGGCAGACAGGTCCAGGCGGTCGAGGTCATACAGCGGGCGTTTGAGCAGCACCGAAAGGCGGCTGCGGGCTACGCTGATGCCCTTGTTGGTTTCATTCGGTTGCAGGGTTGGCGCCTGCGCCCAGTCGCGGTAAGTCACGCGGCTGGCCAGCGCGGCGGCGGTCAGGGCTGGGTCGACCACATTGTTCTGCGCCAGCAGGCGGATATGGCTGTCGGTCAGTTGCGCGAGCTCATCACGGCCCTTGGCCAGGTAGTGTGAGGGCCGACGTTGGGCGATCATCAGCGACAGCACTTCACGCAGGGCCAGGCCTCTTGATGCGAGGCTTTTTGGGTCAGTGGCGGTACTGCTCAGTTGCTGGTTGATCTGATTGAAGTCGGCGCCGTACCACACCCGCAACCCTTCGGCCATGCCGTGAACCTCGCCGTGGCCAGGCACCGCCGACAGTGGCACGCTGTTGAGGTAATCACGCACCACCTTTTGCCGGGCTGGCAGGGTTTGCGGGCCGTTCTGATAGGCACGCACGCTGGCAGAAACCATCTGGCGCAATTTTTCGCCGCCTGAGAGCGTCAGCCCATCGGGAGAGTGCCGATACTTTTCCAGTTGGGTGGCCAGGGTACTGCCGCCCGCAGATTGGCCCGGCAAGTGCAGCAGTTTTGCAGCCTGGGAGTAGGCCGCCATGGCAAAGCGCGGCCAGTCCACGGCAGGGTTGGCCTGGGGTTCATCAGGGTTGAGCAGGTTGCGGTTTTCGATAAACAGCAAACTGTGAACCACCAGCGGGGGGATGCTTGCAAAGCTGGAATACAACTGCTGCGGGTACTTGTACTGATAAAGCGAACTGCCAGCGCAGTCGGAGATCGAGAGTCCGGTCTGAATTTTTTCTGAATAGGGTACGAAAAACCCTTTCTCGCTATAGCTCAAGAGCGCTGGTGAAAAGCGGCTTTGTTGAGTAATGACGTAATCACGTTTTTGAAGGCGTGCCAGAAAGTCGCCCAGTGCGCTGTAACCCAAGCGTTTATCGAAAGGGCCTGCGCCGGGATAAAGCATCGCGTTGCTGGGCCCTTCGTGCATCGAATAGCTGAGCGACGCAGCAAAACGGCTGAACTCGCGGGCTTGCAACTTGGAACTGCGCACCTCCTGGGCCATCACAAACCACAGCACAACCAGGACGGCCAGCACCCCAAGCCCGAGCACAAACCATCCATAACGCCTGGGCTCAGGAGGTTGTGGCGCAGGTGCGGCATCGTCCGTTACAGCTGATGACACCCTCGTCTTGCTGGAGTTGGAGTTCCACAGTACGCCCATAGTCGACAGATCCAAGTACGCATATTGGTTGCGCTTGATAGAAGCGTAGACGCTGGCAGATTCAGGTGAAAAATTTGTGAGGCTTATCTGGTGTTTCTATAGGCACGGTCTGCTGAATGGCTCTCATAAATCCAGGGTCGGGATGCATCCACAACGTGGCTTACCCATGTAAGTGCAGGAATAGAGCCTTTGCGGCAGGTAAATAGGTCCTAGGTAGGGGCATGACTGTGCACCAACGCTGTGCAATACTCGCCGCCGATCTCAGCAGGGCATTTCTCTTTTGACCTACCGACCTACAAGGTCCAGGCCGGTCAAGGGGGCAAGACAGGTAACCCGCCCGTCTTTTCGAACGCTCTGTTGATGGATACCCAATAACAATACGAGGTTGTACTTTTATGCCCGTCGGCAACCACCAGCCCCACGTAGATAGCGTGCAGGGCGGTCCACTCAAACGCGAACTGGGCGAGCGCCACATTCGCCTGATGGCGCTTGGTGCCTGTATCGGCGTAGGCCTGTTCCTGGGCTCGGCCAAAGCAATCGAAATGGCCGGACCGGCCATCATGCTGTCCTACATCATCGGCGGCCTGGCCATTTTGGTGATCATGCGTGCACTGGGCGAAATGGCCGTGCACAACCCGGTAGCCGGTTCGTTCAGCCGCTACGCGCAGGACTACCTCGGCCCGTTGGCCGGGTTTCTGACCGGCTGGAACTACTGGTTCCTGTGGCTGGTGACCTGTGTCGCGGAAATCACCGCCGTGGCGGTGTACATGGGCATCTGGTTCCCCGATGTACCGCGCTGGATCTGGGCCCTGGCGGCGCTGATCAGCATGGGCTCGATCAACCTGATCGCGGTCAAGGCGTTTGGCGAGTTCGAGTTCTGGTTTGCCCTGATCAAGATCGTCACCATCATTGCGATGGTCTTCGGCGGTATCGGCATTATCGCGTTCGGCTTCGGCAATAACGGAGTCGCTCTGGGTATTTCCAACCTCTGGGCTCACGGTGGTTTTTTGCCCAACGGGATCCAGGGCGTATTGATGTCCTTGCAGATGGTGATGTTCGCCTACCTGGGCGTCGAGATGATCGGCCTGACTGCCGGCGAAGCCAAGAACCCGCAAAAGACCATTCCGAGTGCGATTGGCTCGGTGTTCTGGCGCATTCTGCTGTTCTACGTCGGCGCACTGTTCGTGATTCTGTCCATCTACCCATGGAACGAAATCGGCACCTCGGGCAGCCCGTTTGTAATGACCTTTGAACGTCTGGGCATCAAGACGGCAGCAGGCATTATCAACTTTGTGGTGATTACCGCGGCATTGTCGTCGTGCAACGGCGGCATTTTCAGCACCGGTCGCATGCTCTACAGCCTGGCGCAAAACGGCCAGGCCCCGGCCAACTTCGCCACCACTGCGAAAAACGGTGTGCCGCGTCAGGCGTTGCTGCTGTCGATTGCCGTGCTGCTGCTGGGGGTTGTGCTCAACTATATGGCGCCGGAGAAGGTGTTTGTCTGGGTGACGGCCATTGCCACCTTTGGCGCAATCTGGACCTGGTTGATGATCCTGCTGGCGCAACTGCGCTTTCGCAAGAGTCTGAGCCCGCAGGAAGCGGCAGCCCTGAAGTACCGTATGTGGTTGTACCCGTACAGCTCTTACGCGGCATTGGGGTTCTTGTTTATGGTGGTCGGGTTGATGGCCTACTTCGAAGAAACCCGAATCGCACTGTTTGTAGGCCCAGCCTTCCTGATCCTGCTGACCGTGCTGTTCTATGTGTTCAAGCTGCAGCCTACGCAGCGCACGCAGACTCACTGACAATGTGGGAGCGGGCTTGCTCGCGATAAAAGCACCTCGGTTGGTCAGACCAACCGCGGCGTTTCCATCGCGAGCAAGCCCGCTCCCACAACAGCTTTCGCTACTTGCGGTTCAGACGCTTGTTCCAGTCCAGCCAGGCCGCCAGCACGGCCATGATCCCCACGCCCATCAGGGCGCTGAATACCTTTACGACAAACCCGTCACCGCCCAGCGCATTGAGCATGTCAGCCAACGGCGCCAGGATCACTCCCAGACAGAACACTTCCAGCGAATAGCGGCCCATGCGGCATGCCTGGCGGGCCACCCGGTTATTCAGCCAGTTGCCGTGGGGCACCACTTTGGCCGCCACATAAGCCAGGGCCAGAAAATGCAGCAGGCGTACCGGTGAAAGGTTGGTCTTGCTGATCGGGTACAGGTACTCGCCCAGCCAGAGCGGCATGAGCGCATCGTGAAACTGCGGCCATCGCCATGACAGTGCCAGCAGGCCGGTCACCAGCAGATAGAGTACTGCTCCCAAAAACACCGGTTGACGCGACAGGGGACGGTTTTGCGCAGCCTTGGGTTGCTGCCCGTGGATCGCTGCTGCACCGCCCAGAATAAACAGAAACTGCCAGGCCATAGGGTTGAAAAACCACACGCCGCCTTCCTGAGCCGCGAGGTTCCACACCGGCGCCAGCAAGTACAGGGCCAGGGACGCGGCAACCACATAGCCTGCCTTGCGCAGCAGCATCGGCAGCACCAGCGGCAAACCCAGCAACAGCACGATATACAGCGGCAGCGGGTCCATCAGGTTGGGTTTGAAGCGCAGCAGCAGTTCGTCGGTGAGGGCCTGTTGCGGATTGCTCAGGAAGTACTGCAGGCCCATTTCCTGCACCAGGTCACGGGTTTCGACATGGTTGTTGGCAAAAAACACGATGCCCATCAGCACCGCCAGCAGGAAGATATGCACCACATACAGCACCCAGGCGCGGCGCAGGATCTTCACGCTGGCGACCAACAAACCGTCACGTTGAGCGATTTTGCCGTAGGCCAGCACGGCGGCATAACCGGCCAGGAATACAAAAATCTCCGCAGCATCGCTGAAGCCGAAATTGCGCACCGTAAATTCGGCCAGCGGGTTGTGCGGGATGTGGTCCCAAAAAATAAAAATCAGCGCCAGCCCGCGAAAAAAATCGATGCGGTGGTCGCGTCCGTTCAGCGTCACGGCGAGTACTCAAACAAAGGGTTTAATTAAGACCGACGGGCGCAGCGGAGGTTGCGCGCCGCGTATCGGCGGCGCGCAGGGTGATGGTATTACGGGTTAAATGCAAAGGTTGGATATTACTGAATGTCTCGAGCTACTGCTCGAACACACCCGCCAGCGCCTTATTTCAGCGCGGCCTGCTGGTGGGCCGTCAGGCCGCCGCTATTTCGTTGGCCTCAAAGCTGTCCGAACGGGCCATTTGCCACATGCGCGAATAGAACTCGCCATTGACCTCGCCGGTGAGCAGTTCGCCGGGCTTGAGGAACACATGCAACTGTGAGAACAGTTTGATTTCGGTGGCGGACATGCGTCGTACCAGGTGCTTGGCCTTGAGCTGCGCCGGATGCTCCAGGCCAGCCGCAGCCAGCATTTCGGCCAGGGCCTTGAGGGTGTTCTGGTGGAACTGCACAACCCGTTGGGCCTTGTCCGGCACTACAAGCGCTCGCTGGCGCAAGGTGTCCTGGGTGGCCACGCCGGTGGGGCACTTGTTGGTATGGCAACTCTGCGACTGAATGCAGCCAATGGCAAACATGAAGCCTCGCGCCGAGTTGGCCCAGTCGGCACCGATGGCCAGCACGCTGGCAATATCGAAGGCGCTGACAATCTTGCCGCTGGCGCCGAGCTTGATCTTGTCACGCAGGTTCAGGCCCACCAGGGTGTTGTGTACGAACAACAAGCCTTCGCGCAGCGGTGCGCCAATATGGTCGGTGAATTCTACGGGCGCCGCGCCGGTGCCGCCTTCCTTGCCATCAATCACGATAAAGTCCGGCAGGATGCCGGTTTCCAGCATGGCCTTGGCAATGCCCATAAACTCCCACGGATGACCCAGGCAAAACTTGAAGCCCACGGGCTTGCCGCCGGACAGCTCACGCAACTGCGCGATAAATTGCATCAGCTCGATAGGCGTTGAAAAGGCGCTGTGGCGCGAAGGCGAGATGCAGTCTTCACCCATGGGCACACCGCGGGTTTCGGCGATTTCCGCGGTCACTTTATGCTTGGGCAGGATACCGCCATGGCCTGGTTTGGCGCCCTGGCTCATTTTGATTTCAATCATCCGCACTTGTGGCGTGCGAGCCTGGGCGGCAAAACGCTCAGGGTCGAAACGCCCGTCCGAAGTGCGGCAACCGAAGTAGCCACTGCCCAGTTCCCAGGTCAGGTCACCACCATGCTCACGGTGATAGGAGCTGATACTGCCTTCACCCGTGTCGTGGGCAAAGTTACCGAGCTTGGCACCCTGATTGAGGGCGCGGATGGCGTTGGCGCTCAGTGAGCCAAAGCTCATGGCTGAAATATTGAAGATCGACGCCGAGTACGGCTGGCTGCATTGCGGGCCGCCCACCACGATGCGAAAGCTGCTGGGGTCGGTCAACGGGGCCGGGCGCATGGAGTGACCGATAAATTCAAAACCGGGCTGGTAAACGTCAACCAGAGTGCCGAAAGGCTTGTCGGCACTCTCATTCTTGGCTCGTGAGTACACCAGCGAACGTTGCGCCCGTGAGAAGGGCAGCGCATCGCTGTCAGATTCCAGCAGGTATTGGCGAATCTCTGGGCGGATGGCTTCCACCAGATAGCGAATATTGCCCAGGATCGGGTAGTTGCGACGCACGGCGTGGGGGCTTTGCAGCAAATCGAAAATCCCCAGCAGGCTCAAGGCCAGTGACACGGCCGTGAAGGGCCACAGCCACTCATGGTGCATAAAGGGCAGGCTGGCGAGGGTGAAGATGACGCAGAATGCAAAAAACGCATAACGGCTTAACAGTGACAGGCTCATACGGTTTCCTGTTTCAGGCTGGTCTGTTCCGCCGGGCGGTGATGCCTGGCGTGGTCAAGAACAGAAAAAGGACAATAGAACCCTCTCTTTGAGTCGGAGGTTTGCTGGGGGGAGTGTTGGTCATCTATCAAGCAAATGCCAACTCCCTGTCAGATTATTCATTGAACGGGATTTCATCTGTGGCAGCATCCCGACCAAAGTCGGGCACTTCATACAGAAGGCTCGGGTAAAAGTGACATCTGTGTATTTTCAGGGGCGTTGGGTCGTGCAATCCTTCTTGACCTTACTGTTTTGTTGGCCGAAATCCGTGACCTCATTTGAACCCGCAACCTCCAGAATCATTCGTATTGCCGCTGCCGTAGTGATTGGCCTCGATGGGCGGACCCTGCTGGTGCGCAAGCGCGGCACCCAGGCCTTTATGCAACCCGGCGGCAAGATCGATGCCGGTGAGCAGCCGGTCGACGCCCTGGCCCGTGAGCTGGAAGAGGAGCTGGCCTTGGTGATCGACCCGGCCAGCGCGACCTGGCTGGGCCATTTCGCTGCCCCTGCGGTCAACGAACCGGGTTTTGAGGTACAGGCCGAGCTGTTCCTGGTGCATATCAGTCAGCCCGTTGTGGCAGCGGCAGAAATTGAAGAAGTGCAGTGGATCGACCCCGAGGGCGATGGCGGCCTGGTACTGGCGCCGTTGACCCGGGATCTGGTCCTGCCGTTTTATCGCAATGCCTTGCAGTCCCGGACGGCCTGATGATTCCAGCCCATGAATTGCTGATTTTTGCTGCGGCCTGCCTGCTGTTGGTGCTGACGCCAGGGCCGAACATGATCTACCTGATCTCGCGCTCCATCTGCCAGGGGCGCAAGGCAGGCGTCACATCATTGCTCGGGGTGGTGGCGGGTTTTTTCGTGCACATGTTTGCCGCCGCTGCGGGTTTGACGGCGGTATTTATGGCTGTACCGATGGCCTATGAGGCACTCAAGTGGGCGGGCGCCCTGTATCTGCTGTGGATGGCCTGGCAAGCTGTACGCCCGGGTGCCAGCTCACCGTTCGAAGCCCGGGACCTGGCGCCGGATGCCATGCCGAAGCTACTGACGATGGGCTTTATGACCAGCGTACTCAACCCCAAGGTGGCGGTGTTCTATCTGTCGGTTTTCCCGCAATTCATCAACCCGGAACACGGTTCGATGTTCACTCAGAGTATTGTATTGGGCCTGACTCAAATCAGCGTCAGCTTCACGGTTAACCTGCTGATCGCGCTGTTTGCCAGCGGTATTGCCGTGTGGTTTGTACGCAACCCGCTATGGCTGGCCGTGCAGCGCTATGTGATGGGCGGTGTGCTGGCCGCACTGGCGGTGAGGCTGATGCTGGAGCAACGTAAAACCGTATGACCTGGACCCGTAATGGCTATAGAACTGCTTGAACCCGCAAACGCCAAGGCTTATCGCCAACTGATGCTTGAGGCTTATGCGCAGCACCCCGAGGCTTTTGTATCCTCCATAACCCAACGTGAGAAGTTACCGCTGAGCTGGTGGGAAGCAAAACTGGACGATGAACTGAGCGCCCTGTTCGGTGCTTTTGTCGATTCCCGACTGGTGGGCATTGTCGGCCTGGCATTCGAACCCTGGGAAGATGCCCGGCACAAGACCACGTTGTTTGGTTTGTATGTGTCGCAGGCTTTTCGTGGGCAAGGGCTGGGGGAGCATCTGGTGCAGGCGGTGGTTTCACTGGCTGAGCAAGAGCCCGAAACCAAGGTGATCGAACTGACGGTCAGCGCTAACAGCGATGCTGCACTGGCGTTGTACCAGCGCTGCGGTTTTGCACAGTCGGGGCTGGAAGACTGCGCAATTCGGGTGGGGGAGGCCTATTACGACCGGGTGCATATGCGCCGGTTGGTCAATATAGAAGAGAGCTGACCGGGCTCTGGGTGGGAGCGGGCAAGCCCGCTCCCAAACTGCCTTGCCGTTGTCAGCGAACCGCACTCACTCCATCCAGCGTCGAAAATGACGTGTCCTTGGCTGTCAGCAAAAAGTCGCGCATATAAGGTGCATCCAGCATGTCGGCGCGAATCGCGGCGTAGAGTGTCGCAAACAGGCCTTTCTCGCCCAGGCGTTTGGCCTTCACATAACCCCGTGAGCTGTATTCATGCAGCGCCCAGTGCGGCATCCCGCAGACTCCCCGGCCGCTGGCTACCAACTGCATCATCATCACTGTCAGCTCCGAGGTGCGAACCTGCGCAGGTTCTACATCGGCCGGCTCCAGGAAGCGGGTAAAGATGTCGAGGCGATCGCGCTCCACCGGGTAAGTGATCAGAATTTCGCTGCTCAAATCCTCAGGCACGATAAATGGCTTGCTGGCCAATGGATGCTGATTGGCCACTGCTAGCATGGCTTCATAGGTAAATAGCGGCACATAGGTCAGCCCGGCGATTTCCTGCGGGTCGGACGTGACCACCAGATCCAGATCGCCCCGGGCCAGTGCCGGCAAGGGTGCGAAGGCAAAACCGGATGCCAGATCCAGCTCGACCTCGGGCCAGGCATCGCGGAACTGGTCAATGGTCGGCATCAACCACTGGAAGCAGCTGTGGCATTCAATCGCCATATGCAGACGACCGGCCGTTCCGCCAACCAGACGTGCGATATCGCGCTCGGCACCGCGCAGCAGGGGCAGCATGGCATCGGCCAGTTGCAGCAGGCGCAAGCCGCCGCTGGTGAAGCGAACCGGTTTGGTTTTGCGCACAAAGAGGGGCATGCCCATGCGCTCTTCAAGCTCTTTGAACTGGTGGGATAAAGCGGACTGGGTCAGGTGCAGGCGTTCGGCTGCTTCGACCAGACTGTCTGACTCGCGCAACGCGTGCAGGGTTTTGAGGTGACGAATTTCCAGCACAGTGGCTCCATGAGTAACTTTGATGATCAACACGAAAACGTTGAGTTTGTCTCATGTTGTAGCGGGTGTCGATAATAGTGCCATTACTTACACGAAGGAATGTTGTTATGGCCCTGGCACACAATCTTGGTTTCCCCCGCATCGGCGCAGACCGCGAGCTGAAAAAAGCACTCGAAGCCTACTGGAAGGGTGATATTGACCAGGCCGCGCTGAAAGACGTTGGCCGCCAATTGCGTGCCACCCACTGGCAGTTGCAAAAAGACGCAGGCATCGATTTGTTGCCGGTCGGTGACTTTGCCTGGTACGACCAGGTGCTGACCCACTCATTGACGTTCGGCGTGATCCCCCCGCGTTTTTCCAGCACCCTGGACGAGCAGCGCCAGCCAACCCTGGATACCCTGTTTGGCATGGCTCGCGGTGCCAGTCAGAGCTGCTGCGGTGCTGAGCACGGCAAAGGCCAGTATGCCCAGGAACTGACCAAATGGTTCGATACCAACTACCACTATCTGGTACCGGAATTCAGTCAGGACCAGCGCTTTGATCTGAGCTGGAACGAGCTGTTTGAAGAAACGGCAGAAGCACAGGCGCTGGGCCATAAGGTCAAACCCGTGATCATTGGCCCGTTGACCTACTTGTGGCTGGGCAAGGCCAAAGGCAACGAATTCAACAAGCTCGACCTGCTGGAAAACCTGCTGCCGGTTTACGCTCAAATCCTGTCCCGCCTGGCTGAGCAGGGCGTGGAATGGGTACAGATCGACGAGCCGATCCTGTCGCTCGACTTGCCACAGGAATGGAAAAACGCCTTTGAACGCGCGTATCACATTCTTCAATACTCGCCACTCAAGAAGCTGGTTGCCACCTACTTCAGCGGCCTGGAAGACAACCTCGGCCTGGCGGTTGGCCTGCCGGTGGATGGCCTGCACGTGGATCTGGTGCGTGCACCCGACCAGTTGCATGCCATTCTGGACCGCCTGCCGACTTACAAAGTGTTGTCCCTGGGCCTGGTCAATGGCCGCAACGTGTGGCGCTGCGATCTGGAAAACGCCCTGGCGCAACTGCAGGAAGCCGAAGAGCGTTTTGGCGATAACCTGTGGGTAGCCGGTTCCTGCTCGCTGTTGCACAGCCCGGTGGATCTGGACCGCGAAACCAAACTGGATGCCGAGCTGAAAAGCTGGTTAGCCTTCGCCAAGCAAAAGTGCGCTGAAATTGCAGTGCTGCGTGATGCGCTGAATATCCCGCAAGACCCCAAGGTACAAGAAGCCCTGGCCCAAAGTCGCGCCGTACAACAAAGCCGGGCCAGCTCGCCACGTATTCACAAGGCCGCCGTACAAGCCCGTATTGCAGCGATCACCGACGCCGACAGCCAGCGCCAGTCACCCTTTGCTGCACGGATCGAAGTGCAGCGTGCCCGCTTGAATCTGCCGGCATTCCCGACCACCACCATCGGCTCGTTCCCGCAGACTGCTTCGATTCGTCTGGCGCGTCAGTCTTACAAACAAGGCAAGTTGTCGACCAGCGAATACACCGACGCGATGCACAGCGAAATCCGCAACGCTGTACTGGTCCAGGAACGTTTGGGTCTGGACGTACTGGTACACGGCGAGGCCGAGCGCAATGACATGGTCGAGTATTTCGCCGAGCAACTGGACGGCTATGTGTTCACCCAATACGGCTGGGTACAGAGCTACGGTTCACGTTGCGTAAAACCGGCCATCATCTTCGGCGACCTGAGCCGCCCGCAGGCCATGACTGTTGAGTGGATCAAGTACGCTCAGGGCCTGACCGACAAGGTAATGAAAGGCATGCTGACAGGCCCGGTGACCATGCTGATGTGGTCCTTCCCCCGCGAAGACGTATCGCGCAAAGTACAGGCGCAACAACTGGCTCTGGCGATCCGCGATGAAGTGGTGGATCTGGAACAGGCAGGGATCAAAATCGTGCAGATCGACGAAGCCGCGTTCCGTGAAGGTTTGCCGTTGCGCCGTGCACAGTGGCAGGAATACCTGGACTGGGCGGTGGAAGCCTTCCGTCTGTGTGCCTCGGGTGTGGGGGATGAAACCCAGATCCACACCCATATGTGCTACAGCGAGTTCAATGATGTGATCAAGTCGATTGCCGCGATGGACGCGGACGTGATCACCATCGAAACCTCGCGCTCGGACATGGAACTGCTTGATGCATTTGAAGCGTTCGACTATCCGAACGACATCGGCCCGGGTGTGTATGACATCCACTCGCCACGGGTGCCGGAAACGGCCGAGATGATCAAGTTACTGAGCAAGGCAGCGCAGCGTATTCCCGCTGAGCGGCTATGGGTCAACCCCGACTGCGGCCTTAAAACCCGGGCCTGGGCCGAGACTGAAGCGGCACTGATCAACATGGTGGCGGCAGCACGGCAACTACGCTTGCAAGCCGCTTGAGATCAATAGCCCCTCTCCCTCCGGGTGAGGGGCTTTGAGGTGTTACCTGACAATTTTATCGACATGAATATCCAGCTTTTTCAGGCGGTACCAGAAACTGCGCTCGGATATGCCGATTAACTGCGCCGCCGCAGCCTGTACGCCATTGGCCTGTTGCAGGGCACTTAGAATGTAGGCTTTTTCGACTTCGGCCAAGGCGGCTTCCAGGTCGGGGGGCACGCTTGGTCCGGGGGCAAGCAAGGCACTGCTCTGGCCGGGTTGGGCACTGAACAGGTAGGGCGGCAGGTCACTGTCCTGGATAGTGCTGCTATTGGCCACAATGGTGGCGCGCTCCACGCAGTTTTGCAGTTCGCGAATATTGCCCGGCCAACTGTACTGGGCCATCGCCTGCAAGGCGCTGGGGCTGAAACCGGTGATGCGTTTGCCTGCGGTAGCACCCAGGTTATGGGCAAAGTGCCGCGCCAGCGAGGCGATGTCTTCAACGCGTTCGCGCAAGGCGGGCAGCGGAATCGGGAAGACGTTCAGGCGGTAATACAAGTCTTCGCGAAACTCCTTGTCGGCTACGGCTTGCAGCAGGTTTTTGTTGGTCGCGGCGATGACCCGCACATCCACCTTGCGCTCTCGCGGATCCCCCACTGGCTCGATCACCCGTTCTTGCAGCGCCCGCAGGATTTTTGCCTGCAAGGCCAGGGGCATATCGCCCACTTCATCGAGAAACAGGGTGCCCTTGTCGGCCTGCATAAAGCGCCCGACCCTGTCTGCTACGGCGCCGGTAAACGCGCCTTTGCGGTGGCCGAACATCTCGCTTTCAAGCAGCCCCTCAGGAATCGCCGCACAGTTGACCGCGACAAAGGGTTTGTCGGCGCGGCTGCCGTGTTTGTGGATGGCGCGGGCGACCATCTCTTTGCCGGTACCGCTTTCGCCAGTCAGCAGGATCGTGGCGTTGCTCTCGCGTACCGAGTCGATGGCCTGCAGCACCCGGCGAAAGCTTGGGCTGTCGCCAATCAGGCTGTCGATGTGCTGGTGCTCGTCCAGCTCGGCGCGCATGCGCGCGTTGTCGCGCAAAATGTCGCGAAACTGCAGGGCTTTACTGACCGTAATATCCAGCTCGTCGATATCAAAGGGCTTGGCGATGTAATCGTAGGCGCCGTTACGTATGGACTGTACGGCGTTTTTTACCGTGCTGTAGGCGGTCATTACAATCACTGGCAGGTTCGGGTAACGCTGTTTGATCTCGGCCAGTAACTGCGGGCCGTCCATGCCGGGCATGCGCCAGTCGCTGATCACCAGGTCGATATCTTCCTGTTCCAGAACTTCAAGTGCCTGCAGGCCGTTGCTGGCAGTGAAGACCTGAATCCGGTTCTGGCTCAGTGCCGAGCTGAGCAAGTCGCAGAGTTTGGGCTCATCGTCGACCACCAGCACGTTATGACTCATGTTTCATCCCCTCCGTGGGCCGGAATGTACAGGTTGAAGGTGGCACCGACGTCTTTCTCGCTGATGCATTCTATGCGTCCGTCGTGGCTGTCCATGATGGAGAACACTTTGGCCAGGCCCAGCCCCGTGCCTGAGGCTTTGGTCGTCACAAAGGGCGTGAAAATACGCTCAAGCATATCGGGTGCGATTCCTTCTCCGGTATCAGCAATGCCTATTACTGTGTAGTCCTCTTCGCGGGAAATGCGTACGGTCAGGCATCCGCCCTCAGGCATGGCGTCGATGGCGTTGATGATCAGGTTCAGGCACGCCTGTTTGAGTTGTCCGGCATCGGCGTAAAGGGTCGCACCGGGCGCCTGATCGTCGATGTGGGCATCAATAGTGTGGCTTTCCAGCTCCGGTTTGCAGAAACCCAGAATGTCTTCGACCAGAGGCCGCGCCAGCTGCGGCGCACGCACGGGGGCGCTGGGCTTGGCGAATTCGAGAAACTCGGTGATCAGGTCATTGATGCGGGTCACCTCGCTGACCACGTACTCCAGATGGCGCTTGTCGGTTTCACCCAGATCGGCCCGGCGGTGCAACAGTTGGGTCGCGGTTTTGATAATGCCCAGCGGATTGCGGATTTCGTGGGCCAGGCCCATAGCCACCTCGCCCAGGGCATGCAGGCGGTCGCGGCGACGCAATTGGGCTTCGAGATGATGCAGCTCGCCCAGTCGTGCGGTCATATGGTTGAAGGTGCTGCTCAGCTCGGCCAGTTCGTCGTTGCCCGACACCGCCACGCGTTGGTTGTAGTCCCCGGCAGTGACGGCGCGTACCCCTTCGGAGAGGTCACGCAACGGCCGGGTAAGGCGTTCGGAAACCAGCCAGCCGACGGTCAGCGACAGTACCGAGCCGACCAGGAAGATCAACGCGAACAGATTGCTCTGGTTGACCAGCCCCACCAGGCTGCTATGGCGCAGCAGGCCACTGTAGATCACCCCTTGCAGCTCACCGGTGTCGTTGAGGATGGGCCAGTACAAGCCGCTGTAGCGGCTGGTGAATTGTTCGCTGGGCTGACGGGTTTCCCGCAGGGTTTGTTCGATGGCGCCGGGCACCATCAGCTGGCGGTCTTCAAAACGCTGGCTGGAGAATATCTCGGCAAAGCCTGCCGTATTGGACAGGTACAAACGCAAGTCGAGGGAGTGCACGTCGGCCACGCTGGTCAGAAAGCTGCTGTCCATAAAGGTAGCCACCAGCAGCTGATAGTTCACTCCATCCTGGCTGGTGGCAAAGGTCGAGACTACGGTGCCGGTTGGCACACCGCCGACATTGATAGTTTGCAGTACAGCATTGGGGCTCAGGCTGATCTGGTCGACAATGGTGTCGCTGGCGGTACTGAAAATCACTTTGTGGTCGCTGTCACGGATCAGCGCGACCACGTCTATGCCCATGGCTTCGGCGATGTCGGCAGTCAGCCGGTCATGGCGGATGGCCTTGCTGGAGGACGGCGGGTGGGCGTGTTGCAGAAGCAGCTTGGCGGCGCGGGCGTTGTCCGCGAGGATTTCGCTGATCTCGTCCTTGACGATTTTGGTCGACTCCTGCAGCCAGACCCGTACGTTACTGTCGAAAATCTGCGACAGGGTGGTCGCTGCCAGTTCGGCAGCAATCATGGTCGGGATCACGCTGACCAGCCAGAACGCCAGCACCAGTTTGCGCTGTACGGTCCAACGCGACACTTTGAAGGGTTGTGGCTGGCGCGGTGTTTTGGGCGTGGTGGGCATTAGTACTCGCTTATCGCAGCCGCCAGTGCCGGGTCGTGGCGGTCAGGGCGAATGAACAGTTTGACCAGTTTGAGTGCGTTATTGATCAGCCAGTTGCGATGCCGAAAAAACAGCGTATTGCTCTGAAAGGTGCAGCCCAGACGAATCTTGCTCGCGTAGCCGGCCTGACCGCATTCGTACAGGGCAATATTGTGACGTATGCAGTAATCGACATTCACCAGCCAACTCCTGAAGTACAGATTGTAGTCTCGGGTGAGCTCAAGGTCGTGACCAAAAAACTTGTCGATCAGACGGTGTTCGTCAATCAGTACCAGATTGAACGCCACCAGTTGATCGTCGAGCCAGTACAAAACGCACACTGCCCGGTCGCCGAGTTGTTGAAGGATACCGGTGAAATAGGTCGCTGGTAAGCGCTCCAGTTGCAGATCACTGCGCGCCAGGCTGGCCTCGTAAAGGCGCATGATTTCAGGCAAGACGTCGTCAATTGCGTTGCGCCATTCCACCCGTGGGCCAGGCGTACGCAGTTTGCGGCGCATGTCTTTGCGGGTGGACTTGCCCAGCGAGCCAAGGTAGCCGTCCACTGACCCAAAGGGCACAGGCAGCGTCGCACTGGGTAAGCCGGGCATGGCCTGAAAGTTCGCCGCCTTGCAGCTGTGCGCCCAGTCAGCGTCATGGCTGGGGACGTCCTTGACGGCAATCAGGCCGATACCCAGGCGGGCCGCATCGGTCTGGGCCAGGGTCAGCAACCGGGCGAGCAGGGCAGGGCGCTGCGCCGCCTGTACATGACTGGCCGTTCCCGCACTGCATTGTTCGGTCACTGGTGAGCCGATGGCGTAAAGCTTTAGCTGCACCAACCCCGGTAGTGCGCGGTTGAGCTTTTCGGTAAAGCGTTTGCCGATGCCCTGGACCGTGCTGTCGAGGCGATAGCACGTGGTGAACGCAGTCGCTGCGGCAATCAGGGTGGAACCTTCGAACAGCGTCAGGTAACGCCATGCAAAGCCTTCAATCCCGGCTTTTTCGACGGCCATAATGTAATCCCAATCCTCCAGGGCATCTGGAAAACAGTCATTCCAGGCTTCACGGTCGATTGCCTGAATGGATGAAAAGACTTGGGCTGTAATCATGGGGCGTCCTTGGGCTCAGGCCTGCTTGAGGTACTCGACAGGGACCGGTGCCGTGCGGCTGTTTTTCTTGATAAAGGCGTCACTCAGTTCGATCACGCGGCGGTATTGCAGGTCGACGGTGATCATGTGATAGCAGTTGTCGAGCAGCACCTTGGTCACCGGCCCGCCCAAATGGCGTTCGACGTAATCGGCGTTCCAGCGGCTGGTGATATCGTCTTCAATGGAGTGCAGCACCAGGGCTTTGGTGGTGATCGAAGGCATGCGTTTTTTCACCACGGCATTCATCCGGTGCAGTTCACGCACGGTGATCCCTTCCATCGTCAACAACCCGGCATTGCTGCTTTCGCCGGCTTTCATCTGGCGCTCGACAATGGCCCTCAGGCGCTGGTTTTTAATACCGTAGGGCGGCTTTTCCTCAAAGCTGCACAGGTGCACACCAAAGGGGATCTTCATCAGCAGCGGGGTCATAAAGGCCAGCTTGTTGATGTTCCAGCCGTCATAGCGCAAGGTCGTGGAGTACATCAACAGCCCGGCGACCTGGCCCGGGTGTTCGGAGGCCAGGTACATCGACATTACCGCACCCATCGACAGCCCGCCGACGAACACCTGCTGGTGGCGCTGGTGGATCCCGGCAAAGGTCTTGCGCACGCCTTCATACCAGTCCAGCCAGCCGGTGGCCTGCAGGTCGCTGTTGTCACCGCAGTGCCCGGCCAGGGTGGGGACGTACACCGTGCACGTCCCGTCTTTTGCCAGCCCCTGGGCAACCCGACGCAACTCCGTCGGGGTGCCGGTAAGGCCGTGGATCAACAAGACCCCGACCTCACCCGTGCCGAGAACGAAACCGGTGTTGCCTTCGCCCAGATCGATCTCTGCCCCGTTCACCGTTTCATGGCCCGAGCCAGCAGGCGATCGAGCAGGGCGATGCCCAGGTCGATTTCGGCGTAGCTGATTTCCAGCGACGGCGCCAGGGTGATAACGTTCTTGTAGTAGCCGCCCACGTCGAGAATCAGACCCAGACGTTTGCCGTCGATTTCGATATCCCCCTTCATGCCTTCCTCAACCATGAAGTCGAGAGTGGCCTTGTCCGGGGTAAAACCGTCCGGGCCGCAGATTTCGCAGCGCAGGGCCAGGCCCAGGCCGTCGACGTCACCGATGATCGGGTAGCGTTTTTGCAGATCTTGCAGGCCGTCGAGGAAGTACTTGCCCTTGGCCATGACCATCGCGCCATAGTCGACTTCGCTGGTCATCTTGAACATTTCCAGGCCCACCGCAGTACCCAGCGGGTTGGAGGCGAAGGTGGAGTGGGTCGAGCCCGGCGGGAATACCTTGGGGTTGATCAGCTCTTCACGGGCCCAGATGCCGCCCAGCGGGTTGAGGCCGTTGGTCAGTGCCTTGCCGAACACGATGACGTCGGGTTTGACGTCGAAGTGTTCGATCGACCACAGCTTGCCAGTGCGCCAAAAGCCCATCTGGATTTCGTCAACCACCATGAGAATGCCGTGCTGATCCAGTACGTGCTTGAGCTCGCTGTAGAAGTTCATCGGCGGGATCACATAGCCGCCGGTGCCCTGGATCGGCTCGACGTAGAACGCGGCATATTCGCTCTGGCCGACTTTCGGGTCCCACACGCCGTTGTATTCGGTCTCGAAAAGACGGGCGAACTGTTGCACGCAGTGGCTGCCATACTCTTCCTTGGTCATGCCTTTTGGCCCGCGGAAGTGGTACGGGAACGGGATGAAGTTGGCGCGTTCGCCAAAGTGGCCGTAACGGCGACGGTAGCGGTAGCTCGAGGTGATCGATGAGGCGCCCAGGGTGCGGCCGTGGTAACCGCCCTCGAAGGCGAACATCAGGCTTTTGCCGTTGCTGGCGTTACGCACCACCTTCAGCGAGTCTTCGATGGATTGCGAGCCGCCGACGTTGAAGTGCACACGACCGTCGAGGCCGAACTTGTTTTTAGCGTCGACTGCAATGCGCTCCGACAGCTCGATCTTGCCCTTGTGCAGATACTGGCTGGCGATCTGCGGCAGGGTGTCGATCTGTTGCTTGAGGGCGTTGTTCAGGCGCGGGTTGGAATAACCGAAGTTGACTGCCGAGTACCACATTTGCAGGTCGAGGTAGGCCTGGTCTTCGGTGTCCCACACGTAGGAGCCTTCGCAGCGGCTAAAAATGCGCGGTGGTTCGATGTAGTGAACGGTGTCGCCGTACGAGCAGTACTTGGCTTCTTTTTCCAGAAGAATCTGGTCTTCAGGGGTAGCGATTCGAATATCAGACATGATTGAAGAGTTCCTGCTGTTCACGAGAATAGTGGGGCGCGTTGGCGGCATGGCTCGGCAGTTTGGCGAGCAGGGCCGGGAGTTCGGCAAAGGAGTCAAATCGTGCGTACGGGATACCGTTGCGCTCGCAGTGTTCGGCCAGGCTGTCCCTGGCAAAGACGAAATCGGCGCCAGAGGCCACGCACATGTCGGAGCGGCCATCGCCAATCACCAGCACGCGTTTGCCGTCGGGGGCGGATTTGCACTTGCAGTTGCCCGAGGCGGCACGGCAGGCGTCGCTGGAATAAGGGAAGTCGATGCGCCAGCTGTTCTGGTCGACCTGACGCAGGCGGTTGGCCAGGATCGGCAACAGGCTTACGTAGTTACGGGCCAGAATGCGGGCGATGGCTTGTTCGATGCCGTCACTGACGACCTCGATGGAGGAGCCAAGACCGATGACGTGGTCGACGAAGTCGGGGAAGTCAGGGTCAATCTCAACGCTGTCGAAATAGGCCAGCAGCTCGGCAGGCGTGGCTTTGACCAGCGACAGCTGGCGGCTCAGGCATTCACGCGAACCGATGTCACCCTGCAACCATTGGTCTTCGATCGCTTCCCAGCTGGGGTCGGCGAAACGTTGAAGAATGTTGTCGATGACGTCGGTACGGGTAATGGTCCCATCGAAATCACACACGATATGCCATTGCATCATCTGCATTGTCCTGTCGAAAAGGCGCACTTTTTGCGCTTGCCAGAGGACATAGCATTGACTGTGCCAATAATTGAAAGCCCCGTGGGCTGGGGCTCTGCGCGAGTTTTTGGGTGGCAGTCGAGCTTGAAGCTACAATTTTTGTAGCTTGCTACAAACAACATGAGTGCTTGCGCAGGGCGCGCTAAAAAGGGATTGATGCGCGCATAGAACCTCTATGGAACCCTCGTGATGAAAACTCCGGTCTGTGCTTTTTTGCTGCTCACTTTGTTGGGCGTCAGCGCGGCTGCCCATGCCGCAGACGGCCCCAGTGGGGAAGTGGGCATGGGGATTGGCTATCAGCCGTATGACCCAAGCGCCAGCCGCTACCAGACAGTGCCATTGCCGTATTTTGATGTGGACTGGGGCGATGTCAGCCTCAATACCGATGACGGCCTGACCTGGAGTGCTTTCAAGGCCGACGGCTGGAGCGCAGGGCCCGTGCTCAACTATGTGTCGGGACGCAATGCCAATGGTTCGCTGCGGGGCCTGCGCGATGTTTCAGACATGGCCATGCTCGGCGGCTTTGTGCAGTACAGCCCGGCTGACTTCTGGCGTGTGTACGCACAGCTTGGGCAGGCGGTGGGTGGTGCTGGCGGTCAGGGCGGGGTGCTGGGTCAGGTCGGGGGCGAGTTGGGTTACCCGCTAGGGCTGGGGATTATCGGCAGCAGCCAGTTGGCGGTGCACTTTGCTGATGGTCGGCAGATGTCGACCTTTTTTGGCGTAAGTGACAGCGAGGCGCAGGCGTCAGGGATTTCCGCGTACAAGGCCAGTGGCGGCCTCCAGAATGTTACCTTGACCCAGAATTTCGAGTTTCCGCTGACCGCGAACTGGTCGCTGGTGACCAGTGCCAGCTGGACACGCCTGCTGAGGGCGGCGGCGGACAGCAGCATCGTACGCGAGCAGGGCAATGTGAATCAGGGCGCGGTGCAGACGGCGGTCAGTTACAAATTCTGAAGCGGCCCTCCCAACCCTCGCCCGGAAAGAGAGGGTTGGGCTAAGGGAAAGCAGGCAGTGACTCAATGTTCCGGTTCACCATCGGCCAGCAGCGCAATCCCGCCGACAATCACCGCCACGCCTGCCCAGTGCAGTGCGCTGATTTGCTCGCCAAGGCCCAGCCAGGAGCCCATCAGCACCCCGACAAATACCAGTGAACTCAAGGGAAACGCCAGCGACAGGCTGCTGCGGCGCAATATCAGCATCCAGACAAAAAACGCGCCGAAATAACAGGCAATGGCCACCCATACTCCCGGGTTGAGCAGCACGGCCTGGAGCCACTGCAGGGTGAAGTCCATCTGTCCCAATTGATCGCCACCGATTTTGGTGGCTATTTGCCCTGCGCTCTCGAGAGCAATCAACAAGGCCCACAGCACAATCGTGCCCAAACGCCCGTGCAGCCAGCCGTTATCCGGGATTTTTAACCCGTCAGTGTTTGCCATTGCTCAACTCCTCAAGCTGCGGTGATGCAGACCAGCATCACTCCAAGGGTAATAACCAGGGTGCCCATCCAGCGCCGACGGCTGACGTGTTCGCCCAGGAACACCTTGCCGGCGAATACCACACCGCAATACGCCAGCGCAGCGGCCGGGAATAGCAAGCTCAAGGGTGCCCTGGACAGGGCCTCCAGCCAGACGAAGAACTCAATCACGTAAGCACCGACCCCAGCCCACAGCATCGGTGCACTAAATACCTGACCCCAGAAGGCATTCAGGCGAAAACCACCCTCCAGTTCCGGCAAGCGGTCCAGGCCGATTTTGAAACACAGCTGGCCGATAACATCGAGCACAATGGAAAACGCCACCAGCGCAATTACGATCAAGGACATGGGAACAGCTCCTCGAATAAATGGATCAGCGCTTCATTGGTGGTTGAGTTGCGCAGCAGATCGCTTTCACTCCAGCGCTCAGGTGCTGGCTGGTCCGATCGGGCCTCCCAGCGTTTGAGCACATTGCGGTGCGCAGCCTTGGCAAACTCACCGCAAACATCAATACCCAATACCCGCTTGCTGGTGGCCAGAGCACGAAGGGCGTGAAGCAAGTGGGTCAGGCGCATACCGCCCTGATCCCAGTTGGTGGCGGCGTCTTCGCAGGCAAGCACGTCTTTGTCCACGGTAATCCAGATCGCTTCGGTGGGCAGGCTGAGGATCAGCTCCTGGAGAAAGGCCGGCCAGTCCTGGTCGGCCAGGTTGCGCCAGTGCAACAGGTTCTCGTGCTGCTCGTGCCCTGCGCCGTCGCCGATTCGGCCCCAGACCTTGGTGGGGGCATGCTGCCAGGGGAATAGTTGCAAATCGCCACGGCACAGGGCCCCGAGATTTGCGCCCTTGAACTGCGGGTTTTGCAGGTCGTCACTGCAGGGGCCGAGGGTGACTATGCGTTTGATGTTCGGCAGCTTCAAGGCGCGGTTGACCCACGAACCGCAATGGCGGCGGGGGGCAAAGCGTACCCAGTCAGGATGGTTGTCGAAGTGGATCAGGGTGATCGGTTCGGGCAAGTCCGCGAGCAAGGCCGGGGTCAGGTGGTGATAGTCGCCGGAGCCTATAAAAAAGATTTCTGGCCGCTGCGTGGTGCGTTTCGGCCGTTGTTGCAGACGTTCAGCGAAGCGCCGGTAATTGCGTTCGGTGGACCACAGACGCAGTTGCGGCCCCAGTTCCAGCAAGTCCAGGCGTGTGGCACGACCGTCGGTCAGACGTTGCTTAATCGGTGCTTGTGAGGTCAGGCTGTGATCAAGATCGAGAATATTCAAAGTGTGATTTACCCCATGTCATCGCCGCCGATCCAGGCAGGGCGGGCTTTATGGGGTAAATGCAAGGGGCGGGCCAAACGACTTGGCCTGTGGGGGCCGGGGTTGCCAGCGAGGTTGTCACTGCTGTTTATCTGGCAAACCGCGTCATTTGTATTGCGAGCAAGCCCGCTCCCATCGTTTCAGTGCAGGCGTACCCAAACGCTGACCAGCACGGTCGCGGCCATCAGCCAGGCTACGGCGGCCAGCGCCAGCGAGGCTTCAAGGCGCATGCGATCGACCAGCACGTACAGGGCAGCGAGGTACACGAAGTAAGGAATGATCGACCACATGCCGAACACAATGGTGGTTTTCAGGTCGTCCACCGAGCGGCCTTTGCCGACGATGTAGTGGGCGATAAGGGCAAATGTTGGAAACAGCGGCACAAGCCCTGCGATGTAGTAGTTTTTGGTTTTGGCCAGCATGGCCAGAATGATCACCACTCCAGCGCCCAGTGCAGCTTTGAGAATCAGATCCATCAGTGCGCGAGCCCGTATTTTTTGACTTTATCAAAGAGGGTGGTCTTGGCCATGCCCAGTTCCTGGCTGGCCTGGGTCAGGTTGCCGCCGCTGCGTTGCAGGGCATCGTTGAGCAGGTTGCGTTCGAACGCTTCCACCGCCTCGGAAAACCCCAGCCCCTGTGCTGCATTGCTCCCCGGCTTTTTGAACGCCGGCAGGCCCAGGGCAAAACGTTCGGCCACGTTGCGCAGTTCCCGCACATTGCCCGGCCAGTCATGACTCATCAGGCTGGACAGGGTCTGGTTATCCAGCTCCGGGGCCGCACGGTCGAAACGCAATGATGATTGCTGCAGAAAGTATTCAAACAGTTGCAGGATGTCTTCGCGGCGTTCGCGCAAAGGTGGCAGCTCAAGTGTGACCACGTTCAGGCGGTAGTACAGGTCGCTGCGAAACTGGCTGGCCTTGCTCAGTTGGTCGAGGTCGGATTTGGTCGCCGCAATAACCCTGCAGTCCACATCGATGCTCTGGTTGGAGCCCAGGCGCTCCAGAGTGCGCTCCTGCAAAACCCGCAGCAGTTTGATCTGCAGGTTGAGCGGCATGCTTTCCACTTCGTCGAGAAACAGCGTGCCGCCATGGGCGTGTTCGATTTTGCCGATGCGGCGTTTGCCTGCCCCGGTAAAGGCGTTGGCTTCGTGGCCGAAAATTTCGCTTTCAAACAGGTTTTCCGGCAGACCACCGCAGTTGAGGGCGACAAATTGCTGGGGCTGGCGGCGGCTGAAGTCGTGCAGGCAGCGGGCGACCAGCTCCTTGCCGGTACCGGTTTCACCTTCAATCAGCACGTTGGCTGAAGTATCGGCGACGTTGGCTATCAGTTCGCGCAACTGCTGCATGGCCGGCGAGCGGCCGATGATGCGTCCTTCAAGTGAATCACGCTCGGCAAGCTGACGGCGCAGCGACCAGACTTCCCGCGCCAGGCTGCGCTGCTCCAGCGCACGACGGGCCACATCAACCAGGCGTTCGGGGGAGAAGGGTTTCTCCATAAAGTCATAGGCACCGTCACGCATGGCGCCCACGGCCATGGAAATATCGCCATGCCCGGTAATCAATACCACCGGCAGGGTGCGGTCGCGGGCCTTGAGGTGCTTGAGCAGTTCAAGACCATCCATTCCGGGCAGGCGGATATCACTGATGACGATACCCGGGAAGTTGTCGCCTACCAGCGCCAGCGCCTGTTCGGCACTGCTGACGCCTTCGCTGCGAATATCTTCGAGCGCCAGCGCCTGCTGGCAGCCGAGCAGAACATGGGGATCGTCTTCAACAATCAGGACCGTCAGGTCGTTATTCATGGCGTGTCGGCCTTAGCAGGTTGTACCAGCGGCAAAAGAAGGACAAATGCGACACCACCGGTGACCGGGAACTCGACACTGAGGCTGCCGCCGGCAGCAGCGGCCAGGCTGGCCGACAGGGTCAGGCCAAGGCCTAGACCCTGTTCGCCGGGTTTGGTGGTGAAGAAGGGTTCAAAGAGATGTTTGCGTGCTTCTGGCTCGATCCCGGGACCGTTATCGCGCACGCACAGACGGTATTTGGCGTCGTTGGGCTCGCCCGTCAGCCACAGTTGCGGTTGTGTCGCCTGACCTTGCATGGCGTCCAGGGCATTGCCGATCAGGTTGACCAGAATTTGCTCAAGTCGGGTTTGATCAATCTTGAGCGCCACCTCCGTGAAGTCTCGATGCAGTTGCACCCCTGATTCTTCCATGCGGCTGGCGAGCAGTTGCAGGGCGGCGTCAACGGCCTTGCCCAGGCAGGCCTGGCCATGATCGTCACCGCGGCGGGCGAAGGAGCGCAGGTTAGCGGTGATGCGGCCCATTCGGTCGACCAGATTGTTGATGGTGCCGAGGTTGTCCGCGGCGACCTTGAGATCACCGCGTTCAAGAAAGCGCACGGTATTGCCCGACAGCGTGCGCAAGGCCGCCAGCGGCTGGTTCAGTTCATGGGCGATGCTGGTGGACATCTGCCCGATGGCCGCCAGCTTGCCCGCCTGTACCAGTTCATCCTGGGCGCGGCGCAGGGTGTCTTCGGCCTGGCGCCGCTCGCGTATCTGGCCTTTGAGCCGTTCGTTGCTGGCCCGCAGGTGGGTGGTGCGCTCGGTGATCTTGCGCTCCAGCTGGTTGTTGGCCTCTTGCAGGGCTTCCCGTGCAGCCAGTCGGGTGGCTATCACTTTGCGTCGCTCATTCCAGGCAATCAGCAAAAAGGCCAGCAAGGCAAATGCCACCGCCACCAGCATTCCCTGGTTCGCCGCTTCACGGCGCAGGTCTTGCAATGGCGTGAGCAGGGTGATGTCCCAGGGGGTGTCGTTAAGCCTGCGGGTTTGCGCCAGGTAGCTGACTTCCTGGTGGTCGGTCACCACATCGTTACTGCTGGCGAAGGTGACTTTTTCTACGCCTTCGGCGAGGTTTTCCCGCTCCAGCGGTTCCAGCTCGTTGAGCGGCCACCAGTAGTACTGCAGGCTGCGGGCCAGGCGCTCCTTGGTGTCGGCACTGAGCGGGTGGATGGACTTGAGCCGCCGGGTAGGGTCGCTGGACAGGATGATAATGCCGTTCTCGTCGCTGACGTAGGCTTCGAGGCGGGCGCGTTGCCAGCGCTCCTCAAGGGCTTCGAGGCGGACTTTGATCACGGCCACGCCAATGATCTTGCCCTGCTCTTCCAGGCCGTGGGCGAGGTAGTAGCCGGGTTCACCCGAGGTACTGCCAATGCCGTAGAAGCGTCCGGGCTGGCCGCGTACGGCATCCTGAAAATAGGCGCGAAATGACAGGTCCTCGCCCAGATAACTGTCGGTATCCCGCCAGTTGCTGGTAGCCATCACGCGGCCGGTGGTGTCGAGCACATAGATGGCCCGGCTGCGGCTGCGGCGGTTCAGGCCTTCGAGGTATTGATTGACGGTGACCCGGTTCTGCACGGAGGGCTCGGCGAGCAATCGCGAAACGCTGGATTCCAGCTCCAGCAGGCTGGGCAGGTAAGTGTATTTGCCCAGCTCACTTTCAACGGTACGGGCATGCAGTTCCAGTTGGCGTTCGCCGGTTTCGCTCAGGGTGCGAATACCGAAGTGTTCACTGATGCGATAGCCCGCGTAGCCCAGGCCGATCGTCAACAGGATGATCAGCAGAGGCAGCAGGAAATGACGGAGCAGGCGAGGTTTCACGGCAAGTGAGGGCGGAGCACCGCGATAAAGAGTGGGGTCGCATTTCATCACAGATGCCTTGGGTCAACCACTGTGCAGTGGTTGACCGTTCACGTAGATCCACTGTGGGAGCGGGCTTGCTCGCGATGGGAGCGGCGCGGTTCATCAGTTAACCAGGATCGCTGCCATCGCGAGCAAGCCCGCTCCCACCCAAGCCGGTGGGAGCTGAACGGGTGTTTAGTGCTGCAGGATCTTGGCGAGGAAGTGCTGGGCACGCTCGGAGCGGGCCGATACATCACCGAAAAACTCTTCTTTCTCACAGTCTTCGACGATTTTGCCCTGATCCATAAAGATCACCCGATTGGCGACCTTGCGGGCAAAACCCATTTCGTGGGTCACGCACATCATGGTCATGCCTTCGTTGGCCAACTGCACCATGACGTCGAGCACTTCGTTGACCATTTCCGGGTCAAGGGCCGAGGTCGGTTCATCAAACAGCATGACGATCGGGTCCATGGCCAGGGCGCGGGCAATCGCCACACGTTGTTGTTGCCCGCCGGAAAGCTGGCCGGGGTGCTTGTGGGCATGGGCCGACAGGCCTACGCGTTCCAGAAGCTCAAGGCCTTTTTTGGTGGCTTCAGCCTTGCTGCGGCCCAATACCTTGACCTGGGCAATGGTCAGGTTTTCGGTGATGGTCATGTGCGGGAACAGTTCGAAGTGCTGGAACACCATGCCAACCCGCGAACGCAGCTTCGGCAGGTTGGTCTTCGGGTCGGCAATGGAGGTGCCGTCAACCACGATGTCGCCTTTCTGGAACGGTTCAAGGGCGTTGACGCACTTGATCAGGGTCGACTTGCCCGAGCCCGACGGGCCACAGACAACGACCACTTCGCCTTTTTTGACTTCAGTACTGCAATCGGTCAGTACCTGGAAGTCCCCGTACCACTTGTTGATGTTCTTGATCGAGATCATACGGCAAACCTTTTTTGCAGACGCTTGACCAGCAGCGAGGCGGAAAAGCTGATGATGAAATACACCAGACCGGCGAAGATCAGGAACTCATTGGAGCGGCCGATGATGTCGCCACTGGAACGCGAGGCATTGAGGAAATCCACCAGGCCAACCGTGTAGACCAGAGAGGTGTCCTGGAACAGGATAATGCTCTGTTGCAGCAGCAGCGGGGTCATTTTACGAAAGGCCTGGGGCAGGATGATCAGGCGCATGGCCTGGCCGTAGCTCATGCCCAGGGCCTTGGCTGCACCCATTTGCCCCTTGGGGATGGCCTGCACGCCTGCTCGCACGATTTCGCAGAAGTAGGCTGCTTCGAACATGACGAAGGCTACCAGGCACGACTCGAACGCCCCGATCGGGGTGTCCTTGCCGGTGATCCAGCGCAGCACGAACGGCACCGCCAGGTAGAACCAGGTAATCACCAGCAGCAGCGGGATGGAACGGAAATAGTTCACGTAAGCGCCGGCCAGGTTGGCCATCCACTTGCTTGACGATAAACGCATCAGGGCCAGCACGGTGCCCAGGGCCACACCACCGACAACGCCCATGACCATCAGCTTGAGGGTCATGATCATGCCGTTCCACAGGCCCGGCAGGGCGGGGACAATCCCGCTGAAATCGAAGAAGTCCATTATTTGCCCCCCAGAGACATGAGACCGGGTACGGCTACTTTTTTCTCGATCAGGCGCATCAACAGCATCAGGCTCATGTTCAGGGTGAAGTAGATCAACGTGGCCAGGGTGAAGGCTTCAAACAGGTTGGCGGAAAACTCGGCCGTCTGTTTGGTTTGTGCCAGCAGTTCCATCAAACCGATCAGCGAGGCCACGGACGAGTTCTTGAACACGTTGAGGAATTCGGAGGTGAGCGGTGGAATGATGATCCGGTAGGCCTGTGGCAGCAGCACGTTCCAGTAGATCTGCGCCATGCTGAAACCCATGGCGCGGGCCGCTGCTTCCTGGCCCCGTGGCAGGGCTTCGATACCGGTACGTACCTGTTCGCAAACACGTGCGGCGGTAAACAGGCCCAGACACACGACAACGCTCAGATAAGCCGAAGTGGTCGGGTTGAGGTCCTGCTTGTACCATTCCTGCAGGTTGGGCGGCAGCAGATCGGGCACCAGGAAGTACCAGATAAACAGCTGCACCAGCAGCGGAACGTTACGGAAGATTTCTACGTATACCGTGGCAATGCCCGCGATAAAGCGGTTCGGCAGGGTGCGCATCACGCCCAGCAGCGAACCCAGGATCAGCGCGACAATCCAGGCGACAACAGCGATAGCGATGGTCCAGCCCAGGCCGGAAATAAACCAGTCGAGATATGTCTCGCTGCCTACGCCGGTGGACTTGAAGAACACGCTCCAGTCCCAATTGTAATTCATGCAGGGTCTCCCCTCAGATGGGTCTATAAACAAGCACTTGCTTCAGGGAATCCGTTCTCACCCGGCAGGGTCGCCGGGCACACTTAGCCCGCTCGATATCCGGCGGGTCGAGTGCTCTCTAATGCAATAAGAAGCTTAGTCCAAAGGTGGTCGACACCCTCGGGCGCAATGGCTTGCGCCCGGGGGTTTCAGCCGGCTGAAATCAGGATTTCTTTTCTTCAGCCGGTTTGTCGTCTGCTGCCTTGTCGGTAGGGGTGGCAATCAACGCTTTGAGCTCATCGCTCATCGGGAACATCAGGTTCAGGCCTTTTGGTGGAATCGGCGACTCGAACCAGGTTTTGTAGGTGTCGTTGATCTTGCCCGACTTGTAGTAGGCAACGATGGCGTCATCCACGGCCTTTTTGAATTCCGGATCGCCTTTACGCAGCATGCAGCCGTAGATTTCGTAGGACTGTGGAGTGCCGGTCACGGCCCAGTCTGTAGGCTTCTTGGCTTTGGCCATTTCACCGGCCAGCAGGGCGTCGTCCATCATGAAAGCAACAGCACGGCCCGACTCCAGCATGTTGAAGGCTTCGCCGTGGTCTTTTGCCGAGATCACGTTCATGCCCATCTGCTTGTCGGCGTTCATCGCCTTGAGGATGCGCTCGGAGGTGGTACCAGCAGTGGTCACGACGTTTTTGCCTTTCAGGTCAGCGAAGTCCTTGTAAGGCGAGTCCTTTTTGGACAGCAGGCGCGTACCGATTTCGAAGATGCCGACCGAGAAGTCGACTTGCTGTTGGCGTTCAACGTTGTTGGTGGTGGAACCACACTCAACGTCAACGGTGCCGTTCTGCACCAGCGGGATACGGGTCTGGGAGGTAACGAGGTTGTACTTGACCTTCAGGTCCGGCATGTCGAGCTGTTTTTTCAGCCCTTCAACGATAGCCAGTTGCACATCATGGGAGTAGCCAACCGGTTTGCCGGAAGCGTCCGCGATGTAGGAGAACGGAATGGAGGAGTCACGATGCCCAAGGGTGATGGTGCCGGATTCTTTGATTTTCTTCAGTGTGCCGGTCAATTCGGCTGCAAAAACTGGAGTGCTAATCAGAGCTGCAGCAATTGCTGCGCCCAAAAGTTGCGGAACGATGCGCATCGATGTTTCCTCGACATTGTTTTTTTTATTGAGCCCGTTTGCAGGCCCTTTTTTACTCAGAACGTCTCAACAGGCTAAACGCTCTGTTTAAGCATTCGGCTTAGAGTGTAGAGCATGAGTCGTGCCAGCCCTGGCATTAAAGTCTAACCTGCTGATTTATAAAGAATTAAAGTTTTATGTCGGAACTTCGGTGGCATGCAGATGCCCGGAAAGCCGAATCATTGGGGGGGAGTGCGTTCGGAAAACCGAATGAAAGGCAGGCAGTGCGGGGGGGGAGGAGCGAAGGCCCGTGCAAGCGGACTCGCTCCCACGGGCCATCTAAACGCGGATTAAGCGGCCTGAACCTTGCGGTGTTTCAGGCCAAGGGTGGTCATGTACTGGCTCAGGTGGGCCTGTTCCTCGGCCGTGGTGAACAACCCAAGCTTGGTGCGGCGCCACAGGATGTCCTGTGCCTCCAGTGCCCATTCCTGGTTGCACAGGTAATCAACCTCACGGCTGTAAAGGCCGCTGCCGATATGCTCGCCCATGTCGCTCAGGCCTTGTGCACCTTCGAGCAAGCTCCAGGAGCGGTTGCCATAGGTGATTGCCCAGCGCTTGGCAATTGCGGCATCCAGCCAGCTGTATTTGCTGACCAGGGCCTCGCTCAGGGCTTTTGGCGTGGTCATGCCTTCGCCGCCGGGTAATGTCGCGCTGGCGGTCCAGCTCGGCTTGATCTGGGTGAAGTAGGGTGTCAGCTGTGCCATGGCCGATTCGGCCAGCTTGCGATAGGTGGTCAGTTTGCCGCCAAATACCGATAGAAGCGGGGCTTCGCCCGCTGCGCCAGACAATGCCAGGGTGTAGTCGCGGGTCACGGCCGAAGGGTTGTCGGACTCGTCATTGCACAGCGGGCGCACGCCGGAGTAGGTGCGCAGAATGTCGCTGCGGCTCACTTGCTGCTTGAAGTGGGCGTTGACCACATTAAGCAGGTAGTCGGTTTCTTCTTCGGTAATGCTGACCTTGGCCGGATCGCCGGTGTATTCGCGGTCAGTGGTGCCGATGATGGTGAACTGGTCCATGTACGGAATCGTGAACACAATCCGCTGGTCTTCGTTCTGCAGGATGAAGGCATTTGGCGCGTCATACAGCTTGGGCACAATCAGGTGGCTACCCTGGATCAGGCGGATGCCGTAAGGCGAGTCCAGCTTGAGGTCGTCCTTGATGAATTTGGCGACCCACGGGCCGGCGGCATTGACCAGGGCCTTGCTGCGGATCGAAAACAGGCTGCCATCTGCACGTTCCAGGTTCAACTCCCACAAGCCCTTGTTACGGCGCGCGCCGACGCAACGGGTCTGGGTGTGAACATGGGCGCCTTTTTCCCGCGCTGCCATGGCGTTGAGCACTACCAGGCGCGCGTCATCGACCCAGCAATCGGAGTATTCAAAGCCTTTGGTGATTTCTGCTTTAAGGGGGCTGTTGGCACCGAACTTGAGGCTGGTTGAACCAGCCAGTTTTTCACGCTTGCCCAAGTGGTCATACAGGAACAGGCCGGCACGGATCATCCACGCCGGGCGCAGGTGCGGTCGGTGCGGTAATACGAAACGCATCGGTTTAACGATATGCGGGGCTTTGGCCAGCAGCACTTCGCGTTCGGCCAGCGCTTCGCGCACCAGGCGGAACTCGTAATGTTCGAGGTAGCGCAGGCCGCCGTGGATCAGCTTGCTGCTGGCAGAGGACGTGTGGCTGGCCAGATCGTCCTTTTCGCAAAGGAACACCGAGAGGCCGCGCCCGGCTGCATCTGCCGCAATCCCGACACCATTGATTCCACCACCAATAACGGCGACGTCGTAAACCTCAGCGAGGGGAGTGGCAGGCAAGGTGGTCAGGGGCATGGGTTGGCCTCGCGTTCTTTACGCATATTTGAATTCGAACATTAATGTTCATTTGCGAAAATATTAGCGGATAAAGGCGCGCGCAGCCAGCACCCTTCGATTGAAAAAACTCATCGAAGGGCGTCGAAAGGAAGAATTTCGAACATTTTAGTGTAGAGCAATGATTCTGCGGGAGCAGGCTTGCTCGCGATGCAGGCGCTGCGGCTCACCTGTCAGGTTGCGGTGATGCCATCGCGAGCAAGCCCGCCCCACAGCATCTGAACCCGCATCACTATCTGAGTGCGGTTACACCACTTCCAGACGAATTTTGTTCTGGGCCAGCAGTTGCGCCAGCTCCGGCACGGGCGGCTGGTCGGTGACCAGGCAATCGATCAAGGTGATCGGGCCCAGGCGGACCATTGCATTGCGGCCGAACTTGCTGGAGTCCGCTGCCAGGATAGTTTGTCGGGCATTGGCGATAATCGCCTGGGATACGCGTACTTCCTGATAGTCAAAGTCCAGCAAGCTGCCGTCAGAATCGATACCGCTGATACCAACCAAGGCGAAGTCGAACTTGAACTGGTTGATAAAGTCGACGCTGGCTTGACCGACGATGCCACCATCGCGGCGCACATTGCCGCCGGCGATCAGTACTTCGAAGTCGTCTTTTGCGCTCAGGATCGACGCAACATGCAGGTTGTTGGTGATGATTTTCAGGTGATTGTGGTTGAGCAGCGCCCGGGCAATCGACTCGGTGGTGGTGCCGATATTGATGAAAATCGAGGCGTGATCGGGAATCTGGGCGGCAATGGCTTCGCCAATGCGGCGTTTTTCATCGCGCATCTGGTCGGCCCGCATGGCGTAGGCGGTGTTCTCTACACTGGAGTCATAGGCGGCGCCACCGTGGTAGCGGCGCAACAGGTCGGCTTCTGCCAACTGGTTGATGTCACGGCGAATGGTCTGCGGCGTGACGACGAACAACTGAGCCATTTCCTCGATGCTGACATAACCGCGCTCGCGTACGAGTTCGAGGATCTGCTGTTGGCGTGGAGGCAGATTCATGGAGTTTCCTTTGGGCGGCGAAGCAAATTCACCCATGATGCCGCAGGAAAGCGTCGTCTGCTACTCGCAGGTGCCTCAAGCAACTGCGGGCGCCATAGGCGCCCGCAGATGTAATTGCCCGTACTTAGTTGCTTTCTTCGTGAGGTTCCCAGTCGCGGGTACGGCTTACGGCTTTTTTCCAGCCGGCATAGAGCTTCTCTTTGCAGCTTTCGTCCAGTGCAGGTTCGAACTCGCGCTCGATCACCGCCTTGCCGCGCAGTTCATCCAGGCTGCCCCAGAAGCCGCAAGCCAGACCCGCCAGGTAGGCAGCGCCCAAGGCCGTGGTTTCACGCATTTGCGGGCGTTCAACCTGGGTGCCGAGGATGTCTGCCTGAAACTGCATCAGGAAGTTGTTGGCTACGGCACCACCGTCTACACGCAGGGCTTTGAGGCGTTCGCCGGAGTCCTGTTGCATAGCGTCCAGTACGTCCCGTGTCTGGTAGGCAATCGACTCCAGCGCAGCACGAATGATGTGGTCTACGCGTACACCGCGAGTAAGGCCGAACAGTGCGCCACGGGCATACGGGTCCCAGTAGGGGGCACCGAGGCCGGTGAAGGCAGGCACCAGATACACGCCATTGCTGTCTTTGACTTTATTGGCGAAGTATTCGGTGTCGTGGGCGTCGTTGATGATCTTCAGTTCGTCACGCAGCCATTGCACGGTGGAACCACCGTTGAACACGGCGCCTTCCAGGGCGTAGGCCACTTCGCCGCGGGGGCCGCAGGCGATGGTGGTCAGCATGCCGTGGGTCGACTTCACGGCGTTGGCGCCGGTGTTCATCAGCAGGAAGCAGCCGGTGCCGTAGGTGTTCTTGGCCTGGCCGGGCTCGACGCACATCTGGCCAAACAGCGCGGCCTGTTGGTCGCCGGCAATGCCGCCGATGGCGATACCGCTTTTGGTGCGGCCGTAGATTTCTGAAGACGACTTCACTTCAGGCAACATTTCGCGCGGGATATCCAGCACCTCCAGCATCTTGGCATCCCACTCCAGAGTGTGGATGTTAAAGAGCATGGTGCGCGAGGCGTTGGTGTAATCGGTAACGTGGGTTTTGCCGCCGGTAAATTTCCAGATCAGCCAGCTGTCGATGGTGCCAAACAGCAGTTCGCCTTTGCGCGCCCGTTCGCGGCTGCCTTCGACGTTGTCGAGGATCCACTTCAGTTTGGTGCCGGAGAAGTACGGGTCGGTCACCAGGCCGGTGGTGTCGCTGATGTATTGCTCGTGACCGTCGCGTTTGAGCTGCTCGCAGATCTCGGTGCTGCGACGGCATTGCCAGACGATGGCGTTGTAGATCGGGCGGCCGCTTTCTTTGTCCCAGACCACCGTGGTTTCACGCTGGTTGGTAATGCCGATGGCGGCAACCTGGTCATGATGCAGGCCGGCCTGGGCCAGGGCCTCAACCATCACGGCGCTCTGGGTGGCAAAAATCTCCATCGGGTCGTGTTCGACCCAGCCCGGTTGCGGGTAATGCTGTTGGAACTCACGTTGTGCTGTGCACACCACGTTGGCGTCACGATCGAAGATGATCGCTCGCGAACTGGTGGTGCCTTGGTCCAGCGCAATGATGTAGTTCTTATTCTGAGTGTCGGTCATTTGTTAGTGCCTTGCAGAATGAGGGAGGTTGCGGGCGCGAGACAGGTAACGGGCAGTAGGTCTCGTGCGCCCCGTTTCATCAGTCGGTATCAGGATGCCTGGGTCTTTGCAGGTGCAGCGGCTTGGGTAACCGCATCTGCCGGGGCAATGTCAGGCAAGTGCCGGGCAATCATCCCGCGATAAATGGCAGCACCCAGACAGGCACCTACGATGGGTGCAAAAATGGGAATCAGGAAATACGGGATATCGCGCCCGCCGGTGAACGAGACGTCCCCCCAGCCAGCGAAGAAAGTCATCAGCTTGGGCCCGAAATCACGCGCAGGGTTCATTGCAAAACCGGTCAATGGGCCCATCGAGCTGCCAATGACGGCGATCAGCAAGCCGATCAGCAGGGGGGCCAATGGGCCACGGGGCAAGCCGTTTTTGTCGTCGGTCAGGGCCATGATTACGCCCATAAGGATAGCGGTTATCACAAGCTCGACGAGGAAGGCCTGCAGCGTTGTCAGCGAAGGGTGCGGGTAGGTCGAGAATACCGAGGCCAATTCCAGGCTGGCCTGGCTGCCACGTACCATCTGGTGGGCTTGTTCGTAATCGAAGAACAGGTTGCTGTAGAGCGTGTAAACCAACGCCGCTGCGCAAAAGGCCCCTGCGATCTGGGCGAGGATATAGAAAGGCAGTTTACGTTTTTCAAAATCGGTGAACAGGCACAGCGCAATGCTGACCGCCGGGTTCAGGTGTGCGCCGGAAACGCCCGCCGTCAGATAAATCGCCATGCTGACGCCAATGCCCCAGATGATGCTGATTTCCCATAGGCCAAAACTTGCGCCCGCGACCTTGAGAGCCGCAACACAGCCGGTACCGAAGAATATCAAAAGTGCGGTGCCGAGGAACTCGGCCAGGCACTGGCCTGAAAGTGTGGGGTGCTGCGATGCAGTCGACATGTAAAACCTCGTTATTGTTGTTTTTTGACGTCGTCAATCAGGGTGGCAGTGCGCCTGAGCCTGGACCGGGAACTGCGTATTTGTGTTTTACGCTGTCAGGCTGAGTCGTGTGAGTATATTCAGATTCGAAAAAATATAGACAAGAAACACTGCTGTCAAAGGTCGAAAGTGAACGGGTATTCACATTCTGACTTCAGATGAGTGCTTTGGTATTGGTTTTTATGTAAACAAAGACTACGAATTGAGAGGGGTAAAGGTAACTTTTTCGCTACATGCTGGGTCTGTAACCTCGGTTTCAGCGCCTTTTTACGGGGTAATAGCCTAAAATCGGCCATCGTATTTCTTTCTCCTCTGCAAAACTGGAGCTGTCATGACGCCTGCACTGGACCTGCTGAAAAAAGTTCGCGCCGAACATCGGGTACACAGCTATGAACACGACCCCAAGGCGGCATCCTACGGCCTGGAGGCCGCAGAAAAGCTTGGCCTGGAGCCTGCGCAAGTGTTCAAGACGCTGTTGGCCAGCAGTGAAAAGGGCGAGTTGCTGGTTGCCGTCGTACCGGTCGTCGGAAGTCTTGATTTGAAAGCGCTGGCTCAGGCAGCGGGGGTGAAAAAAGTCGAAATGGCGGACCCGGCGGCGGCTCAACGCTCCACAGGTTATCTGCTTGGCGGGATCAGCCCGTTGGGGCAAAAGAAGCGCCTGCGTACTTTTATTGATAAAAGTGCCGAGGGTTTTTCGACTATTTTTGTCAGCGCCGGACGACGCGGGCTGGAGGTGGAACTGGCGCCTGCGGTGCTGGCAGAGCACACGCAAGCGAAGTTCGCAGAAGTAGGCAGGGCGTAAGCGCTGCCACAGGTTTTTAGTGCGCTGTGCTGAAACGCCTTACACCTGATTCGGATTGCGGGATTTGCGCCGCTATGCTGCCGCTGGTTTGAAACATCACCAGGTGTTCGGCGGCAACGCGAATGCCCACTTCAGCGCCAGGCAAGTGGTCGGCATGACTCGGGAAGATCGACTCCAGCTGGCTGCCTGTCGGCAGTTGCAGGCGATAAAGGGTCGATGCGCCGAGGAATGTCTTGCCGATGATCCGCGCCTTCAAATCGCTGTCCGGTGCGTAGACGATATCGTCCGGGCGCAGCAATACATCCACTGCACCGCCCGTTGGCCAAGTATACGCACGGTTGCCACGCAAGACACCCAGCTCGGTTTGTACCGATTCAGGTGTCAGCAACTGGCCGCGAATAAAGTAGCCCTGACCGATAAAGCTCGCCACAAAGGGCGTCTGAGGTTCGTGGTAGAGGTTGTAGGGCGTATCCCACTGCTCCAGACGGCCTTCCTTGAACACACCCACATGATCGCTGACAGCGAAGGCTTCTTCCTGATCGTGTGTCACCAAAATCGCACTGGTGCCACGGGCTTTCAGGATATCGCGCACTTCGTGGCTGAGCTTGCGGCGCAGCTCGCCATCCAGATTGGAGAATGGCTCATCCAGCAACAGCAGTTGCGGCTCGGGTGCCAGGGCGCGGGCCAGGGCAACGCGTTGCTGCTGACCACCTGATAACTCGTGCGCAAAACGTTTGCCCAGGTTTTTAAGGTTGACCAGCTCAAGCAGCTCTTCGGTCACACGGTCTTTGTTCGGGTGCTTGCGAATGCCGAAGGCAATGTTGTCGGCCACGCTCAGGTGCGGGAACAGGGCGTAGTCCTGAAACACCATACCAATACGACGTTTCTCGGGTGCCAAGGTGAAGCCGGCGCTGGAGATCACTTCGCCTGCCAGCCTGATTTCACCCTGGTGTACCGGTTCGAACCCGGCAATAGCACGCAATGTCGTGGTTTTGCCGCACCCCGAAGAGCCCAGCAAGCAGCCGATATCACCGGCATTGAGATGCAGGTTGAGGTTTTGCACCACGCTCTGGCCCTGATACCCACAGGCCAGATCACGAAGGTTTAGCAATAGCGGCTGACTCATGCGGATTGGTACGCCGGTTGGACAAGGAATTCGAGCAGCGCTTTTTGCGCATGCAGGCGGTTTTCGGCCTGATCCCAGGCCACGGAGCGAGGGTCGTCCAGCAGGTCGACGCTGATCTCTTCGCCGCGATGAGCAGGCAGGCAGTGCATGAACAGCACGTCATCGGCCGCCAGGTCGAGCAGGGCACGGTTGACCTGATACGGGGCAAACAGTTCGAGGCGCTTGGCCGTTTCGTCTTCCTGACCCATTGATGTCCATACGTCGGTGCTCACCAGATGGGCGCCAATCACGGCATCACGCGGGTCGCGAACGATGGTAACGCGTTCGCCTGCCAGCGCCACGAACTCGGGGTTGGGCTCATAGCCTTCGGGGCAGGCAACACGCAGGTTGAAGTCAAACTGGATAGCCGCTTCTATATAGCTGTTGCACATGTTGTTGCCGTCACCAATCCAGGCCACGGTCTTGCCCTTGATCGATCCGCGATGCTCAAGGAAGGTCTGCATGTCAGCCAGCAGCTGGCATGGGTGCAGGTCGTCCGACAGGCCATTGATAACCGGTACGCGGGAATTGGCCGCAAACTCGGTCAGAGTGCTGTGGGCGAAGGTGCGGATCATGACGGCGTCAAGCATGCGTGACATGACGATGGCGCAGTCGCCTATCGGTTCGCCACGACCCAGTTGGGTATCTCGTGGTGACAGAAAAATGGCCTGGCCACCGAGCTGGATCATGCCAGCTTCAAATGACAGGCGGGTGCGGGTCGATGATTTTTCGAAAATCATGCCCAGTACGCGACCTTTCAAGGGTTCGAACAGAACGCTGCGCTGGCGCAGGTCCTTAAGCTCGATGCCGCGGCGAATCACGCTGACTAGCTCTTCGGGAGTGCAATCCATCAGGGAGAGAAAGTGCCTTGCGCTCATCATTAACTACCTTTTTTTGCAACGATCGCAGATGCTCAAGGCCGGGGTTTTCGGAAAAACGGGCGAGACCTGCGGCGAAAGCCGCACGGGGCGACGAAATAGGGGAAGGCGCGATCTTATAAGGAAATGTCGCGTCTTGCCAATAAGGGTCATATGTATAGAGGTTTGAGCGGGTCTTGCGCTGCATGAGCCACATCAGGCGGTTTGCCTCACCTCAGCTGCCCATTTGTACACTGCCGTGGCGTAGCTTGGCAATTGCGAGGGGGGGCGAGGTCGTCGTATTTGTCATCGCTGGCGAGGAGCGACGGCTGCGATGGCGTTGGCAGCATTCCTGTCATGAGGCGGGGTTTAACTGCTCGCAGCCATCGTTTCTCGGCAGGGACAACAAGCTTTGTGGAGGGAGCAGGGGCATACTATTGTCTGTCGGGGAGACCGAGCGTCGCGCTCGGCTTTCCGTTACAATGCGCCACCGTGCCGACATCTGCGTCGGAAAGTTCAGCCGAGGTGCTCCATGGATATCATCGAAACTATTAAAGACCAGATTGCCAACAACACCATTCTGCTCTACATGAAAGGCTCCCCGAATGCCCCGCAGTGCGGCTTTTCGGCTAAAGCTGCTCAGGCAGTCATGGGGTGTGGCGAGAAGTTCGCTTACGTGGACATCCTCCAGAATCCTGAAATTCGTGCCAATCTGCCAAAGTACGCCAACTGGCCAACTTTCCCGCAATTGTGGGTAGGTGGCGAGCTGGTTGGCGGTAGCGACATCATGGCTGAAATGGCCGCTGATGGTTCTTTGCAGGCTTTGATCAAAGAAGCTGTCGAGAAAGCCGCAGCAAACAAGACTGAAGCCTGATATCAGTCGCGTCGTGACAGTTGTTTTGTCGCACGCATAAAAAAGCCCCGCCTCTGTGATAAACAGGGCGGGGCTTTTTAATGGGTGTTAGTTACTCACCCATTTGCGATTGCAGGTAATTCTCAATACCCACTTTGTCGATCAGGCCCAACTGAGTTTCCAGCCAGTCGATATGTTCTTCTTCCGACTCAAGAATATCTTCGAGCATTTCCCGGCTGCCAAAGTCACCAACTACTTCACAATGGGCAATGGCGGCCTTGAGGTCGGCGTGGCCAGTCTTCTCGATGCGCAGGTCACACTCCAGCATTTCCTTGGTGTGCTCGCCGATATGCAGCTTGCCCAAGTCCTGTACGTTTGGCAGGCCTTCCAGGAACAGGATGCGTTTAATCAGTTTGTCCGCGTGTTTCATCTCGTCGATGGACTCGTGGTACTCATGCGCGCCCAACTTCTCCAGGCCCCAATCCTGATACATGCGTGCATGCAGGAAGTATTGGTTGATTGCGACCAGTTCGTTGCCGAGAATTTTGTTGAGGTGCTGAATAACCGAAATGTCGCCTTTCATGGCTGGGGCCTGCCTTAATTAACTGTATATAGGGCAGAGTTTGATCCGCACCTTGCAGACTGTCAAACCTAAGTATTTGAATAATAAATGAAAATTAATCGGAATAAGAATGTTTGTGTTCCGCGTCTTGGGCCTAAGCACTTGAATTCTGGGCATAAAAAAACCGGACGCTATGTCCGGTTCTTTGGAATTGGTTAATCAGGCGACTGAAAATTCTGCCGGGAAACTCATGACAGCCTGGCTGGCTTGCAGCGAGGAAAGGGTTTCGCGAACCACTTGCTTGGCCAGACAGGCACATTTGCCACATTGGCTGGCAACACCTGTCGCTTCACGCACTTCACGGTAACTGCAGCAACCGTCGTAGATTGCGTCGCGGATTTTTCCATCGGTGACGCCAGTGCAAAGGCAAACGTACATAAATAAGAACCATCGCTGGTTGGGATTCAATGCCAAGGATCTTAATGTTAACGAGAATGATTGTCAAAGTGCCTTGAGTCTCAATTGAGGGTCTCAGGCACTGTGCTGACGAACGGTTCTTTTGAGCGCTTTCGGGCGGGTGAAAAAGGGTGCCTGCCAGTTCCGACGAGCGGTGTATGATGACCGGTCTTTTTACCCGGGAGCTGATTGCCTGGCGTCGTTTTCAACGGCTGCCCAATCAGGTTCTGTTTTTCACGCTGCACACCAGGAGATATCCAATGAGCGTACTCGTAGGCAAACAAGCCCCTGACTTCACCGTCGCCGCCGTACTTGGCACTGGCGAAATCGTTGACAGCTTCACGCTGTCCTCCGCCATCAAAGGCAAATATGGCCTGGTGTTCTTCTACCCACTGGACTTCACTTTCGTATGCCCGTCCGAGCTGATCGCACTGGATCACCGTATTCCTGAGTTCCAGGCGCGCAATGTTGAAGTGGTTGCGGTGTCCATTGACTCCCATTTCACCCACAACGCATGGCGCAACACGCCAGTGAACAATGGCGGCATCGGCCAGGTGAAATACACCATGGCTGCCGACATCAATCACGCCATCTGCAAGGCCTACGACGTTGAAACCGAAGGCGGCGTGGCTCTGCGCGGCGCGTTCCTGATCGACGACAAAGGCGTTGTGCGCTCGCAGATCGTCAACGACCTGCCACTGGGCCGCAACATGGACGAGCTGCTGCGTCTGGTTGACGCCCTGCAATTCCACGAAGAGCACGGCGAAGTTTGCCCGGCCAACTGGAAAAAAGGCGACAAGGGCATGACCGCTTCGACTGCAGGTGTTGCGGCTTACCTGACTGAAAATGCTGACCAGCTGTAATCGTCAGTTTCAGGCATAAAAAAACCGGACCCAGTGTCCGGTTTTTTTATGGTGCGCTGTAAGCCTTTACGACAGGATCAGTCGTTGAAGTCTTTCCAGCCGCCCATTTGTTTCCAGCTGTTGACGATGCCACAGAACAACTCGGCGGTTTTCTCGGTGTCGTAACGGGCCGAGTGTGCTTCACGCCCATCAAAGTCGATGTCGGCGGCCTGGCAGGCTTTTGCCAGGACGGTCTGGCCATAGGCCAGGCCAGCAAGGGTCGCGGTGTCAAAGCTCGAGAACGGGTGGAAAGGGTTGCGCTTCATGTCCAGGCGCGCGACAGCGGCGTTGAGGAAGCCCAGGTCGAAGCTGCTGTTATGCCCCACCAGAATGGCGCGTTTGCAGCCATTGGCCTTCAGGGCCTTGCGCACACCGCGGAAGATATCGGTCAGGGCTGTCTCTTCACTGACGGCCATGCGCAGTGGGTGATCGAGCTTGATACCGGTGAATTCCAGTGCAGCGGCTTCGATATTGGCGCCTTCAAACGGCTCGACACGGTGGAAATAGGTGTGTTCGGGGAACACAAAGCCTCTTTCGTCCATGCCGATCGTTACGGCAGCAATTTCCAGCAATGCATCAGTAGCACTGTTGAAACCGCCGGTTTCAACATCGATTACGACCGGCAGATAACCGCGAAAGCGCTCTGCCATCGGGTGGCGTGGACCGCCGCCATGGCCGCCTTCGTGTTCGTCATCATAATGGTCGTCACTCACAGCTGTTCCTCCAGCAGGCGCCAGCGCAGTGTTTCACCGGCGCGCAGCGGAATTACGGTCAGCTCGCCGAAAGGCAGGCTGGTTGGGGCGGTCCACTCCTGGCGAACCAGGGTGATCTGTTCGTTGCTGGCGGGCAAGCCGTAGAAGCGCGGGCCGTTAAGGCTGGCAAAGGCTTCCAGCTTGTCGAGCGCATTGCGCTGTTCGAACGCTTCGGCGTACATCTCGATGGCCGCATAGGCGGTATAACACCCGGCGCAACCGCACGCCGCTTCCTTGGCGTGCTGGGCGTGAGGTGCCGAGTCAGTGCCCAGGAAAAACTTCTCGCTGCCGCTGGTGGCCGCATCCAGCAGGGCTTCCTGATGGGTGTTGCGCTTGAGGATCGGCAGGCAATAAAAGTGCGGGCGAATGCCGCCAACCAGCATGTGATTGCGGTTGTACAACAGGTGATGAGCGGTAATGGTTGCGCCGACGTTGGCTGAAGCCTCGTTGACGAACTGCACCGCATCCGCGGTGGTGATGTGCTCAAACACGACTTTCAGCGTCGGGAAACGATCTACGACGCGGCGCATATGCTCGTCGATGAAGATCTTTTCGCGGTCAAAGACGTCTACGCCGGCTCGGGTGACTTCACCGTGGATCAGCAAAGGCATGCCGACTTCGGCCATGACTTCCAGAACCGGGAAGATCGCGTCGATACTGGTTACACCGGAGTCGGAGTTGGTCGTTGCCCCGGCCGGATACAGCTTGGCTGCATGGACGAATCCGCTGGCCTTGGCCGTGCGAATGTCTTCTGGCTGGGTACGATCGGTGAGGTACAGCACCATCAGCGGCTCGAAGCGGCTGCCAGCGGGGCGTGCAGCCAGGATGCGCTGGCGATAGGCGTCGGCCTCGGCGGCATTGCGCACCGGGGGTACCAGGTTGGGCATGATGATGGCGCGGCCAAAAGTGCGCGCTACATCCGCGACAGTGTGAGGCAACACAGCACCATCGCGAAGATGTATATGCCAGTCGTCGGGACGCAGCAGGGTCAGGCGGTCAGACATTGGGGATTCCAGGCGGGTCGAACTGAGGTGAATGCTACCGGAAAAGACTCTGGCAGGCACTCGCTATCAAGTTTTGTGATTGCTGACCGATATCTGATGAGCATGCCGTAAATCTGTGGCCTGTTTTTTTGCCGTACAAGCCTGTGGAGCCTCCCGTGCGCCAGCGTTATTTCATCCTGCTCAGTATGTTTGCCAGCCTGCCAGCCATGGCTCTGACTTTTCAGACGCGGCTGGAGAATATCGAGTGGAAAGTGGAAGGTGACAAATTCGAATGCCGTCTGATTCAGCCGATTACCGATTTTGGTTCGGGTGCTTTTGTAAGGCGTGCAGGAGAACAGGCTGTATTTCGTCTTAATGCTTACAACTCAATGTTGGGCGAGGGCTCTGCCAAGCTGTTGGCCGCCGCTGCGCCCTGGCAACCGGGCCGTGGTGATATTGACCTGGGCTCGGTGCGTATTGGCCGTGGGCAGGTGCTTTTCAACAGTTCCCAGGCGCAGGCCGCCAACTTGTTTCGAGGCTTGATTGAGGGGCGCAGCCCCTTGATAAGGCATTATTCTCGTGAGGGCAATGTCTCGGAAGTACGCCTGCTCCCTGTCAGGTTTCGCCAGGCTTACGGCGACTACGAGGCCTGTACCGCAAAGCTTTTACCGAAAAACTTTGAGCAGGTCAGACAAAGCCAGATCGGTTTCCCTGGCGGGGGAACCGAACTGGACGCGGTGGCCCGGGTCAACTTGCAAGTCATGGTCGAATACTTGAAGGCAGACCCTACAGTCAATCACGTCATCCTCGACGGTTATTCCGATAATCAGGGCAATCGCTTGACCAATCGTGAGCTGTCGCGGCGCCGGGCATTGGCGGTAATGGAGTATTTCAAGCAGAACGGCCTGCAGGAGTCGCAGATCACGGTGCGATTCCATGGTGAGCAATACCCCTTGGCGGCGAATACCAGTCGGGTAAACCGGGCGAAAAATCGCCGGGTAAGCGTCCGCCTGGAACGGCTCCCTGTGCCTGAAAAAGCTGCGCCATCTGTAGGTCCCAGCAATCCAGCGGCTATTTCCTGAAGCAACGGTCTCGTCGCGTCTTTGATATAAACTGTCGCTTTGTCGTCTTAAGCTGTCGCGCCTCTGTAAATTCATGGCTGTGGGCGGTAGACTGTTCGGCTTTTCGAACAACCCGTGGAGTGATGGCATGGCGGACGTAAACAAGGTCGTTCTGGCTTATTCGGGCGGCCTGGACACTTCGGTGATCCTGAAGTGGCTGCAGGATACTTATAACTGTGAAGTCGTAACCTTTACCGCTGACCTGGGTCAGGGTGAAGAGGTCGAACCTGCACGTGCCAAGGCGCAAGCCATGGGCGTCAAGGAAATCTACATTGATGACCTGCGCGAAGAGTTTGTTCGTGACTTCGTTTTCCCGATGTTCCGCGCCAACACCGTTTACGAAGGCGAGTACCTGCTGGGTACTTCCATTGCTCGTCCGCTGATTGCCAAACGCCTGATTGAAATCGCCAATGAAACGGGCGCCGATGCCATTTCCCACGGTGCAACGGGTAAAGGTAACGACCAGGTTCGCTTTGAACTGGGTGCCTATGCCTTGAAGCCAGGGGTGAAGGTTATTGCTCCTTGGCGTGAGTGGGACTTGCTCTCCCGTGAAAAGCTGATGGATTACGCTGAAAAGCATGCAATCCCGATCGAGCGTCACGGCAAGAAAAAATCCCCGTACTCGATGGATGCCAACTTGCTGCATATCTCCTACGAAGGTGGTGTGCTCGAAGATACCTGGACTGAGCACGAAGAAGACATGTGGAAGTGGACCGTCTCTCCGGAGAACGCTCCTGACAAGCCGCAGTACCTGGAACTGACCTACCGTAATGGCGACATCGTTGCGCTGGACGGTGTTGAGATGACACCTGCGACTGTTCTGGCAACGTTGAACCGCATTGGTGGCGAACACGGTATCGGCCGTCTGGATATCGTCGAAAACCGTTATGTTGGCATGAAGTCCCGTGGTTGCTATGAAACCCCGGGCGGCACCATCATGTTGCGTGCTCACCGCGCCATTGAGTCGATTACTCTGGATCGTGAAGTCGCTCACTTGAAAGACGAGTTGATGCCAAAGTACGCCAGCCTGATCTACACCGGCTACTGGTGGAGCCCTGAGCGCATCATGCTGCAACAGATGATTGATGCTTCGCAGGTTCACGTTAACGGTGTTGTTCGCCTCAAACTGTACAAAGGCAACGTGATTGTTACCGGTCGCAAGTCTGACGAGTCGTTGTTTGATGCCAACATCGCAACCTTTGAAGAGGATGGCGGTGCTTACAATCAGGCCGATGCTGCCGGCTTCATCAAGTTGAATGCATTGCGCATGCGTATTGCTGCAAATAAAGGGCGCAAGTTGTTCTGATACAGCTCGCCTGGTAAAGCCCCAGCCAATTGGCTGGGGCTTTTTTTTGCCTGCAATTCAGGTATTTGTTTGGGGGCGGGGTGAGTTAAGCAGGGTGAATCTGTGTGCGTCGGTGTTGTAGCTGATAATGGTTGTATGGTTGATGGATGACGTATGTTTGAAGTTGTCGATGGCCAGTCGAAGAGTTTCCTGAGGGATACTGGAGTGCTGGTTGGTAAGCAGTAGCAGTACAGCATGTCTGGGGGGCGTGTTTTTATATTTGCGGGTTGCTTTGTAATAGATATGTAATACCTCTTCGGCAGTGCCTTTATGAGGGGAGAGCAAGTGCAGGTAGTTAAGGTCCATAAGATAAAGTGTTTTTAACTCTGAGCCCTCTCTCCATGCATGACTCTTGGCTAAGAATGTTGCTTGCTCTCTTTCGGGGGGTGGAAACGGGGGAGGGTCGACGTGGTGGACTCTTTGGCCTTGAAGGAAGATGTTATGGGGTCTGTATAAGCTGTACGGGGAGCCTGAAGGGCAGGCGGGTATAAATAGTTGTGCGGATGTACTTGTGCTTGCAAATGAATTGCCTTGCTTCAGGCAAGGGCCAGTCGGCTGAGAGAACCCTTCCGGAGTGTTCTCGGCTTTGGATAAGTCAGCGGGGGTATAAAGTGTTTTGTTATTGAAGTTTAAGGTCAGGAAAAACAACGTGATCAGAAGTGATGGGAAAACAATCAGGAACCATACGTATATTTTTTGATGCTCACTGTCGATATAAGGGAGAGAGACTGCAGCGGACGCTTCCGTCAGCATTGAAAAAACAGCGATAACGGTAAGTGGGTGGTTGATTTTTATGGTGTTTTTTATCATGAAAGTGCCTTTTGGTAAAAGTCGGAATGATAAGGAAGAAGGCGCTTCTTGGCGGTGTATGGCCAGCTTGGAGTATCTGTGCAGGGTCAATGTAAGTCGGGTGATTGGTTCAGCGCTTTCTTCAGGGAGTTGCTAGCGTTTTTTAAAATTAGTCGTGTTTTTTTTAAGGCGCAAATCAATTGCATGAGATTGTGTCGCGCCTGGCTGGCGGAATTTATCGATTTCTTGAATAAGAGGTTTGTTTTTGTAGGGGGGCTGTCGTTATCAGGTCGGACCTTGTTAAAGGGCGTTAAGTGTTTTTTGTAAAGGGTGTAAGGTTTTTAGTCAGTGACTGATTTGAATGATAAGTCTGAGAGGGAGTTGTAGGTGGATGAACGTATCTATCGAATATTTATTTTTATCTTGGTTGGGTTTGCCTGGGCGAACGTCTTGCCGTTATTTTAGCGTGATTTAATGCTTTAGGTGTTTTCCTAATGATTTGTAGTCCGATTCTGTAAGCATGAAATTGTAATATTTTCCCTTGGAAAAATAGTAGATTTAATTTGAATGAACATTGAGATTTGTCACTGTGTTTTTTGTGGTTTTTAATGGGGGTGGGGCATTTTATTTGGGCGGCAGGCCATGGGGGTGGGGTATGTAGTTGAGTTGTCAGGCTGTTTGGTCAGATTTTTGAATGTGTTTTATATCTGGTTTTTTGAATGTGTCTTAAGTGGGTACGATTTCGTTATCTGTGTGAAAGTGTTGCAGTTCTATGTTGGGTTTTTATTTTAATTCTCGGCGCTTTCTTGAGTTTCGGTCTTCCCATGTCTGGCAGCTTGTGACGAAAGTGTGTGGGGGGCGTTTCAATGGGCGATATCTGTAGGGTTGATCTCCAATATTTGTAGGAAATGTCTTTGGTTGTTGATGCTTGAGGGGGTGCTATGCCCAGTTTGTTGCGACTAGGCTATGGTGCTGGTTCTGAAAATTCGAACAGCGATAAATTGGAATGGCCCATGAATAAAGTGCTGATCGTGGATGATCATCCTGTAATTCGTCTTGCTGTGCGTATGCTCATGGAACGACATGGCTACGAGGTTATTGCAGAGACGGATAATGGTGTGGATGCTTTGCAGCTTACGCGTGAATATGCGCCTGATATCGTAATTCTGGATATTGGAATACCTAGGCTTGACGGGCTTGAAGTTATAGCGCGGTTGTCCACACCGGCAGTGCCTATCAAGGTGCTGGTGTTGACTTCACAAGCCCCGGGTCACTTTTCCATGCGTTGCATGCAAGCCGGTGCAGCCGGTTATGTATGCAAGCAGCAGGACTTGACTGAACTGTTGAGTGCAATCAAGGCCGTACTGTCTGGCTACAGTTATTTCCCGAATCAAGCCTTGCACTCAGTACGTTCAAGCTTGGGGAATGCCAGTGAGGCAGATATGGTCAATCGCCTTTCTGGGCGAGAAATGATGGTGTTGCAGCAGTTGGCACGTGGAAAGAGTAACAAGGAAATTGCGGATGGCATGTTTTTGAGCAATAAAACGGTGAGCACCTACAAAACGCGCCTTTTATTGAAGCTTAATGCCCGTTCACTTGTAGATTTGATTGAGCTGGCACAGCGCAATGGCCTGGTGTGAAGAGAGGGGCTTGAAGATGTAATACCCCAAGCCCCCTGAGCAAAAGCCTCCACAACAGGAGGCTTTTGATGCCGTATCTCCGGGATTACAGGTCGTATCCATAATCTTCCAGCTCTTTTCTGAGCCGTTTTTCTTCCAGCAGTGCGTCAATGGTGCGGCGTTTGGCCAGATTGGTTTTAGCGACCTCGACAACAGGCTCTACGACTTCGTCCGAATCGACGACTGCGAAATCTTCCTCTACTTCCAGTTCTTCTTTGCCAGTGCTCATTCAATTCACTCCAGGCTAAGACAGCTAATGGCGCCCCTTATAGCGATAATCGCTCGTTGGGTAAAAAAGATTTTCTCAATCGATCAGCCCATAGAACGCCTATCACTCAATCATCAGAGGTTTTTTCCTTGAAATCGCACAGGTCTTCTATGCGACAACTGCCGCACCGAGGCTTGCGCGCCTGGCACACGTAGCGCCCGTGCAGGATAAGCCAGTGATGGGCGTCCAGCAGGTAGGGTTTTGGTACGTACTTCATGAGGTTTTTTTCGACCTCCACCACGTTTTTGCCAGGGGCAATACCGGTTCGGTTGCTGACCCTGAAAATATGGGTGTCTACAGCCATTGTCAGTTGCCGGAAAGCTGTATTGAGCACAACGTTTGCCGTTTTACGACCTACCCCGGGCAGTGCTTCAAGCTCTTCTCGGGTCTGTGGGACCTGGCTGCCATGGCGCTCAATCAATAAACGGCAGGTTTCGATCACGTTCTTGGCCTTGCTGTTATACAGGCCAATGGTCTTGATGTAGTGCGACAGTCCTTCCACTCCCAGAGCGTAGATGGCTTCTGGTGTGTTGGCGACCGGAAACAGTTTGGCCATTGCCTTGTTAACGCTGACGTCAGTGGCCTGTGCAGACAGGATCACGGCGATAAGCAGTTCAAAAGGCGATGAATAGGCCAGTTCGGTTTTAGGTTCAGGGTTGTCTTCGTGAAACCGGCGAAATATTTCAAGGCGCTTTACGGCGTTCATGGTTAAAAACGTTCCTGAAGAGCAGTCCGATAAACGGTGGGGCGCTTATATGGTTTTTTCAAGTCTTGCCCGGATCCAGCGCATTGAGTGCGGATTCTGCCTGAGTGACAGCGTCAGCCAAAAGTGTCAGCTCGGTGCCGGACACCTCTTGGCCCATGGCTTTTTTAAGTTCGGCGCGGCGCATGGCCAGCTGGATTTTTGCCCGTTTGAGTTCGGCAGTATTGGCTATCGGTGCGGGTGTGGCGGCCAGGGGCATTGACTCCAGTTGAGCCAGTGCCTGCTGCGCGGATTCAAACTGCTGTTGCAGAATAATCAGCTGAGATTGCTGCTGTGCGGTTGGCGGATGCCCGAAGGCCTTCAACGATTTGTTCAATTGCGCGCGGGCCATGGCCAGAGTGACCTTGTCTTTTTTAAGTGCGGCGTCCTTGAGGCTGCCTGATGCTGCCCCGGGTAAATCCGTTTGCGTGCCGCTGAGGGTTGCTGCAGGCGGGCGCTGGGCACGGGCAAGGCGTTCAGCTTGCCTGTGCAGCTCTTCGTGGCGCAGGCGTTCGTCGCGCGACTCGAAACGCTTGCGGGCATGCTCACGTTTCTGGTTACGGGCGTTGAACTGCTCTTCATTCTGAGCGAGGCCGCCGACAATCGGGATGACATTGGCAGGCAGCGGGTGCATTTCGATGCAGTCCACCGGGCATGGCGCAACGCAGAGATCGCAACCTGTGCATTCATCGATAATCACGGTGTGCATCAGTTTGGCGGCGCCAAGAATGGCATCGATCGGGCAGGCCTGAATGCATTTGGTGCAGCCGATGCATTCGGCTTCGCGAATATAGGCCACTTGCGGTGGGGCCTGGCCGCGATCGGTATCCAGTTGCAGTACGGGAACCCTGAGCAAGCTGGCCAGTGCAGCAATGGTTTCGGCACCGCCAGGCGGGCACTTGTTGATTGCCTCGCCTTGAGCAATACCTTGCGCATAAGGTTTGCAGCCAGGATGGCCGCATTTCCCGCATTGAGTTTGCGGCAGTAAAGCATCAATACGTTGAATCAGGCTCATGGTGTGATCAGTCCAGCTACAGCGGGTCGCATCTGGGCGACGCTCAACATGCGCAGAGATAAATAGGGGCGTGACGGTCAAGCGTGGGTGCAAGATCGTTCAGCTCGGTAAAGACGGCTGATTATCCGGCATGACGGGAGGGGCGGCTACTGATGAACAGCGTCTGGTGGCCTGCAGGCCACCAGACGGTGCAAAGGGGCAGTGTTACTTGATGCGCTGACCTGGCTTGGCGCCGCTGTCCGGGCTGAGCAGGTAAATTTCTTCACCGCCAGGGCCGGCAGCCATCACCATGCCTTCAGATATGCCAAAGCGCATTTTGCGTGGCTTCAGGTTGGCGATCATCATGGTCAGACGACCTTCAAGCTCGGCCGGGTTCGGGTAGGCGCTCTTGATTCCCGAAAACACGTTGCGTTGCTCGTCGCCAATATCCAGGGTCAGGCGCAGCAGCTTGTCGGCACCTTCAACCGCTTCGGCCTTGAGAATCAGCGCGACGCGCAAGTCCACGGCAGCGAAGGTATCGAACTCGATTTCTGCGGCCAGGGGCTCCTTGACCAGTTCGCCGTTGCCCTGTGGTGCAGCGCTGCCGGTGTCGGTCTGGCTGGCGACCAGGTCTTCTTTCGAAGCATCGGTCATGGCCTGGACCTTGACCGGGTCGATACGGGTCAGCAATGGCTTGAAGGCGTTCAATTGGTGGTTGGCCAGCAACACCTGGTGATCGTTCCAGGTCAGGGGGTCGACATTCAGGAATGCCTCTGCATCGGCAGCCAGTACTGGCAGGACCGGCTTGAGGAAGATGATCAGCTGGCGGAAGAGGTTGATGCCCAGTGCGCAGACCGCCTGAACTTCAGCTTGCTTGCCTTCAACTTTGGCCATTGCCCAAGGAGCCTTGTCAGCGATCCAGGCGTTGGCACGGTCGGCCAACGCCATGATTTCACGCATGGCACGGGCGAAGTCACGGGCTTCATAGGCCTCGGCAATGCTGGGTGCGGCGGCCAGGAACGCTTCGGTCAGTTCGGGAGCAGCATTGCCCTCGACCATCACACCGGCGTTACCCTTGTGAATAAAGCCTGCACAACGACTGGCAATATTGACCACTTTGCCGACAAGGTCCGAGTTGACCTTCTGTACGAAGTCTTCCAGGTTCAGGTCCAGGTCATCAACCCCGCGACCCAGCTTGGAGGCGTAGTAGTAGCGCAGGTATTCCGGTGCCAGGTGGTCCAGGTAGGTGCGGGCCTTGATAAAGGTGCCGCGGGATTTGGACATCTTCTGGCCGTTGACGGTCAGGTAACCGTGAACGTTGATGGCAGTAGGCTTGCGATAGCCTGCGCCTTCGAGCATGGCTGGCCAGAACAGGGCGTGGAAGTTAACGATGTCCTTGCCGATAAAATGGTACAGCTCGGCGGTGGAGTCCTTGGCCCAGTACGCGTCGAAGTCCAGATCCGGACGGCGGGCGCAGAGGTTCTTGAAACTGGCCATGTAGCCGATTGGTGCGTCCAGCCATACATAGAAGTACTTGCCTGGCGCGTCCGGGATCTCGAAGCCGAAGTACGGCGCATCGCGGGAGATATCCCACTGTTGCAGGCCGGTATCCAGCCATTCGGCGATCTTGTTGGCTACAGCATCCTGCAGGGCGCCGCTGCGGGTCCAGCTTTTGAGCATGGCATCGAAGTCGGGCAGCTTGAAGAAGAAGTGCTCGGAATCCTTGAGTACCGGAGTGGCGCCGGAGATGGCGGACTTGGGATTCTTCAGATCGGTTGGCGCGTAGGTGGCGCCGCATTTTTCGCAGTTGTCGCCGTACTGATCGTCAGTGCCGCATTTAGGGCAGGTGCCCTTGATGAAGCGGTCGGCCAGGAACATTTTCTTTTCCGGGTCGAAGTACTGGGTGATCGAGCGGGTAGCGATATGCCCGGCTTCGCGCAGCTTGATGTAGATCGCACTCGACAGCTCACGGTTTTCTTCGGCGTGGGTCGAGTGGAAGTTGTCGAAATCGACGAGGAACTCGGCAAAGTCGGCGCTGTGTTCAGCCTGGACATTGGCGATCAGTTGCTCGGGGGTGATGCCTTCTTTCTCGGCGCGCAACATGATGGCCGAGCCGTGGGCATCGTCTGCGCAGACATAAGTGCACTGATTGCCGCGAAGTTTCTGGAAGCGCACCCACATATCAGTCTGGATGTACTCAAGCATATGGCCAAGGTGAATTGAACCATTGGCATAGGGCAGGGCGCTGGTGACTAAGATATTGCGTGGCTCGGACATGGGGCTCGGCTACTTGATGAGACGGTGGTCGGCCACTATAAAGCGCCGGGCAATATATTTCACCCCGTGCTGGCGTATCTGATCGTTTGTGCTGTTTTTGTGCGGTTCAAAAGCCTGCTGCCGGTGGTTTATTACAGGTACGATAGCGGCCTGTTTTACTCAGTCTTTACGGGAGTTGCCCATGAGCGCAGTTAATCGCGCAGCGGTGGAGGCCGTCCTTCGCCAATACACCGACCCTTATCTGAATCAGGATCCGGTCAGTGCCGGATGCATCCGCAACATAGAGGTTCAGGGTGAGCGCGTCAGTGTTCAGCTTGAACTGGGTTATGCCGCCGGTCTGTTCAAGGGTGGCTGGGCGCAGATCCTGCAAACCGCCATCGAAAACATGGATGGCGTGACCTCGGCCAAGGTCGAGATCAACTGCGTGATTGCGGCGCACAAGGCGCAGGCGCAAATCCCGGGCCTGGCCAATGTGAAGAACATTGTGGCCGTGGCTTCCGGCAAGGGCGGTGTCGGCAAGTCCACCACCGCAGCCAACCTGGCACTGGCGCTGGCCCGTGAAGGTGCGCGGGTGGGGATTCTGGACGCGGATATTTATGGTCCGAGCCAGGGCGTGATGTTTGGCATCGCTGAAGGTACGCGGCCGAAGATTCGTGATCAGAAGTGGTTCGTGCCCATCGAAGCCCATGGCGTTGAAGTCATGTCGATGGCCTTTTTGACCGACGACAACACGCCGATGGTGTGGCGCGGTCCGATGGTGTCGGGTGCGTTGCTGCAGTTGGTGACACAAACGGCCTGGAATGACCTTGATTACCTGGTCATTGATATGCCACCGGGTACCGGCGATATCCAGCTGACCCTGGCACAGAAAGTCCCGGTGACCGGTTCGGTGATTGTGACCACGCCGCAGGATCTGGCTTTGCTGGATGCACGCAAGGGTGTCGAGATGTTCCGCAAGGTCAACATTCCGGTGCTGGGTGTCGTGGAGAACATGGCGGTACACATTTGCTCGAACTGTGGTCACGCAGAGCATCTGTTCGGTGAGGGTGGGGGGGAGAAGCTGGCAACGCAATATGGCGTTGAGGTGCTGGCCTCGCTGCCGCTGTCGATGGAAATCCGCGAGCAGGCCGACAATGGCAAGCCAACAGCGGTGGCTGACCCCAACAGCCCGGTTGCCTTGATCTATCAGGAGCTGGCCCGACAGGTGGGCGCGCGTATTGTCCTGCATGAAGCGGCTTCGCAGGCTATGCCGACCATTACGACCACTGACGACTGAATTGCGATGCAATACCTGTAGTCGCTGACGAGGTACGAGGCTGCGATAAGGCCCCCAGGGCCTTCAGCAATTGGGGCCGCTATGCAGCCCATCGCCGCCTCGTGCCTCGTAAGCGACTACAAAATCGTGCCTGGGTTTATTACGGGCATAAAAAAACCCCGCTTTTAAGGGCGGGGTTTTTTACTGGATCAGTACAAGTTAGATAACTTGAACTTCCTCAGCTTGCATGCCTTTCTGACCGCGAGTAGCGATGAAAGAAACCTGTTGGCCTTCTTTCAGGCTTTTGAAGCCGTCGGATTGGATTGCTTTGAAGTGAACAAACAGGTCGTCACCGGATTGTGGAGTGATGAAGCCGAAGCCTTTTTCATCGTTGAACCACTTAACGGTACCAGTTTGGCGATTAGACATGGTGTAACTCCTTGAACAAAGATAACTGCGACGCAGGAAAAGCCCTGGCCGAGACTGAGTGCAAAGAGCAGGAAAAATTCTTGGAGATGGTTGGATCGAAATTCAACATATCGTGTAGAGATTCTCAGTGACACAAGCAACACAGTGGCGCCACCTTAACGCTTTTTTCAGAACGTGCAAAGGGTCTTTGCGAAGGTTTCTCTAAAAACGTGACTGACGGTTACCCTCACACCCTGTATTCAGGGGATCTAACGCTATTTTCGATATTTTTTCCGCAGATTTTTGAACCGGGCCTTGGGGGGCGGTAAGATGCCCAACAGAATTTTCTACCTCGCTATTCAGGACACCCGCCATGAGCATCAAACCAGACAAGTGGATTCGCCGCATGGCGCAAGAGCACGGCATGATCGAACCTTTCGTCGAGCGTCAGGTGCGTGAAGAAGGCGAGAACCGTCTGATCTCCTACGGCGTTTCGAGCTACGGCTATGACGTTCGTTGCGCAAACGAGTTCAAGGTCTTCACCAATATCAACTCGGCGACCGTTGATCCAAAAAATTTCGACGCGGGCAGCTTTGTCGATGTCACCAGCGACGTTTGCATCATCCCGCCAAACTCCTTCGCCCTGGCACGCACCGTTGAGTACTTCCGTATTCCGCGCAATGTGCTGACCATCTGCCTGGGTAAAAGTACCTACGCGCGTTGCGGCATCATCGTTAACGTGACGCCACTTGAGCCCGAGTGGGAAGGTCATGTGACCCTGGAGTTTTCCAACACCACGACATTACCGGCCAAGATCTACGCCAATGAAGGCGTGGCACAAATGCTGTTCTTCGAATCTGACGAAGAGTGTGAAGTGTCGTACAAGGACCGTGGCGGCAAGTATCAGGGCCAGCGCGGCGTGACCTTGCCTCGCACCTGACGAACAGAGGGAATTCTTGAGCGCAAATGCACTCTATTGAGTGTATTTCCGGTTACGCATCCAGCGAGCCGGATCATCGCTCAGGAGTGCCTTATGAAGATTGATCCGAGTATCCGCGCCCAACTGGCAAACCTCGAGCCCAATCAGGTCGGGCTGCTGGCCTGGTCTCTGCTGGCCTTTCCACAGCTGCATGCAGGTGGCATCCCCGGCCAGCCTGACCCGGACAGCCCGCAACCAATCGAACCCGAACCGGGCGTGCCAACGCTGCCTGACGAGCCTCCGCCTGCGCCGGTTGCCTGATCCCGTAGTGGCTCAAGGAGATAGCAGATAACCGCTACGATAGGCTTCGCGGCCTGCCACGTGGGCAATCACCATGCCTGCGGTGGCCATTCGCCGCTGAGAGCGGGCATACAGCAAACCTGCGCTGGCGCAGTAAACCGGTGTGAGCTTGTCGCTGATGGGGTCAATGATCTCGGCAATCAACTGGCCAGCGCACAGATACTCCCCCGGCCTGGCATTGAACACCAGCAGCCCGCCTGCCGGTGTTGCCACGGGCTCTACGCCGGCCAAAGGGGTGGCGGGGTAGAGAAGGGGTGGCAAAGGCACGGATTCTCCGTCAATCGCGCCAAAATCGATCAGATAATCAATCAGCGCCTGGCAGTCGTGCCCTGCATGGCTGTGGTTCACATCTGCCAGGCCGCGTAATTCCAGGGTTACGGAAAAGCTGCCCTGGGGAATCGCATAGCAATGACCGAAACGCTGCTGTAGTTGCCACCACAGCAGGGTGAAGCACTCATCGAACGACAACCCGCCGGAGTCCGTTGCCAGCAGGCTGGCTTGAGCGCCGAGGTGGCGCGCCAGCGGTTCGACCTGCGGCCAGGCTTCAGGCGTGGTGTACAGGTGGGGTACGGCCTCATAGTCGCAGTGCAGGTCCAGCACCATATCGGCATCGCAGGCCAGCGTTTGCAGGGTCAGGCGCTGGGAGTGCAACTGCGTTGTCGGCACTTGCGCTGACAGCAGTTCGCGCAAGCGACGGCGGATTAACTGCAGGTTCTGTGCGGGATCATCGCTGAGCTGGCCTTCAAGCTCATCACCAATCTGCGTGCTCAGGTCCAGGAAGTTACGATTGAAGTTCTGCCCGCTTTGCAGCTCGTAACGCCCCAGCGGGATATCCATCAAGACCTGCTCAAGGCCAGCCGGGTTGGCCACTGGTACCACGACTATCTCAAAGAGCAACCGTCCCGCCACCTCAAGCTCTGCAAGGCGCTGCTTGAGGTGCCAGGCGACCAGCATCCCGGGCAATTCATCCGCGTGCAGTGAGGCCTGGATATAGATCTTGCCTCGGGGCTGGGCAGGCCCGTAATGAAAACTGTGAATAAGCCGTTCAGTGCCCGGGACAGGTGCCAGCAAAGGATGAATTTGATGTCGCTGCATGGAGACGTCCTTGTGAGCCAAGTTCAGATGGCCAGACAGTAGCGCTGTGCCAGTCGCCCCAATCGAAGCATATTATGGGCGACATACAAATGAAAAATTGCACCTTTTACTCAGCATATGCCCTCTCCCGGCTTTGTGCATGAGAGGGCAGGCTGTGGCTCTCGGTTACTTGCCCGGAACCAGGGTCAGACGGGTCTTGCCGTAGGTCTTGTCGAAGTTCTGCGGCTGCATCGGGAAGCTGATGTACTGCCCTTTGAGCCACGGATCGATACCGTCGGTGTAGTGCGGGCTGGCCGGGTTACTCGATTGCCCGGTGCTGTTTTGCGCCATCATCGGTTCGACCTGGCCGAAGTCGATGATCATGCGCATGGCCGGTATCTGCGTCACCTCGAAGTTTGCGCCTGCGAGGTGGTAAGCCGCCGTATTGAGGGTCGTATGATCGCCGCCTGCCATAACGGGGGCGCGAACAGTCTGGCCGTTGGCATTGCGCCATACGTACTGATGCAGCTTGCCCCACTGCCATGCTTTGTGATCGTTGCCCATCAGGCTGTCACCGGTGCTGATCGCCCCGGCCAGGCTGCGGGCCAGAATGGCCGGTTTGTCTTCTTTTTGCGTGGTGCGGCTATCGTCCCAGAAAGGACTGTCTTCGCGGCCCAGCAAGTGATCGGCTACCGCCGGGTAAGACAGGTTGCTGTTGGCCACAAATGCCTGCCAGCTGGCGCTGTTCTCGGGGCCCAGTTCATCCAGGAAGATCTGCCGGGTGCTTTCCTGCAAAAACAGTTCGTACACTGCCGCATCGGCCGAGTTGGCGCCGAGCTTGCCGTCAAATGCCATCAGCCGGCCAAGAGCTTCGCGGGCTTTGGCCTGTTCTGGCGCGGGCAATGCCGCGATCGCCTGTTTCAGAGGCTGTGCCATGCCGGGGGCGCTGAACATGGTTTTCAGCTTGGCTGCGAACAGCGTGGTCTGGTCGTACTGCATGGCTATCATGCTGCGGGCGTCCTGTTTGCCACTGCCTGCCAGTTGCGCAAGGCGTTCGCTGCGCTCAGGTGACAGCCACGAGTTGGACAGTTGCATGCCGTAGCCATAGGCGGCCGTACGCTGGTTGGCGGTACCCAGCCAGCCCTGGGTCGGGTCCTGGTCGTAGGGGTGCAGCATCGGGTCGGCGTAACCTTCCCAATCGTAGCGGCCATCCCAGCCCGGCGACGGGAACAGGCCAAGCCCTTCACGGCGGTTGGGGTAGAGCCCGGTCACTTGCCAGCCGATATGGTTGGCGTCGGCATACAGCAGGTTCAGCGCCACAGCGCGGATTTCACGGCTGGCATCCGAGGCTTTTTCGCTGTTCTGGGCACGGGACAGGTCAAAAAATGCGTCGAGGGTTTTGTCGCCCTGCAAGTCCGGGGTTTGCAGGGCAAGGCCCAGGCTACTGTTCAGGGCATTGGGGCTGCCCAGGGTGCTGTTGAGCAAAGGCCCGTGGCGGGTTTCGTAAATCACTTCGCGAATCGGACGCTGACCTTTGACGAAAAAGGTTTCGTTGCGCACCGTCGCCGGTAGCCACTTGCCGTTCGCCATGTAGTACAGGCTGCTGCCCTGGCGTTTGAGCTTCTCCAGGAACACATCCTGGTTGTCGCCCATGGCCATGCTCATACCCCATGCCACCTTGCCGTTGAACCCGGCAAACAGGGTCGGCAAGCCCGCAATGGTTGCCCCGGCAGCCTGGTATTTGGGGGCGCGAATCTGCACGTAGTTCCAGGCCGAAGGCACGCCTATGGGTTGATGGATATCGTTGGCCAGCAGGCTCTTGCCACTGCGGCTGCGCTGCGGGCCAATGGCCCAGTCGCTGGATGCCGTGACACCTGGCAGGCTCAGTTGCTTCACCTGTTCAAGGGCCTGGGACACGCCGCTCAAGCCTTGCAACTGGCTGCCCAGAGCCAGGCCCTTGAGCTTGTCGGCTTCGCTGCTGGGCAGGGCTTCGTTGGGATAGGTTGGCATCAGCCAGGGCAGTTTGTCGGTGCCGACTTTTTGCGTAAGCGCCAGGGCGTTGAGTTCTTCTTGCAGGTTGACCGACATGCCGAAGTTCAACAGGCTGAAAATCAGCGCCGAGTCCTCGGGTTTCCAGTACTCGACCTTGTAGCTGGCCTGCGCCAGATCGGCCGGCAATTTGTCGCGGTAGCGGAACAGGTAGGCGTTGACTCCGCGAGCGTAGACTTCGAAAAACTTTTTAAGTCGCGGTGAGGCGCTTTTATAAAGCTCGTCAGCGTTCTTTTTCAGATTGACGGTGCGCATCAACCGGTCGCTTTGCAGTGCATCAACGCCGTTGAGCTCGGCCAAGCGGCCTTGGGCCAGCAAGCGCAAACGCACCATCTGGCTGATTCGGTCACCGGCATGCACATAACCCAGGGTGAACAGGGCGTCATGGAAGCTGCTGCTTTCGATCAGCGGCATGCCCTGGATGTTGCGGCGTACCGACACGTTCTGTGCAAGGCCCTTGAGCGGTTGCACGCCAGAGGCTGGCACCAGGCTTTCAGTGGCATGGTTGTTTATCTGGCAACCGGCCAAGCCCAGCAGGCTGACCATTGCCGCGGCAACGCCGAACCGGGGTAGTAAAGAAGTAAAGGCTGGCGAGGCCATGGCAAAGCTCCTGCGGGGGTGGTGTCATCGAAAGCCGCTACGTTAGTGAGGCCGATGACACCGTGCAAGCGCTATATGCACTACTTCGGCGGGTTGATTTTATCCACCAGTGCGTAGGCACGTTCTGTAGCCGGGCGCGCCTTGACTCGCTGGAACCAGGCCTTCAGGGCCGGGAAATCATCCAGGTTCTGCCCCTGCCATTCATGGGGCACGATCCACGGGTAAATCGCCATGTCGGCGATGCTGTATTCGTCACCCGCAACAAACTCGCGGCCTTCCAGCTGTTTGTTCAATACGCGATACAAACGGGCCGTCTCTTCGGAGTAGCGTTTGATCGCATACGGGATTTTTTCCGGTGCGAAGCGGTTGAAGTGATGATTTTGCCCGGCCATTGGCCCCAGGCCACCCATTTGCCAGAACAGCCATTGCAGGGCCATTTGCCGGCCGCGCAGGTCCTTTGGCAAAAATTGCCCGGTTTTTTCCGCGAGGTACAGCAGGATCGCGCCGGACTCGAACAAGGACAGTGGCTCGCCCCCGTCGGCCGGTGCCTGATCAACAATGGCCGGGATGCGGTTATTCGGGGCTATCTTCAAAAAGTCCGGAGCAAACTGTTCGTTCTTGCCGATATTGATCGGATGAACCTTGTAGGGCAGGCCAGCTTCTTCAAGAAACAATGAGACTTTGTGGCCGTTGGGAGTGGTCCAGTAATAAAGATCGATCATGAAGGGCTCCAGAAGGGAATGTTCACCCAGCACCTGACGACCATCAGAGGCGGTCATCGACTGTGGGCTGTCAGTTTTACCCCCAAAAGCGCGTCGGATGAAAGCAGGTCATGGTTTGTGACGCACTTTTTCATAAAGCAAAAACTCAAACGCCGCACAGGACACTGGACCCTGTGCGGCGTTTGCAAAGCGTCCCGAGGGATCAGGCGCCGTGGCACTTCTTGAATTTCTTGCTGCTGCCGCACGGGCAGGGATCGTTGCGGCCAACGTCTTTCAGCTCGTTGCGCACAGGCTCTTGAGGTGCATGGCCGCAATGCGGGCCATGTACATGACCGTGATCGTGGTCATGGGTGTGGCCATGATCATGATCGTGGTTGCAGTCGGGGCCATGAACGTGGGGTTGTTGGGTCATTGCTCAATCACTCTGGAATAAAATCGCCGGGGATTATCTCGCCTTTGCGCGTCAGGTGCACGTCGTAACCGTAGAACAGCCCGGTTTGCAGTGTACCCTCGAGTCGGTAGGGGATGGGCTGGTCGGGTGTTTCAAGCAAATTGACCAGCGGGCGCACCTGCGGCCAGAGGTTGGTACGCACCGGTATCACGTACATGGCGCTGCTGTTGGGTTGCACGCTGAACCAGTGTTCGTTCTCACCTTCGGTCAGCTTGATGGTGCCCAGATACACGGCATAGCTCAGGCCGCGTACGGTCAGTGTCGAGTCATTGGGGTTGTCGACCCGAAAATGCAGCCTGAAGCGCTGCTCCAGCAGCTTGGCCTGCACCAGTTCGACTTTTTCCAGATGCACGTCCGGGTCCTTGTCGCCTGAGTCGAACCAGGAGGTGCATCCCGATACCATCAGCAGCATGACCAGGGCGATTGTTTTTATTGTTCGGGCCCGCACGTCCATTGTTTAACCCTCAGAGTCCAGCCTATTGACCGAAAAAACCGGCACAGCATTTTTTGAACTTCAGCCCGCTGGCGCATGGGCAAGCGTCGTTGCGCCCGACCTTGAGCGGTACGGTGGGGTCGATGAAGTACCAGCGCCCGGCGCTTTGCACAAAGGATGAGCGCTCGCGGTGGCTGTGCTCACCATTGGCGTCGTGCCAGCGTGCAGTAAAGGTCACAAAGGCGTGTTCCGGTTGGCCGCCGAACACTTCGCTGCTTTCAACGGTCAAGCCCAGCCAGGTGCTCTGCGCGCTCCAGTCGGCAATGGACTGGCGATCCAGCCCGGCTTGCTGCACAGGCAGGGTGGTGCTGACCAGGTAGTCGACAAGCCCCAATACATAGGCGCTGTAGCGTGAGCGCATCAGGGTTTCGGCGCTCGGGGCCGGGTGGCCGTCATGATAGTGCCCGCAGCAGGCTTCCAGCAGGTTGCCGCTGCCGCAGGGGCAAATGGATGTGCTCATCGGGTTACCACCAATACTTGCCAAAGTTTTCCGGGTTTGCCCAAAACCTGGCGTTTAGCCAGTCGGGTACTTGTTTGTATTCGCGCAAGTCGTAAGTAAAGAGCGTCAGGACTTGCTCGTCACGCTGAAACCTCTCATTGCTTTGTAAAGCAAGGGCGTAAAAGTCGGTTTCTTTCCAATTGCAGGCTGTGAGATCCGCCAGCACGGCAATGCGACTGGCATTGAGGTTGCGAATGCCGCCCAGCAATTGCAGCCCGCTGTTTTTGGGCAGGTGCTCCAGGCAGTCGATCACCAGTGCCAGGTCAAAGCGTTGCGCTGCCAGGTCTTCGGGCAACGGGCCAGGCGCTGCTCGGGCCACCTGCGCGCCGGGGTGCGCAGCCTCGAAGGCGGCCAGTGCCGGGAAACTGCTGGCCCCGACCACGAGCAGGCGTTGTGGCGCATAACGATCCAGCAAGGCCGCCAGCGCTTGCTGGGGTGTACGTGTAGAAATACCGGGCGTCATCGAAGATCCTCACTTAGAGCGTCCAAGACTAGCCTGCGCAAGCCGCGCGGCCTAGTGGGCTGTTGCCGCTACTGTCACTTTGCTGGCGCATACCCTGAGCGCAGTCTTTACTTTGCCTTGCATCGGCCAAACGCCGACCCTCAGGAGAGACCCTTTTATGAGCATCATAAGAACAGCAGTACCTCTGGTTGTTCTCACCGGCGTATTAACGGGCTGTGCCGGGTTGCAAAAAACTGACTGGCCCACCTGTGCTGCAGTCGGCGGTGTGGGCGGGGCGGCCTTGGGTGCAATAAAAAGCTCGGCCTGGGCGGGGGGTGGTGCCGTATTCGGTGCGGGCATGGCCGCGGCTTACTGTTGGGTACACGGTGACGGCGATGCGGATGTCGACGGTGTTCCGGACAGTCGCGACAAGTGCCCTGATACGCCCCAAGGCGTGAAAGTCGATGCTGCGGGCTGCCCGATTGTGGCCGTGGTGGTGGTTGAAGAAGTGGTGGTCGTCAAGCAAGAGGCTATTGTAGTACGTGATGTGAATTTCGAATTCAACTCTGCCCGGTTGACTGCGGCGGACAAGGAAAAGCTCAATATCATAGCCGCGCGCCTGAAAAAAGACGCCGCCAACGCCCAGTTGAAGGTCACAGGGTATACCGACAGTGTGGGCAATGAGGCCTACAACCTGAAACTGTCCAAGGCACGGGCGCAGTCGGTGGTTGAGTACTTGATCGACAGCGGTGTACCGCGCAGCCAGTTTGTTTCCGTGGAGGGAGCCGGTGAGTCGAACCCTGTGGCCAGCAATCAGACCCCTGAGGGCCGCGCCCAAAACAGACGTACCGAGATTCTGATCATTCGTTAACCCTTGGTATCGCCGCGGTTTTGCCCGGGCCAGTCGAAGTTGCGGCGAATCTTTTTATGACGGTCTATGGCGTCCTGCTTGTACAAGCCGTTAATGTGCGCCAAAGAACATGCTAAAGGCGGATGTATGAGGGTGCTTTGGGGGCTGGGTAAAGCATTGACACTGATAGTTTGGGCCTTGGTGCTGAGTAATCTGTACCAGCCCTTGGTCTACCCGTTCGATGTGCTGATCAACCTTGTTGGCAGCCTGTTGGTGCTGACCCATGTGCTTGAGGTGCTCTTGTTCAAAGGTCGCCTGCAAGGCCGCCGCCATCCCTGGCGTGATCGCCTGTTGATTCTTGTGTTTGGAGTTTTTCACGCACATACCCTTCCTGCCTCCCGCGAACGAGATGCCAGCCATGCGTAAGTTATGTTTGTTGGCTGCCTTGTGCAGCCCTTTTGCTCAGGCCGAGGTCGTCTCGGTCGAGGCCAACTCGATGATGCGCCTGCCCGCTAACGTCAGTGTATTGCGCCTGGAAAAGCTCGATGTTGCTGACTACGGGACGTTATTGATTCCAGCGGGGATCACCCAGGTCGATATCGACCAACTGCAGCTGGGTCGTGAAGCACGCATCACTATCGTTCCTGCCGAGCACGGCATCGCGCTGCGGGTGGCGCGTGCCGAACTGGGCGAGGGCAGCCAGATCAATGCCCGTGGCGCCACCGGTACCTTTGAAAAGCCTGCGCGGCCAGCCCGGGACCTGAGCCTGCGAATCGAGTCACTGCAAGCGCCGCAACTGTCCATTGATGCCCGTGGCGGTACGGGAGCGCCGGGTTTTGCCGGGCTTGATGGCGGTAATGGCGAAGAGCCAGGCTGTACTTGGGGCGCGGCGGGCTCCGGAGCCAATGGCGACAATGGAGGTAACGGGCAACCGGGTGCGGCCGGCGGGCAGGTGCGGGTTGAGCTGCCGCGTGACTACCCGGCCGAACAGGTCCGTGTGCGGGTTGACGGCGGTACGGGCGGCAAGCCCGGCGAGGCCGGACGGGCTGGCGCAGGCGGCAAAGCCAAGGGCTGTGTGGTGTATCGCACCGATGGCGGCAAGTCCGGCAAGCCGGGCCTGGCCGGGCAGCCGGGGGAAGCGGGTACGGCAGGTGCTGTGACTATCCAGCGGTTGTAACCTGTGCACGGCACGCAATATCCGCTGAGGCGCTAAGCGCAGATTGCGCAACACATTCACTCCAAACAGGCCGGCCGGTCGGCCGCCTCGGGGGTGCTGTGCTTTTGATCTGCCTGCCCTCCCGGGAGGGCGAGTGGAGGTTCTGTGGAGTGGGTCGACCGGCATGGATGCCGGGAGAGTCGCGATGGGCCATGGATGGCCCGTGGCGGCGTGCCCACGGAACAGGACCGGAGCGAGTGAACCTGAGCGCAGCGAAGGCCGTACGATGGGGCGCAAGCGCTTTGGTTACTTTGCCGCTTTTGCAAAGTGACTCGCTGTAAGAGCGAAACCAATATTTCAGTTAGACGCAAATGCCGGATATGTAACCGGTGGATCAGTTGATTTGCGGCACAGCTACGTATAAATAAACGACGTGCCTGTCGCCAATCAGGCGCGTGCTGCTTCAGTGCGTTACCAGCGTGTCCAGCAACTTGTCGACATAACCCTTGGCCAGCTTTGCAGCGATGGGCCGAGACTATTCCCCGATTTTAAGCGGCGCAAGCGAACGGGATTTTCTAGGAAGTTTCACGGAAACGAAAACGAAACGTCGTACGAAACGCCTGATATTAAAGGCCAAATGCCTTGCTGTCGTCGTCGCAAACACTGCAAACACGAACCCTCTGATACCCCGTAATTAAATGGTTGTACGACTGCTGCGCAGCCGGACGCCGCCTCGTTCCTTCGGCAGCTACACCCATCCGGCTTTTAAAAAGTCGGCCGAGCCGCCGCAATTGCCACCAACACCAGCCCCACAATCAGATTGCACCCCACCAACCGGCGAATTTTCCCAATTACCGCTGCCCCGTCAGCCCAAGCCTGGGCTTCGACAGCCTTGCGCAACTCAGGCAACTGCAGCGATTGAATGCGGATAAACAACGCCACCATCACGATGTACAAGCCCATCATGATCTGCACATAGCGCGGCGCCGTTTCAAAACCGTTGAAGCGCATTTGCAGAAGACCTACACCGCTTATCGGCAAAATCACCACTGCGATCCACACCCATACAAAAAAACGTTGGAACACCTCTACCCACAGTTTTAACCGCGCCGGGCCTTCAAGGGCCGTGACAGCCGCCGGGCGCAGGATCATCCAGGCGAAAAACATGCCGCCCACCCAGATCAGGGCGGCCAGTACATGCAGGCTGTAGGCGAGGGCAAAGGCGGTCATTGGGGTACTCCGTTCGGCGCGGGATGAATTAGCGGGGTATGATAGCGGTCATTCGAACCACTGAAAATTTATCCAGCGTTTCTTGCGCCCGAAGAACCATGATTAGTACCGAACTCAAAACTCAGATCCAGGGCGCTTACTCGCGTTTTCTCGAATCCAAGAGCCTCAAGCCGCGTTACGGTCAGCGTCTGATGATCGCTGAAGTGGCCAAGGTGCTGGGCGATATCGACACTGACGAAGAAAACCACCGCAGTGGCGACCCGGCTGTGGTCGCCGTAGAAGCGGGCACCGGTACCGGCAAAACCGTGGCTTACTGCCTGGCCGCCATTCCTGTGGCCAAGGCCGCGGGCAAGCGCCTGGTGGTTGCCACGGCAACGGTCGCCCTGCAGGAGCAGATCGTCTACAAGGACCTCCCGGACCTGATGCGCAACAGCGGGCTGAACTTCAGCTTTGCCCTGGCCAAGGGCCGTGGCCGCTATATGTGCCTGTCCAAGCTCGACATGCTGCTGCAAGAGGGCCACGCGCAAACCGCGACGGCGCAGCTGTTCGAGGAAGAAGGCTTCAAGATCGAAGTCGATGAGGCCAGCCAGAAGCTGTTCACCAGCATGATCGAAAAGCTGGCCGGCAATAAGTGGGATGGCGACCGCGACAGCTGGCCCCAGGCCCTTGAAGACCAGGACTGGGCGCGCCTGACCACCGATCACAGCCAGTGCACCAACCGTCATTGCCCCAACTTCGGCCAGTGCGCTTTCTACAAGGCCCGGGAAGGCATGAGCAAGGTGGACGTGATCGTCACCAACCACGACATGGTGCTCGCCGACCTCGCGTTGGGCGGGGGCGCGGTATTGCCTGACCCCCGTGACACGGTCTATGTGTTTGACGAAGGCCATCACCTGCCGGACAAGGCCATTGGCCATTTTGCCCACTACACCCGTTTGCGCTCCACCGCCGACTGGCTGGAGCAAACCGCCAAGAACCTTACCAAACTGTTGGCCCAACACCCGTTGCCCGGCGACCTGGGGCGTTTGCTGGAGCAAGTGCCGGAGCTGGCCAAAGAAATCAAGGCCCAGCAACAGTTCATGTTCACTGCCTGCGAGCAGATCGCCGACTTTAAAGTCGGCGAAGAGCCCGAGGGTCGCGAGCGTCCGCGCCATCGCTTTATTGGCGGCCTGATTCCCGATCACATGCGTGAAATGGGCATCGAGTTGAAAAAAGGATTCTCGCGTCTGACCGACCTGTTCACTCGTCTGACCGAGATTCTCAAGGACGGCATGGATGGCGAGGTCAATATCGGCATCACCAGCAACCAGGCCGAGGAATGGTACCCGCTGTTTGGCAGCCTGCTGTCCCGGGCTCAGGGTAACTGGGAGCTATGGACCGCGTTCACCGTCGAGGACCCTGAAGACAACCCGCCCATGGCGCGCTGGCTGACCCTGGCTGAAAGCGGTTCGCTGTTTGATATCGAGGTCAACGCCAGCCCCATCCTGGCCGCCGAGATGCTGCGTCGCAACCTGTGGAACGTGGCCTATGGGGTACTCGTGACCTCCGCCACCCTGACAGCACTGGGCACCTTCGACCGTTTCCGCATGCGTGCCGGCCTGCCCAAAACAGCCGTGACGGCGGTGGTGCCCAGCCCTTTCCATCATGCTGATGCCGGTGTGTTGCGAGTGCCTGACCTCAAGGCCGACCCCCGTGACGCTACGGCTCATACGGCGGCGATCATTCGTGACTTGCCCGCGCTGGTCGAAGGCTCGCGGGGCACGCTGGTGCTGTTTTCATCACGCAAGCAGATGCAGGACGTATTCGACGGCCTGGAGCGCGACTGGCGCAAGCAAGTGTTTATCCAGGGTAACCTGTCCAAACAGGAAACCCTCAACAAGCACAAGGCGCGGGTCGATGGCGGGGACTCCAGTGTGTTGTTTGGCCTGGCCAGTTTTGCCGAGGGCGTGGATTTGCCCGGTGCCTATTGCGAGCACGTGGTGATCGCCAAAATACCGTTTTCGGTACCCGATGATCCGGTCGAAGCGGCCCTGGCCGAGTGGATCGAGGCCCGGGGTGGCAACCCCTTCATGGAGATATCCGTGCCTGATGCCTCGCTCAAGCTGGTTCAGGCTTGCGGGCGTTTGCTGCGTACCGAACAGGATCGCGGCACCATCACCTTGCTGGACCGGCGCCTGGTCACCCAGCGCTATGGCAAGGCGATTCTGAATGCACTGCCGCCGTTCAGGCGCGAAATTTCTTAAGCGCGGGTCGGCGTTATCGTCGACTTTGCTGTCTATGCTTTGACTTTCACCACCTCACAGGCCGATTTTCGGCCGTTTGGGAGAACCAGATCCATATGATTCGCCGTTCGCTGTCTGCTGTTTTTGCGTTGCTGGTCACGACTCCGCTGTTGGCGGCGCCTGCTGGCCAACAAACCCTGTTCAATTTCGTTCGCCCTGCCGATGTGGTGCAAGTGGCGACTACGGATGCGATCTTGCCGCAATACAATGCGGAGCAAACAGCCGAAGGCGAAGTGCTGCGCCGCGTCACCTTCAACCCGGCCGTCGCGCCCAGCCTGCGTTTGACTCCGCAAACCGGGGTATGGGACTGGTCGCAGTCGGGGATGATGACCCTGCGCATCCAGAACGCCATGAACTGGGCACTTACGCTGGACGTGACCGTGCAAAGCAGCAACGGCAAAACCCTGACCAGCCGTGTCGACCTGCCTGCCGGCCCGGCGCAAACCCTGTTGTTGCCGCTAAAAGCCAATTCTCCCCACAGCCAGGGCATGCGCGCCGGCCCACCGATGCCGATGACGCTGGATGGCCAGCGCATTCTGCTGGCCAGTAGCCAGGGTGAAATCGATCTGAGCCAGGTGGTGTCGGTAAGTCTGTCGATTGCGCAACCGAACGTCGCGCAGAGCATTCTGCTGGAGCGCTTCGGCGTGCAGGACGGTACAGGCGTAATCAAGGCCGTGTACGGCGCGATCGTCGACGGCTACGGCCAGTCGACCCGAGCCAAATGGCCGGAGCGTGTTGCCAATGACGAACAGCTCAAGGCCGCCGCCGCAAAAGAACAGCAGCAACTCAAAGGCTGGCTGGCCGGGCGTGCCGACCAGGACAAGTACGGCGGCTGGCTGAAGGGCGCGGGGTTTGAGGCAACCGGGTTTTTCCGCACAGAAAAGCGCAATGGCCGCTGGAACCTGATCACCCCTGAAGGTCACCCGTTTTACTCGCTGGGCCTCAATGCCGTAACGGCCAACGACAACCAGACCTATGTTGCCGGCCGTGAGTGGATGTTTACCGATTTGCCCCAAGATGGCACTCCTCTGGCCAGTTTTTACGGCAAGGCGAACAACAACAGCGGCAACGCCTCGACCCAGGGCAGGGGCTTTGACGCCGGGCGCTGGTACAACTTTTATGCCGCCAACCTGCAGCGTATCTACGGTGAACCCTGCGTAACGGCTAAAACTGAGCCGGATAGCGCACCGGTAAGTCCTTGTGCACCACCAGCCTTCGATGCCAAGCGTTGGCAGGCCCGCACCCTGGATCGCCTGCAAGCCTGGGGCTTCAACACCATCGGCAACTGGAGCGACCCCGAACTGGGCCTCAACGATCGCGTGCCCTACACCCTGCCGCTGTCGATTGTGGGGGACTACACCAGCATCAGTACCGGCACCGACTGGTGGGGCGGCATGCCCGACCCGTTTGACCCGCGCTTTGCCATGGCCACCGAGCGCGCCGTGGCCATTGCCGCTCGCGATCATCGCGATGATCCCTGGTTGATCGGTTACTTTGCCGACAACGAACTGGCCTGGGCTGGTCCGGGTAATGACCCGAAATCCCGTTATGCATTGGCCCTGGGCACTTTGCGCATGACCACGGATGTACCCGCCAAGCGGGCCTTTCTCAAGCAGCTGCGTGACAAATACCGCAACCAGCAGGGTCTTTCCAAGGCCTGGGGTATTGAAATTCCGGCCTGGGAGCTGATGGAAGATCCCGGTTTTGAAGGGCCTTTGCCCAACACCGAGCACCCGCAAATCGAGGCGGATTATCAGTATTTCCAGAAAGTCTTTGCTGACACCTACTTCAAGACCATTTCCGACTCGCTCAAATGGCATGCTCCAAACCACTTGCTGCTTGGCGGACGGTTTGCCGTCAGTACGCCAGAGGCCGTGGCGTCCTGTGCCAAATACTGCGATGTACTGAGCTTCAACTTCTACACCCTGCAACCGCAAGACGGCTATGACTTCGGCAAACTGCGCGAACTGGACAAGCCGGTAATGATCACCGAGTTCAACTTCGGCTCCCGTGACCGTGGCCCGTTCTGGGGCGGCGTCACTGAAGTGGCCAACGAAGAAGCCCGTGGCCCGGCTTACAGCAAGTTCCTCAAACAGGCGGTGGCAGAACCGTCGATTGTTGGCGTGCACTGGTTCCAGTACCTGGACCAGCCGGTCACAGGCCGGTTGCTCGACGGCGAAAACGGCCACTTTGGCATGATCGGTATCACCGATTTGCCGTTTACCGGTTTTGTCGACAGCGTGCGCAAGGCCAATCTGCAGGCCCTTGGCCAGTTGGGCCAGGAGGCCGCCAAGGCCCAGGCCGAAGCCGAAAAAGCCGTCAAGGCGCCTGTGCATGCAACCGATGATGGTAGCGGCGGGCGCTCTGGCGCGGGGCATGCAGGTGGGCACTCGGGCAAGGGGCACTGATTTTTCCTGCCCGATGGGCGGCGATGTATTTCGTCGCCCAGTAGGGGTTTCTTCCTTTTCAATTCCCACTTTAAAACTAAGGTCTTGCATTCCAACTGAATGGAGACTTCGAAATGGAAGCGAAAGGGAAGTGTGCAAGTGGGTTCGAAGCCGTTCAGGAAGCCTTTGAGGCGATCTTCGATGATCCTCAGGAGCGAGGAGCCGGTGTTTGTGTGCAGGTGGGCGGCGAAACCGTTGTCGACTTATGGGCGGGTGTGGCGGATCTGGAGGGCGAGCAGCCCTGGAACCACGACACATTGGTCAACACCTATTGTTGTATCAAACCCTTCACCGCCATCGCGGCACTGATGCTGGTGGAAGAGGGCAAGCTCGAGCTGGATCAGACGGTTGCCCACTATTGGCCGGAGTTTTCCCAGGGCGGCAAGGAGCGCATCACCTTGCGCCAGGTGTTGTGCCATACCTCAGGTATCCCGGCGCTGCGTTTGCCCAGCCGCACGCCCATTATGTACGACTGGGATGCAATGGCCGAAGTCGTCGCGGCAGAACCCTTGTGGTGGGAACCGGGAACCAGTGTCGGTTATGGCGCCACCACCTATGGCTGGATCCTTGGCGAGCTGGTTCGACGGGCCGATGGTCGCGACCCCTGTACCTTTATCCACGAGCGAATCTGCGAGCCCAACGACCTTGAAGTCCATATGGGCGTTGATGCCGAGCACTTTCACCGCATTGCCTTTTTCGAGCGCGCTGAAGGGAGAACGGGTGATAACTACGCCCAGGACTTGCGTGCCGTGATGGTCAGTGAGCCTGAGCATGTCGCGACCCTTGCATTTACCAATCCCGCCATGGGATCACGGCAAACGGCTGACCCGCGCTGGTGGGCCTATCGCCATCCCGGCGTAAATGCCCACGGTACCGCCCATGGCCTGGCCGGGTTTTACAGTGCGCTGCTGGGCGGGCGCCTGGTGGGGCCTGAGCTGCTCGCAGAGTTCACCCGCGAGCACAGTAACGATATGGACCGCACGCTGCTGCGGCCCATGCGTTATGGCCTGGGTTGCATGATGGAGCAGCCGGCGGACCCGGGAGCCTCCCATCGGATGGGGCCAAAGGCATTCGGGCATGTGGGGCTGGGCGGGCCAATCTCCTTTGCCGACCCTGAGCGGGAGGTGAGCTTCGGCTTTGTCACCACCACCATGGGCAGCCATGTGCTGATGGACCCGCGGGTGCAGAAGCTTGCGCCTTTGGTCTACGCCGCGCTGTAGACACACCCTAAGTAGCAGCTGCCGAAGGAACGAGGCTGCGTACGGCGGCAAAGCCGTCGCGAAATCAGACCCTGCGGTATGTCAGTTATACCCGCAAGTCAGGTTTTACGACGGCTGCGCCGCCGGACGCAGCCTCGCTCCGCGAGTCAGCTGCGACGAGATTTTTGCCATGGGTGTTTTGCCTTTTTTCACAAAAAAAACACGCCCTTGCTGATACTTTACCCGCCGACTCAACAGCGCACAAAAATTGTGTGCTCAGAGCGCTTTGCTCTGTTTCAAAATCTTACTGGTGCTGGAACAATGCACGCCTTGTAGAGCCATGCTTGATCCAGGAGGTCCGGGTGCAGATTCAGGGTTTTCACGACCTTAACTTCGAAGCAGTACGCGAGGCGTTTGCCGATCTTTTCAATGATCCGCAAGAGCGCGGCGCGGCGTTGTGCATCCAGATCGGTGGCGAAACCGTTCTCGACCTGTGGGCCGGTACCGCTGACAAGGACGGCGAGCAGCCGTGGCACACAGACACCATTGCCAATCTGTTTTCGTGCACTAAACCTTTTACCGCTGTCACGGCGTTGCAACTGGTCGAAGAGGGCAAGCTGGAGCTGGATGTGCCAGTGGCCCGCTATTGGCCCGAGTTCGCTGCTGCCGGCAAAGAGTCCATCACGTTGCGTCAGCTCCTGAGCCATCGCGCGGGTTTGCCGGCCTTGCGCGAATTGATGCCGGCCGAGGCGCTGTATGAATGGCAAACCATGGTCGATGCACTGGCCGCCGAAACCCCCTGGTGGACGCCGGGCGAAGGGCACGGCTATGCCGCGATCACCTATGGCTGGCTGGTGGGCGAGCTGATTCGCCGCGCCGATGGCCGCAGTGCGGGCCAGTCAATCATGGCGCGGACGGCCAGGCCGTTGGGGCTGGACTTTCATGTCGGGCTGGGTGACGAAGAGTTTTACCGGGTGGCTCATGTTGCCCGCAGCAAGGGCAATATGGGGGATGCGGCTGCGCAGCGCCTGTTGAAGGCCATGATGAATGAGCCTTCATCCATGAGTACGCGGGCATTCACCAATCCACCGTCTATTATGACAAGTACCAACAAACCCGAATGGCGCCGAATGGAGCAGCCAGCGGCCAATGGGCATGGTAATGCCCGTAGCCTGGCCGGTTTTTATAGCGGTTTGCTGGACGGCAGCCTGCTTGAAGCCGAAATGCTGGAGCAACTGACCCGCGAGCACAGCGTCGGCGAGGATAAAACCTTGCGCACGCAAACCCGATTTGGGCTGGGGTGCATGCTGGATCAGCCAACCGTGCCCAACGCGACGTTTGGCCTTGGGCCAAAAGCTTTCGGTCATCCCGGGGCTGGGGGGTCGACCGGCTTTGCCGACCCGGATCGTGAGGTGGCCTTTGGATTTGTGACCAATACCCTTGGGCCCAATATATTGATGGATCCCAGGGCGCAAAAACTGGTTAGAGTACTGGCTGAGTGCCTGTAAGCAGGATTTGTAGGCCACAGGTCGGAACTCGGTAGCTTTTCTGTTTTCAATACGTTTTTTATAGTGGGCTTAGTGCCTCTTTAATTCTTAATTCATTGTGTGGATATTCAATGTCATCTAATAAGACCCTCGCTCTGGCTCTTTGCCTGGCTATTACCGGTTGCGCACAAACTCCACAGAATGACGCCGAAGGTGGCCACAAATGGTGGCAGTTGGGCTCGTCCGACCAGGCGTCGACTCCTTCGGATAAAACTGCCACTGTTGCGGCCAAGCCAGCAGTCAGCAAAACAACGCCACCGGTAACCAAAACTGCCACCGCCCCAGCGGTCGCAGCCAAAGACAGCGGTTCCAGCTGGTGGCCTTTTGGCTCTAACTCGGCGAAAAAAGACACCCCGGTTGAAAAGGACAAAAAAGTAGCGGTCACCGCCGCGCCTGCCTCTGCAGCAGCCTCTTCGAAAAACTGGTGGTGGCCGTTTGATAGCGATGCCAAAGACGCCAAAACTTCGCCGGTTGGCGTGATCCCGATGCCGGATCCGAAAATAACCCAGGCCTGGCTGGACGAATATGAGCCTCGTCTGCGTACTGCAATCAAGGACACCAACCTGCAACTGGAGCGTCGCGAGAATCTGCTGATAATCGTGGCTTCGGCTGACAGTTCGTTCAAGGCCACCCGCCCGGACTTGCTGATGCCGTCCATGCTTGGCCCGTTTACCCGAGTGGCCAAAGTGGTTGAAGGCGACCCAAAAACCGCCGTGCTGGTGCTGGGGCATGCCGACTCTTCGGGCGCAATGGCGGCCAATACCCGTCTGAGCCTGGACCGTGCCAAATCGGTGGCAGCGATCTTCCGTATGAGCGGTTTGCAAGGTAACCGCCTGACCTTGCGTGGCATGGGTTCGGTGATGCCTCGCGCAGCCAACGACAGCAACGAAGGTCGCGCCCTGAACCGTCGGGTTGAAATCCTGATGACCCCGCAAGCCACCATGGTTGCCCTGGTCAGCAAATACAGCCAGCCAGTCCTCACCCCGGCCGAGCTGGTTGCGGTGCAGCCAGCTGTTGCTCCTTCTGTGGCCAAAAAGAATGCAGCACCGGCCAAGAAAGGCGTCGTAGCCAAAAAGGCTGCACCGGCCAAAAAAGCGGCCAAGCCAGCGCCAGCCAAAAAGCCGGTTGTCGCTAAAGCCAAAGCTGTTGCGGACAAGAAAGTTGCCGCCAACGATCAGGCCAAGAACTGACTGATTCAAGGAAGGATGGGGGCATGACTCAAGCACTGGCGGATATGCGACGTGACTACACCCGTGACGGGCTGGCCGAGGCTCAGGCCCCGGCCGAGCCTTTCGCGCTGTTTCATCAGTGGTTCGGCGATGCGGTGAAAACCGAGCAGCCACCGGTCGAGGCCAATGCCATGACCCTGGCCACGGTGGACGCCCGCGGGCGGCCGCATTGTCGGGTGTTGTTGCTCAAGGGGCTGGATGAACAGGGTTTTACCTTTTTCACCAACTACACCAGTGCCAAGGGCCAGCAGTTGGCCGAGCGCCCGTTCGCGGCCATGACCTTTTTCTGGCCAACCCTTGAGCGTCAGGTACGCATCGAGGGTCAGGTGGTCAAGGTCACTGCGCAAGAGTCCGATGCCTACTATCAGGTTCGCCCCCTGGGCAGCCGGATCGGGGCCTGGGCCTCGCCGCAAAGCCAGGTGATTGCTGATCGCGATGAACTGGTCGAGCTGCTCAAAGCCACCGAGGCGCGCTTCAGTGACAGCCAGCCCCATTGCCCCGAGCACTGGGGCGGTTATCGCTTGCTGCCCGAGCGCATCGAGTTCTGGCAGGGGCGCCCGAGTCGCCTGCACGATCGCCTCAACTATCGGCGTGAGGGGGCAGACTGGGTGCGTGAGCGCCTGGCACCCTGAAGGCACCCTCTACAGCAAGGCGCGCAATGCAAACCGGCTATTTCGCGCTACTCTTTGCGAAGTCTTGTGTGGGCAAACAGCGCTATTGTTACTGTACAGACGCTGAATAAAGCCCTTTTATCCGCCCTGTGCCGTGACAGGTTACCGGCTGCGGAGTTTAATGAATCCCTGTTATTTTGGAGTTGATCCCATGCGTAAGTCCGTTCTGTTGGTTGCAGCATTCTCTACCATGACTGTTTTGTTGGGCGGCTGCACATCGAGCTTGACCGGCGACACCTACTCGCGCGACGAAGCCCGACGTGTACAGACCGTTCGTATGGGCACCATCGTTGCCCTGCGTCCTGTGCAAATTGAAGGCACCAAGACCCCGATCGGCGCTGCGACTGGCGCTATCGTGGGTGGTGTAGGCGGCAGCGCCATCGGTGGCGGTCGTGGCAGCATCGTCACCGCAGTAATCGGCGCCGTGGCCGGTGGTTTGCTGGGCTCGGCAGCCGAGTCGGGCCTGACCAAGACCCAGGGTGTGGAAATCACCGTGCGTGAAGACGACGGCAGCACCCGTGCTTATGTTCAGCAGGTTGAGCCTAACCAGGTATTCCGTACCGGTGAGCGCGTGCGCATCATGACCGTTGACGGTACCAGCCGCGTTACCCAGTAAAACAGGCGACAGCGTAAAAACAAAACCCCGGCCAGTGCTAACTGGCCGGGGTTTTTTATGGCTGTAAAGCAGCTCAGGACGAGTGCTTGAATGCCTGCTCGGCCCCAGACAGCGTTATGGCGATATGGTCCAGCAAGCGTTCTGCCGTGTACTTGGGCATACAGCTGAAGGCCATCACCACCGCCAGCCCCAGTGTCAGGGCAGGTCGAGGGACGTGACTGACGTTGTACTGCCTGAGGCTGAACACAAATACGCAGGCGGCGACAGAGCCTATCAGCGCTCCGGCGATGGCTTCCGGCAAAGGGTGGATGGTGAGGGCGACGTAATTGATGGCGAACCACCAGGTCGCCAGCAACCCGACCCCGAGTGCAGGCCAGCGCAAGCGCTGATCAAGCTGTTGGCACAGCAGGTTGAGCAACACGGTGAAGACCAGGCAAGCATTCATGGCGTGGCCGCTGAATACGGCAATGCCCAGGTCATGCAGGCCAACGCCCCAGCCCTTGAACAGGATCTTGCTGACGCCCACCACCAGGTAGGCAGTCACCAGCACGCCCAACCACAGCAAAGCGATTTTTCTGGATGCGCCCAGCCATAACCAGGCAGCAATCACCAGCGCTGCCGGGAACATCACGGTGATGCCGGCGTATTGCACAATCTGCATTTTATCGACCACGTTTCTCTCTTTTGGTTGTTCACTCAGGCGGGCTGTGTCTCTGTGAGAGCCCGCCTGAGTGAGCAACATCAGGGTTACGCCACCGGCTGTTTACGGCTAAAGAACAGCGTAACACCATAGCCGATCAGTGCTGCGAGGATCGAGCCGGTAAGGATGCCCATACGGTCCATGCCTACATAATCGCTGCCTGCAACGAACGCCAGTGAGCCCACAAACAGACTCATGGTGAAGCCGATGCCGCACAGGATGGCCACGCCAAACACCTGGCCCCAGTTGGCGCCTGCCGGCAGCGCGGCCATGCCGGTCTTGATGGCGATCCAGGTCAGGCCGAACACGCCAAGGGTTTTGCCAATCAGCAAGCCTGCGGCAATGCCCATAGGCACATGGCTGACAAAACTGTGCAGGCTGACACCCGCCAGTGATACACCCGCATTGGCGAAGGCAAACAACGGCAGAATCGCGTAAGCCACCCAGGGATGCAGGGCATGCTCGATGCTCATCAGCGGTGAAGTTTCTGAGTTCTTGGTGCGCAGCGGAATACAGAATGCCAGCGTTACACCTGCCAATGTGGCATGCACACCGCTTTTGAGTACGCACACCCAGAGGATCAGGCCGACGATCATATAAGGTGCGACCTTGATCACTCCCATGCGGTTCATGGCAATCAGCGCGATCAGGCATGCCGCCGCCAGCAGCAGGGACACACCCGACAACTCGCTGGAGTAGAACACCGCAATCACGATGATTGCCCCCAGGTCATCGATGATCGCCAGGGTCATCAGGAACAGCTTCAGCGACACCGGTACACGCTTGCCGAGCAGGGCCAGCACGCCGAGGGCGAAGGCGATGTCGGTGGCCATGGGGATGGCCCAGCCGCCGAGAGCGTCCGGGTAATCCTTGTTGATGAACCAGTAGATCAGCGCCGGTACCACCATGCCGCCGATTGCCGCCGCGCCGGGCAGCACCACCTGTGAGGGTTTGGACAGCTGGCCTTCAAGCAGTTCGCGTTTGACCTCAAGGCCGATCAGCAGAAAAAACAAGGCCATCAGGCCATCGTTGATCCACAGCAGCGACGGTTTGGCAATTTGCAGGGCGCCGATTTGCACCGCTACCGGCACGTCCAGGAAGGCCGTGTAGTAATGGGAAAGCGGTGAGTTATTGACGATCAGAGCCAGAGCGGCCGCGGCAATCAACAGCAGACCGCTGGCAGCTTCCAACTGAAAGAACCGAGTGAAAGTGCTACGCAGAGGCAAGGTCGCTCTCCATCAATTAGGTAATAAGGTGCGACACCCTAACCTGTGGGGTTAGTGGTTAAAACAAAAACTATATTCTTTTTTGTTATAAGCAACGGCGTGCTCACACACCGCTCAAGAGCCTAGCAGTTGTGTGTCAAATTGAGTCTGATTTGTGCCTGTGAAGGCTGTAGGAAATAGACCAGCTTTGCTGGTTTTTCAGCAAGGATCCCGCCCGAAGAAGGAGAAGGCGGTGGCTGTGTGGGAGCGGGCTTGCTCGCGATACAGGCGCTACGGTCTGTCTGGCAAACCGTGGTGAATGCATCGCGAGCAAGCCCGCTCCTACATGTCAGGGCTGCAGCCCCTACCGAGTCAAAACCTAGGCTTCGATACCCAGAATGTCGCGCGCTACAGCTTCGGCAATACGGATACCGTCGACACCTGCCGACAGAATCCCGCCAGCGTAGCCAGCGCCTTCGCCTGCCGGGAACAAGCCCTTGACGTTAAGGCTCTGCATCGACGCATCACGGGTCATGCGCAGCGGCGACGAGGTACGGGTTTCGATGCCGGTGAGAATGGCATCATGCATCGAGAAGCCCTTGATCTGCTTCTCGAACGCCGGCAGTGCTTCACGGATGGCTTCAATGGCGAAGTCCGGCAGGGCCAGGGCCAAATCACCCAAAGACACACCCGGCTTATAGGATGGCTCGACGCTGCCCAGGGCCGTGGACGGTTTGCCCGCAATAAAGTCACCCACCAGTTGCGCCGGGGCTTCGTAGTTGCTGCCGCCCAGCACATAGGCGTGGGATTCGAGGCGTTCTTGCAGCTCGATGCCGGCCAACGGACCACCCGGGTAGTCTTCAGGCGTAATGCCGACCACGATGCCCGAGTTGGCATTGCGTTCGTTACGCGAATACTGGCTCATGCCGTTGGTCACAACACGGCCCGGTTCGCTGGTTGCCGCAACCACGGTGCCACCCGGGCACATGCAGAAGCTGTACACCGAGCGACCGTTTTTGGCGTGGTGCACCAGTTTGTAATCGGCAGCGCCCAGCTTCGGGTGGCCGGCATACTTGCCCAGGCGCGCACTGTCGATCAGCGACTGCGGGTGCTCGATACGGAAACCTACCGAGAACGGCTTGGCTTCCATATACACGCCACGATCATGGAGCATGCGGAAGGTGTCCCGGGCGCTATGGCCCAGCGCCATGATCACGTGGCGAGCATTCAGTTGCTCGCCATCTGCCAGGATCACACCGGTCAGTTGACCGTTGTCGATCAGCACATCAGTCACGCGTTGTTGAAAACGCACTTCGCCGCCCAGCGCGATGATCTGCTGGCGCATATTTTCGACCACACCGGTCAGGCGGAACGTACCGATATGCGGCTTGCTGACATAGAGGATCTCGTCTGGCGCGCCGGCCTTGACGAACTCGTGCAGCACCTTGCGGCCGTGGTGTTTCGGGTCCTTGATCTGGCTGTAGAGCTTGCCGTCCGAGAACGTACCGGCACCGCCTTCGCCAAACTGCACATTGGACTCGGGGTTGAGTACGTTTTTACGCCACAGGCCCCAGGTGTCCTTGGTGCGCTGGCGCACTTCGGTACCACGTTCAAGAATGATCGGCTTGAAACCCATTTGTGCCAGCAGCAGCCCGGCGAAAATACCGCAGGGGCCGAAGCCGACCACAATCGGACGCTCGGTCAAGTCCTGGGGTGCCTGGCCGACGACCTTGTAACTGACGTCCGGCGCTGGATTGACGTTACGATCGTCGGCGAACTTGAGCAGCAGCGGCGCTTCATCGCGCACACTCACATCGATGGTGTAGATGAAGCACAGTTCGGACGATTTTTTACGCGCATCGTAGCTGCGCTTGAACAAGGTGAAATCGACCAGGTCATCACTTTCGATGCCCAGGCGCTGCAGGATGGCAGGGCGCAGGTCTTCTTCGGGATGGTCGATCGGCAGCTTGAGTTCGGTGATTCGTAACATTGACAGTGTCCAGTATCGGGGGCCAGGTAAACCCTGGCAGAACCGCTAATTGTAAGCTGCTTCGGGGCAATATGCGGCAACAGTTATCGGTTAGTCGTTACGGGCGCCACCAAAATAGCCGCAGCCGCGCTGGACTTGACCGTTGATCCGTAGCTCGGCGCTCAGATGTTGCACGCTGCCATTGGCACTGTCGGTGCAGCGTTGTGGGGCCACCCACAGCTCGATGCGCTGATTGTTGGCCTCGGTGGACAGGGAGAAGCGGCCATCGCCGACCTGTTCTTCAACGTAGGGCAGCGCCAGGTCGGGCTGGCCTTCGCGCTTGAGCACCATGCCCTTGCCCCCGGCTTGCACTTCCCAGGCCGGGCCATTGCCGTTGGCGTGCACGGTCACCTGCTTGAAGTTGGGATCCTGGCAGGCGCTGTTGCTGCGCTCCAGGCGGTAGAGTTGCTGCAACTCGACTTCACCGTCTGTACCGGCTGTTGTGCTGGCGCTAAAACGGCCGCGGATATCGGCGAACAACTTGCCCGGTTTATTGGGCATGTAGGTCGCGTCCTGCACCAGCGTGGTGTCGGCGCTGTCACGAACTACATAGCGCTGTTGGCCGACGCAGGGTTGAAACACCCATTGATCATTGGCCGATACCAGCTCGCCCTGCAGGCGGGTTTGACCTGCGGTGGTGTCGGCAGGTTTGCTGCTGAACATCTGGCAACCGGCAAACACGGGCAGCAAGGCGAACAAAGCTAAGGAACGGGCAAAACGCATCATGGGCACTCCTGAAGGGTGTCGCCACGTTACTCAGCCTCGCGATGCATCACAAGTGATTCAACCTACGGTGAATGTCTGCCCGGTTTGCAAGCCTTCCACGCTTTTGGCGTAAGCCAGGGCCACATCGGCGCCCGATACAGGCTTGAAGCCGCGAAAGTACGGGGCGTATTTGTCCATCGCTTCTTCCAGGACCGTAGGGCTCACCGAGTTGACTCGCAGGCCCCGTGGCAACTCAATGGCGGCTGCTTTTACAAAACCGTCAAGTGCCGCGTTGACCAGCGCCGCCGAACTGCCGGTACGGATCGGCTCGCGGTTGATAACGCCGCTGGTGAAGGTGAACGAGGCCCCGTCGTTGGCAAACTCGCGGCCAATCAGCAGCAGATTGACCTGGCCCATCAACTTGTCCTGCAAACCGAGGGCGAAGTCGCTTTCGCTCATGTCAGCCAGTGCGGCGAACGTGACGTTACCGGCGGCACAGATCAGCGCATCGAAGCGCCCGGTTTGCGCGAAGAGTTGGCGGATTGATTCACTGTCGCTGATATCGACCTGATAATCCCCGCTTTTTCGACCAATTTCTACGATCTCATGGCGCGGTGACAACTCGCGGCGAATGGCTGAACCGATGGTGCCGTGAGCGCCGATCAAAAGGATTTTCATGTTGTGTGCCTTTGTGGATGACGTGAGTGCTCAGTCTAGTGGTGCTTTTTAAGTGGGATAAGCGCACTAATAGGCAACCTTTGGTTTTCATATGGAAACAATCCATGAGTGAAATGGATGATCTGGCTGCGTTCGCGGTCTTGATCGACGCTGGCAGTTTTACCTTGGCCGCCCAGCAACTGGGCTGCAGCAAGGGGCAGTTGTCCAAGCGTATCAGCCAGCTTGAGGCGCAGTTTTCGGTGGTGTTGCTGCATCGCACCACCCGGCGCTTGAGCCTTACGGCGGCTGGCGCGGCACTACTGCCACAAGCCCAGGCGCTGGTGGTGCAAGTGGAGCGGGCACGTCAGGCACTTGCCCGGCTAAAGGATGATGTTGCAGGCCCGGTACGCATGACCGTGCCCGTATCCCTGGGCGAGACCTTCTTTGATTCGCTGTTGCTGGAGTTTTCCCGCGAATACCCGCAGGTGCAGATCGAGCTGGAGCTCAACAACAGCTATCGCGATATGGTGCGGGAAGGGTTTGATCTGGCGATACGCTCGCAGGTTGCCAGCCATGAACGGCTGGTGGCCAAGCAGGTGCTTAACTGGCACGAGATCACCTGCGCCAGCCCTGCCTATCTTGAGCAATACGGCGAGCCGGTTACGCCGCAAGAACTGGTCGAGCACCGCTGTCTGCTTAACAGCCACTACAGCGGTCGTGAGGAGTGGCACTACCACCGCCAGCATGAACTGCAACGAGTGCGGGTCTCGGGGTCGTTTGCCAGCAATCACTACAGTCTGCTGAAAAAAGCGGCCGTGATCGGTGCCGGCATCGCCCGCTTGCCCTCGTACATGCTTGGCTGCGAGTTGGCTGATGGGCGCCTGCGTGGCTTGTTGCGTGACTATCAAACGCGCAGCAACCCCATGTATCTGGTTCACCCTTATCAAGGCGGTTTGCCCAGGCGTACTCAGGTATTGGCGGATTTCCTGGTGGGCTGGTTCCAGAGTAATGGTGAGGCCATTGACCTGCTTTAACGAAAACGCTGTGCAATCAGATGATCAATCGACAGCGCACCCGGGCCCTTGGCCATCAAGTACAACAAGACCGCGATCCAGGTGCCGTGAGTCGGGTAGGCATCAGGGTATACGAACAGCTGGATGGTCATGCTCATGGCCAGCAGTGCCAGCGCCGAGAACCGGGTGGCCAAGCCCAGCAGGATCAGCACCGGGAAAACATGCTCGCTGAAGGCGGCAGCGTGAGCAGCCACCTCGGGGGAGAGTAGCGGGACTTTGTATTCCGTACTGAACAAGTACAGCGCAGAGTCAGACAGATGCGGCATACCGAGTTGAAAGGTGCCTTCAACCAGATCGATTGCCAAACCTTCAACCTTGGTCTGGCCTGATTTCCAGAACACCGCCGCAATGGAAAAGCGTGCGACAAAGGCGATCAGTGTGTCGGGTATGCAGTGCAACAGCCCGATTGCGCCTCCGATCCAGCGCTGTAGCAGGCCGGGGCTTATTGTTTGAGTATTCATGGCGAGGCCTCGAGGGCGGGTTGTAAGCCGGTGATGGTGTTATTGCTAATCAACAGTGCCAGGGCCTGGCCCAGGTTAAAGTCTGGGTCGGCTTCCAGGGCATGGGCCGCGGCCAACCCCAGGGCATTCCCAGCTTTGAGCAAGTGCACAAATACTGCGCACCCTGAGCTGACCGTGAATACCTCCACGCGCAATTCATTGCGTATTACCAGGACGCTTTGTGGTTGGCGCGTGTCCAGTCCCTGTATCTGTCCCTGGCGTTGGTGCGCCGCCCACAAGGACGCGATGGCGTAGGGTGAATGCAGCGATGCGACACCGGGGTGCAGTTGCAGGTGTAAATGGGGCAGCCCCTCGGGGCTGTTGAGCGCCTGAGCCAGCAGCCCGGGGTTTACGGCGCACACGTCTGCGGCGTGAAAGGCCTGCACACACAAACGCTCAAGGCGAGCCACGTCCGCCAGGTAGGGCACGCTTCTGGCGGGTGCAAAGGCATTGATAAAACCGGCGAACTGGCTGCCATAGGCGCTCATGACCGGGCTGTCGGGTGGGTGTTTTTGAATAAATATCTGCGCCATGGCCTGAAAAAAGGCCTCACCCACCAATTGCGCAACAACGGGATAGCTGGTGGCCAGCGCGTTGATCAGTCCGCTTTGCACATTGTTGCGATATACCGCGAAACGGCGGTCAATGTCGCCGTTGTAGCAGGCAATGCCTGTGGGGGCGGGCGTGTGTGGATTGAGCAATGCTTCACTGAATGTTTCTTGTAGTTTCATGGCTGCACCTGTGCGCTGAACAGGTAGCGGTCAGCCAAGCGGGCTTCCTGAAGCAGTTCGGTGAGAGGGGGCAGATGATTGTCGCGTTCGATCAGGGTGGCCATCGGGCCAATTCGGTCCAGTACTTGCTGGTACAGCGCCCATACCGCTTGATCGACAGGTGCGCCGTGGTTATCGATCAGCAAGCGTTGACCCAGGCTGTCTGCTTCTTCAGCAAAACCCGCCAGATGAACCTCACCTACGGCCTGAAGGGGCAAGGCATCGAGATAGACAACAGGATCGCGGGCGTGGTTGATGCATGACACATACACATTGTTTACATCCAGCAAAAGGCCACAGCCGGTACGGCTTATGACTTCCTGAATAAAACCGGCTTCGTCGAATTGGGCCTCGTCGAACTCGATATAGGTCGCGGGGTTTTCCAGCAGTATCTGGCGCTTCAACACATCCTGTGCCTGGTCCATATGCGCGCATACCCGGTGCAGCGTGGCGGTGTCATAGCGCAAAGGCAGCAGATCATTGAGGAATAATGGCCCGTGGGAGGACCATGCCAGATGTTCGGAAAACATCTGCGGCTGGTAACGCTCGAGCAATAGGCTCAGGCGGCGCAAGTGTTCGGTATTGAGCGGGCTTTCGCCGCCAATCGACAGGCCAACGCCATGAATTGACAGCGGGTAATGTTCGCGGATCAAGCCCAGGTAATGGTGGAAAGGGCCGCCAGCTACCATGAAGTTCTCGGCATGCACTTCAAAGAACCCGATGTCTGGGCGGCTCGCAAGTACATCCACAAAGTGCTCGGCCTTGAGCCCCAGCCCCGCACGAGGCGGGAGCCGGGGCGCACGAGGCGCGATAAGCGAAGCAAGCGGGCTGTGCATTATCAACACTCGGCGGCGCGGATCAGGACTTGCCTTTGTAGGCAGCCAGTTGGCCAAAGCCGGTTGGTGAGGTGTTGCTGGCGGTTTTTTCGCAGGTCCCTTTTGGGACGAGTTTCCAGGCATTGGCCTGATGATCGGTTTTGGCGGAGCCAGCACAGGTAGTGCCAGCGCCGGCGGCGCAATCGTTATGCCCTTTCATGGCAACCCCGAAGCACTTCTCCATGTCGTCGGCAGCCTGAGCGGGCAGGGCGGCAATACTCAGAGCCGACCCCAGAGCAAGAGCCAGGGCTGCGGCAGACAAGGTGCGGGTGGTTTGGTTTTTCATGGTGACTCTCCAGAAATTCCGGTCGCGATTGCTGCCGGGTTACCCAACTAGAGAGGCAAGGGGGGGCGTTGTTACAACTGATCTGAATTATTTTTATGTAGCCGATCGCAGCCTTTGCTCCTCGTCAGCGGCTACAGGAAAAACGTAAACCTGTGGGAACGAGCCTGCTCGCGAACGACCTTCGCGAGCAGGCTCGCTCCCACAATAGGGCTAGATATACAACAGAGTTTCGACAGCTTATGCGTCGTTTAACAAGAAACGGCCCCGAAGGGCCGTTGTGTGTCGCAGGCAGGTTTAGCCGCCCAGGTAGGCGTCACGCACTTTCGGATCGTTGAGCAATTGCTCGCCAGTGCCTTGCATCACCACCCGGCCGTTTTCCAGCACATAGGCACGGTCAGCAATTTTCAGTGCCTGGTTGGCGTTCTGCTCCACCAGAAACACCGTTACACCCTCATTGCGCAGCTGTTCGATGATATCGAAAATCTGCTGAATGATGATCGGTGCCAACCCCAGTGATGGCTCATCAAGCAACAACAGCTTGGGTTTGCTCATCAACGCACGGCCAATGGCAAGCATTTGCTGTTCGCCACCGGACATGGTGCCACCGCGTTGGGTAAAGCGTTCCTTCAAGCGCGGGAACAGGTGCAGAACCTTGTCCATTTGCTCCTCGTATTCCCGTTTTTCGGTAAAGAACCCGCCCATGGCCAGGTTTTCTTCCACGGTCAAACGAGCAAACACCCGACGCCCTTCAGGTACAACGGCGATGCTTTTGCGCATGATCTGGGCCGAGCTCAACCCCACCAGTTCTTCACCCAGGTAGCGAATGCTGCCGCTATGAGCCTGAGGCGAGCCGCACAGGGTCATCATCAGGGTCGACTTGCCGGCACCGTTGGCGCCGATCAGGGTCACAATCTCACCCTGGCGCACCTCTACATTGACGCTGTGCAGGGCCTGGATCTTGCCGTAAAAGGTCGAAACGTTTTCGAATTGCAGCATTTTACGCTTCCCCCAAATAGGCTTTGATCACTTCAGGGTTGTCGCGGATCTGTTCCGGCGTCCCGTCAGCCAAAGGCGTGCCCTGGTTGATCACCACGATATGGTCGGAAATGCTCATGACCAGTTTCATGTCGTGCTCGATCAACAGCACGGTGGCGTTGTGCTCATTGCGCAATACGCTGATCAGCGCCTTGAGGTCTTCGGTTTCCTTGGGGTTCAGGCCTGCAGCCGGTTCGTCGAGCATCAGGATGCGCGGGCGCGTCATCATGCAACGGGCGATTTCCAGGCGTCGCTGCTGCCCGTAGGCCAGGGTGCCCGCCGGGCGGTTGGCGAACTCGGTCAGGTTGACCTTGTCGAGCCAGTACGCGGCGTAGTCCATGGCATCACGTTCGCTTTTGCGAAATGACGGGGTCTTGAACAGGCCCGACAGGAAGTTGGTGTTGAGGTGGCGATGCTGGGCAATCAGCAGGTTCTCAACCGCGGTCATGTCCTTGAACAGGCGCACGTTCTGGAAAGTGCGGACCACGCCTTTGCGCGCGATCTCATGACCCGGCAGGCCTTCGATCGACTCGCCATCGAGGACGATGCTGCCCGCAGACGGTTTGTAAAAACCGGTCAGGCAGTTGAATACGGTGGTCTTGCCGGCACCGTTAGGGCCGATCATCGACACCACCTGTTTTTCCTTGACGGTCAAGGCTACGCCGTTTACCGCCAACAGGCCGCCAAAGCGCATGCTCAGGCCGCTGACTTTCAGTAACTCGCGGCTCATTTTCGCAGCTCCAGGTGAGGACGTTGCATAGGCAGCAGACCTTGTGGACGCCAGATCATCATCAGCACCATCAGGGCTCCGAACAGCAACATGCGGTATTCGCTGAATTCACGCATCATTTCGGGCAGCAGGATCATGACCACGGCGGCCAGGATGACACCCAGTTGCGAGCCCATGCCGCCCAGTACCACGATGGCCAGGATGATCGCCGACTCAAGGAAGGTGAACGACTCAGGCGTTACCAGGCCCTGACGTGCGGCAAAGAAACTGCCAGCAAAACCCGCAAACGTAGCGCCCAGGGTGAAGGCCGACAGCTTGATCACGGTCGGATTCAGGCCCAGTGCACGGCAGGCGATTTCGTCTTCACGCAGAGCTTCCCAAGCGCGGCCGATCGGCATGCGCAGCAGGCGGTTAATGACGAACAACACCAGCAGTACCAGCACCAGCGCGATCAGGTAGAGGAAAATTACCTTGTTGATCGAGTTGTAGGCGATGCCGAAGTACTCGTGAAAGGTTTGCATGCCCTCGGCGGCGGTTCTGTCGAAGCTCAGGCCGAACAACGTTGGTTTCGGGATGTTGCTGATACCGTTTGGCCCGCCGGTGATGTCCGTCAGGTTACGCAGGAACAGGCGGATGATTTCACCGAAGCCCAGCGTCACGATGGCCAGATAGTCACCGCGCAAGCGCAACACCGGGAAACCCAGCAGGAAGCCAAAGGTAGCCGCCATCAATCCGGCCAAAGGCAGGCAGATCCAGAAGCTCAGCCCGAAGTAATGCGCGAGCAGGGCATAGGTATAGGCGCCTACGGCATAAAAGCCGACATAACCGAGGTCAAGCAGGCCAGCCAGGCCTACCACGATGTTCAGGCCCAGGCCGAGCATCACATAGATCAGGATCAGTGTGGCGATATCCACTGCACCACGAGAACCGTAGAACGGCCAGATCAATGCCACAACGACCAGACCGAGAATGATCCAGCGTTGAGTGCTGGGCAGGGTCAGGAAGTTGGTGGCCTTGGTGGGCACTTTCGGCAGGCTGGGGGAGTTTCTCCAGGCTGTGGTCAGTTGCTGGTTGAACAACACGCGCACAAACATCAGCAAGGAGCAGATCGCGATCACGCTCAGGGTAAAGGTGCTGGTGTTGTGAACTTCGATGTTGATCCCGACGATAGTCAGTTTCAGGCCGAGTACCGGGTAGGCGACGGCCCAGACCAACAGGGCGCTGAAGAGCGCCGACTTAAGATTCCTAGTCATACTTTTTCAATCTCCGGACGCCCCAGAATGCCGGTCGGACGGAACAGCAGCACCAGTACCAGCAAGCCAAAAGCCACAACGTCTTTGTACTGGTCGCCGAAAATATCGGCACCGAAGGCTTCAGCCACACCCAGCACCAGGCCACCGAGCATCGCGCCAGGAATGCTGCCAATGCCACCCAGTACCGCTGCGGTAAAGGCTTTGAGACCTACCAGGAAACCCGCGTTGGGGTTGATCACGCCGTATTGCACGCTGATCAGCACCGCAGCAACAGCGGCCAGGGCAGCACCGATCACGAAGGTCAGCGCAATAACGTTGTTGGTGTTGATACCCAACAGGTTGGCCATCTTCATGTCTTCGGCGCAGGCGCGGCAGGCACGACCCATGCGGGAGCGTGAGATAAACAGGGTCAGGCCGAGCATGGCGAGGAAAGTGACAACGAAAACCACGATCTGCATGTAGGAGACGATAACTTCGCTGGCACCTCCAGGGCCAAAGGTGAAGCCGCCGGGGATCAGGTTGGGGATCGATTTGTCTTTGGAGTCTTGTGCCAGTAGCACGGTGTTTTGCAGGAAGATCGACATGCCGATGGCCGAAATCAGCGGGATCAGGCGGTTACTGCCACGCAATGGACGGTAGGCAACCCGTTCAATGCTGTAGCCGTAGGCGCTGGTGACCACGATGCTGGCGATAAACGCGGCAGTCAGCAGTAGCGGTACGCTGTCCAGACCCATCATGGTCAGGCCGGCGATGGCGATAAACGCAATATAGGAACCAATCATGTACACCTCGCCATGGGCGAAGTTGATCATTCCAATAATGCCGTAAACCATCGTATAGCCGATGGCGATCAGGGCATAGGTGCTGCCAACGTTGAGGCCGTTAACCAGCATTTGGAAGAAGTGATAGATGTCAGGCATTACAAAGCTCCTAAAAACCTGAGACGCATTTCACTGGTGGAGTCATTTTCCGGCCCGGGCCGTATGGGTTTTCACCCACTTGGAGCACAGGTCTTCTGCCAGCGAACCGCTGGTGACGGTTTTAAAGATTTTCAGGTGGGCAGGCTTTCGGATCACGAAAGCGCGGCCCCATTTCCATGAACCGCGGGCCTGTAAAACAAAACCCACCGCTTGAGCAGTGGGCTTGGTTTTCAGGTCAGGAACCGACCCTTACTGAGGGCTTACTTCAGTTTTTGGCTTGCCGAAGTGCCATTCGTAGACCACGAACTTGAAGTCTTCCACGTCACCCTTGGCGTCAAACTTCAGGTTACCGGTAGGCGTTTTGAACGTACCTTTGTGGATGGCTTCAGCGACTTTGGCCGGGTCTTCGCTTTTCGCCTGCTCGATACCGCCGGCAATCACTTCAACTGCGGCGTAGGCCGGGAACACGAATGGGCCGGTTGGGTCCTGCTTCTTGGCAGCGAAAGCATCAACCAGTGCCTTGTTTTCCGGATCGGCGTCGAACGCTTTTGGCAGGGTGACCAGCAGGCCTTCGGAAGCGCCCTGGGCGATTTGCGAGATGGACTCGTTGCCCACACCTTCAGGGCCCATGAACTTGGCGTTCAGGCCTTTTTCTTTGGCCTGGCGCAGGATCAGACCCAACTCAGGGTGGTAGCCGCCGTAGTAGACGAAGTCGACGTTGGCTTGCTTGAGCTTGGCGATGACCGAGGAATAGTCTTTTTCACCGGCGTTGACGCCTTCAAAGACAGCAACCTTGATGCCTTTGTCTTCGAGGGTCTTTTTAACGGCGCTGGCGATGCCTTCACCGTATTGTTGTTTGTCGTGCAATACCGCAACGACCTTGGGCTTGACGTGATCCGCGATGTAGTTACCGGCGGCAGGGCCCTGGGCGCTGTCCAGACCGATGGTGCGGAAGATCATCTTGTAGCCACGAGCGGTGATTTCCGGGCCGGTGGCGGCCGGGGTAATCATGATGATGCCTTCGTCTTCGTAAATGTCCGAAGCAGGCTGGGTGGAGCTGGAGCACAGGTGACCGACTACGTACTTGATACCGTCATTGACCACTTTGTTGGCAACGGCAACCGCTTGTTTCGGGTCGCAGGCGTCATCGTAGTCAACCGCTTCTAGTTTTTTGCCATCAACGCCGCCCTTGGCGTTGATTTGTTCGATGGCCATTTTTGCGCCAGCAAACTGCATGTCGCCGTACTGAGTCAGAGGCCCGGTTTTAGGGCCGGCAATACCGATCTTGATGGTGTCTGCGGCAAATGAATGGCTGGCGAACCCGGCCAAAACCATAGCGGCAAACAGTTTAGTAATCTGCTTCGTAGCCATCTTTATTGGTGCTCCACTCTTCTGTTGTAATTTTTATAGTCCTGGAAGCCAAGGCAGCCGGACCGGGTCTTCTTGTAGCGAAATTCCCGGTCAATTCCCCTTGCAACTGTACCGGTACAGTGTAGAGCGCCGCTTCAGCGCTTGAATAGCGTGCTGGCGAGGGAAAAAACAGAGAATGTCGCTTAAACGTAAGAAAAAGACAAAATGGCGGCGGATTCATCGGTTGATAGTTATCTGAATGTTGCCATATCAACCGGTTTGACCTTGGCCCTCAGCTCTTGCCACGTTTTATTACCTGTAAAGCCGGGTTTTTCTACCGGGTATGCGGCGTTATCATGACGCCGATTTTTTTCCCCGGTGAAACCCATGAATCAAGAACCTAGCACCCTCTATGCCAAGCTGCTTGGCGAGACCTCAACAATTGAATGGAAAGCGTTGCAACCCTTCTTCGCCAAAGGGGATTTGCTGTGGGTCGAACCCGCTCTGGACTTGATCGAGGCGGCGCAGGCCGTGACTCAGGATGATGCAGAGAAAGTCGCGGCCTGGATGGCATCCGGGCTGCTTGGCAGGATGACTGAGGCGCAGGCGCTAGACGTTCTTGAGCGCGACCCTCAGCTATGGGCAGTGGTGGTTTCACCTTGGGTGATGGTCCAGGAAAGGGCGCAAAATTAAACCTGCGCACCAAGCCGGCGCATTTATTTGCACCGCTGTGAAGAGCCCGGAGTGTGTAGCTCAGTAACCCGTCTTCACGTAGTGGCAATATGCCGTAGAGAAACGCCACAGTCGCCACTGTGGCGTTTTTTTGTGCCTGGGATCTGGCTGTACCGCTATTGGTTGGTAAGTACGAAGGTGGCGTGATCGGGAGCGGGCACAGGGCGCTTGTCGAGTTGTTGAAGAATCTCTGGCAGCGCCTCAAAGGGCACAGGCCGGCTGAGCAGATAGCCCTGGATAAAGTCGCAGCCGAACTGGTTGAGAAATTCGAACTGTTGGATGGTTTCAACCCCCTCGGTGACTACTTGCAGGTGCAGGGTATGGGCCATGAGGATAATGGCCTGAACGATCTCCATGTCCTGGCTGGAGGCCGGGATGTCTTGAATAAAAGTGCGATCAATTTTCAGGGTGTTAAGCGGCAGACGCTTTAGGTAGGCCAGGGACGAATACCCGGTACCGAAATCGTCAATGGACAGGGATACACCCAGCGCACGGATCTGTCGTAACAGTTGCGAGGTGCTGCTCAGGTTGCACATCAGGGCGTTTTCTGTGACTTCCAGCTCCAGCCGGTGTGCAGCAACGCCTGATGTGCGCAGGGCGTTTTCGATTTCGTCGGCCAACTCAACCCGTACCAGATTCAGCGCCGAACAGTTAACGGCTATGCCCAGGTGCTGCCAGCCCAGGCGGGAGAGGGCGGCGAGATCATGACAGGCTTTGCGCAACACCCAATGGTCGAGCCTGGCGATCAGCCCGTTGGCCTCGGCGATGCTGATAAAACGATCAGGGCCGAGCAGCCCGTGTTCGGGATGCTGCCAGCGTATCAGCGCCTCCAGTTTGGCGACCCGGCCACTCTTGAGGTCGAAGATGGGCTGGTAATGCAGGGACAGCCCCTTGTCCTCGTTAAGCGCGTTGCGCAGTTCCTCTTCGATTTGCAGCTCCAGCGAGGCTCGGGTTTTCAGGCTCGGGCTGAAAAAATTGAGGTTGTTACGCCCGCTGCCCTTGGACTGGTAGAGCGCCAGGTCGGCATGCTTGAGCAGTTCGGCACTGGTGGTGCCATCATCCGGGTACACACTGATGCCAATGCTGGTGGTCATGACCATTTGGCGACCTGACAGCTCAATGGGCTCTTTGAGCTTGAGCATGATGCGCTGGGCCATGCCTTGGGCTTCATCGCGCTGGCTCAGGCTGAACAGGATGCAGAACTCGTCTCCGCCAAAGCGTGCAACAACGTCATCGTGGCTGCGGGTAGCGAGCTTGATGCGGGTGGCGATTGTCTTGAGCAATTCGTCCCCGGCATCGTGACCCAGGCTGTCGTTGATGCGTTTGAAGTGGTCAATGTCGAGAAACATTACCGCAAGCCTGGTGTTCCTGGTGGCGCAGTCGATGAGTTTTTCAGCAAACAGCTGATTGAAGCCGCGACGGTTGATCAGATTGGTCAGCGGGTCGTAGTGGGCCACTTGCTGCAAGGATGCGCGCGCCTGGTCGAGCTGGCTGAGCAGGGCATTGACGCGGCGCAGGTCGTGCTCCTTGAGTTGTAGTTTCTTGTCGACAATCGTGGCGCTGATGCAACTGCCAATCAGCAACAGGGTGATCACGGCCAGCACAAGGGCCGGCTGCCAGTTATTGCTGCCTGCATCCGAATTGCCAGCCAGTGTATTGCCAATGAGCAAGTGAGTGCTGAGCAGGCCGCCAGCAGCAAGCATGCACAGGGCATATTTGAATAACTGATGGAGCAGGCGGCTGTTTGGGCGCCAGGCTGTAGTGTTGTCGAGGGTTTGCACAATAATCAGGGCAATCAGCAATGAGCCAAGCGCGATAACAACGCCGTAGCGAGCTTCGAGCGGGGAGTCAAAGGCCAGGATGCAGATGCTGTGCATCGCCCAGATGCCGATGGTCAGGCAAGCGACAGCTATCCATCGCCAAATGGTTCTTGCCGCAGTTTTTTCGGCATTGGCTGCGCGGTCGAGCAGATTCAGCGTGGCCACGCAGGCAGTACAGGCAACGAGCCAGGCGAGAAACAGCAGATAGGGGTTATAGCCGCCAATCAACAGCAGTTGCCCGTTTTCTGCGGATTCGGCCAAAAGTTGCAACCCCGGACTTTCCATTGCACGCCTCGGCGATCCAGATGCGCTAGTCGTTGGGTGCTAGCTTGAGATCGAGTATAGAAGCTGGATTGGCTGTGACAGGGGTGATGGCAAAATGATGGTTATCATTTTGTTATTAGGGCGGGGGTTTATAGTTAGTTAAGTTAGATCGGGACTGTCAGAAATGTGGGAGCGGGCTTGCTCGCGATAGGATTAACGCGGTGATTCAGTTTCACCTCATTGATCCTATCGCGAGCAAGCCCGCTCCCACAGCTCATGGGTTTTAACCCGCTACCAGAACCCGAATGGCTTCAAGGCGCAGGGCGGCTTTCTCAAGCATGGCCAGGCTTTGTTCGCGCTGCTTGCGCAGGGCAATCAGTTCGCTCTCGCGCACGCTCGGGTTGACAGCCTGCAGGGCAGTCAGGCGGGCCAGTTCTTCTTCCGTGTCGGCTGCCAGACGGCGCTGGGCTTCGGCCACGCGTTCCGCATGACGTGGCGCGATTTTGGCTTCGCCTGCGTTGATTTTAGGCGTCAGTTGGTCGCGCTGGGCCTGGACGAACTTGTTGGCGCTGGCGCGGGGAACGCTTTCCAGCTGTTCGTTCAAGGTGTCGAAGGCCACGCGGGACGACAGGTCGTTGCCATTTGCATCGAGCAGGCAGCGCAGGGCGGCCGGCGGCAGGTAGCGGCCCAGTTGCAGGGAGCGCGGAGCAACCACTTCACTGACGTAAATCAGCTCGAGCAGTACGGTACCGGGCTTGAGGGCCTTGTTCTTGATCAGGGCGACGGCGGTGTTGCCCATCGAACCCGACAGCACCAGGTCCATGCCGCCTTGCACCATCGGGTGCTCCCAGGTGATGAACTGCATGTCTTCGCGCGACAGGGCCTGCTCGCGATCGTAGGTGATGGTCACGCCTTCGTCGTCACCCAGGGGGAAGCTGGCGTCGAGCATTTTTTCGCTGGGCTTGAGGATCAGCGCGTTTTCCGAGTGGTCTTCGCTGTCGATGCCAAAGGCGTTGAACAGGGTTTCCATGTAGATCGGCAGGGTGAACTGATCGTCTTGCTCAAGGATCGCCTCAACCAGTGCTTCACCTTCACCCGAACCACCGGAGTTAAGCTCCAGCAAACGGTCGCGGCCGGTGTGCAGCTCTTGCTCCAGACGCTCACGTTCAACCCGGGCTTCGTCGATCAGTGCTTGCCACTCTTGGTCGTCCGCAGCTTCCAGCAATGGCAGCAAACGAGGACCAAACTGGTGTTGCAGGGCGTTACCGGTCGGGCAGGTGTTGAGGAACGCGTTCAGCGCTTCGTGGTACCACTGGAACAGGCGCTGTTGCGGGCTGGTCTCAAGGTACGGTACGTGCAGCTCGATCACGTGCTTCTGGCCGATCCGGTCCAGACGGCCAATCCGCTGCTCCAGCAAGTCCGGGTGGGCCGGCAGGTCGAACAGCACCAGGTGGTGGGCAAACTGGAAGTTACGGCCTTCACTGCCGATTTCGGAACAGATCAACACCTGAGCGCCGAACTCTTCGTCAGCGAAGTAGGCCGCAGCGCGGTCACGCTCAAGAATGTTCATACCTTCGTGGAAGACCGTTGCAGGAATACCGGAACGCACGCGCAGGGCGTCTTCCAGATCCATCGCGGTTTCGGCGTGGGCGCAGATCACCAGCACCTTGGTGCGCTTGAGCATTTTCAGGGTGTCGATCAGCCATTCGACCCGCGGGTCGAAGTTCCACCAACGCTCTTCATCGCTGGCGTCCGGCTGGGCCTGGAAGCTGACTTCAGGGTACAGCTCGGCGTGTTCGCCCAACGGCAGCTCAAGGTATTCGGCCGGGCACGGCAGCGGGTAGGCATGCAGTTTGCGCTCCGGGAAGCCCTGGATCGCGGCGCGGGTATTACGGAACAGCACGCGGCCGGTGCCGTGGCGGTCAAGCAGTTCGCGCACCAGGCGGGCGCTGGCCTCGGCATCGCCAGCATTGACGGCGGCCAGCAGGGTATCGCCTTCGGCGCCGAGGAAACCGTGGATGGTTTTATGGGCTTCAGGGGACAGGCTGCCTTTATCCAGCAGTTCCTGTACGGCCTGAGCCACCGGGCGGTAGTTTTCGCTTTCGGCGCGGAAGGCGGCCAGGTCGTGGAAGCGGTTCGGGTCCAGCAGGCGCAAGCGCGCAAAGTGGCTGTCCTGGCCCAGTTGTTCCGGGGTTGCAGTGAGCAGCAGCACGCCCGGGATCACGCCGGCGAGTTGTTCAACCAGGCCGTACTCGGGGCTGACGTTGTCTTCGTGCCACACCAGGTGGTGAGCTTCGTCGACTACCAGCAGGTCCCAGTCGGCATCAAACAGCGCTGCCTGGGCCTTGGGATCGTCCACCAGCCATTCCAGGGCAACCAGGGCCAGTTGGCAGTCTTCGAACGGGTTGCTGGCGTCGCTTTCGATAAAGCGCTCTTCGTCGAACAACGCCACTTCAAGATTGAAGCGTCGACGCATCTCGACCAGCCATTGGTGCTGCAGGTTTTCCGGGACTACGATCAATACACGGTTGGCGCGGCCACTGAGCAGCTGGCGGTGGATCACCAGACCGGCTTCGATGGTTTTGCCCAGGCCCACTTCGTCGGCCAGCAAAACCCGAGGGGCGATGCGGTCAGCGACTTCGCGGGCGATATGCAGTTGGTGCGCAATAGGTTGCGCACGTACGCCACCCAGGCCCCACAGCGGCGATTGCAGCTGGCGGCTGGTGTGTTCGAGGGTGTGGTAGCGCAGGGAGAACCAGGACAGCGGGTCGATTTGCCCGGCAAACAGACGGTCACTGGCCAGACGGAACTGGATAAAGTTCGACAGTTGGGTCTCTGGCAGGGTGACGGCTTCGTTTCGCTCGTTGAGGCCGTGGTAGACCATCAGGCCGTCAACGTCCTCAACTTCGCGCACGGTCATCTTCCAGCCTTCGAAGTGGATGATGGTGTCACCCGGCGAGAACCGTACGCGCGTGAGCGGTGCGTTGCGCAGCGAATATTGGCGGGTTTCGCCAGTGGCCGGATAGAGCACGGTCAGCAAGCGACCGTCCTGTGCCAGAACGGTGCCCAAACCTAGCTCTGCTTCGCTGTCACTAATCCAGCGTTGCCCCGGTTGATACTGCTGCGCCATGCTGCCTGACTCCCGCTTTGAAAAAGCCGAGTATATTAACGGATCAAGGGCCTCAGTCCAAAGGACTCTCAAAAAAAGCTGTCCGGTTTGCCAGGGTGTCAGCCCGGTTATCGACCAATGGTTCACGATTGCCGGTTCGCGCAAATAGCCAGAAGACAGGAGAACAATCACCATGCTGCCGTCCATTTTGCCCCTTGGCGCAGTACCGGTTACCTCCGGGCAGGATCCGGTTCGCCCGCGCCCGGACATTCCGCCTGTGGTGCCGGCCCAGGCCAGCTCCAGCGAAAGTGCCATTGACCTCAAGCACAGCGATGCCGATCAGGCCACTTTATTGTTGCGTGAGGAGCAACGGCGTCAGCAGGAACAGCGCCGCCGCGAATCCCGGGAGCAGGGGAGTACGCTCCCGCAGGTGGTTGACGAGGTGCCGGTTGAACCCTTGGCCGATGGCATGCAGCGCCAGGGTGTGTGGGTTGATATCAAGGTCTAGGTGGTTTTTTCTGGTCAGGGCCGAATGTGCATCGCATTATTGGCGTACTGAAACATACTGACAGTGGTCTGATTTGCTTATGAGCCAAGACACCAAGCTGGTTGACCTGGGCGCCGAGCGCGCCAAACGGGTACATGACCTCAATGAAAAGCGCCTGAACGAAGTGCGCAAGGCGTTCGAACAGGCAATGCCGTTGGCAAAAACGGCGAAAAAGCCGAAGAAAAAACCGAAAAAGCGCTGAACTGCCGCGTTTTCGATGATCTGCGTCAACTAACCCCCTCAACTGCCGGCTGGCCGTGGGTCACTATTGATCCCGGTCAAGTTGTGCGCCTGCATGTCTGGTTAATCTAGCTTCAACAGACACACAAACAGAGCGCAGGAGGCCGTCATGTTTCTCGATAATGTGGTTATCGCCGGAGTACTTACTGTCGGCCTCATGGTTTTGTTTTTCGCCGGTCTGGGCATTTTTATCTGGAAAGACTCGCAGAAGCGCAAATAGCGCCGGGTCTTTCCATGGCATGAGCACGCAAGGCATTTTGGGCGACTTCGGTCGCCTATTTTTTTGCCTGTAATAAATGGGACTTGCCCGAATGCGGTGGGAGCGGGCTTGCTCGCGATGCAGGCAACGCGGTCTGTCAGGCAAACTGAGTCGATGCCATCGCGGGCAAGCCCGCTCCCACAGGGTCTGCATAATGACCGGGCATAAAAAAAGGTACGACCCGTGCGGGTCGTACCTTTTTTGTGCGGCGCGCTATCAGGCGAGGACTTTGGAAGCCAGCCAGAACAGCGTTGCAGACAGTGCAATGGTAGCCGGCAAGGTCAGCACCCACGCCATCAGGATGGTTTTGATCGTACCGCCCTGCAGGCCGCTTTTGTTGGCGACCATGGTACCTGCCACGCCCGACGACAGAATGTGCGTCGTCGATACCGGGAGGGAGAAGATATTGGCCATGCCGATGGCGAAAGCCGTGGTGATTTGAGCGGCCATGCCCTGAGCATAGGTCATGCCCTGCTTGCCGATCTTCTCGCCGATGGTTTTAACCACACGCTTCCAACCCACCATGGTGCCCAGACCCAGGGCCAGGGCTACAGCCAGGATCACCCAGAACGGTGCGTATTCGGTGGTGGCGGTCAGGTCTTTGCGCAGTTTCTCGAGGTCCGCTTTTTCGCGGGAATCAAGCACTGGCAATTTGCTGACTTTCTTCGCGGTGTCATCCAGGCAAAGCAGGTAGCGGCGGATCTCGATACGCTTTTCAGCCGGGATCGAGTGGTAGTCCGCTACACCTTTGAGCGAGCTCAACAGGGCTGCGATGGTCGGTTCGGTCTGCTGCGGATTGCAGCTGAACTGATCCGGCAGGTCGCCCTTGACGCTTTTGCCCAGGGCCAGGAATTCGGTCAGCGAAGCGTTGTTGCGCTCGTAGAACTGGCTCAGGTGCAAGGTGGCGTCGCGGGTGCGTTCGATCTGATAGGTGGTGCTGTTCAGATCCAGAACGAAAGCGCTTGGCACGATGCCGATCAATACCAGCATGATCAGGCCGATGCCTTTCTGGCCATCGTTGGAGCCGTGCACGAAACTGACTGCCATGGCCGAAATCACCAGCACCAGTCGGTTCCAGAACGGCGGGTGCTTCTTGTCATCCAGCTTGCGGCGCTGCTCAGGGGTCTTGTGCATCTTGGACCCCGGACGCCACCACTTCAGGCCGACCAGTACCAGGCCCGCTACCACGAAACCGGCGATTGGCGAGAACACCAGCGAGGCACCAATATCGATAGCCTTCTGCCAGTTAACCCCGTCACTCACCGGGATGCCGCTGATCAGGGCGTTGGCCAGGCCGACACCGAGGATCGAACCGATCAGGGTGTGTGAGCTTGAGGCAGGAATGCCGAAATACCAGGTGCCAAGGTTCCAGGTGATGGCCGCAGCGAGCAACGAGAACACCATGGCCAGGCCATGTCCGGTGTTTACGTTGACCAGCAGCTCAACCGGCAGCAGGTGGACGATGGCATAGGCCACGCCAACCCCGCCCAGCAACACGCCGAGGAAATTGAACACACCGGAAAAGAACACCGCCAGGTGAGGCGGCATGGCTTTGGTGTAGATGACAGTCGCTACCGCGTTTGCGGTGTCATGAAAGCCGTTGATGAACTCAAACGCGAGAACAAAGGCTAGGGCGAAGAAGAGGCTGATAAGAACCCAGGCGTCCAATCCGCTTAATAGATCGATCATGAAGGTTTTCTGACACGGTCATAAAGGGGGGCGGATTATGCCAGAAAACCCCGCTAATCAATGCACTAGCTGCCCGTTGGTAACATCTATAAATGAAAAAACCTGTAAGAATCCATCGCGACCAGGCGTAGGCAATTCCCTTCAAGCCACTGATACCAAAGGCTATAGGGCTTTTCCAGGGGCATACGCACGCTGTGGCGCAGGTCTGATTTGGATAGATGAAATTTCTTAAATCAGAGGGGCCGACGCTGCTGGTTCAGGTTCTGATATAGCAAACAGCCATACCCGCTCATGCAAATGGCGAGCACGCAAGAGGCAGCAGGGGCTGTTCTGGTACGTTTTCAGGTGCGGGTCAGGGCTCTTCGGCCTTGAGCTCTTTTTCGATCTTCTGGATTTCTTGAGTGAACGCCTGGTCGAGCAGGCTGGCCCGTTTGCGCCAGGGTTTGCGTCCGGGCTCGGGTTTGGCCGCGTAGGTGGTCACTTCACCACCGTAAAGATCCTTGAATCGTTGTTCCTGTCGCTCAAGTTCTGCGCGCAGTTCGTCTTTTGTCACTGTCTTACCTAATTGAGTTGAGTTTGAACCTGGTGAATCACCGTGCAGGGAGGTTGATTCATATGACGAATGACAGGCAATAAGACAAAGGCCTATAAATAACGTCATGCTTACATACACCACGCTATGCACTCGGCCACGTCATTTACAGAAACATGAGCGTCGCCGTCTCAAGTGTTCACCCCCGGGTGAAACTACACACGATGCAATTGCCGGCAAGCTGCGCGTAGCAATCGAACGCAACGCTCTGGTTGGATCCAATCGGCTGTACGGGCTTGACCTTGTACTCTCAATAACTTGCGCGTTCTCAATAGCTGAGAAGTGCCTCTACTATCGCTGAATAACTTCCTGCGCGTCAACTTCCTGTCGTGACATGTGTTATGAATATTTGTGAATTAGCCTGCGCTTTGCACGCGTGACTCTATTTGATTCGCTGCCGGGTAGTTGGCCATCAAGTTGTTTAAGGCCAGAGCTGAACTTGACCTGAATACATATTAATCAGACGTTTTCTATCATTGAGCGGACGCGCCTGATTGTAATAAACCCCAGGTTAAAAAAATGTCATCCAACTAAAATGATTCAAGATCGTACAAAATCATGTGTACATTACCTCGCTGCAGCACTGATTGCGATTATCGACTAGCGGTTCGATAATCGCCCGGCATGCCATAACTATAAATAGCTGAAGCTGGGGGTTGGGAATGAATGATCGACTGCACAATGCCGTTGCCAGTATCGCGCCACCGATTGTGGCGTCGCCGGCCAAGCGTATTCAGGCGTTTACCGGTGATCCTGACTTCATGTCGTCGTTGGCCCGTGGCCTGGCGGTGGTGCAGGCGTTTCAGGAGCGCAAGCGGCATCTGACCATCGCGCAGATCAGCCACCGCACGGAAATCCCCCGGGCGGCGGTGCGCCGTTGTTTGTACACCCTGATCAAGCTGGGCTATGCGACCACTGACGGGCGTACCTACTCCCTGTTGCCCAAAGTGTTGACGCTGGGCCATGCCTATCTGTCGTCCACGCCGCTGGCCGTGTCGGCTCAGCCTTATCTGGACCGCATGAGCGAGCAATTGCACGAGGCGTGCAACATGGCGACGCTCGAAGGCGATGACATCCTCTACATCGCCCGTTCGGCTACTACGCAGCGGCTGATTTCGGTTGATCTGTCGGTTGGCGGCCGCCTGCCCGCCTACTGCACTTCGATGGGGCGCATTCTGTTGGCGGCGCTGGACGACGTGACCCTGCACGAATACCTGGCCCACGGTGAGTTCCAGGCCAAGACCAGCCGTACCCTGCACACCCGCGAAGCACTGCTGGAGTGTTTGCAACTGGTGCGAGAGCAGGGCTGGTGTGTGGTCGACCAGGAACTGGAGCAAGGCCTGCGTTCGATTGCCGTGCCGGTCTACGACGCTTCCGGGCAAGTGCTTGCCGCCCTGAATGTCAGCACCCACGCAGGAAGGGTCACACGCACGGAGCTGGAGCAGCGCTTTTTGCCGATCATGCTCAACGCCAGCCGCGAGCTGAGCACCCAGTTGTTTAGTTGATGGGTGAAAACTAAGCGTTCGATAAACGCACAGTTAAGCGTTTATCGAATTGCATGGCGGCAGTGGGCTGATTAATGTCGGCTCAGCGCTGCCTTGCCGGGCAGGCTAAATAATAATGAGAAGAGGCCAAACGCCATGACACTCCCCCTTACGCTGCCACTGCGCAGTCGCCCGCTGCCCTTCTGATCCCCCGATAACTATTAATGTGAGCCGCTGGCCCCTGGCCGGTTTTCGTTCGCCCTGGTTTTTGACCGGTATAAAAATAATGAATTCACCCCAGTCTTCTGTCGGCAACTGCCTCGATGTGCAGTCCTTTATCAACGCCCAACCCCTGTCGCGTTACCAGTGGCGCGTGGTGATCCTGTGTTTTCTGATTGTCTTCCTCGATGGCCTGGACACTGCGGCCATGGGCTTTATTGCGCCTGCCCTGTCCCAGGACTGGGGGATTGACCGCGCCAGCCTCGGTCCCGTGATGAGCGCCGCGCTGATCGGCATGGTGTTTGGTGCCCTGGGCTCTGGACCCTTGGCGGACCGCTTTGGCCGCAAGGTGGTGCTGGTGTCGGCGGTGCTGGTGTTTGGTGGCTTCAGTCTGGCCTCGGCCTACGCCAGCAACGTTGACCAACTGCTGGTACTGCGCTTTTTAACCGGGCTTGGCCTGGGGGCCGGTATGCCTAATGCCACCACCTTGCTTTCGGAATACACCCCCGAACGCCACAAGTCTTTGCTGGTAACCAGCATGTTTTGCGGCTTTAACCTCGGCATGGCGGGCGGCGGGTTTGTCTCTGCCAAGTTGATCCCGATGTATGGCTGGCACAGCCTGTTGTTGATTGGCGGCGTGCTGCCGCTGATTCTTGCCGTGGTATTGCTGTTCTGGTTACCGGAGTCGGCGCGCTACCTGGTGGTGCGCAACCGCAGTGTTGAGCGTATTCGCAAGACCCTTGCCCCGATCGACCCTGCCCAGGTGGCCCAGGCATCAAGCTTCAGCGTGCCGGAGCAGAATACCGTCAAGGCGCGCAACGTCTTTGCAGTGATTTTTTCTGGTACTTACAGCACCGGCACCCTGTTGCTGTGGCTCACCTACTTTATGGGCCTGGTGATCGTTTATCTGTTGACCAGCTGGCTGCCGACGCTGATGCGTGACAGCGGCGCAAGCATGGAGCAGGCGGCATTTATTGGCGCTCTGTTCCAGTTCGGCGGGGTGTTGAGTGCAGTGGGGGTGGGTTGGGCGATGGACCGGTTCAACCCGCACAAAGTGATCGGCATTTTCTACCTGCTGGCCGGGGTGTTTGCCTACGCGGTTGGTCAGAGCCTGGGCAATATCACCGTGCTGGCAACTCTGGTGCTGGTGGCCGGTATGTGCGTCAACGGTGCGCAATCGGCGATGCCGTCGCTGGCCGCACGTTTTTATCCGACCCAGGGGCGGGCCACCGGTGTGTCATGGATGCTCGGCATCGGTCGCTTCGGTGCCATTCTGGGGGCGTGGATGGGCGCGACCCTGCTGGGTCTGGGCTGGAACTTCGAGCAGGTGCTGACCGCGCTGGTGATTCCGGCTGCCCTGGCAACCACGGCAGTGCTTATCAAAGGCATGGTCAGCCACGCTGATGCAACCTGATAGGCAGCCTGCTAACTATGTGTTCGATTAGCGAACACATAGTCGATTATCGGATTGTTTGGGCCAAAGCCGCGGCTTAATCTGCTGAGCATCCGGTGTCGCCCTGGCGCACCTTCTTCAACCGCAGTGGCCTACAAAAAACGGGAGCTACCCCAGATGGCAGACATCATTTCGTTACACGACGCGGTGAAACAATTTGTGAGCGATGGTGACACCGTTGCCCTTGAAGGTTTCACCCACCTGATCCCGACTGCAGCGGGTCATGAAATCATCCGTCAGGGCAAGAAAGACCTGACTCTGGTGCGGATGACGCCTGATCTGGTGTACGACCAGTTGATCGGTGCCGGTTGTGCACGAAAGTTGATCTTTTCCTGGGGTGGCAACCCTGGCGTTGGTTCCCTGCACCGTTTGCGCGATGCCGTCGAGAAACAGTGGCCACAGCCGCTGGAAATCGAAGAGCACAGCCACGCCGACCTGGCCAATGCCTACGTTGCGGGTGCCTCGGGCCTGCCATTTGCGGTGCTGCGTGCATACGCAGGGTCTGATTTACCCAAGGTCAATCCGCTGATCAAGACCGTCACTTGCCCGTTTACTGGCGAAGTACTGGCCGCAGTACCGGCGGTGCGCCCGGATGTCACGGTGATTCACGCGCAAAAGGCCGACCGCAAGGGCAACGTGCTGCTGTGGGGCATCCTGGGGGTGCAGAAAGAAGCGGCCCTGGCGGCCAAGCGCTGCATTGTCACCGTTGAAGAAATCGTCGACGACCTGCAAGCGCCAATGAATGCCTGCGTCCTGCCAACCTGGGCCTTGAGCGCAGTGTGTCATGTGCCGGGTGGGGCGCACCCTTCCTACGCTCATGGTTATACCGAGCGCGATAACCGTTTCTATCAGGCGTGGGACCCGATTGCTCGCGACCGTGAGACCTTTACTGCCTGGATCAATGAATACATCCACGGCACTGCGAATTTCAGTGAGTTCCAGGCCAAGCTGGCCCGCGCTTCGGAGGCTAAATAATGACCTACACCACCAATGAAATGATGACCGTTGCGGCGGCCCGCCGTTTGAAAAACGGTTCGGTGTGTTTTGTCGGCATTGGCTTGCCTTCCAAGGCGGCTAACCTGGCGCGTCTGACCTCGTCTCCGGATGTGGTGCTGATCTACGAGTCCGGCCCGATTGGGGCCAAGCCTGATGTGTTGCCGCTGTCGATTGGTGACGGTGAACTGGCCGAAACGGCTGACACCGTGGTCTCCACCAGTGAAATCTTCCGTTACTGGCTGCAGGGCGGTCGCGTCGATGTCGGCTTTTTGGGCGCAGCCCAGGTCGACCGTTTCGGCAATATCAACACCACAGTGGTCGGTGACTACCACCAGCCAAAAGTGCGCCTGCCAGGTGCCGGTGGCGCGCCGGAAATCGCCGGTTCGGCGAAAAGCGTGCTGATCATCCTCAAGCAGTCGGCCCGCTCTTTTGTCGACAAACTGGACTTCATCACCTCGGTGGGCCACGGTGAAGGCGGCGACTCGCGCAAGCGTCTGGGCCTTCCGGGGGCCGGGCCGGTGGGCATCATTACCGATCTGTGCACCATGGAACCTGAAGAACAGACCAACGAATTTGTAGTCACTGCCCTGCATCCGGGCGTGACCCGCGAGCAAGTCATTGCTGCCACCGGCTGGGCCATTCGCTTTGCCGATAATGTGGCGCAAACAGCGGCCCCGACCGACGTCGAACTCAGCGCCTTGCGTGACCTGGAAGCGCGCACCGCACTGGCCCACGGTCAGGCTCCGGGAGAAGCATGATGCGCGAAGTCTTTATCTGTGACGCGATTCGTACCCCTATCGGCCGTTTTGGCGGTGGCCTGGCAGGCATGCGCGCCGATGATCTGGCGGCAGCGCCGATCAAGGCGCTGATCGAACGCAACCCGAATGTGAACTGGAACGAAGTCGACGAAGTTTTTTTCGGCTGCGCCAACCAGGCCGGTGAAGACAACCGCAACGTGGCGCGCATGGCCGCGTTGCTGGCCGGGCTGTCGGATACCATTCCCGGCGTGACCCTCAACCGCCTGTGTGCCTCGGGTATGGATGCCATCGGCACCGCGTTCCGCGCCATTGCCAGCGGCGAGATGGAGCTGGCGATTGCCGGTGGCGTCGAGTCCATGTCGCGGGCGCCGTTTGTGATGGGCAAGGCCGATGCCGCGTTCTCGCGCAACATGAAACTGGAGGACACCACCATTGGCTGGCGCTTTATCAACCCGCTGATGAAAGCCCAATACGGTGTCGACCCGATGCCACAGACGGCGGACAACGTGGCCGACGAGTACAAGATTTCCCGTGCCGATCAGGACGCTTTCGCCCTGCGCAGCCAGCAACGGACTGCTGCTGCCCAGGCCGCAGGCTACTTTGCCGAAGAAATCGTGCCGGTGCGTATTGCCCATAAAAAAGGTGAGACGGTGGTTGAGCACGACGAGCATCCGCGTGCCGATACCAGCCTGGAAACCCTGGGCAAACTCAAGCCGGTCAACGGCCCGGACAAGACCGTCACTGCGGGCAATGCCTCGGGGGTCAACGATGGCGCCGCGGCGATGATCCTGGCATCGGCCGAGGCGGTCAAACGCCATGGCCTGACCGCTCGCGGTCGGGTTCTGGGCATGGCCAGCGCCGGTGTTGCGCCCCGTGTAATGGGCATTGGCCCGGTACCGGCGGTGCGTAAGCTGGTGGAGCGCCTGGGGTTGGCGGTGAGTGATTTTGACGTGATCGAACTCAACGAAGCCTTCGCCAGCCAGGGCCTGGCCGTTTTACGCGAGCTGGGCCTGGCTGACGATGCGCCGCAGGTAAACCCCAATGGCGGGGCAATTGCCCTGGGTCACCCCCTGGGCATGAGCGGTGCTCGCATCGTCATGACCGCCTTGCATCAGCTGGAAAAAACCGGTGGCAAGAAAGGCCTGGCGACCATGTGCGTGGGCGTTGGGCAGGGTCTGGCATTGGCTATTGAACGGGTCTGATAGCGCTCAATACTGCCTCTGTGGGAGCGAGCCCGCTCGCGAAGGCCCTGCGACTGGATAACCGTGTTGTTCTTGATACCTTCGCGAGCAGGCTCGCTCCCACGGCTTCAGTCGTTCGGCGTATTGCGGTTATGGCGCTAGGTGTTGCAAGGTGTGTCTGATTGCAACTAAAACCTGATGAGTAAATAAAGATGACAACAGCAACTCACTACACAGGAGAGGAGCGCAAAAAAAGGATTTTTGCGATTGTCGGTGCATCCTCCGGCAACCTGGTCGAATGGTTCGACTTTTACGTTTACGCCTTCTGTGCGATCTACTTCGCTCCCGCTTTCTTCCCCTCCGATGACCCTACGGTGCAGTTGCTGAACACGGCCGGTGTGTTTGCGGCGGGTTTTTTGATGCGCCCCATAGGTGGCTGGCTGTTTGGCCGGGTGGCTGACAAGCACGGGCGAAAGAATTCCATGATGATCTCGGTGCTGATGATGTGCGCCGGCTCACTGGTTATTGCCTTCTTGCCGACCTATGCCTCGATCGGCGCCTGGGCCCCGGCCTTGTTGCTGATGGCACGGCTGTTCCAGGGCCTGTCGGTAGGGGGTGAATACGGCACCACTGCGACCTATATGAGTGAAGTGGCACTCAAGGGCCAGCGCGGCTTCTTTGCTTCCTTCCAGTATGTAACGCTGATCGGCGGGCAACTGCTGGCGGTGCTGGTGGTGGTGATTCTTCAGCAGTTTCTGTCAGAAGACGAACTGCGGGCCTGGGGCTGGCGCATCCCCTTTGTGATCGGAGCCATTGCGGCGCTGATTTCGTTGTTGCTGCGTCGCACCCTGAAAGAAACCACCAGCGCCGAAACCCGCCAGGACAAGGACGCCGGTAGTGTTAGGGCGTTGTTCCGTGACCATAAAGCGGCGTTTATTACCGTGCTGGGTTACACCGCAGGCGGCTCGCTGATTTTCTACACCTTTACCACCTACATGCAGAAATACCTGGTCAACACCGCCGGTATGCACGCCAAGACCGCCAGTTACATCATGACCGGGGCGCTGTTCCTTTATATGTGCATGCAGCCGCTGTTCGGCATGCTGGCGGACAAGATCGGCCGGCGTAACAACATGCTCTGGTTTGGTGCGCTGGGTACGCTGTGTACCGTGCCGATCCTGTTGACCCTGAAAACCATCAGCAGTCCCTTCCTGGCCTTTGTCCTGATTACCCTGGCGCTGGCGATTGTCAGCTTCTACACCTCGATCAGCGGCCTGGTCAAAGCCGAGATGTTCCCGCCGCAGGTACGGGCGCTGGGTGTTGGCCTGGCCTATGCCGTGGCTAACGCAATCTTTGGTGGTTCTGCGGAATACGTGGCACTGGGCCTCAAGTCCATGGGCATGGAAAACAGCTTCTACTGGTATGTGACGGTGATGATGGCCATCGCGTTCCTGTTCAGCTTCCGTTTGCCCAAGCAGCCCAAGTACCTGCACCACGATTTGTGATGTGCCCGCGCGCCCGGCTGTGGCGCGCGCTTTCTAAGGAAGGTTTATGAGTGATCAGCTGTTCGATGCGTACTTTACCGCCGAGGCCATGAAGCAAGTGTTTTGCGATCATGGCCGGGTACAGGCCATGCTCGACGTCGAAGCGGCGCTGGCCCGGGCACAAGCCCGGGTCGGGGTGATTCCTCACTCTGCGCTTGCACCGATTACCGCGGCCTGTCGCGCACAACTCTACGATTTTGAAGCGCTGGGCCTGGCGATCGCCAGTGCCGGCAATTCGGCGATCCCGCTGGTCAAGGCCCTGGGCAAACAGATTGCCAGCAGCGCGCCCGAAGCGGAACGTTATGTGCATTTGGGTGCCACCAGCCAGGACGTGATGGACAGCGGTCTGGTCCTGCAATTGCGCGCCGCTCTGGATTTGATCGAGCGTGACATGACGCAGCTGGCGGATGTGCTCGCCGCGCAGGCTCAGCGCTATGCCACGACGCCTTTGGCCGGGCGCACCTGGCTGCAGCAGGCTACTCCGGTGACCTTGGGCATGAAAATCGCCAGCTGGCTGGGGGCCGTGACCCGTAGCCGCCAGCGTCTGCACGAGCTCAAACCGCGTTTACTGTGCCTGCAGTTTGGCGGTGCTTCCGGCACCCTGGCCGCCCTTGGCGATCAGGCCATGCCGGTGGCACAGGCGTTGGCTGATGAACTGGGCCTGAGTCTGCCTGAGCAACCCTGGCATACCCAGCGTGATCGTCTGGTGGAATTTGCCGCAGTTCTGGGCCTGATCGCCGGTGGCCTGGGCAAAATCGGTCGGGATATCAGCCTGCTGATGCAGACCGAGGCGGCGGAAGTGTTCGAGCCGTCGGCACCGGGCAAGGGCGGCTCGTCGACCATGCCGCACAAGCGCAACCCGGTTGGGTCTGCGGTATTGATCGGTGCCGCAACGCGGGTGCCGGGCCTGCTGAGCATTTTGTTCAGCGCCATGCCTCAGGAGCACGAGCGCAGCCTGGGCTTATGGCATGCCGAATGGGAAACCCTCCCCGAGATTTGTTGCGTGGTGTCCGGCGCGCTGGTACAGGCGTTGAATATTGCCCGTGGGCTGGAAGTGGACAGTGAACGCATGGCGCGCAACCTCGATCTGACCCACGGGCTGGTGCTGGCTGAAGCAGTAAGCATTGTGCTGGCGCAGCGGGTAGGGCGCGAAACCGCGCATCATCTGCTGGAGCAGTGTTGCAAGCGGGCCGTGGCCGAAAAGCGCCATTTACGTGGGGTGCTGGGCGAAGAGCCGCAAATCACCGCGCACCTCAGCGCGCAGGAACTGGATCGCCTGCTCGATCCGGCCCATTACCTTGGTCAGGCGACGACGTGGGTCGAACGTGCGCGGGCTGAACATTTTGCGTTGGTCCTCTAAAGGAGAAACTCGTGGGACGTGTACAACTCGCTGAAGGTGAACTCAACTACCGCCTGGACGGCCCGCAAGGTGCACCGGTGCTGGTGCTGTCCAATTCCCTGGGCACTGATCTGGGGATGTGGGACACGCAGATTGCGGCGTTCGCCGAGCACTTCCAGGTATTGCGCTACGACACCCGGGGTCATGGCCAGTCGTTGGTGACCGAAGGACCGTATAGCATTGAACAACTGGGCGGAGATGTTTTGGCGTTGCTGGATGCGCTGCATATCGAGCGCGCGCATTTTTGCGGGTTGTCGATGGGTGGACTGATTGGCCAGTGGCTGGGGATCCATGCCGGTTCGCGGCTGCACAAGCTGGTGGTGTGCAACACGGCTGCCAAAATTGGCGAGCCTGCGGTCTGGAATCCGCGCATCGAGATGGTTTTGCGTGAGGGTGCTGCGGCGATGGCGGGGTTGCGTGATGCCTCTATTGCCCGCTGGTTTACCGCGGACTTCGCCCAGGCCAATCCCGAGCAGGCCAAGCGCATCACCGATATGCTGGCGGCCACTTCGCCCCAGGGCTATGCCGCCAATTGTGCTGCTGTGCGTGATGCAGATTTTCGCGATCAGTTGGGCGCAATCGAAGTGCCCATGCTGGTGATCGCGGGCACTGAAGATGCCGTCACGCCGCCTGCGGGCAGCCACTTCATTCAGGAACATGTGCGTGGCGCGCAGTACGCCGAGTTTTACGCCGCGCACCTGTCCAACGTGCAGGCAGGCGATGCTTTCAGCCAGCGCGTGCTGCAATTTTTGCAGGCAAGCTAAGGAGTTTTTTGTGGACGAGAAACAACGTTACGACGAGGGCATGCAAGTACGCCGTGCGGTGCTGGGGGATGCCCATGTGGATCGCAGCCTCAATGCCCTGACCGAGTTCAACAGCGAGTTCCAGGAAATGATCACCCGCCACGCCTGGGGTGATATCTGGACTCGTCCGGGGTTGGCGCGCCATACCCGTAGCCTGATTACCATCGCGATGCTGATCGGCATGAACCGCAATGAAGAGCTGAAACTGCATCTGCGCGCTGCGGCCAACAATGGCGTGACCCGGGCCGAGATCAAGGAAGTGATCATGCAGAGTGCTATCTATTGCGGGATTCCGGCGGCCAATGCGACGTTTCATCTGGCTGAATCGGTGTGGGATGAATTGGGGGTTGAGTCGCGGGAGTAACAGCGGCTACAGATCAATCTGCATCCCTAGCCTGAAACAACAAACCCGCCATAAGGCGGGTTTGTTGTTTAACCGATACGCATCAAGCCTTGGGTGGCTGATCCGAAACAGGGCGGTTTTGCCCGGTCTGTTCGTACCAGCCGCCACCCAGCGCCTTGTACAGCGTGACTTCACTGGTCAGCTGCGAAAGACGGTCGGTGATCAACGATTGCTGCGCGCTGAACAACGAGCGCTGGGCATCGAGGAAGGTCAGGTTGCTGTCGATGCCAATCCGATAACGACGCTCGGCCAAACGGTAGTAATCCTGGTTGGCGTTGACGAAGTCGGTTTGCGCCTGCAACTGCTGGTTGTAGGTTTGACGCGCTGCCAGACCGTCAGAAACTTCCTGGAAGGCGGTCTGGATTGTTTTCTCGTACTGGGAAACGGTGATCTCTTTCTGGATTTTTGCGTAGTCCAGGCTGGCGCGCAAAGCCCCTGCGTTAAAGATCGGCAAGTTGATTTGCGGTGAGAACAACCAGGTGCCCGAGCCGCCCTTGAACAGCCCCGACAGGTCAGGGCTCAAGGTCCCGGCATTGGCCGTGAGGCTGATGCTCGGGAAGAACGCTGCCCGCGCCGCGCCGATGTTGGCGTTGGCGGCCAGCAACTTGTGCTCGGCTTCAAGGATGTCCGGACGACGTTGCAGCAAGTCCGATGGCAAGCCAGCCGGTACTTCGCTCAACAGGTCGGCTGCCAGCGGTTGGGCTGCCGGCAGGTTGTCCGGGATGGTGCTGCCCAGCAACAGCGCGAGGCTGTTCTGGTCTTGCGCCACCTGACGGGTGTAGCGGGCCAGCTGCACCTTGGCGTTTTCCACCGAGGTGCGTGACTGGCTGACTTCAAGGGCCGAAGCCACACCCACTTCATTGCTGCGCAAAGTGAGCTTGTAGCTCTCATCGAACGCCTTGAGGGTGTCTTCGGTGAGCTTGAGCAGCTCTTTGTCAGCCTGCCAGGTCAGGTAGGCATTGGCGACGCTGGCCACCAGACTGATCTGGGTGCTGCGTCGGGCTTCTTCGGTTGCAAAGTAGTTCTGCAACGCCTGATCGCTCAGGCTGCGAACCCGGCCGAACAGGTCCAGCTCGTATGCACTGACCCCAAGGGTCGCCGAATAAGAACTGGTGATGCTCGACTCGCCGGTTTGCGACATGTTGGCCGGAGTACGTTGACGGCTACCGCTGCCAGAGGCCGAAACCGCCGGGAACAGATCGGCGCGCTGGATGCGGTACTGCGCGGCATAGGCGTCGATGTTCAACGCCGCGACCCGCAGGTCGCGGTTGTTGACCAGAGCCGTCTGGATCAGCTGCTGCAGCGCCGGGTCATGGAAAAACTGACGCCAGCCCTGTTCCGCAGCGGCCTTGCTGGCCGCCTCGGTTGGCGAGTAGGCCGGGCCTTGCGGGTATTGCGCCGCTACCGGCGCTTCAGGGCGCTGGTAGTCGGGGATCAGCGAGCAGCCGCCGAGCGTAAACGCTGCAACAGCTACTGCGAGAAGCGACTTGCTCATTGGCCAGCCTCTTGGTTTGGAGTTTTAGTCAGATCCACTTTCTTTTCCGTGTCTTTATTCTTGCCGCCGCCAATGGACGATACGGCCACAAAGAACAGCGGTACCCAGAACACGGCCAGTACGGTGGCGGTGATCATGCCACCGATAACACCGGTACCAATAGCGTGCTGGCTGCCCGAGCCTGCGCCCGTGGAGATGGCCAGTGGAACCACACCCAGTACGAAGGCCAGGGAGGTCATGATGATCGGACGCAGACGCATGCGGCACGCCTCGATCGCGGCATCCACCAGGCTTCGTCCCTGCTCATGCAGTTCCTTGGCAAACTCGACGATCAGAATGGCGTTTTTCGAGGCCAGACCGATGGTCGTAAGCAAGCCCACCTGGAAGTACACGTCGTTGGACAACCCGCGCAGGCTGGTGGCCATAAGCGCACCGATGATCCCCAGGGGTACGACCAGCATCACCGCAATCGGGATCGACCAGCTTTCGTACAGTGCTGCAAGGCACAGGAATACCATCAGCAAGGAAATAGCGTACAGGGCAGGCGCTTGCGAACCTGACAGACGTTCCTCGTAAGACAGCCCCGTCCAGGAAATACCGACACCCGCTGGCAACTTCTTGGCCAGGGCTTCGACCTCAGCCATGGCTTGACCGCTGGTATAGCCCGGAGCCGGAGCGCCGAGAATTTCCATCGCTTCTACGCCGTTGTAACGCGACAGCTTGGGTGGGCCGTAGATCCACTCGCCCTTGGCGAAGGCCGAGAACGGCACCATGGTTCCCTGATCGTTACGCACGTACCACTTCTTCAGGTCTTCGGGGTTCATCCGCGAGTCAGCTTCGCCTTGCAGGAATACCTTTTTGACTCGACCGTGGTCGATGAAGTCGTTGACATAACTGGCACCCAGACCAATGGACAGGGTGTTGTTGATGTCCGAAATGCTCAGGCCCAGGGCGCGAGCGGCCTCATCGTCGATCAGCAGCTTGTATTGCGGTTCATCGTTCAGACCGTTCGGACGTACGCCCGCCAGGATCTTGCTTTGAGCCGCCATCCCCAGGAACTGATTGCGTGCAGCCATCAGTTTCTCGTGGCCAATGCCGGAGCGGTCTTGCAGGTACACGTCGAAACCGGTGGCGTTACCCAGTTCCATTACAGCAGGCGGGGCAAAAGCGAACACCATTGCATCGCGGTAGCTGGAGAACACTTTCTGCGCCCGTGCAGCCAGTGCAAATACACTGTTGTCGGAATCGCGCTCGCCCCACGGCTTGAGCATGATGAACGCCAGGCCGGAGCTCTGGCCACGGCCGGCGAAGTTGAAGCCGTTTACGGTAAACACCGAAGACACAGCGTCCGACTCATCGGCCAGCAGGTATTCGCGCATCCGGTCGATCACTTGCTGGGTGCGCTCTGCAGTGGTGCCTGCCGGTGTTTGAACCTGTGCAAACAGTACGCCCTGGTCTTCTTCCGGGAGGAAGGAGGTAGGGATACGGGTAAACAGGAACACCATGCCAACCACAATCAGCACATAAGCCAGCAGGTACGGAGCCTTGTGCCGCAGAATGCTGCCGACACCTTTTTCATAGCGTTTCACGCCATTGTCGAAGGTCCGGTTGAACCAGCCGAAGAAACCGCGCTTGTTCTCGCCGTGATCACCCTTCTGGATCGGCTTGAGCATGGTGGCGCACAGGGCCGGGGTGAAGATCAGGGCAACCAGTACCGACAGGCCCATCGCCGACACGATAGTGATCGAGAACTGGCGATAGATCACACCCGTGGAGCCGCTGAAGAAGGCCATCGGCAGCAATACCGCCGACAACACCAGCGCAATACCTACCAGGGCACCCTGGATCTGCTCCATGGATTTCTTGGTGGCTTCCTTGGGCGGCAGTCCTTCTTCGGACATGACCCGCTCAACGTTTTCAACCACCACGATCGCATCGTCCACCAGCAAGCCGATGGCCAGTACCATACCGAACATGGTCAGGGTGTTGATGCTGAAGCCTGCAGCGGCCAGGATCCCGAAGGTACCCAGCAGTACAACCGGTACTGTCATCGTGGTGATGATGGTGGCGCGGAAGTTTTGCAGGAACAGGAACATCACCAGGAACACCAGTACAACCGCTTCGACCAGGGTGTGCACCACACCTTCGATCGATGCCGAAACCACAGGCGTGGTGTCGTACGGGTAAACGACTTTCATACCTTCCGGGAAGAAGGGTTCCAGGCCGTTGATGGTTTCACGCAACGCCTTTGCCGTGTCCAGAGCGTTGGAGCCCGGGGCCAGCTTGATCGCGATACCCGATGCCGGTTTGCCGTTGAATTGTGCGCTGACGCTGTAGTTCTCACCACCCAGGGCAACATCTGCGACATCGCTCAGGCGTACCTGGGAGCCGTCGGTGTTGACCTTGAGCAGGATCTTTTTGAACTCTTCAGCCGTTTGCAGACGGGTTTTGCCGATGATGGTCGCGTTCAGCTCCTGACCCTTGACGGCAGGCAGGCCGCCCAGTTGCCCGGAGGACACCTGGACGTTCTGTGCGCTGATGGCCGATTTAACGTCCACCGGAGTCAGGTTGTATTTGTTCAGCTTGACCGGGTCGAGCCAGATACGCATGGCGTACTGGGCGCCGAACACCTGGAAGTCGCCCACACCTTCGGTACGGGAGATCGGGTCCTGCATGTTGGAAACGATGTAGTTGGACAGGTCGTCCTTGTTCATGCTGCCGTTTTCAGACACCACGCCAATAACCATCAGGAAGTTTTTCACTGCCTTGGTTACACGGATACCTTGCTGCTGTACCTCTTGCGGTAGCAGGGGGGTCGCCAGGTTGAGCTTGTTCTGTACCTGGACCTGTGCGGTGTCAGGGTCAGTGCCTTGCTCGAATGTGGCGGTGATGCTCATGCTGCCGTCGGAGTTACTTTCCGATGACACATAGCGCAGGTGGTCGATACCGTTGAGCTGTTGCTCGATCACCTGAACCACGGTGTCCTGCACGGTTTGCGCCGAAGCGCCCGGGTAGGTCACGGAGATCGAAATGGCCGGTGGTGCAATGCTCGGGTACTGGTTGATCGGCAACTTCAGGATCGATAGAGCCCCGACCAGCATGATCACCAGGGCTATAACCCAGGCGAAAATCGGACGGTCGATAAAAAATTTCGACATGGTTTATTCCCCTTTACTGCCTGCAGCTTTTTCTGTTGCCGGGGCAGATGCCGGGGTTTCGCCTTGTGGCTTGTCCATGATCTTGACTTCAATGCCAGGCTTGATGAATTGCAGGCCATCAGTAATCAGACGGTCGCCAGGGTTCAGGCCTTTCTCAACCAGCCAGTTGCTGCCAACGGTGCGCGAAGCTTGCAGTACACGCAGCTCAACCTTGTTGTCCGGTCCAACGATCATTGCAGTCGGTTGGCCCTTGAGGTTGTGGGTCACGCCGATCTGTGGAGCGAGGATCGCATTGCTGTCGATGCCTGCTTCCAGCTGCGCGTGGACAAACATGCCCGGCAACAGGGTTTCGTCAGGGTTCGGGAATACGGCGCGCAGGGTGACGGAACCGGTGGTTTCATCAACCGAGACTTCGGCGAACTCAAGGCGACCTTCCTGGCCGTACTCGCTGCCGTCAGGCAGGGTCAGCTTGACCTTGGCGGCGTTTTCACCGGCCTTTTTCAAACGGCCACTGGCCAGGTCGCGGCGCAGTTCGAGCATTTCTACCGAGGACTGGGTCACGTCAACGTAGATCGGGTCCAGTTGGGTGATCACGGCCAAAGCGTTGGCCTGGCCACTGGTGACCAGTGCACCTTCGGTGTACAGCGAGCGACCGATACGACCGGTCAGCGGTGCCAGCACCTTGGTGTAGCGCAGGTTAACCTGGGCGGTGTTCAGCGCGGCTTCTGCTTCCAGGCGGGCGGCTTCGGCGTTGTCGTATTCCTGACGGCTTACGGCTTGCTCGGCGACCAGTTGCTTGTAGCGCTGAGCCAGTGATTTTGCCGATTGCAGGGTGGCGCGGGCGCTGAGTACGGCGCTTTCATAGATCGCCGGATCGATTTGATAGAGCTGCTGGCCGATCTTGACGTCACTGCCTTCTTTAAAGAAGCGCTTGAGGATGATGCCGTTTACCTGCGGGCGTACTTCTGCCGAACGATATGACGCGGTGCGGCCAGGCAGATCGGTGGTCAAGGTAAATGGCTGGGTTTTCAGCGTGACAACGCCGACCTGAGGGATTTGCGGGGCAGGTGCTGCCTCTTCCTTTTTGCATCCGCTGAGCAGCGAAGCAAGGGCGATGGCAGCAACCAGAGCGGTAACAGCTGGCTTGAATTGCATGAAGATCCTCGGGTCAGGCACGCGAAAGCGCACAAGAATAGTGGAAGGGTAAAGAAAGCTGTTCCGGGTGGATAAATAGCTTGCTAAGTAATATACTTACATTCGTGTCTGTTTGTAAATAGTGGGACGCTGTCTCGCCAAGCCTTACAGCGCCATTTTTCATGCGTGTAGTAGACCGGGATAAGGCATAACAAGCGCCACCCGATGTTGGTCCGGGCAAGTGACCGTAGAGGCCCGGATCCTTCTGATTGAGGTTTTTATTGCCATGGTGCGTCGTACCAAAGAAGAAGCTCTTGAGACCCGGAGCAAAATCCTCGAAGCGGCCGAACAGGCCTTCTATGAGCGCGGGGTTGCCCGCACGACGCTGGCTGATATCGCCACACTGGCGGGTGTCACCCGTGGTGCCATTTACTGGCACTTCAGCAACAAGGCCGAGTTGGTTCAAGCCATGCTCGACAGCTTGAATGAGCCTCTGGATGAAATGGCCAGGGCAAGCGAAAGCGAGAACGAAGTCGACCCGCTTGGCTGCATGCGCCAATTGCTGATTCACTTGTTTCGCCAGGTTGCCATTGACCCAAAAACCCGGCGTATCAATGAAATTTTGTTCCATAAGTGCGAATTCACTGACGAAATGTGTGATTTACGGGCTCAACGCCAGATGGCGATGCTCGATTGCAACAGCAGGATCGAGCTGGCCCTGAGCAATGCCATTCATCGTCAACAGCTCCCTGAAAATCTGGATGTTCGCCGTGCTGCCATCTGCCTGCATGCCTATATCGACGGAATACTCGGACAATGGCTGCTGGTTCCCGACAGCTTTGACCTGTACACACACGCGCAATCCTGGGTCGATACGGGGCTGGACATGCTGCGCACAAGCCCAGCTTTGAGAAACTCCGGCAATATCCGAGAGGGAGTCTAGTAGGCTCAAGCAATAAGGCGAGTGAAGATTTTGCCCTTTGGGCCATTTGATGGCAGATGGCATTTATATACGTCTGGCCCGCGGGTTTAAAGTTAGCGAGCTAAGTATTTTGTAGCTAAATTGTTATCGTTTAGTTAAACGTCCCACAGCTAGATGTAATTAATCCTAAGCGATTGCGGATTAAGGATTACTGAACGGCGGCATCTTTCTCGGTTATTTTTTCCAATCAACCCTTCCTGCCTTGGCTTCCCCTACACTTGAGCAACGCTTTGGCCTCAGGCCAGAGCTGCTAGCAACGGGGGAGCGGGCAACTGCCAGGCTGTTTTCCTCTCCCGACTGAAGCAAACAGACTGCGACGGTGTGGTGTGTCGTGGACAATTCGAGGAATAACAAGTGAACAAGATTTACTCGAGTGCTGAATCCGCTTTGCAAGGCCTGGTCGAAGACGGCATGACCCTGGCTGTAGGCGGTTTTGGCTTGTGCGGTATCCCCGAAGCGCTGATCGCGGCTTTGCGCGATACCGGCAAGCGCGAGCTGACGGTGATCAGCAATAACGCCGGGGTTGACGGATTTGGCCTGGGGCAACTGCTGGAAACGCGCCAGATTCGCAAAATGATTTCTTCCTATGTTGGCGAGAACAAAGAGTTCGAGCGCCAGTACCTGGCGGGCGAGCTGGAGCTTGAGTTCACCCCGCAAGGCACCCTTGCGGAAAAGCTGCGGGCGGGCGGGGCGGGTATCCCGGCGTTCTTTACCAAGACTGGCTACGGCACGCTGGTAGCTGAAGGCAAGGAAACCCGGGAGTTCGATGGCGAGTGGTATGTCATGGAGCGTTCACTGCGCGCCGATGTAGCCCTGGTCAAGGCCTGGAAGGCCGATACCTCCGGCAACCTGCTGTTCAACAAAACGGCACGCAACTTCAACCCTTTGGCGGCCATGGCGGCCAAGGTGTGTGTGGTGGAAGTGGAAGAGATTGTCGAGGTTGGCGAGATCGAGCCCGATCAGGTGCATTTGCCCGGGATTTACGTACAACGGCTGGTGCTCAACGCTGCGCCGGAAAAACGCATTGAACATCGCACTGTGCGGAGCGCCTGACCATGGCCTGGACTCGTGAAGAAATGGCGCATCGTGCCGCCCAAGAACTGCAGGACGGTTTCTACGTCAACCTGGGTATCGGTTTGCCCACCCTGGTGGCGAACTACATTCCTGAAGGTATGGATGTGTGGTTGCAAAGCGAAAATGGCCTGCTGGGCATTGGTCCGTTTCCGACTGACGATGAAGTCGATGCCGACCTGATCAACGCCGGCAAGCAAACCATCACGACTTTGCCGGGGAGCAGCTTCTTCAACAGTGCCGATTCGTTCGCGATGATTCGTGGCGGTCATATCAACTTGTCGATTCTGGGGGCGATGCAGGTGTCCGAGAAGGGCGACCTGGCCAACTGGATGATCCCCGGCAAGATGGTCAAGGGCATGGGCGGGGCGATGGATCTGGTAGCCGGGGTCAAGCGCGTTGTCGTGCTGATGGAGCACACGGCCAAGGGCGGCACCCATAAACTGCTTAAACAGTGTGATCTGCCGCTGACGGGCGTGGCCGTGGTCGACCGGATTATCACCGACCTGGCTGTGCTGGATGTGACCGGGCAAGGACTCAAGCTGGTGGAGCTGGCGCCGGGAGTCACCCGCGAGCAGCTTCAAGAGGCCACGGGCTGCGCAATCAACGGTTAGGAGCCAAGCCTCTCGTAGCAGCTGCCGTAGGAACGAGGCTGCTGCTACGGAGACGACTGCCTTCCAGTTTTAAAGTCTTTTCGCCGAGTCAAATACGCAAAAAGCCCCAAAAGGGGCTTTTTGCTTAAACGTGAATCAGCGTTCCAGGTCGACGATCTTGCCTGGTTTGCCATCCCACTCGGCCGCGTCCGGCAGAGGGTCTTTGCGTTCAGTGATATTTGGCCAGATTTCAGCCAGCTCGACGTTCAACTGAATGAAATTCTCCATGCCGGCAGGCACTTCATCTTCAGAGAAGATCGCCTGTGCAGGGCATTCAGGCTCACAAAGCGCGCAATCAATGCACTCATCCGGGTGAATCACCAGGAAGTTCGGGCCTTCGTAAAAGCAGTCCACCGGACAGACTTCTACGCAGTCGGTGTACTTGCACTTGATGCAGTTGTCGGTGACGACGAAGGTCATTTCTAATTCTCTCCTCAGGCGGCGGCAGCGAAGCCCTTCCAGAACGGGTTCGCCGGGTTCGGGAGTGATATCTAAAGACCAGGCTAAAAGGTCAGTAGCATCCCGAACCGCGCGCGATTCTAGCAGCTTTTAAAGGCGTGTCTTTAATGTGTAGAGCAAATCGAGCGCTTTACGTGGCGTCATGTTGTCCAGATCGGCCCTGGAAAGGTCATCCAGCACCGGGTGCGGCAGGCTGGCAAACAGGTCGCTTTGTTGTGGCGCAGGCTTTTTGCCGGGCTTCGCAAGTGGCACTTCATGGGGCAGGCTGGTGGTCTCCAGGCGGCTCAAATGCTCGCGGGCACGGCTGATGACTTCACTCGGTACCCCCGCCAGTTGCGCCACTGCCAGGCCATAACTCTGGCTGGCCGGGCCCGGCAGAACATGGTGCAGGAACACGATACGTTCATTGTGCTCGGTTGCGCTCAAATGCACGTTGGCGACCAGCGGTTCACTTTCGGGCAGTACCGTCAGTTCGAAGTAGTGCGTGGCAAACAAGGTGTAGGCGCGCAACTGGGCCAGACGTTCTGCTGCAGCCCAGGCCAGGGACAGGCCGTCAAAGGTACTGGTGCCACGGCCCACTTCGTCCATCAGCACCAGGCTGCGTTCGGTGGCGTTGTGCAAAATATTGGCGGTTTCGCTCATCTCGACCATAAAGGTCGAACGGCCACCTGCCAGGTCATCACTGGAACCGATCCGGGTAAAAATCCGGTCAACCAGCGACAGCTCGCAACTGGCTGCCGGCACAAAGCTGCCGATATGGGCCAGCAATACGATCAATGCGGTCTGGCGCATATAAGTCGATTTACCGCCCATGTTAGGACCGGTAATCACCAGCATGCGGGTGTTGTCGTCCAGCCCCAGGTCGTTGGCCACAAACGGCGTAGTCAGCACTTGCTCGACCACCGGGTGGCGACCCTGGCTGATGCGCATGCACGGCTCTTCAACAAAGCGCGGGCAGTTCAGGTCCAGGTTCAGCGCACGCTCGGCCAGGTTGCTCAGCACATCCAGCTCGGCCAGGGCGGCGGCGGTGTCCTGCAGCGGCGCGAGGTGGCCGATCATCTCTTCGAGCAATGCCTCATAGAGCATTTTCTCACGAGCCAGGGCACGGCTCTTGGCCGACAGGGCCTTGTCTTCGAAGGCTTTCAGCTCCGGGGTGATAAAGCGTTCGGCGCCTTTGAGCGTCTGGCGGCGGATGTAATCGGCCGGAGCCTGTTCGGCCTGTTTGCTTGGCAGCTCGATAAAGTAGCCGTGGACCCGGTTGTAACCGACCTTGAGGTTAGACAGGCCGGTGCGGGCTTTTTCCCGGGCTTCCAGGTCAATCAGGAACTGGCCGGCGTTTTCGCTCAGTGCCTGCAACTCGTCCAGTTCGGCGTCATAGCCGGTTTTAAGCACGCCGCCATCGCGGATCACCGCGGGTGGGTTGTCATTGATGGCTTTTTCCAGCAGTGCGCCCAGTTCGGGGTAGGTGCTGGTGATCGTGGCCAGTTGCTGCAAGTGCGGCGCTTCGAGGCCGAGCATGGCGTCTTGCAGTTCCGGCAGCGCGTTCAAGGCATCACGCAGGCGGGCCAGGTCGCGGGGGCGCGCGTTGCGCAGGCCGATACGGGCCAGGATCCGCTCCAGGTCACCGATTTCCTTGAGCTGTGGCTGCAGCTTTTCAAAGCGATAGCCATCGAGCAGGCAGGTAATTGAAGACTGGCGCGCCAGCAGCACGCTCAAATCGCGCAACGGACGGTTCAACCAGCGGGTCAGCAAGCGGCTGCCCATCGAGGTCTGGCAACGGTCGACCACTGATTGCAGGGTATTGTCGCGACCGCCGGCCAGGTTGGTGTCCAGCTCCAGGTTGCGGCGGCTGGCGCCATCGAGCACCACGGTGTCGTCCAGGCGCTCATGGCGCAGGCTGCGCAAGTGGGGCAGGGCCGTGCGCTGGGTTTCCTTGGCATAGCTGAGCAGGCAGCCTGCAGCGCCGATGGCCAGGGTCAGGTTTTCGCAGCCAAAGCCTTTTAGATCCTGGGTTGAGAACTGCTGGCACAGGCTTTTCAGGGCCGAGTCACGCTCAAAGTCCCACGGCGCACGGCGACGAACGCCACGACGTTTTTCCGCTGGCAGGCCTTGTGGCCAGTCATCCGGGATCATCAGCTCAACCGGGTTGATGCGCTCAAGCTCTGCCAGCAGGTTTTCCCAGCCCTTGATCTCCAGCACCGAGAAGTTGCCACTGGTGATATCCAGCACGGCGAGGCCAAACAGACGCTCATCGCCCAGCACCGCGGCAATCAGGTTGTCGCGGCGCTCATCCATCAGCGCCTCGTCACTGACGGTGCCCGGGGTGATGATGCGTACGACCTGACGCTCGACCGGTCCTTTGCTGGTGGCCGGGTCGCCGACCTGCTCGCAGATCACTACCGACTCCCCCAGCTTGACCAGCTTGGCCAGGTAACCTTCGGCCGCATGGTAAGGGATCCCGCACATCGGAATCGCCTGCCCGGCAGACTGGCCACGTGCCGTGAGGGTGATGTCCAGCAATTTGGCGGCTTTCTTCGCGTCTTCGTAGAAGATTTCGTAGAAATCGCCCATGCGATAAAACATCAGCTGGTCAGGGTGCTGGTTCTTCAGGCGCCAGTACTGCTGCATCATCGGGGTATGGCTGGACAGGTCGGAAGTATTTTTACTCATCAGGACTTAGGCGGATTCGTTCAGAAGTGGGGGAAAGGCAGGCCGTGGCCTGAGGTTTTCGCAATGGGCGCAAGGTTAACATGTCAGCCCCTTGCATCTACAGGTGCGCACCGGGCGCGCTGACTGGCTGCTATAAATAGAAGAAATAGCATTTGCCATCAATAAACACGGCCAGCACTATTGCCGCCATGTCAAAACGAACTGTTTCAACCGTCCTTAAAGAGCTGCTGGCCCGGCACGGTATCAGCGCGATGGCGCTTCACCGCAGTACGGGAGTACCGCAACCTACGTTGTCGCGAATATTGAGCGGCAAAATTGCCGATCCTTCCGACAGGCATATCTCCAAAATCGCCGAGTATTTCCACATCAGCACCGATCGCTTGCGCGGCCGGGAGGATGTGCGTGTGCCTGAAATCGAGCTACGTCACCCAGAGTTGCGTGATATTTGCCTGTGGGATGACGACACCCCGGTGGCGGACGATGAAGTGTCCATTCCCTTTTTGCGTCAGGTTGAACTGGCCGCCGGCTCAGGGCGCTTTGCCATTGAGGAGAGCGAACGCGCCAGGTTGCGTTTCGGCAAGCGCAGCCTGCGCCATAACGGCGTGGAGTTCGATCAGGCCAAGTGCGTGACCGTACGCGGCGACAGCATGCTGCCAGTCCTGCGCGATGGCGCAACGGTGGGAGTCAATGCGGGCAAGCGTACCCTTGACGAAGTGGTTGATGGCGACCTGTATGCGGTCAATCACAATGGCCAGTTGCGGGTGAAACAGGTGTATCGCCTGGCGGGCGGTATTCGTTTGCGCAGTTTCAATCGCGACGAGTTCCCGGATGAGGACTACGCCTACAACGATCTCGAGGATGAACAACTGGTCATTCTTGGTCATGTGTTCTGGTGGGGCATGTACGCCCGCTAACCATAAGTCTTGGAACACCCTGTGGGAGCGAGCCTGCTCGCGAATCAGCTTTCGCGAGCAGTATTTTCACCCAACCAACAGACAATTCTCACCGTATTTGCAGGTCTTGGCCGACTTGTTGAAATTGTCCGAATAAATATATGCACTGGTGCATTGACTGTATATCCATACATGCATAGTCTTTATTCCATTGCAGCCAACGATGGATCTCAGGCAGGGGTATGACGTTTCAGCCAGACCGGAAATTGGCGCTTATCAATAAGGACACAGGAGTGATCACATGATGAATGAACCGCAAGTCTTACTGGAAATGCCGGTTTTACTGGTCATCCTCCTTGCCTTGGTAGGCGGCGTTTTTGGCGAGATGTGGCGGGCAGACAAGGACGGCACCAGCGGATGGCCACTGATGCGGCGCCTGGCGTTGCGTTCGGGCGCGTGCGTGGTGTGCGGTGTCTCGACCTTTATGCTGCTGTACTCGGCCGGGATGTCGATTCTGGCCGCAGGGGCCCTGGGTTGCCTGACCGCACTGGCCGGTGCAGATGCGGCAATCAGCCTGTACCAGCGCTGGGCCGCGAAGCGGCTCGGGGTAGATGCTGCGCCGGGTGACTCGCGGATCGAGCCGTAACAGGCGCTTTTTGGTGTAGGTTATGGCGCAGACCCGCCATCAGGAGAGGACAGTGGATCAAATATCTCAACTTGCGTCTGAACTCGGGCTGCTGTTAAAGGCTCTCAATGCCCAGGTGACAACCGCCGAGTCCTGCACCGGTGGCGGCATTGCCGAGGCCATCACCCGTATTGCCGGCAGCTCCGCGTGGTTTGAGGCAGGGTTTGTGACCTACTCCAACCAGCAAAAGACCCGGCAACTGGAGGTTCCCGAGCCTTTATTCACCCGGGTGGGGGCCGTCAGCCGCGAGGTGGTCGAGGCGATGGTGCAGGGTGCGCAGGCCCAAAGCGGGGCGCGATTTGCCGTGGCGGTCAGTGGTGTGGCCGGGCCGGGGGGCGGTTCGCCCGAGAAGCCGGTCGGCACCGTGTGGCTGGCGTGGGGCGCCGGCGACGAGGTATCCAGCGAGCGCAGGCACTTTGCAGGCAATCGCGATGAGGTGCGCCAGCAAACCGTGATTGCCGCTCTGGAAGGTTTAATACGCCGAACGGTACGAGAAATAAAAAATCAGGGGTAGGCGATCCTCTAACCCTGTGGAATAATACTGGCTACTTATACAGTTATCGGCCGTCGGGCCTTATTGATTACGAGAGGACTTTAATGGACGACAACAAGAAGAAAGCCTTGGCTGCGGCCCTGGGTCAGATCGAACGTCAATTCGGCAAGGGTGCCGTGATGCTGATGGGCGACCAGGAGCGTCAGGCAGTGCCGGCGATCTCCACAGGCTCCCTGGGTCTGGACATCGCTCTGGGCATTGGCGGTCTGCCAAAAGGCCGTATTGTTGAAATCTACGGCCCTGAGTCGTCGGGTAAAACCACACTGACCCTGTCCGTGATTGCCCAGGCGCAAAAGGCCGGTGCTACCTGCGCCTTCGTCGATGCCGAGCACGCTCTTGACCCTGAATACGCTGCCAAACTGGGCGTAAACGTTGATGACCTGCTGGTTTCACAGCCTGACACCGGCGAACAGGCACTGGAAATCACCGATATGCTGGTGCGTTCCAATGCGGTTGACGTGATCATCATCGACTCCGTTGCTGCACTGACGCCAAAAGCTGAAATCGAAGGCGACATGGGCGATACCCACGTTGGCCTGCAAGCCCGTCTGATGTCGCAAGCGCTGCGTAAAATCACCGGTAACATCAAGAACGCCAACTGCCTGGTTATCTTCATCAACCAGATCCGCATGAAAATCGGCGTGATGTTCGGCAGCCCTGAAACCACCACCGGTGGTAACGCACTGAAGTTCTACGCTTCGGTACGTCTGGATATCCGCCGTACTGGCGCCGTGAAAGAAGGCGATGTGGTGGTGGGTAGCGAAACCCGCGTGAAAGTGGTCAAGAACAAGGTGGCACCACCGTTCCGTCAGGCTGAATTCCAGATCCTGTACGGCAAGGGTATCTACCTGAACGGTGAAATGATTGACCTGGGCGTACTGCATGGCTTTGTTGAAAAAGCTGGCGCCTGGTACAGCTACAACGGCAGCAAAATCGGCCAGGGCAAGGCCAACTCCGCCAAGTTCCTGGACGATAACCCGGACATCAAGGATGCGCTGGAGAAGCAGCTGCGTGAGAAGTTGCTCGGGCCAAAAACCGATGCCGAATTGGCAGAGCTGAAAGTCATGCCAAAAATGAGCAAGGCTGCCAAAGAAGCTGCAGCGCTGGCTGAAGCCGAAGAAATGGAAAACGCCACCGACGGCGATAACTGATCACTGCCATGATTGCCGTCCTGGATACCCCCGTCGCGGTGCGACGGACTGCAATGGACCTGCTCGCGCGACGCGAGCACGGTCGAGTCGAGCTGACGCGCAAGTTGCGTCAGCGCGGCGCTTGCCCCGACATGATCGATGCGGCCCTTGACCGTTTGACGGAAGAGGGGCTGTTGTCCGAGTCTCGTTACCTTGAAAGCTATATCAACTACCGTGCCGGTTCCGGTTATGGCCCTTTGCGAATTCGTGAAGAGCTTGGCCAGCGTGGGCTGGTGCGTGGAGATATAGAGGAGGCGTTGCGAGAATGCGGTTTCGACTGGCAAGAGCGACTGGAAGAGACCTGGCGCCGCAAGTTTTCCGGTCAGTTGCCTGCTGATGCAAAAGAGCGTGCCCGCCAGGGGCGCTTTTTGAGCTACCGCGGTTACCCGCTTGAAATGATCGGCCGCTTGCTTAGCGGGCGAGAGTTTGATGACTGAAGCTGTTGGCGCTCGTACCCTGTAAGGTTCGGATTCAGTGGGCGCCACAAAACCTGTGGGAGCAGGCTTGCCTGCGAAGGCAGCAATGCGGTTTGCCTGCCAGATCGTGCCGCCTGCATCGCGAGCAAGCCCGCTCCCACAGTACCAGCCCACTTACCAATTCCGGCTTAATCAGCCAGCGACTCGTGCATCTGCGCCGTAGGCGCATTATCAGTTGCAGCCCAGTTTTGCGGCAGGTTGATAAAGTCGACCAGTTCGCGCAGCCGTCCCTGATTGCGCCCGCTAAACGCAAAGCCCAGGCAGGTCAGGTGGTTGAGTTTTGGGTCGTCATGTTCAAAGTGGCAGTATTGCTCTTGATGGAAGCCGTCACTCAGGCAGATATCGGCAAACGCCTGCTGTATCTCCTTGAGTGCCTGCACACTGACCGGCCGCTTCATGCGGATCACAAAAGTTTTGTTCAACCAGCGGCTTGAATGGAAGTTGCTGTAGAACTGGTTGATTTCAGCAAGGGCCTCTTCGGCGCTATGCACCAGGCGCATCAACTTCAAATCGTTGGGCAGGATGTACTGGTTGGCTTCCAGCTGGTTGTGAATAAAGTCCAGCGCCCCCTGCCAGAACTTGCCCCCCGGCACATCCAGTAAAACTACCGGCACCAACGGGGTTTTGCCCGTTTGCATCAGGGTCACTACTTCCAGCACTTCATCCAGCGTGCCAAAACCGCCCGGGCACATCACCAGAGCATCTGCTTCCTTGGTGAAAAACAGTTTGCGGGTAAAGAAAAAGTGAAACGCCAGAACATTGGGCGTGCCATTGATGGTGGGGTTGGCCCGTTGCTCGAACGGCAGGGTGATATTGAACCCCAAACTGTGGGCCAGGCCTGCACCTTCATGGGCGGCAGCCATGATGCCAGCGCCGCCGCCGGTAATGACCATCATGTCGGACTTGGCCAGCACGCTGCCCATTTCCCGTGCCAGGGCATAGAGCGGGTGTTCTACCGGGGTTCTGGCCGAGCCGAAGACCGTGACTTTGCGACGGCCCTTGAACTGCTCCAGGGTGCGAAAGGTTTTTTCCAGTTCGCGAATGGCTTGCAGGGTGATCTTGGCATTCCAGCGATCAAGGTCGTCATGGGCCATGCGCAATACGGTCAGCAGCATCTCGCGGTAAAGCGCCCGGTTAGGGCTGTCGGGTGCAACCCGCTGCAGTTGCTCGTCCACTTCTTGTGCAAGCTCAAGACCCTGCTCCTGGAAAAACAGCGTCAGGGAGTCATTGGATTGATCAGGCATGTATTTCTCCTTCTACGCAACATCCTTGAAAACGCCGCAACCTGAGCAGGCGCTGAGACACTGAGTGTCACAATGATGCTTCGATGATGGTCCTGAGATGTCTTGACTGGCAATAGCTAATTGCCTGACATACATGAAGTTTAGCGGAAGGAGGCAGGGCTGCAGAGCGGGGTCATACGCCGTACGGGGTACGGCGTGGCGGGGGATTTACTTTTTGCGCTGACAGTTTTCAGCGCGGAAATCCTGGATCAGGACCGGGCTGTTGGTTTTGTACTCCCTGAAGCTGTAGCGCAGCGTGGCGCCTTGAGCCATCAGGGTACGGAAACCTGCATTGCTGCACACGCTGCGACCCAGTTGCGGCACGGTCTCTTCTGGGTTGGAGCGCATCTGGGCGGCCAGTGTCGGGCTGGCTTCCAGGTTGTTGATCAGCACAGTGCCGTCTACCGTAAAGCCTTTATCCAGCAGGTCTGCATTGATTGCTCGCGGTTTGCCTTCATTACTTTTCTCTGCAACCTTGAGCAAGGTTTTGTTCAGCTCAAAATCCTTGAGAGAGGCTGCGTGTGCGGCCAGAGGCAGTGCAAGCATTAGAGCGACGGTCGGAATGATATGGCGCAGCATGAATCTCTCCTGATTTCAGTGACGCAGACTTGGACAGGCCATATATCTGTGCGTTCAGTGGCGCGGGAGTATAGGTCAGCATAGCCATGCAGGAAATGCCAAAGGTCATGGAATCGCGCCTCTGGTAAACTTGGCTCCTTTCTATTGTGAATCCGTTTATGCGCCAATTCTGGCGAATGGACGCTTGGCGCCTTTAAAGTAAAAATCATGACCCTGACGACCTTTTCCCCGAATGCTGTAGCCCGTTTACGAGACGAGCGTGAAGAGGAGAGCACCAAGCCCTACCTGGCCCGCGGCTCGCGGGCTCCGCGTTGCCATACTTGCCGTGTGATCGAAAGCCACTGCCTGTGCAGCTGGCGACCCCGGGTCGAGACGCGTTCGGGGGTGTGTCTGGTCATGACTAAAAAGGAAGTGTTCAAGCCCAGCAATACCGGCTGGTTGATCGCGGATGTGGTCAAAGACAACTTTGCCTTTATCTGGTCACGCACCGAAACCGACGAAGCCTTGCTGGCGTTGCTGGCCGATCCACAATGGCAGCCGTATCTGGTGTTTCCCGGCGAGTACGTCGCGCCTGAGCGGGTAACGCACACGGTGGATCTGGACAGCAGCAAGCGCCCGTTGTTTATTCTGCTGGATGCCACCTGGACCGAAGCACGCAAGATTTTCCGCAAAAGCCCGTACTTCGACACCTTGCCGATTTTGAGCCTGCTGCCTGAGCGGCTTTCGCGTTACCGCTTGCGCCGTTCTACCCGCAGCGAGCATCTGTGTACCGCGGAAGTTGCCAGCCTGTGCCTTGAACTTGCCGGTGACTCCCAGGCCTCAAGTGCGCTGGATGCCTACTTCGATGTCTTCAGTCAGCATTATCTGGATGCCAAGAACCAGTTGCCGATCAATGAGTCCAGCGCAGCGCACCAGGAACTGGGCGTTTTTGTAAAAGACCTTCCCCAGAATCGGGCTCAATAGACTAAAGAAGTAGCGCTACAATTTTCGAACAGATGTAAGCGCGCAGCATGGCGGGTTTTTCGATGATGGCGCTCTAAGGGGTTCTACGTGGACCCGGGTGTCAGGTTTTCAGCTTGACCACCCTTGTTTCGCTGGGCATGCTTGGCGCCGATTCGGCTATCGCAGCTGTCAAAACACTTATATTTGCCGACGTTTCGCGTAAATCGCGCCCTTTGACGCACAGTCTTTGAGCTTTTGCTCGAGTTGCCTTAGCGAGTGCTGGAATTGATCAGTGCTCGCCTGAAAAACGGGATCATTTAAACAATGGCCACATACGAAATCCTGATTGCCGACGACCATCCACTGTTTCGCAGTGCCCTGCACCAGGCCGTGAGCCTGGGTCTGGGTTCTGATGTTCGCCTGGTAGAGGTCGCCAGTATTGCCGAGCTTGAAGCACAGCTGGCGGTAAAGGCAGATTGGGATCTGGTACTGCTCGATTTGAACATGCCGGGTGCTTACGGTTTCTCCGGCCTGGTGTTGTTGCGTGGCCAATACCCACAAATTCCGGTGGTGATGGTGTCGGCCCAGGAAGAAGCCTCGATCATGGTGCGTTCCCGCGAGTTCGGAGCCAGCGGATTTATTCCGAAATCCAGTTCGCTGGAAGACATCCAGAAGGCCGTACGTGCCGTACTGGATGGTGATGTGTCATGGCCGCCCCAGGCGTTTGAGGATGTTCAGGTCTCGGCCGAGGCCAAAGCGGCCAGCGAAGGGCTGGCCAGCCTGACGCCCCAGCAGTTCCGCGTGCTGACCATGGTCTGCGAAGGTTTGCTGAACAAGCAGATCGCTTATGAGCTAAGCGTTTCCGAGGCAACCATCAAGGCCCATGTTACGGCGATTTTCCGCAAGCTGGGGGTTCGCACTCGCACCCAGGCCGCGCTACTCTTGCAGCAACTTGAATCAATTTCGAGTCATTAATCTGCGAATCTTCACGCTTTTTTGACGAAGCGTGAACTAGCGTTCCCCTCTCATTTTTTGTGCAGTTGCCTATCTATGTCGCCTTTCAAGGGTAAAACCGGTTTTAAACGGATTTTGAATGCTGGCGGTTACTCGCTGGACGGTTTGCGCGCAGCCTTTACGGGCGAGGCGGCTTTTCGGCAGTTGGTGCTGCTCAACGTGATCCTGATCCCGCTGAGCTTCTTGCTAAATGTGAGCCGCGTAGAGCGCGCATTGCTGATCGCTGTGTGCCTGCTGGCATTGATTGTCGAGTTGTTGAACTCGGCCATTGAAGCGGTGGTTGACCGAATCTCCCTCGACCTGCACCCCTTGTCGAAAAACGCCAAGGACATGGGCAGCGCTGCCCAGTTTGTGGTGCTGACCATGATTGCCGTGGTGTGGGCAGTGATCCTGCTTTAAGCAATGGTTGGCAATACGATCTCGTCGCTGCGCTGAACCCCGGCGGTGAAGGCGCGGCACAGCTCCAGAAATTCGCGCATGGCGGATGTCTGATACTTCTTTTTGTGCCAGATAAAGAAGAACTGCCGGGCCAGATCCAGTTCAGGCGTTTCCACTGCCACCAGGCTGCCGCGCCTGAAAGCGTCACGCAACGCCAGGCGTGAGATGCAGCCAATGCCCAGCCCCGACTCAACGGCGCGCTTGATCGCTTCGGTGTGTTCCAGTTCCAGGCGAATATTGAGCGACGTTTGATGATGGCGCATGGCCTGGTCGAACGTCAGGCGAGTTCCCGAGCCTTGTTCGCGCAAAATCCAGGCTTCACGGGTCAGCTCGTCAAGTGTGGCGCGGCCACGAGCCGCCAGTGGATGCTGCGGGGCGCAAAACACCACCAGTTCATCCTCGACCCAGCTCTGCACTTCAATATCCGGGTGGGCGCAATCGCCTTCGATCAGACCCAGATCAATTTCGTAGTGGGCGACTTGTTGCACGATATGAGCCGTGTTCTGAACCACCAGCTTGACCTGACTTTCCGGGTGCGCCTGCATAAAGCTGCCGATCAGCAGGGTGGCCAGATAGTTGCCGATGGTCAGTGTCGCGCCGACGGTCAATGAGCCAAAACCGGACTTGCCATTAAGCAGGTCTTCGATCTCCTTGGCCTGATCCAGTAATGCGACAGCCTGTGGCAGCAATTGCCGGCCCAGTGCGTTGAGACTCAAGCGCTTGCCGGCACGGTCGAACAGCTGGCAGCTGGTCTGGCGCTCCAGTTCGGTGATCGAGGTACTGGCAGCAGATTGTGAAAGGGCCAACAAGCCGGCAGCGCGAGACACGCTCTCTTGTTGGGCGACGGCGACGAAAACCTGGAGTTGTCTGAGAG
>Ga0302347_1000099_pt1 | contig 163836 bp, 150 predicted proteins | sample PhyWR1_FD_202178 | JGI IMG/M metagenome (GOLD analysis project Ga0302347, IMG submission 202178) | Leaf surface microbial communities from wheat plants in UC Gill Tract Community Farm, Albany, California, United States - DLSL W.R1 (v2)... | ecosystem: Host-associated > Plants > Phyllosphere >... | reverse complement strand
TGGCTACATCTACATCGCCCAGCCGCCGTTGTACAAAGTGAAAAAGGGCAAGCAAGAGCAGTACATCAAAGACGACGACGCCATGGAAGAATACATGACCCAGTCGGCCCTTGAAGACGCCAGCCTGCACCTCAACGAAGACGCCCCAGGCATCTCCGGTGAAGCGCTGGAGCGTCTGGTGTACGACTTCCGCATGGTTATGAAGACCCTCAAGCGTCTGTCGCGCCTGTACCCACAGGAGCTGACCGAGCACTTCATCTACCTGCCGGCCGTCACCCTTGAGCAGTTGGGCGACCATGCTGCCATGCAAACCTGGATGGCCAAGTTCGAAGAGCGTCTGCGTCTGGTTGAGAAGTCTGGTCTGGTGTACAAAGCCAGCCTGCGTGAAGACCGCGAGCGCAATGTCTGGTTGCCAGAAGTCGAGCTGATCTCCCACGGCCACTCGACCTTCATCACCTTCAACCGCGACTTCTTCGGCAGCAACGACTACAAAACCGTTGTGACCCTGGGCGCCCAATTGAGCACCCTGCTCGACGACGGTGCTTACATCCAGCGTGGCGAGCGTCGTAAACAAGTCACCGAGTTCAAAGAAGCCCTGGACTGGCTGATGGCCGAAAGCACCAAGCGCCACACCATCCAGCGTTACAAAGGGCTGGGCGAAATGAACCCGGACCAACTCTGGGAAACCACCATGGACCCAAGCGTGCGCCGCATGCTGAAAGTCACCATTGAAGACGCGATCGGCGCCGATCAGATCTTCAACACCTTGATGGGCGACGCGGTAGAACCCCGCCGTGACTTCATCGAGAGCAACGCACTGGCGGTGTCCAACCTGGACTTCTGATGCGTGATGGCAGGGGATAGAGACTTATCCCCAAGGCCAATAAAAAAGCCCGCCCTGTTGAGAAACAGGGCGGGCTTTTTATTATTTGTATTTAAGGGTGGATGTCCAAGGCTGAGCTACACCGCAATGGTATGTTTAGCCGCAACTTTTTCAGCAACAACGCTATAGATATCAGTATCAACTCCCGGAACTTTGACCGAAATAATCAGCGCATAACGTGCAGTACTGTCATACCGTTCCAAAGCCCCTCTGGTCTTCCACCAGCCTAATGACGGGTAAACGGCAAGATAACCGCGACTGGCCAACTCAGCTGCAGTACCTGTCCAACTGTCTTGATGAAGCGATCCCCGGTGGCGTTTCTGTGTACCTAACGTCCATGCGGGGTCATAGTCGTGGCTTGATATTCCATTGTTATCTTCACGGGCTGCGGCATTTACCCTGGCTCTGAAGCGCGGAACATCTTCTGTAGGGCGTTTAACGTCAAAACGTAAACCATGGGACTCATATCGATAGCGAGACCGCCCACGGGCCGATGGATTGGGTTCAATGAAGTAAGACAACGTAACGGTCATTTCAACGTCAGTCGCGCCCAATGCTTCAAGTTCATCTTTGGGCCAAGGTAATTCGTGTAAATGCATTTCTCGTGGAGAAAGACCTTCCCCTTTCCGCTTCTGAAAGGGCTGGAGCGTGTCTTCAACGATGAGTGTGAGCGAATTGGATGCGCTCCACTTGGCTCGCTCAAAGTTGGGCACGCCGAAGCCACAGTGCCTGATCAACCGTTCGTAATCTTGTTTAGTTGGATTTCGATGTTGTGGAAGAAACATGTGCTTCATCGCATCAGTCCACTCTGCTGAGTGAACAATCAAGGCCCGAATACTTTCAGGCCATCGCTGTGGGTATGTGGCCATTAACTGAGCCGCCATCCTCGAGCAAAGTGAGGTCGCAGCGCTGGTGGCTGTAGCCAATGTCAGGCTGCGATCAATGGGATGATTATGAGTTGTCAGTAATGACAACTCCCCAGCAGAGGCTGGCCCCATGAGCTCATCGTGGAGAAGATTCCCTCCCTCAAAGAGTACATCTGGTTTCAGGGGGTAATGACTAATCCAGTTCTGCGATGTTGTACTGAATGGACTCAGGCCTCCCTGAGCGGCAACCGTTCTAAGGCCCGGCGCAAGCGCTACCAAGTCTGTATACGCTCCGACCGTTAGTGAGTTCCAAGCCTGAGCAGGATCGCAAATCCCTATAACGGTATTGCTGCTTGGATAGTTAACCCATTCACTCGGGCCTCGAATATTGCCTGCCGAGACTACAAACAGACGTGGGCTGGCTCCTTGGCCATCTGCATCAGCGGCTAGTCGATCAAGTGTTGAAGACCATGATGACGGGCGGCCTCTGTCACGGCCATCAAGAGTGGTTACGGCCATACTGAAGAGTCGGGCCCGCAGAGGAGCCGTAATTTCTGGTCGACTGACAGCCTCAATGGTATTGAAGCCAAAATTGTTCGGGTCTCCGGCGTTGGTTCCGTCACTTGGTAGCAGTTTTACAGATTCAAGACGATGTTCAATCGAGAGAGGTTCTGCTGAGCTCAAGGTAGTAGTCAAATCGCCGTACAACGATAGCCCTGCCATGCTGGTTCCATGTCCATGGTGATCATCCACCCCCCAATCGGGTTCAATAGTGTGGAGGTCTGAATCTGCAAGTGCTGGAGTAAGCAGGGGGTGACCATGGTTTATGCCTGTATCAAGGATGCAAATGTGTGGAGCATTGTCGGAGGTGGAGAAGGTTGTCCTTTCCAGCAACTCTTCAGTCCATTCGTGCTGATCGTTAGGTGTTAACGAATCAAAAAAAGCTGCCGTTTCTTTTGCCCTGCGCAGTTCAGCAATGCTGTTAAGGGCAAGAACCGACTGCTGCAGAACGACCTTGCAGCTTTGAATGATCAGTACTGTTCGCTCTGGGAAGTAAAGCCTTCCACTCAGCACTCGAATACCCAGGCGTTCAGCGATATGCACAAAGCCTTCAACGACGGCTTCGCGGTTGTCTCTGACGGGCAACCATACCTCCCACCAAATTACCTCGTTTGCATCTGTTGGAAAGAGGGAGGGCTCGTCTGTCCAAATTGCTTGAAGCTGAGCCACGTGGATAGACTGAATTGTATGAATAAGGGCTTTATGGTCCAGGCTTTGCCCTTTCTTTCCCCGACGATCAGTCAGTATTCAATGATGATATTTTCAAAAAAATCGAGCTTTCCGTCTGGAACGAAAACTGTCGCAAAGCCTTTATCGTCTTGCTCTTTGTAATTGAGCAGCTCAATTCCTTTTCGGCTATTGGCCAAACTCTCAAAAGCTAATTTGACATCAGTAAAGCTTTCAAATTGAATTCGAAGCCCTATGCCGTCCTTGATACCTAGCGCTATTTGAGCTTCTTTTGCCTCTAAAGCAACAGGTTGAATTTGCTTAAGCTGTTCTCGAAGGGAGCTGCCATGTTGGATTCGTTCGCGAGTAGGCAGAGGCGAGCGCTTGATTTTAATGTTATGTGACTTGTAGGGTTCAGATGTTGAGGTATTTTTAGGAAACAAGTGCGGAAGGTTTTCTTTGCGTTGATCCATCATCGCGTACCGCTCTTTGAATTAAGTATCCATTAGTAGTTTTTTATTGATGAGCCTGCGCTCTTCCAGCATCCGGAAAATATCAGAATCAGTTATCGATGCCCGGTCATGAATAATGGCATCTTTGATGGTGTCATCCGCTGCGCGCGCAACATCGGCATAACTCAAACCCATGGCTTTCTCTGCCAGCTTCGACCACGATAACCGTTTGGGTTTGAAGATGGCCAAGCGGTTTTTCAGCACCGCAACAATTTGCTCTGCTTCGGGTAGCCCGTATTGGACCATGTCATCAAACCGGCGGAACAAGGCGTAATCCAGAATCTCAGGGTGATTAGTAGCCGCAATCACCAGGCTGTGAGATTGATCCTGTTCAAGCATTTGCAAAAAGCTGTTAAGCACACGACGTATTTCGCCGACGTCGTTGGCCAAGCCACGTTGTGAGCCAATGGCATCGAATTCGTCGAAAAAATATACGCCACGAACGTCTGCGATTGCATCGAAGACTTGACGCAGTTTAGCGGCGGTCTCGCCCATGTACTTAGTGATCAGGGCGTCAAGGCGAACGACAAATAGCGGGATGCCTAACTCGCCTGCCAACGCTGAGGCTGTTAGGGTTTTGCCCGTACCGGGTGGCCCAACAAGCAGCAATTTACGCCTTGGCGACAAGCCATGGGCACGGATTTTGGTATGGTTTTGTTGTTCTTTGATTATCCGATGCAGGCGCATGGCTACCTGCTCGTCCAGAATCATGTCAGATAGTCGAGCTTGCGGGTAATACGCTTGCAGCAACTCGGACAACTCTCCCCTTGGTTGGCTGATGGGGGTAGTCTTGCTAGCCATTTTGGAGGACGGCCGGCTCTTAGCTGCGTCAATGAGCGCTTTGAGTTCCACGGCAAGTTTTCCATGGCCCAGCTTTGCCTCATGGGCTGCAACCTGCATTGCGACAGAGAAAAAGTGGCTGTCGTCACCGGTGATATGTGATTTCAGAAGGGCTTTGAGCTGATCTGCACTTGCCATAGGGTGTGACCTCATTCTAGCCCGGCATTATAGGCTTCATTGGGGGAGGCTTACAGAAAACGGTTTTCCTTTTAGCTAGCCGGTAGGCTAGAGATTTCAGGTTTTTTGCTGGGTGGTAACCGTTTAGGGTGTTTACATGAATATATTAAAAGTTTGTATGGTGTTTATGTAGTAGATGAACCTTGATAAATACGAATAACCTAACGTTAGCAGCTTTTTATGTTTTATCACTCAATATATATCAGGGTAATTCCGATGTGGATGTAAGCTTGTTATTTAAAATATGTAAGCAATATCTTGGTGTATTTGTATGAATTATACAGTCCGTGTTGAAAAGTTTATGCTGAAAAATATTAAAGGTGTCTTGTCTCTGAGCGGTGACAAGTGTCATTCTAGTAAGAAGAATTTTTTAAGGCTGTTTTAAATGACCAGATTTAGAGTTAACGTATTCCCATGAATATAATTGATTGATGCCTAGATATTTTCATATACGTGTGTTTGCAAAGAGGTCTCATGACGGGTTCTGATTACCTCGCGCAGCTGCAAGCTGAAAATGCTCGATTGGTCGCTCTATTAGAGGCACACCATATTGAATGGCGACAGACTGAAGTCTTGTCCCCGATTCTTTTATCCGTCACTGAAATACCTGCTCAGTACCTGCGAACTCAAGACAAGCTAGAACTATTTAAGCGTTTGTTTCGAGGTCGCACTGATGTCTTCCCTCTGCGTTGGGAAAGTAAAACCGGGAAGACCGGATTTTCGCCAGCCTGTGCTAATGAATGGCGTCCAGGTGTTTGTCAGAAACCGAAAATCAAGTGTGCTGAGTGCAACCATCGCCAATTAGTTCCTGTGGATGACCACGTACTTTATCGGCATCTGGCAGGCGAGATAGTCGCAGGCGTATACCCATTGCTCGCAGATGACACATGTTTTTTCTTGGCTGTGGATTTTGACGAAGCTGACTGGCGTGAAGACTTACTGAGCTTCGTTCAATCGTGTCGAGAACTGGGCGTGCCGGTGGCTTTGGAGATATCTCGCTCCGGTAATGGTGCTCATGCCTGGATATTTTTTGCGCGGGCTGTCACCGCTCAAGATGCCCGGCGACTGGGGACGGCGATCATTAGTCATACCTGTGTTCGAACGCGACAGCTAAAGCTGAGTTCGTATGACCGGCTTTTCCCTAATCAAGACAGGATGCCAAAGGGTGGTTTTGGCAACCTGATTGCACTGCCGCTGCAGAAGAATGCACGTCAACACGGCTGCACCGTCTTTGTGGATGATGAGTTGAGAGCGTTTCCCGATCAATGGGCGTTTCTGGCCAGTATCCAGCCAATGGACATAGAGAATATCGAGCCAGCGATCGTATGCGCGACGGGGCATGCCCACCCTCTGGATGTCACATTTGTTGCGCTGGAAGACGAGCAACAGCCTTGGAAGAATCTCGGCCAACAAAGATTGTCTTGCCCAATGCCGATATCCTTGAGAGTCACGCTGGCAAACCAGGTTTACTTTGAGAAGTCTGAACTTCCGCAAGCATTGGCCAATCGTTTGATTCGGTTGGCTGCGTTTCAAAATCCAGAGTTCTACAAGGCGCAGGCGATGCGCATGTCCGTTTGGAACAAACCTCGGATCATTGGTTGTGCAGATAACTACCCCAAGCACATCGCACTACCTCGGGGCTGCTTGGACGCCGCAATCGAGCTCCTGAAGGATAACGGGGTTACGGTCGTAATCCAGGATGAGCGTTTTGCTGGGGAAACCATCAATTTTAGTTTCGCTGGCTCATTGCGTGAGGATCAGGAGGCAGCAGTAACGGCAATTCTGGAGCACGATACGGGCATCCTGTGTGCCCCAACAGCATTCGGCAAAACCGTAGCCGCAGCGGCATTGATTGCACGCCGTGGCGTGAATACGCTCGTGCTTGTGCATCGAACGGATCTGCTACGCCAATGGCAGGAGCGATTGCAGATGTTCCTTGGTCTGGGTAAAGGGGCCGTAGGCAGCATCGGCGGCGGTAAAGTGAAACCGACGGGTGTTATTGATATCGCCGTGATGCAGTCGCTATCCAGGCAGGGGCAAGTTAGCGATCAGGTGAAATCCTATGGGCAGGTCATCGTTGATGAATGCCATCACCTGTCGGCATTTTCGTTTGAGACGATCTTGAAACATGTTCGGGCAAAATATGTGCTTGGACTAACAGCCACACCAGAACGTCGTGATGGTCAGCATCCCATCATATTTATGCAGTGCGGGCCGATTCGACATACCGCGAGCAGGGCAACGAGTGCGCCTGATGATTTGATGGTTGAAACCCGACTGTTGCCCGCTCAAATCAATCTGCCTGAGGGGGCTGGTATTCAAGATGTATTCCGGCACCTGGCTGAGAATATTGAGCGTACAGAGCTGATCGCGCTTGAAGTCGATAAAGCGTTCAACCAAGGCCGTAAGGTGTTGGTGCTGACAGAACGAACCGATCACCTGAGCGCCATAGAGGCAGCGTTGGCGGGTCGTATACAGAACCTGTTTACCTTACATGGGCGTATCTCGAAAAAGCAGCGTATCGCGCTGACAGATGAATTAGCCGCCCTGCCACCGGATGTCCCTCGCGTGCTATTGGCCACTGGCAAACTCATAGGTGAAGGATTTGACCATCCACCCTTGGATACCTTGGTGCTAGCAATGCCTATTTCTTGGAAAGGCACATTACAGCAATACGCCGGGCGTTTGCATCGGGAGCATGCGAGCAAATCAGACGTGCGCATCATCGAATTTATCGATGCAGGGCATCCTGCGCTGTTGCGGATGTGGGATAAGCGCCAACGTGGGTATCGGGCGATGGGGTATCGGGTCGCAGATACCTCAAGTTCGATGGAGTTATTTCGAACCTCTCGGGGGTGATCTGGTATTGGGTCATCACACTGGCTTGGGCGCAGTTGCCTAATTACGAGGTTAATCCGCCAACAAAACCCCCTGCTCTTCCCTGCACAGCTCCAGCAAAAAATCCCACACCACCCGCAGCCTCACTGATTTGTGCAATTCGCGCCGGGTGCTGATCCAGTAGCTGCGTTGCACTGACTCTTCGGGCAGTACGCGCACCAATTCAGGGTCTTGGCTGGCCATGTAGTTGGGCAGTACGGCGATGCCCAGCCCGGCGCGGGCGGCTTGTTGTTGGGCGATGACGCTGGTGCTGCGGAAGGTCACGGTCGGGTTGCGACAGAAGTGGTTGATAAACAGCAGTTCTTCGCTGAACAGCAAGTCGTCGACGTAGCCGATCCAGAAGTGGTTGGCCAGGTCGTCGCGGTGGTTCAGGGCTGGCGCTTTGTCGAGGTAGTCGCGACTGGCGTACAGCGCCAGGCGGTAGTCGGTGAGTTTGCGGGTGATCAACAGGTCGGCGTGGGGCCGGTCGAGGTGCACGCTGATTTCCGCTTCGCGGTTGAGGATACTGACAAAGCGCGGCACCGCCACCAGTTCAACTTCAAGCCCGGGGTAGCGTTCGAACAGCCCGCGCAAGCGTGAGGTGAGGAACATGATGCCGATGCCTTCGGTCACGCCCAGGCGGATTTTGCCCAGTGGGGTGATGGCCTGGGTGATTTCTTCCTGGGCCAGCAGGGCGACGTTTTCCATCGCTTCGGCGTGTTTGAGCAGCGCCTGCCCGGCCGGGGTCAGTTGGTATCCTTGGGCATGCTGCACAAACAGCGCCGTGCCCAGGTGCTGCTCAATGTGCTCAATGTGCCGCGCCACGGTGCTGTGGGTGGTATTGAGGCGCTTGGCAGCCGTGAGCAGGCGCCCGCTGCGCTGTAACTCCAGAAAATACCGCATGTCATTCCAGTCGAACATCGTCGTCCCTCGTGCCCGGTCATTTGCGCTGTGCAAAAACGCACAAGCCATGGGTGAAATCACGCGTTTTCAACTCGAAATTAATCAATAGGATGGAGAACGACAAGAACAAAAAATAATCAGGCGAGGTGCGACATGCCATCAGCCAATCAGATCTACGACTACATTGTGGTGGGCGCCGGGCCAGCGGGGTCGGTGTTGGCGAATCGGCTGTCTGCCGATCCCAAGCACAACGTGTTGCTGCTCGAAGCGGGTGGGCAAGATAACTACCCGTGGATCCATATCCCTGTGGGCTACCTCTATTGCATTGGTAACCCGCGCACCGACTGGTGCTTCAAAACCGAAGCCCAGCCCGGCTTGCAAGGCCGCAGCCTGAGTTACCCGCGCGGTAAGGTGTTGGGCGGCAGCTCTTCGATCAACGGCATGATCTACATGCGTGGTCAGGCCGGTGATTACGACCGCTGGGCAGCCATGGGCAATAAGGGCTGGGCCTGGCAAGACGTGCTGCCGCTGTTCAAACGCAGCGAAAAACACTATGCCGGGAACTCCGCGCTGCACGGCGCCGAGGGCGAGTGGCGGGTTGAGCAGCAGCGTTATTCCTGGACGATTCTGGATGCCTTCCGCGACGCGGCTGCGCAAAACGGCATCGCCAGCGTCAATGACTTCAACGGTGGCGACAATCAGGGCTGTGGATACTTTCAAGTGAACCAGCGCGCCGGTGTGCGCTGGAATGCCTCCAAAGCGTTTATCCGCCCCGTGCTTAAGCGTCCCAACCTGACCGTGCTGACCGGTGTGCAGGTCGATAAAGTGCTGCTGGAGAACCACCGCGCCACGCAGGTGAAGGCCCGCTGGCAAGGCGCGGATCACACTTTTAGCGCACGCCGCGAAATCATCTTGAGCGCGGGCTCGATTGGCTCGCCGGGGATTTTACAGCGCTCGGGCATCGGCCCGCGGCCATTGCTGGAGAGCCTGGGGATAACCGTGCAGCACGAGCTGCCGGGTGTCGGCGGCAACCTGCAAGACCACCTGCAACTGCGCCTGATTTTCAAACTGAGCAACGCCCGCACCCTCAACCAAGTGGCCAACAGCTTGTGGGGCAAAGTCGGCATGGGCCTGCGTTATGCCTACGACCGCAGTGGTCCGCTGGCCATGGCACCGAGTCAGTTGGGCGCCTTCGTTAAGTCCGATCCGGATCAGCCTTCGGCGAATTTGCAGTACCACGTCCAGCCGCTGTCGCTGGAGCGCTTTGGAGAGCCGCTGCACACCTTCCCGGCGTTTACCGCGTCGGTGTGCAACCTGCGCCCTAAAAGCCGTGGCCGGGTCGATATCCGCTCGGCCAACCCGGACGATGCGCCGTTGATCGACCCCAACTACCTGAGCCATCCCGACGACCTGAAAGTCGCCGCCGATGCGATCCGCCTCACCCGGCGCATCGTCGCAAGCTCTGCCCTGCACACGTTCAGCCCCGAGGAATACCTGCCCGGCGCCGCCCTGCAAACCGAACAGGAACTGCACGAAGCGGCCGCCAAAATCGGCACGACGATCTTTCACCCGGTCGGCACCTGCCGCATGGGGCAAGACGCCGAAGCCGTGGTCGATGCCGAACTGCGGGTGCATGGCATCGCCGGCTTGCGTGTCGCAGACGCGTCCATCATGCCGACCATCGTCTCGGGTAATACCTGTTCGCCTACGCTGATGATTGGCGAAAAGGCCGCGCAATTGATTCTCGCAACCCCCTCTAACGCACTGGAGATAGACGCAGGTATCAGCCGTACTGCAGCAGTACCGGTCGCCTGACAGCGATCGTGGTTTCGGTCGCAGTCATCCGAAACCGACAGTGGACAACAACAATAATCACTGTGGCCCACAGGGCCGAGGACATTGAATATGTCGGACTCAATTGCACAATCGGCAGCAGCCCCCGCCAAGGGGACGACTGGCCGTGAAGAACGAAAGATCATCTTCGCGTCATCCCTCGGGACGGTGTTCGAGTGGTATGACTTTTTCTTGTATGGCGCGCTGGCGACCGTCCTGAGCAAGCAGTTCTTTTCAGGGGTTAACGACACCACCGCGTTTATCTTTGCCTTGATGGCCTTCGCCGCCGGCTTCTTGGTGAGACCGTTCGGGGCCTTGGTGTTTGGCCGCTTGGGCGACATGATCGGGCGAAAATACACCTTCCTCATGACCATCGTTCTGATGGGTCTGTCGACCTTTGCGGTCGGCCTGCTACCCACCTACACCAGCATCGGCATTGCTGCGCCGATCATGCTGGTGCTGTTGCGCATGCTTCAGGGCCTGGCGCTGGGCGGGGAATATGGCGGTGCGGCGACCTATGTGGCCGAACACGCCGCCCCCGGCAAGCGTGGTTTTAACACCAGCTGGATTCAGTCCACCGCCACCTTGGGCCTGTTGCTGTCGCTGCTGGTGGTGCTGAGCTGCCGCTATCTCACCGGCGATCAGTTTGAAGTGTGGGGCTGGCGCTTGCCGTTCCTGCTGTCCATCGTGCTGCTGGGCATCTCGACCTGGATCCGCATGAGCATGCATGAGTCGCCTGCCTTCGCAAAAATGAAGGCCGAAGGTAAAACCAGCAAGTCGCCGATCCGTGAATCGTTCGGCAAATGGGAAAACCTGAAAATCGTCCTCATCGCTCTGTTCGGCATCAACGCAGGCCAGGCGGTGACCTTCTATGCGGCGCAGTTCTACGTGCTGTTCTTCCTCACGCAAATGCTCAAGATGGACCCGGCCCAGGCCAACATGCTGCTGATTATCAGCGTGGTCATCGGCGCGCCGTTCTTCATCTTCTTTGGTTGGCTGTCGGATAAAGTCGGGCGCAAGCCGATTTTGATGCTCGGCCTGTTGCTGGCCACGCTGCTGTACTTCCCGCTGTTCAAAGCCCTGAGCCATTACGCCAACCCGCAGATCGACACCGCCAGCCGCCAGTCACCGATTGTGGTCACGGCTGACCCGGCCACCTGCACCTTCCAGTTCGACCCTGTGGGTAAAGCGCGTTTTGACAGCCCGTGCGACAAGGTCAAAACCTTCCTGGTCAAACAAGGCCTGCCTTACGTCTCGCAGTCTGCCCCGACCGGTGCCGACGTACTGGTGACCGTGGGTGAGCAAAAGATCATCGGTTTTAACGAAGCTGCCCTGCGCGAAAGCGTGGCCGCCGCGGGCTACCCGGCCAAGGCCGACCCAAGCACGGTGAACCAGCCGATGGTGGTGTTGATCATGGTGGTGCTGACGCTCATCGCCACCATGACCTACGGCCCGCTCGCGGCGGTGATGGTTGAGCTGTTCCCGACGCGGATCCGCTACACCTCGATGTCCCTGCCCTACCACATCGGTAACGGCTGGTTTGGCGGGTTCCTGCCGACCGTGTCGTTTGCGCTGGTGGTGTACACCGGGGATATCTTCTACGGGCTGTGGTACCCGATCGTCATCACCGGCGTCAGCTTCGTGGTGGGGATGCTGTTCCTCAAAGAAACCCGGCACGTGAATATCGATAAGGTTTAACGAAATAACTGTAGGAGCGAGCTTGCCTCGCGATCTTTTAAAAAGATCAAAAGATCGCGAGGCAAGCTCGCTCCTACAGAAATGAAAGCAAAAAAAACCGACCAACAGGTCGGTTTTTTTGTGCGTTAGAAAAACTTATGCACGTTTTCTGTTCAAAAGTCATACCGAGAAATAAGCATATAAATCATCGAGTTATGACTGTATTTCAAAAGAAATCCAAAACTTGTGCACACGTTATCCACAATTCGCTCAGTTCACCGCTGTTTCGGTTTGCACCGCCACCGGTGGCAAGGAACCCATGGCCCGCTGAGCGTCTTCATTCCATGTTTGTACCCGCTCATTGAGCTCGGCAATCGCCCGTGGGCCGCTGCCGTTGGCGTACATCGGCTCACCAATGACCACTTCAATGGTGCCAGGGCGCTTGGCCCAACCGGTTTTAGGCCAGAATTTACCCGCGTTGTGGGCAATCGGCAGAACCGGCAATTCGGCATTCACCGCCAGCGCGGTACCGCCGCGGGAGAACTTGCCGACCTGACCGTAAGGTACACGCGTGCCCTCAGGAAAAATCAGCACCCAAATGTTGTCCTTGAGCAGCTCATCACCTTTTTTAGCGATGTCTTTGAGCGCCGCTTTCGGGTTGTCCCGGTCAATCGCAATCGGGCGCAGCATCGCCATCGCCCAGCCAAAAAACGGCACGTACAGCAGTTCACGCTTGAGCACCTGGCTCAACGGCTGAAAGTAGGCCGAGAGAAAAAATGTCTCCCAGGTACTTTGGTGGTTGGCCAGAATCACGCACGGGCGCTCAGGGATGTGTTCTGCCCCGGTGACCTTGACGTTGATGCCCAGAAACACCCGCGTCAGCCATAACGCGCAGCGGCACCAGTACACGTTGATAAAGCGATAACGCGCAGGAAACGACAAAAAGGGTGCGACAAAAAAACTCAGTGAACACCACAGCAGAGAACTGGTGCCCAGCAGCAGGTAAAAGAAGAAAGTTCTGATGGCCTGCAGTATCGACATAGCGGCTTTTACCGTTGCGGATAAGGCATGACTGAACAGGCCTGTGCACAGAATGCCGGCGCGTGTTCAAACCTGCCCTATTTGTGGATAAGTTCGGCGGCAACTGCCACCAGATCGTCAAATATTAGAGTACTGTCCGGTAATTCTTTGGCCAAAGTTTGTAGGCCTTTTCCGGTTTTTACCAAAACGGGCGTTGAACCGACGGCCTCAGCAGCCTGTAAGTCACTCAAGCTGTCACCCACAAACCAGCATTCGGTCAGATCTGCACCGTAATGCTCAGCAATTGTGTGCAACATGCCCGGCTTTGGCTTGCGGCATGCGCAGCCTTCATCGGGCCCGTGAGGGCAATACACCACCAGCCCAAGCTCGCCACCCTGTTCGGCCACCAACGCGCGCAGGCGTGCGTGCATGGCGTCCAGCGTGGCGAGGTCGTAATAGCCGCGGGCAATGCCGGACTGGTTGGTTGCCACGGCAACCGACCAGCCCGCTTTGCTCAACTGCGCAATCGCCTCAATCGCGCCGGGGAGCGGGATCCACTCCTCGACAGACTTGATGTAAGCGTCGGAGTCCTGGTTGATGACACCGTCCCGATCGAGAATCAGCAGCTTCATCAGTTCCTCAGCTCAGCAACGAAATATCAGCGACGCCCAGGAACAGGCTGCGTAGACGGGCCAGCAAGGCGTAGCGGTTAGCCCGCACGCTGGCGTCATCGGCGTTGATCATCACCGCTTCAAAGAACGCGTCCACCGGCTCGCGCAGCGAGGCCAGACGGGTCAGCGCTTCGTTGTACTGACGGGCAGCGGCCATCGGTTGTACCGCTTCGTCCGCCTTTTGAATGGCCGAGTACAGCGAGAACTCGCTGGCGTTGTCGAAGAACTTGGCTTCGACATTCGTCGAAATCTTGCCTTCCACTTTGCTCAACAGGTTCGATACACGTTTGTTCACAGCGGCCAGGGCTTCGGCTTCCGGCAACTGACGGAACGCCTGAACGGCTTGTACACGCTGATCGAAGTCCAGCGCCGAACGCGGCTGCAACGCACGCACCGACAAGTACGTCGCCACGTCCACGCCTTCGTCTTCATAACGCGCACGCAGACGGTCGAAGATGAACTCCAGCACCTGGTCAGCCAGACCGGCCGACTTGACCTTGGCACCGAACGCCGACACGGCGAAGTTCACGGCTTCGGTCAGGTCGAGGTCGAGCTTTTTGTCGATCAGAATCCGCAAGATCCCCAGCGCTGCGCGACGCAGTGCGTACGGGTCTTTGCTACCGGTCGGGAGCATGCCGATGCCGAAAATACCCACCAGGGTATCGAGCTTGTCAGCGATGGCCACCGCTGCACCGGTCAGGGTTTCTGGCAGTTCAGCACCCGCACCGCGCGGCATGTACTGCTCGTTCAGCGCCAGGGCGACATCTTCTGGCTCGCCATCATTGAGGGCGTAGTAGTAACCGGCGATGCCTTGCATTTCCGGGAACTCGCCGACCATTTCAGTGGCCAGGTCGCACTTGGACAGCAAGCCTGCACGGGCTGCGCGCTGAGCGTCGCCGCCAATGCGCGGGGCGATGAACGCGGCGAGCTTAGATACGCGCTCGGCCTTGTCGTAAACGCTGCCCAGTTGCGCCTGGAACACCACGTTTTGCAGGCGCTGGTTGAAGCTTTCCAGCGGCTGCTTTTTGTCTTGCTTGAAGAAGAACTCGGCATCGGTCAGACGTGGGCGAACCACTTTCTCGTTACCCGAGATGATCTGTTTCGGATCTTTACTCTCGACGTTGGCCACGGTGATGAAACGCGGCAGCAGCTTGCCATCGACGTCCAGCAGGCAGAAATACTTCTGGTTGTCCTGCATGGTGGTGATGAGGGCTTCTTGCGGCACGTCCAGGAAGCGCTCTTCGAACGAGCACACCAGCGGCACCGGCCATTCAACCAGCGCGGTCACTTCATCGAGCAGGCTTGGCGGCACGATAGCGGTGCCTTCCTGCATCGTGGCCAGTTCGGCCACACGCTTGGAGATCAGCTCGCGACGCTCATTGAAGTCTGCCAGCACGTAGGCCTTGCGCAGGTCTTCGAGGTAGTTGGCAGGCGAGGTGATGCGCACGTTTTCCGGGTGGTGAAAACGGTGGCCACGGGAATCACGGCCAGCCTTTTGCGCAAGGATGGTGCAGTCGATGACCTCATCGCCCAGCAGCATCACCAACCATTGGGTTGGACGCACGAATTCTTCTTTGCGTGCACCCCAGCGCATGCGCTTGGGGATCGGCAAATCGTTCAGCGAGTCTTCAACGATGGTCGGCAGCAGGCTGGCGGTCGGCTTGCCGATGATTACCTGGCTGAAACGCAGTTTTGGACCGCTCTGATCGATTTCGCTCAGCTCAACGCCGCATTTTTTGGCAAAACCCAAGGCTGCCTGGGTCGGGTTGCCTTCAGCGTCGAACGCGGCCTGGCGAGGCGGGCCGTCGATGTTGATGCTGCGATCAGGCTGTTGCGTGTCGAGCTGGGTCAGCAGCACGGCCAGACGGCGCGGCGCGGCATAGACTTTTTTCGCCTTGAAGTTCAGACCGGCGCTTTGCAGGCCTTTTTCGATACCGGCCAAAAACGCGTCGGCCAAGGTACTGAGGGCTTTTGGCGGCAGTTCTTCAGTGCCCAGTTCAACCAGAAAATCTTGAGCACTCATTGTGCAGCCTCCAACTTAGCCAACACTTCATCACGCAAATCGGGTGGAGCCATCGGGAAGCCCAGCTTGGCGCGCGCTTCGAGATACGCCTGAGCCACCGAACGCGCCAGGGTACGCACACGCAGGATGTACTGCTGACGTGCGGTCACCGAGATGGCCCGGCGCGCGTCCAGCAGGTTGAAGGTGTGGGATGCCTTGAGCACCATTTCGTAGCTTGGCAGCGGCAGCGGCTGGTCGAGTTCGATCAGGCGCTTGGCTTCGCTTTCATAGAAATCGAACAGTTCAAACAGCTTGTCGACGTTGGCGTGTTCGAAGTTGTAAGTCGACTGCTCGACTTCGTTCTGATGGAACACGTCGCCGTAGGTCACTTTGCCGAACGGGCCGTCAGTCCAGACCAGGTCGTAGACAGAATCCACGCCTTGCAGGTACATCGCCAGACGCTCAAGGCCGTAGGTGATTTCGCCGGTCACCGGGTAGCACTCAATGCCGCCTACTTGCTGGAAGTAAGTGAATTGGGTGACTTCCATACCGTTGAGCCAGATTTCCCAGCCCAGACCCCAGGCGCCCAGGGTCGGCGATTCCCAGTTGTCTTCGACAAAACGGATATCGTGAACCAGCGGGTCCAGGCCGATGTGCTTCAGCGAGCCCAGGTACAGCTCCTGGAAGTTAGGCGGGTTTGGCTTCAATACCACCTGGAACTGGTAGTAGTGCTGCAGACGGTTAGGGTTTTCGCCGTAGCGGCCGTCAGTCGGGCGACGACTGGGCTGCACATAAGCGGCGTTCCAGGTTTCTGGGCCCAGAGAGCGCAAAAACGTGGCGGTATGGAAAGTGCCGGCGCCCACTTCCATATCGTAGGGCTGAAGCACCACACAACCTTGCTCGGCCCAGTATTGCTGGAGGGCGAGGATCAAGTCTTGGAAGGTACGCACTGCTGGCGTAGGCTGGCTCACAAATTCACCTGTTTCTTGGGCTGCGATTTAAAGAGCGGGAGTATACCCGATTCGGTCGCGCCTCCACCTCTTGGAGCCTCTATGCCACGTTGTTTCTGGTGCCCTGACGACCCGCTATATGCGGCCTATCACGATCAAGAGTGGGGCGTGCCGTTGCGCGATGCGCATGCGCTCTTCGAGTTGTTATTGCTCGAAGGGTTCCAGGCGGGTTTATCGTGGATCACGGTTTTGCGCAAACGCGAGCATTATCGCAAGGTCATGTTTGGCTTTGATGTGCAGCGCCTGGCGGTCATGACAGACGCCGAGATAGAGGCCTTGCTGCTCGATCCGGGCATTGTGCGCAACCGCTTGAAAGTCACCGGCGCCCGGCGCAACGCCCAGGCCTGGCTGGCGCTCAAAGACCCGGTTGAGTTTTTGTGGTCGTTCGTTGGCGGCCAGCCCAAGATCAACCACTTCACCGAACGGCATGAGTTCCCGGCCGTTACTCCTGAGGCCGAAGCCATGAGCAAAGGTTTGAAAAAAGCCGGTTTTACCTTCGTCGGCCCGACCATTTGTTACGCCTTCATGCAGGCCAGCGGCATGGTCATGGACCACGCCACCACCTGCGACCGCTACGCTGAGCTGTCCAACGCCGGTTAGAATGCCTTTTTATACACCGGCCCTGTGGGAGCGGGCTTGCTCGCGATGGCCTCTACGCGGTGATCCAGATGCACCTCGTTGCCTGAATCGCGAGCAAGCCCGCTCCCACAAGGGTTGTCGATGCACTATGAAGACGGGAAAGACCCTGTGGAAAAGTTTAAAGGCGCCTTGCTGGTCGGGGCTTTACGGTTGTTTGCCATGCTCCCTTGGGGCGCGGTGCAACACGTGGGCTCGGCCATCGGCTGGCTGATGTGGAAACTGCCCAATCGCTCGCGCGACGTGGTGCGGATCAACTTGGCCAAGTGCTTCCCCCAAATGGACCCGGTTGCCCGTGAACAATTGGTCGGCCAAAGCCTCAAAGACATCGGCAAAAGCCTGACCGAGAGCGCCTGCGCGTGGATCTGGCCCGCCCAGCGCTCCATTGACCTGGTGCGCGAAGTCGAAGGCCTGGACGTGCTCAAAGACGCCCTCGCTTCCGGCAAAGGCGTGGTCGGCATCACCAGCCACCTGGGTAACTGGGAAGTGCTTAACCACTTCTATTGCAGCCAGTGCAAACCGATCATTTTTTATCGCCCGCCCAAGCTCAAGGCCGTAGACGAACTGCTGCGCAAACAGCGCGTACAGTTGGGCAACCGCGTGGCCGCGTCGACCAAAGAAGGCATTTTGAGTGTCATCAAAGAGGTGCGCAAAGGCGGCCAGGTCGGCATCCCGGCAGACCCGGAGCCGGCAGAATCAGCGGGTATTTTTGTACCGTTCCTCGGCACCACGGCCCTGACCAGCAAATTTGTGCCCAACATGCTGGCGGGTGGCAAAGCGGTGGGTGTGTTCCTGCACGCGGTGCGTTTGCCGGACGGTTCGGGGTTCAAAGTGATATTGGAAGCGGCGCCCGAAGCCATGTACAGCACCGACACCGAAACCGCCTGCGCGGCCATGAGCCAAGTGGTGGAGAAATACGTGCGGGCTTACCCGAGCCAATACATGTGGAGCATGAAACGCTTCAAAAAACGCCCGCCGGGCGAGGCGCGCTGGTACTGAGCTAGCTGAATGCACAACCTGTGGGAGCGGGCTTGCTCGCGATACAAACGACGCGGTTTAACCTTGAAACTGCGTAGATGCCATCGCGAGCAAGCCCGCTCCCACAGGAAATCTGAGGCGTTAAGCCTGCTGCTTCTCCAGCTTCTTCAAAAACACGGTCATTTCTTTCTCGGCCTGTTTGTCGCCATGGCCTTGTGCCGCGATGATCCCCTGCTCCCACGCTTCACGCGCCGCTGCACGGTCGCCTGCCGCCAATCGGGCCTTGCCCAGCAGCTTCCAGGCCGCTGAGTACTTGGGGTCAAATTCAACACAGCGCTGCAAATGTTCCGCCGCCTTGAGGTTATCCCCAAGGTCGAGATAACCCTTGCCCAGCCCGAAGCGCAGCAGCGAGTTATCCACACCCTTGGCCAACATCTTTTCCAATGACTCCAGCATCCCTGACTCCTTAGAAAAAACTCAAACCCACGTGGAACAGCTTCTCTACGTCGCGAATATGCTTTTTATCCACAAGGAACAAAATCACATGGTCACCGGCATTGATCACTGTGGCGTCGTGGGCAATCAGCACTTCGTCGTCGCGAATGATCGCGCCAATGGTGGTGCCCGGCGGCAGGTTGATTTCACCAATGCGCTTGCCAATCACCTTGCTCGACTTCGAATCACCGTGGGCAATCGCTTCGATGGCCTCCGCCGCACCCCGGCGCAGCGAGTGCACGCTGACAATGTCGCCCCGGCGCACGTGGGCCAGCAAGGTGCCGATGGTGGCCAACTGCGGGCTGATGGCGATGTCGATTTCGCCGCCCTGGATCAAGTCCACATAGGCCGGGTTGTTGATGATGCTCATGACCTTTTTTGCGCCCAGGCGTTTGGCCAGCAACGAGGACATGATGTTGGCCTCATCGTCGTTGGTCAGGGCCAGAAACAGGTCGGCATCAGCGATGTTCTCTTCGAGCATCAAGTCGCGGTCTGACGCGCTGCCCTGCAGCACCACGGTGCTGTCCAGGGTGTCAGACAAATAGCGGCAGCGGGCCGGGCTCATCTCGATGATCTTGACCTGATAACGGCTTTCGATGGCCTCGGCCAGGCGCTCGCCAATCTGCCCGCCCCCGGCGATCACAATGCGTTTATAGCTTTCGTCGAGACGGCGCATTTCGCTCATCACGGCGCGAATGTTGGCCTTGGCGGCGATGAAAAACACCTCATCGTCGGCCTCAATCACCGTGTCGCCACGGGGCGTAATCGGCCGGTCACGTCGGAAAATCGCTGCGACCCGGGTGTCCACATTCGGCATGTGCTCACGCAACTGGCGCAATTGCTGGCCAATCAACGGGCCGCCGTAGTACGCCTTGACCGCCACTAACTGCGCCTTGCCGCCGGCAAAGTCGATCACCTGCAAGGCGCCGGGGTGTTCAACCAGGCGCTTGATGTAGTTGGTCACGACCTGCTCGGGGCTGATCAAGACGTCGACCGGAATCGCGTCGTTATCAAACAGCTCTTCGCCACGGGTCAGGTAGGCCGATTCGCGTACCCGGGCGATTTTGGTCGGGGTGTGAAACAGCGTGTAGGCCACTTGGCACGCGACCATGTTGGTCTCGTCGCTGTTGGTCACCGCCACCAGCATGTCGGCATCGTCAGCGCCCGCCTGGCGCAGCACATTGGGCAGCGAAGCACGGCCCTGCACGGTACGTATATCCAGACGATCACCCAAATCGCGGAGGCGATCGCCATCGGTGTCGACCACGGTGATGTCATTGGCTTCACTGGCCAAATGCTCGGCCAGCGTACCGCCGACCTGCCCTGCGCCGAGGATGATGATTTTCATGCCGTGATTCCCTGTTCCCGTCGTTAGCCGCGTGCGGCAGCGATCTTGATCAGTTTGGCGTAATAGAAACCGTCATGCCCACCCTCTTGCGCCAGCAATTGGCGCCCGTGAGGTTGCTTGATGCCGAACTGCCCGGCGATGTCCAGCTCGCGCGCACCGGGAGTGCGGGCCAAAAAGGCTTCAATCACTTCGGTGTTTTCGGTCGGTAAGGTCGAACAGGTGGCGTACAGCAGGATGCCGCCGACTTCCAGGGTCTGCCACATGGCGTCCAGCAACTCGCCTTGCAGGCTGGCGAGGGCGGCGATGTCGTCCGGCTGGCGGGTCAGTTTGATGTCCGGGTGACGGCGGATCACGCCCGTCGCAGAACATGGGGCATCGAGCAGGATGCGCTGGAACGGCTTGCCGTCCCACCAGGTCGCAGTGTCGCGGCCATCGGCAGCAATCAGCTCGGCGCTCAGGCCCAGACGCTCAAGGTTTTCACGCACGCGCACCAGACGCTTGGCTTCCAGGTCGACCGCCACCACGCCCGCAAGCTGGGGCTCGGCTTCCAAAATGTGGCACGTCTTGCCGCCCGGCGCGCAGCAGGCGTCGAGCACGCGCTGGCCGGGGGCCAGGTCGAGCAGGTCGGCGGCCAACTGTGCGGCTTCGTCCTGCACGCTGATCCAGCCTTCGGCAAAGCCCGGCAGATTGCGCACATCGCAGGCTTCGGCCAGCACAATGCCGTCTCGGCTGTACACACACGGTTGGGCCTGCACGTCGCTTTCAGCCAGCAATTGCAGGTACTGATCACGGGTTTTATGGCGGCGATTGACCCGCAGAATCATCGGCGGATGCGCGTTGTTGGCAGCGCAGATGGCTTCCCACTGCTCAGGCCAGAACGCTTTCAGCGATTTTTGCAGCCAGCGTGGGTGGGCAGTGCGCACTACCGGGTCGTGTTCCAGCTCGGCCAGCAAGGCTTCGCTGTCGCGCTGAGCGTTGCGCAACACGGCGTTGAGCAGGCCTTTGGCCCACGGTTTTTTCAACTTGTCGGCGCAACCCACGGTTTCGCCAATGGCCGCATGGGCCGGCACCCGCGTGTACAGCAGTTGGTACAAGCCCACCAGCAACAGCGCTTCAACGTCGGCATCGGCGGCTTTAAAGGGTTTTTGCAGCAGCTTGTTGGCCAATGCCGACAAGCGCGGATACCAGCGTGCGGTGCCGAACGCGAGGTCCTGGGTCAGGCCGCGGTCGCGGGCTTCAACCTTGTCCAGTTGCAACGGCAACGAACTGTTGAGCGATGCCTTGCCGTTGAGTACGGCGGTCAGTGCCTTGGCGGCGGCCAGACGCGGGTTCATTGGGCGGCGCCCAGAACAGTACCCACGGCAAACTTCTCACGGCGGCTGTTGAACAAATCGCTGAAGTTCAGCGCTTTACCGCCGGGCAATTGCAGACGGGTCAGGCACAGCGCGCCTTCACCGCAGCCCACGATCAGGCCGTCTTTGCTGGCCGCGAGGATCTGCCCCGGTTCGCCCTTGGCGTCTGCCAAGGTGGCGGCCAGCACTTTCAGGGCTTCGCCGTTGAGCGTGCTGTGGCAAATCGGCCACGGGTTGAAGGCACGAATCAGCCGCTCCAGCTCCACCGCCGGGCGGTTCCAGTCGATGCGTGCTTCGTCTTTATTGAGCTTGTGGGCGTAAGTCGCCAGGCTGTCGTCCTGCACTTCGCCTTGCAAGGTGCCGTCAGCCAGGCCGGCAATGGCTTCGATCACGGCCGGTGGGCCCAGTTCGGCCAAACGGTCGTGCAGGGTGCCGCCGGTGTCTTCGCTGCTAATGGGAGTGATGGACTTGAGCAGCATCGGGCCGGTGTCCAGACCCGCCTCCATGCGCATCACCGTCACCCCGCTTTGTGCATCGCCAGCCTCGACCGCGCGCTGAATCGGCGCGGCGCCGCGCCAGCGTGGCAGCAACGAGGCGTGGCTGTTAATGCAGCCCAAACGCGGAATATCCAGCACCACTTGCGGCAGGATCAGGCCGTACGCCACCACCACCATCAAGTCGGGCTTGAGTGCGGCGAGTTCGGCTTGAGCCTCGGGGGCACGCAAGGTCGGCGGCTGCATGACCGCAATGTTGTGTTCCAGCGCCAGTTGCTTGACCGGGCTTGGCATCAGCTTTTGCCCGCGCCCGGCCGGACGATCCGGTTGGGTGTACACCGCAACGATCTCGTACGGGCTGTCGAGCAGCGCCTTGAGGTGTTCAGCGGCAAATTCGGGGGTGCCAGCAAAGACGATGCGCAATGGCTCAGTCATGGAGTACTCACTTGGAATGGGGGAAGGCGGGAATAACCCTGTAGGAGCGAGCTTGCCTCGCGATCTTTTGATCGTTGAAAAGATCGCGAGGCAAGCTCGCTCCTACAGTGAGTCCGAGACAAGCGTAGGGTTATACCGAGGATCAAGCGTTCTGGCGGTGCAGTTTTTCCAGCTTTTTCTTGATCCGGTCACGCTTGAGCGTAGACAAGTAATCCACGAACAGCTTGCCGTTCAGGTGGTCGCATTCGTGCTGGATGCACACGGCCAGCAGGCCATCGGCGGTCATTTCAAAAGGCTTGCCGTCACGGTCCAGCGCTTTGATTTTGACCAACTGCGGGCGATCTACGTTTTCGTAGTAACCCGGCACCGACAGGCAGCCTTCCTGGTACTGGCCCATCTCGTCGGTCAGGGTTTCGAACTCAGGGTTGATAAACACCATCGGCGCGCTGCGGTCTTCGCTCAGGTCCATGACCACGATGCGCTTGTGCACGTTGACCTGAGTAGCTGCCAGACCAATGCCAGGCGCTTCGTACATGGTTTCAAACATGTCATCGATCAACTGACGAACTTCGTCGTCCACAACCGTCACCGGCTTGGCGATGGTACGCAGACGCGAGTCTGGGAATTCGAGGATGTTTAAAATAGCCATAAGTTTGATTGGGGCACTGTGTGAAAGATTCAAAAACGGTTGTCAGGGGGTCTTGAAGACTCGGCAACCTGTGCAAAACGTCTCCTTCAGAGAGAGCCCGCTCGGGCTCTGGCGTTTCACGCGAGCGCACATAATAAAGGGATTCAACCCCGGATGAAACGACTAGCTGCCCGGCTGCAGGTGGCGCGCGCGTCGCAGTTTGAAACCAATGGGCGCGGTCTGTGCGCAGCGTTCTACTAAGGTTGGGTTTGCCGGCGTTTTTTCAAGGCCGTACTGAGCGTTTACGTCGGCGCTTACTGACACGTGGCCAACAACTTGTTAACAGAGTTATCCACAGGTTGTGCCTGGCGTAACGCTGATGAAACAGATCAAGGATGATCCCATGTCGCAGTCTGATATTTCCCCTGCAGAGCTGGAAGCCCGCTTGCGTTTGCACCGCTTGCCCGAGGTCGGCCCACAGCGCTACCACGCCTTGTTTCGGGCCTTTGGCTCGGCCAGTTCGGCGCTCAGCGCCCCGGCCAGTGCCTGGCGGGCCTTGGGCTTGCCACCCGCCAGTAGCGAGGCCCGGCGCAACCCCGAAGTACGTGACGGTGCCAGCGCTGCAATGCGCTGGCTTGAGGGCTGCAAGCAGCATGTGTTGCTCCACGATCAGCCCGATTACCCGGCCTTGTTGGCTGAAATCAAAGACCCGCCGCCCGTGTTATTCGTGGCGGGCGACCCCGGCATCCTGGAAAAACCGCAACTGGCGATGGTCGGCAGTCGGCGTGCCTCACGGCCGGGTCTGGACACCGCTGCGGCGTTTTCGAAGTGTCTGGCGGGGGCCGGTTTTGTCATCACCAGCGGGCTGGCGCTGGGCATTGACGGGGCCGCGCACCAGGGCGCACTGGACATTGGCGGGCAGACGATCGGGGTGCTCGGCACCGGCCTGCAAAAACTTTATCCACAGCGCCATCGCGCACTGGCAGACGCGATGATTGCCAACGGCAGCGCCGTGGTGTCGGAGTTCCCGCTGGACGCCGGGCCGCTGTCGGGCAACTTCCCGCGGCGCAACCGAATCATCAGCGGTTTGTCGTTGGGCGTGCTGGTGGTCGAAGCCAGCGTGGCCAGCGGTTCGTTGATCACCGCCCGTCTGGCGGCGGAACAAGGGCGTGAGGTCTACGCCCTGCCGGGTTCTATCCACCACCCCGGCGCGCGCGGTTGCCATCAACTGATTCGTGACGGCGCCACCCTGGTGGAAACCGTCGAGCACATTCTCGAAGGCCTGCGCGGCTGGCGCTCGATGCCGTTATCCACAGCAGACCTGTTCACTCACAGCTGTCATCCATTAGTGCAATTGTTGCAGGCAGCGCCCCACACCAGCGAAGCCCTGGCCTGCGCCAGCGGTTGGGACCTGCCCCGGCTGCTGGCGGCGTTGACCGAACTTGAACTCGACGGGCATGTGGTGCTTGAGGGCGGGCGTTGGTTTGCTCGCGCCAGCTAAGTACACTGCGCCCAGTACCTATTTGGAGACACTCAATGATCAGCACCTGGCGCGTCCAACAAGCCGCACGCGCGATTCATGCGGGCGCCGTGATCGCCTACCCCACCGAAGCCGTCTGGGGCCTGGGTTGCGACCCGTGGGATGAAGAAGCGGTCGAGCGTTTGCTGGCGATCAAATCGCGACCTGTGGATAAAGGCCTGATTCTGGTTGCCGACAACATTCACCAGTTCGACTTCCTGTTCGAAGACTTCCCTCAGGAGTGGATCGACCGCATGGCCAGTACCTGGCCGGGGCCGAACACCTGGCTGGTGCCGCATCAAGGCCTGCTGCCCGAGTGGATCACCGGCCAGCACGACACCGTGGCGTTGCGCGTGAGTGATCACCCGCTGGTGCGTGAGTTGTGTGCGTTGGTGGGACCTATCGTTTCCACGTCTGCCAACCCGGCGGGCTTGCCGGCGGCGCGTACGCGGCTAAAGGTTGAGCAGTACTTTCGTGGCCAGATCGATCACGTCTTGGGCGGCAATTTGGGCGGGCGTAAAAACCCCAGCCTGATCCGCGACCTGGCGACCGGCAAGGTCGTGCGCCCCGCCTAACCCCACAAACTGTAGTCGCTGCCGCAGGCTGCGATGGGCTGCGTAGCGGCCCTGCTTGTAAAAGCGAAGGTCCTTCGGCCCTTATCGCAGCCTGCGGCAGCGACCACAGGTTTGGTGTTACGGCAACAAAATCGTCGAGCCTGTGGTGCGGCGCGAGGCCAGCTCAATGTGGGCCTTGGCCGTGTCTTTCAACGCATAGCGCTGGCTGATCTCAACCTTGATCTTGCCGGTGCGGATCATCTCAAACAGCTCGTCGGCCATTTTTTGCAGGTTCTCGGGCGTGTTGGCGTAGCCCGCCAAGGTTGGCCGGGTTACGTAGAGCGAACCCTTCTGCGACAAAATCCCCAGGTTCACGCCAGTTACCGCGCCTGACGCGTTACCGAAGCTGACCATCAGCCCGCGCAGCGCCAAGCTGTCCAGCGAGGTGAGCCACGTGTCTTTGCCGACGCCGTCGTACACCACCGGGACTTTCTTGCCGTCGGTCAGTTCCAGCACGCGCTGGGCCACGTCTTCGTGGCTGTAGTCGATGGTTTCCCAGGCGCCCAGTGCTTTGGCGTGCGCCACCTTTTCAGCCGAGCTGACCGTACCGATCAATTTTGCGCCCAGCGCCTTGGCCCATTGGCACGCAATCGAGCCAACGCCACCGGCAGCGGCGTGGAACAAAATGGTATCGCCCGCTTTAACCTCGTAGGTTTGGCGCAGCAAATACTGCACGGTCAGGCCCTTGAGCATCACTGCGGCCGCTTGCTCAAAGCTGATGTCGTCCGGCAGCTTCACCACATTCGCCGCCGGCAACACGTGGAACTCGCTGTTCGCGCCCAGCGGGCCAGTGCCGTAGGCCACGCGGTCGCCTACTTTGACGCTGTGCACGTCACTGCCCACGGCATCCACGATGCCCGCGCCTTCATTGCCCAGGCCCGATGGCAGCTCGGGCAGCGGGTACAGGCCGCTGCGGAAATAGGTGTCGATGAAATTCAGGCCGATGGCCTGGTTACGCACGCGAACCTGTTGCGGGCCCGGCTCGGCAGGTTGGTAATCGACATACTCAAGCACTTCGGGCCCGCCGAGGGTCCGAAACTGGATACGTTTAGCCATTTGCACTGTCCTTGCTGAATTGACGAGGCCCCTATCCAACGCTTTAGCGTGATCTTCGTCAACTGCGACGATGCCGGGTGCGGTGTTATGCTAGCCGCCCTTCGCTGGCGGCCCCGCTCTGTCGCTTTGCCCGATTTAAGGTGATGTCATGACTACTCGCACCGAGGCCGTTAAAGCCTACTTGCTCGACCTGCAAGACCGTATCTGCGCTGCGCTGGAAACCGAAGATGGCGGCGCGCGCTTCATTGAAGACGCTTGGGAGCGCCCGGCAGGCGGTGGCGGGCGTACCCGCGTGATCGAAAACGGCCAGGTCATCGAAAAAGGCGGTGTGAACTTTTCCCACGTGTTTGGCAGCGGCTTGCCGCCGTCCGCCAGCGCCCATCGCCCTGAACTGGCGGGCCGTGGCTTTGAAGCCCTGGGCGTGTCGCTGGTGATCCACCCGCACAACCCGCATGTGCCAACGTCCCACGCCAACGTGCGGTTTTTCATTGCCGAAAAAGAGGGTGAAGAGCCGGTCTGGTGGTTTGGTGGCGGCTTCGACCTCACGCCTTACTACGGCGTTGAAGAAGACTGCGTGCACTGGCACCGCGTGGCCGAGCAAGCCTGCGCACCGTTCGGCGCCGACGTGTACCCGCGGTATAAAGCTTGGTGCGACCGCTACTTCCACATCAAGCACCGCAACGAGCCGCGTGGCATTGGCGGCCTGTTTTTCGATGACCTGAACGAATGGGATTTTGACACCTGCTTCGCTTTTGTTCGCGCCATCGGCGATGCCTTTATCGACGCCTACCTGCCGATCGTGCAGCGCCGCAAGGCCGACGCCTACACGGCCCAGCAGCGTGAGTTCCAGGAATATCGCCGGGGCCGCTACGTCGAATTCAACCTGGTTCACGACCGTGGCACCCTGTTCGGCCTGCAATCGGGCGGGCGTACCGAATCGATCCTGATGTCGCTGCCGCCCCACGTACGCTGGGGTTATGACTGGAAAGTGGCGCCCGGTACCGAAGAGGCGCGGCTGACTGAGTACTTTCTGCAAGACCGCGACTGGTTAGCCAACGCCTGACATTGCCCGAGGAACTTGCCTGATGGACCGTTACGTCGTTTTTGGTAATCCGATCGCCCACAGCAAATCGCCGGTGCTGCACCGCCTGTTTGCCGAGCAAACCGGGCAGTTGATGCAGTACGATACGTTGCTCGCGCCGCTGGATGATTTTGGCGGCAGCGCGTTGGCGTTTTTCCAGCAAGGTCGCGGGGCCAACGTGACCGTGCCGTTCAAGGAAGACGCCTATCGCCTGGCCAACAGCCTGACCGCCCGTGCGCAACGGGCGGGCGCGGTGAATACCCTGAGCAAACTGGCCGACGGCACCCTGCTGGGCGACAACACCGATGGCGCGGGGCTGGTGCGCGACCTGACGGTTAACGCGGGTTTCAGCCTCAAGGGCAAACGCATCCTCATCCTGGGTGCGGGCGGCGCGGTACGCGGCGCGCTGGAACCGATTCTGGCCGAAGGCCCGGCCTCGGTGACCATCGCCAATCGCACGGTCGAAAAGGCCGAATTGTTGGTGGAGCTGTTCAGCGACCTGGGGCCGGTGGCGGCCAGTGGTTTTGACTGGTTAAAAGAGCCGGTTGATCTGATCATCAACGCGACGTCGGCCAGCCTGGCCGGTGAAGTGCCGCCGATTGCCAGCAGCCTGATCGAGCCGGGCCAAACCCTGTGCTACGACATGATGTACGGCAAAGCGCCGACGCCGTTTTGCCTCTGGGCCAGCGAGCATGGCGCGGGCCACGTCATGGACGGTCTGGGCATGCTGGCCGAACAGGCGGCAGAAGCTTTCTACCTGTGGCGCGGCGTGCGCCCGGACACCGCCCCGGCGCTGGCCGAACTGCGCCGCCTGCTGGCGCAGTAAACCCCTTGTAGGAGCGAGCTTGCCTCGCGATCTTTTGATCTTCAAAAAGATCGCGAGGCAAGCTCGCTCCTACAGGTCAGTCCTCAAATAAAATCGGGCACTTGTCCGCGCCTTCCAGCTTCTTCAATTCTTCCACCACCGGCGACCGTGCCCGGCGCAAGGTCAGGCTGCGGCCTAGCCCCAGCAAGCGGCGGGCTTCCTGGTGCAGCATCTCAACCCCCGAGTAGTCGATAAAGTTGATGTGCTGCGCCTCGATCACCACCCGCTGCCCCTGGGTGCGTTGCAAACGCACTTGCAGGTAATGGCTGGCGCCGAAAAAAATCGACCCGCCGACCCTCAACACCTCATCATCCCCCTCTGTCCATTGCTGGATACGCGGGCGCGAAGTGCGCTTGAGGTAAAAAAACAGCGACGCGAGCACCCCGGCATAAATCGCTGTTTGCAGCTCCAGCAGCAAGGTGGCGACGCAGGTCAGTGCCATCACTGCGAACTCGGCTCGGCTCACGCGCCACAGCGCCCGAATGCCGCGGGTGTCCACCAACCCCCAACTGATCAGCAAAATACTCCCCGCCATGGCCGGGATCGGGATGTGCGCAATCAGCGCGGAACCGGTGATCGCAAACAGCGCCACCCACAACGCGGAAAACACCCCGGCCAATGGCGAGCGGGCACCCGCTTCGTAGTTGAGCCCCGAGCGGGTGAATGAGCCCGAGGACAAATACCCCGAGAACAAGGCGCCGAACACGTTGGACAAGCCTTGTGCGCGGATCTCCTGATTAGCATCAAGCATTTGCTGCGAACGTGCTGCTATCGAGCGGGCAATCGACAAACTGGTCACCAACCCCAGCGTGCCCACCGCAACGGCACTGGGCAGCAGACGCAACAGCGTTTCGATATCCAGCGGCAGCGGGCTAAACGGCGGCAAACGCCCCACAAACGCCTGCACCAACTGCACATGGCCAAACACCGACGGCAGCAGCCACACGGCCAGGCTGGCGAGCACCAGGGTCAACAGCAGCGTCGGCCAACGTGGCAGCCACAGCTTGAGTGCGACGCCCAACAGCACCGTCCCTACCCCGAGCCCCAACGACGCGGGGTCGAAGTCGCGCACATGGCGCAACAGCGTCAGCAGGCTGTCCAGCGCCGTGGCTTTGCCCGGCACATCAACACCCAGCACATTGGGCAACTGGCCCAAGGCAATCACCACCGCCGCGCCAAGGGTGAACCCGACCACCACCGAATGTGAGACAAAATTGGCCAGCGCGCCAAACTTCAGCATCCCCAGCAGCCACTGAAAAATCCCCGCCAAAAACGTCAGCAGCAGGATCAGGCCGATGTAGTCCTGCGTGCCGGGCACCGCCAGCGGGCTGACACTGGCAAACAGCACAATCGAGATGGCCGCCGTCGGCCCGCAGATCAAATGCCACGACGAGCCCCACAAGCACGCAATAATTACTGGCACAATGGCAGCATATAGCCCGTATTCAGGCGGTAAACCTGCAATCAAGGCGTAGGCGATGGACTGCGGCAGTGCCAGAATTGCACCACTCAAGCCCACCAGCGCATCTCGGCCTACGCTTGCGCGGGTTTGTTTGGGCAGCCAATTCAGAAATGGCAGGATGGCAGTGCGGTTGAGCCGGGGCATAACGCTCTCGCTGAGTGTGGGTTTAGAGTGCGCGTGCAAGGTTACCTCTGTGGGAGCGGGCTTGCTCGCGATGGCCTCGCCGCGGATGTTCGCATACACCGCACCGTCTGCATCGCGAGCAAGCCCGCTCCCACATTAATAATGCGTGCAGCACACAATCAAGAGGCGCTTATGCAACGAATCAAGGGCTATCACGCCCACGTCTATTACGACGCCAGCACCATCGACCAGGCGCGCGCCCTGTGCGAAGAAGCGGCGCACCGATTTGGCATCAGCATGGGCCGCGTCCACGAACGCCCGGTCGGTCCGCACCCCGACTGGAGCTGCCAACTGGCCTTCGGCCCCGAACTGCTCGGCATTGTATTGCCCTGGCTGGCTATCAGCCGACACGGGCTGGTGATCTTTCTGCACCCCGACACCGGCAATGACCTGCTGGATCACACCGACCATGCGATCTGGATGGGTGAAATCAGACCGTTGAATTTGGCTATTTTTTGACCAGATAGCGACGTGCTTTGATTTTTTAGAATTTTTTTTCACCCCCTCAAATTCCGCCCGCGACCTACCGTCGGCAAATCCCGGATAGCCCCGTGCCATAACGGCTGAACGTTCGTGCGCGGGCATGTGTCATACCTTGCCATGAGCTAACGTAAGACACGTGTAGCCAAGGGTAGCGATTAGTCCTCACACGCCATCCATGTTTAACTTGAATGCTCGTTCAAGTTAAACCGGTGGTCCGCTGCCCGCTCACAACAGGAGGCTAACCTTTGCCGAACTCGCTCTTTTTACGCCTGTATCATTGCTGCGAGGTGTATTTGCCATGAGTGCACCTTCGACGTCGCAGACGTCTCTCATCCGCATGAACCCGCCGGTTTTCTACTTTGCCGCCGCGTTTATTCTGGTCTTCGGGCTGGTGGTGATTTCATTGCCCGAAGCCGCCGGAGAATGGCTACTGGCAGCACAAAACTGGGCGGCCAATACGGTCGGCTGGTACTACATGCTAGCGATGACCCTGTATCTGATCTTCGTGGTCGTCACCGCCTTGTCCGGCTACGGCAAGATCAAGCTCGGTGCCGACCACGACGAACCTGAGTTCAGTTACCTGTCCTGGGCGGGCATGCTCTTTGCCGCCGGGATCAGCATCACGCTATTTTTCTTTTGTGTGTCAGAACCCCTCACCCACATGCTCAACCCGCCACAAGGCCCGGCCGGTAACGCCGAGGCGGCGCGCCAAGGCATGCAGTTGCTGTTTTTGCACTGGGGCCTGCACGGTTGGGGCGTGTTTGCCTTTGTCGGCATGGCGCTGGCCTACTTTGCCTACCGGCATAACTTGCCGCTGGCGCTGCGTTCGGCGCTGTACCCGCTGATCGGCAAACGCATCAATGGCCCCATCGGCTACGCGGTAGACGGCTTTGGCATCATCGCCACGGTGTTTGGTCTGGGCGCCGACATGGGGTTTGGGGTGTTGCACCTCAACTCCGGGCTCGACTACCTGTTCGGCGTGCCGCATACCCAATGGATTCAGGTGGGGTTGATCACCCTGATGATGGGCGCGGCCATTTTGGTGGCCATCGCGGGCGTCGACAAAGGCGTGCGCGTGATGTCCGACATCAACATGCTGCTGGCCTGTGCCCTGCTACTGTTCGTGCTGTTCGCAGGGCCGACGCAGCACCTGCTTAACACCTTGATCCAGAACATCGGTGACTATCTGGGCGCGCTGCCGACCAAGAGTTTTGATGTGTATGCCTACAACAAGCCGAGCGACTGGCTGGGCGGCTGGACCGTGTTCTATTGGGCTTGGTGGATCGCATGGTCGCCGTTTGTGGGTCTGTTTATTGCGCGTATCTCCCGTGGCCGGACCATTCGCGAATTCGTCTTTGGCGTGCTGCTGATTCCGCTGGGCTTCACCCTGGCGTGGATGTCTATTTTCGGCAACAGCGCCATCGACCAAGTGCTCAACCACGGCCTGACGGCGTTGGGCCAAGCCGCCATCGACGACCCGTCGCGCGCCTTGTACCTGCTGCTGGAAACCTACCCATGGAGCAAAACCGTGATCGCCGTGACGGTGTTCATCAGTTTTGTGTTCTTCGTGACCTCGGCCGACTCCGGCACCGTGGTGCTCTCGACCCTTTCGGCGCGTGGTAATAGCGCTGACGAAGACGGCCCCAAATGGCTGCGGGTGTTCTGGGGCGGGATGACCGCGCTGGTGACCAGTGCACTGTTGTTCTCGGGCAGCATCGACGCGCTCAAGTCGGCGGTGGTCCTGACCTCGCTGCCGTTCTCGCTGATCCTGTTGCTGATGATGTGGGGGCTGCACAAGGCGTTCTACCTGGAATCGCAGAAGAAGATCGCGCAGATGCACTCGCTGGCCCCGGTGGCCGTGTCGCGCCGTGGCCGTGGTGGCTGGCGTCAACGCTTGAGCCAGGCTGTGCACTTCCCGTCGCGGGACGAGGTGTACCGCTTCATGGACACCACGGTGCGCCCGGCGATTGAAGAAGTGAGCGCGGTGTTCCTCGAAAAAGGCCTCAACGTTGTCACCCAGCCCGACCCGGCCAACGACAACGTCAGCCTTGAGATTGGCCACGGTGACCAGCACCCGTTCGTCTACCAGGTGCAAATGCGCGGCTACTTCACGCCGTCGTTTGCCCGCGGCGGCATGGGCCCCAAAGAACTGCGTAACCGCCGTTACTACCGGGCTGAAGTGCACCTGAGCGAAGGCAGCCAGGACTACGACCTGATGGGCTACACCAAGGACCAGATCATCAACGACATCCTCGACCAGTACGAACGCCACATGCAGTTCCTGCATTTGGTGCGTTGACCCCCTCGCGAGCAAGCCCGCTCCCACAGGTGTTGCACAGGACCTGTGGGAGCGGGCTTGCTCGCGATTCAGGCAACGCGATTACAGACCTTTCCCTGTCTTGCGTGGGATGAGGCTTGCTCGTACTTTGGCCCATTGTGGTGCCCGTTGCGGGCTGCCTATAGTTCGCCCCGTCGCTGAATCATCAGCGTTCGGGCGTGCAAGCCTGATCATAGGATTCCAACTTTTCAAAACGCTTGGTAGGCTCCGCGCCTGCACTCAGCGTTATGGCGGTTGTGCGTGGGAGATCTTCGGGTCTGCCGGATTCCTATGGCCGGTCTTGCACACCCGCGCACAGCTGCCACCCTCTTTCTGCGTGCAAGCTGATTGAAGTGGCTCCTTAATTCATAGGAGTTTCCACCATGTCGCATTTCCTCCCGCAAACCGACAATCCTGTCGATTCCAACGTTCTCTTGATTGATACCCAGGCGTCTGTGTCTGCCTTGCTCACCTGTGCTGAGCAGCGCTTTCAGGCGGCGAAGAATTTGTTGCGCAGTTTGTCCCACATGAACGCCTACAGCAGCGATCCGCATGATTTGAGTGCGGTGTGTGAGGCGACGTCGTTGTTGTTGCAAGAAGGCTGCGATGTGCTGGGGGTGTTGGTGTTGCGCGAGGTGTAGCGACTCACTGAATCTTAGGTTGATGCGCCCCTCTAAATAGACCAATATAACGACCTATTTAGAGGGCTAAATTATGCAAAGCGTCTTGGCAGATCGAGCGGTGAGTGTGTCTGAACTCAAGAAAAATCCCTCCGCAGTCATGAATGCTGCCCACGGTGCTCCGGTTGCGGTGCTCAACCACAACCGTGTCATGGGCTACATGGTGCCTGCTGAAGTGTTTGAAGCCATCATGGAGCGTCTGGATGACATGGACCTTGCTGAACTGGTGAAGGCTCGCAGCCAAGAGACGCCTGTCCCGGTAAATCTGGATGACTTATAAGCTGGAGTTCCTGCCCACAGCTTTGAAAGAGTGGGAGAAGTTGGGCTATACGCTTCAGCAGCAATTTAAAAAGAAGTTGGTCGAACGATTGGTAAGCCCACGTATAGGGGCTGACGCCCTTCACGGGATGCCCGACTGTTACAAGATCAAGCTTAAATCGGCAGGCTACCGGTTGGTGTACAAAGTCATTGATGAGCGCGTCGTAGTGGCAGTGATTGCTGTCGGGAAACGCGAACGCAGCGCTGTATACGACCGCGCCAAGCAGCGCTAAATAGCGTGTTTGATCGCAATTTATTCACGTTGAAGATCAAAAGATCGCAGGCAAGCCAGCTCCTACAACATTTAGGGTGTTCACCCTTCTGAGGGCTGCCTATAGTTCGCCCCGTCGCTGAATCATCAGCGTTCGGGCGTGCAAGCCTGAATATTGGATTTCAACTTTTCAAAACGCTTGGTAGGCTCCGCGCCTGCGCACAGCTGCCAACCTCTTTTGAACGTGTAGTCGCTGACGAGGCACGAAGGCTGCGATGCGGGCCGCAGGACCGCCGTCTGGGTCGCTACGCAACCCATCGCAGCCTTCGTGCCTCGTCAGCGGCTACAGAGCCAGTGCGAGTTCGCTCCTGCCTGGTCAGTGAATGGCCGGGGGCGGGTTTTTGTTTTCTTTGATGCGGTACCAGGCCACGTACAGGGCCGGCAAGAACAGCAAGGTCAACAAGGTGGCCGAGAAGATGCCGCCGATCATGGCGTAGGCCATCGGGCCCCAGAACACGTCCCGTGCAATCGGGATCATGCCCAGGCTGGCCGCTGCGGCGGTCAGCAGGATGGGCCGACGACGGTGATGCGTGGCCTGGACCACCGCATGCCACGGGTCGAAGCCGTCACGCTCGAACTGGTCGATCTGGGTCACCAGGATCACCGTGTTACGAATGATGATGCCGATCAGCGCCAGGATCCCCAGAATCGCGATAAAGCCCATCGGCGTGCCGGTGGGCACCAGCGCCAACACCACGCCAATCAGGCCCAGCGGCGCGACGCTGACCACGATGAACATTTTCTGCACGCTTTGCAGCTGGATCATCAAAAAGGTCGCCATCAAAAACAGCATCAACGGGATGACTTTGGCGATCGGGCCTTGGGCCTTGGCGCTTTGCTCCACAGTGCCGCCGGTTTCGACTTTGTAGCCTTGTGGCAGTTTGGCGATGAACTCATCGATGGTCGGTTTAAGGTCGTCCACCAGGTCAACCGCCTGAATGTCGCCGCGCACCGCGGCCTTGAGGGTCAAGGTCGGTATGCGGTCACGGCTCCAGACCAGCGGCTGCTCCAGCTCGTAACGCACCGAGGCAAACGCCAGCAACGGGATCGAGGTGCCGCTCGGCGTGGTGATTTGCAGGTTGAGCAGGGTCTCTGGCGTGTTGCGTTCGCTGCCATTGGCCCGGCCGACGATGTCGATCAGGTAGATGCTGTCTTTGACCTGGCTGACGGTGGCGCCGGTGACGATGCTGTTCATCACTTGCGCGACGTCTTCGGACGACAAACCAAACTGGCGGGCCTTGTCTTGCGCGATGTCGACCCGCAGCACTTTGCCTGGTTCGTTCCAGTTGAACAGGGTTTCGCCCACGTTGGGGTTGGCGTCCAGCACGGTGGCCAGGTCGATGGCGTGTTTGCGCACCTGGTCGATGTTCGGGCCGCTCACCCGGTATTGCAGCGGCTGGCCCACGGGCGGGCCCAGTTCCAGGGTGTGCACATAACTGCCAACGCCGACAAACTCTTCACGCAGGCGTTTGTTGAGCCGCTCCATCAACACATCGCGGCTCTCAAGCCCGGTGCTGACGATCACCAACTGGGCGAAGAACGGGTTTTGCAGTTGCTGGTCCAGAGGCAGATAAAAACGGATCGCGCCCTCGCCCACGTAGGTACTCCAGCGCACGATGTCCGGGTCGTCCTTGAGCGAGGCTTCAAAGCGTTGGGTGACTTTGAGGGTTTCCTGGATCGAGGCGTTTTGCGGCAGGTTCAAATCCACCAGAATCTCGGGGCGCTCAGAGGCCGGGAAGAACTGGTTTTGCACAAAGGTCATGCCCACCACCGAGGCCAGGAACATCGCCGCCGTGCCGCCGATGGTCCACCAGCGGTGGGTCATGCACCACAGCAGGCCGGTGTTGAACGCTTGGGCCAGCCGCCCCGGTTTTTCGGACTTGGGTTTAACCTTGGCGGGCAGCACGTGTACGCCCAGCACCGGGGCAAACAGCACCGCCACCATCCATGACACCAGCAGGGCCACGCCAATCACTGCGAACAGGGTGAAGGTGTACTCCCCCGCCGCGCTGTTGTTGAGGCCGATCGGGACAAAGCCCGCCACCGTGACCAAGGTACCGGTAAGCATCGGGAAAGCCGTGGAGTGGTAGGCAAACGTTGCGGCCTGCTGTTTGGTTTCGCCCAGTTCGAGGCGCGAGATCATCATCTCTACCGTGATCATCGCGTCGTCCACCAGCAGGCCCAGGGCGATGATCAACGCGCCCAGCGACACACGCTGCATGGCGATGCCGGTGAACTCCATAAACACGAAGACCAGCGCCAGCACCAGCGGGATCGAGATCGCCACCACCATACCCGCGCGCAGGCCCAGGCTGATAAAGCTCACTGCCAGAACGATGATCACCGCCTCAAACAGCGCGCTGGTGAAGCCGTGTACGGCCACCTGCACCACTTCGGCCTGGTCAGAGACCATGTGCACGCCCACGCCCACCGGCAGTTGCGCGGTCAGTTCGTTGATGCGCTGCTGCAGTTGCTCGCCGAACTCCTGAATGTTGCCACCCGTGTTCATGGCCACGGCCAGGCCAATGGCCGGCTGGCCGTTGTAATGGAACATCGGCGCGGCCGGGTCGACATAGCCACGGGTAATGTCGGCCACGTCAGCGAGCCGGTAGAAGCGGTTGTTGACCCGCAGGTTGACCGCCTCAAGGTCGGCCACGCTGTGGAACTGGCCGGAGGCGCGCACCGACATGCGCTCTGGTCCGGCTTCAATGACCCCCGCCGGGGTCACGGCGTTTTGCTCTTGCAGGCTTTGCAGAATGTGTTGTTGATCCAGGCCCAGCGCGGCCAGTTTGCGGGTCGAGAAGTCGAGGTAGAAGGTTTCGGCCTGCTCGCCGATGGTCATCATCTTGCCGCGATTGGGGATGTCGCGGATCCCCAGGCGCACTTCTTCGACGTAGTCGCGCAGTTGGCGCATGCTGATGCCGTCGCCGGTAAAGGCGTAAATCGTGCCGTACACATCACCGAACTCATCGTCGAACCCCGGGCCTTGAATGCCTTGGGGGAAGTCGCCGCGAATGTCGCCGATTTTTTTGCGCACCTCGTACCAGATATGCGGGATGAGCTCGGCCTTGGTGGTGTCTTTCAAGAACACAAACACCGTGGACTCGCCCGGCCGGGTGTAGCTCTGGACGTAATCGAGGGTGTCCAGCTCTTCGAGCTTTTTCTCGATACGGTCGGTGATTTGCAGCATGGTGTCATCCACCGTGGCGCCGGGCCACTTGGTCTGAATCACCATGGTTTTGATGGTAAAGCTGGGGTCTTCGGCGCGGCCCAGGTTGAAGTACGAAAAGAACCCGGCAAGCACCGCGACGAACATCAGGTACCACACGAATGACTGATGCTCGAGGGCCCACTCGGACAGGTTGAATTTCCCATTCATTGCGAGCTTTCCTTGTCGAGTCTGACTTTTTGTCCGGGTTTAAGGCTGTAGGCGCCCGCACTGACCACGGCGTCACCGCTGCTGATACCGCCCGAGAGCAACACGGTATTGGCGTCGCGGCGCCATACGGTCACCTCCCGCGTGTTGGCGGTGAGTGTGTGCGGGTCGACGACCCACACGCGGGTTTTGCCGTCGGTTTCTTGCAGGGCGGTCTGCGGCACCTGGAAGTGCTGGGTAATCGGGCTGCTGACCGTGACGCTGATGGAGCTACCGAGGCGGAAGGCCGGTGGGGTCTGGTCCAGGGTTAGCCGCACACGGCGGGTGCGCGTGGCGCTGTCGGCCTGGGGCGCGATTTCGCGAACATGGGCCTTGGTGTTGACGTTCGGGTCGAGTTGGCCTGCGACAAAAAACACCACGTCTTTGGGCAAGGCTTCGGCCAGCGGCGCCGGGAGGTCGATCACCGCTTCTTTGATTTCAGGTCGCGCCAGGGTGGCCACGGCTTCACCGACACTCACCACTTGGCCAGCCTCGACCGCCCAATCGGTGATCACCGCGTCATGGTCTGCACGCAGGTTGCAGTAGCTGAGCTGGTCTTTAGCCTGATTGAGCGCCGCTGACGCTTGTTGCACGGCGGCCTGCGCGGTTTTGAGGTCGGCTTGTGCCGTGTCCAGCTGGGCTTGCGCGCCCACGCCCTGATTGAACAGCTCTTGCTGGCGCCGGGCATTGGCCTGGGCGTTGATCAACTGCGCGCGGGACTTGTCCAGATCGCCTTGCGCGGCGCGCACGTTGTTTTGCTGATCGGTCGGGTCGAGGCTGGCCAAAATATCGCCTTCTTTAACCAACGCGCCAACGTCGTAATAGCGCCGCACGATGCGGCCCGGCACGCGAAAGCCCAAGGTGCTTTCGTAGCGGGCTTCGATATTGCCGGCAAAGCGCCCCAGATGTTGGGTCAGGTCGGGCTTGGCCACCACGTAGAGCACGGGCCTGACGAGTGGCTCAGGCGGCTTTTTTTCAGAGCAGCCCAGCAACAACAGGGCCGCGAAAGGCGCTATCCAGAGACGGTTCATAGTGCCATCCCCCCTGCTGGCGTGGGTGCTATCTCGACCTTCATGCCGGGGTGTAACAACTGTCCGCCTGCGACCACGACTTTTTCTCCGTCCTTGAGGCCATCACTGATGATCACGCTGCCGGTCAGGTAGCGCCCCACGGTGACTTTTTGCAGGCGCGCATTGTTGTCGCCATCGACCACCCACACCGCCGGGTCGCTGACATCTTTGGTCAGGGCTGACCATGGCATTTCAATGCTGCGCTGCGGCGCCGGGCTCAGGTTGACGCTGACAATCGAGCCCAAGTCCATGCCCTTGGGCAGCGAGTCCAGTTGCACCTTGATTTGCAGCGTGCCGCTTTGCGCCGCCACGGCGGGGGTGATCTCACGGATAAAACCGTTGGCCTTGACCGTCGGGTCCTGCAACAGCGTGACTTGCACGGTAGGGTCTTTGGGCGGCTCGATAAACAGCGATTCGTACACGTTGAACACGGCATCGCGGGCGCCATCACGGGCCAGTGAGAACATCGGCATGGTGGCTTGCACTACTTGCCCGACTTCGGCCTGGCGCGCGGTGATCACGCCCGGCGCTTCCGCCACCAGGTTGCTGTAGCTGAGTTGTTCGCGGGCATTGGCCAGTTGCGCTTGCGCCGCCGCCAAGGCGCTTTGTGCGCTCTGCTGAGCCGCATAGGCCGCATCGTATTCGCTTTGGCTGGTGTAGCCCTTTGGCAGCAGCTTTTGCTGGCGCACATAGGCGGCGCGGGTTTGTACCACTTGCGCCTGTTGCGCATACACGCTGGCCTGGGCGGTCTCGACCTGGATTTTCAGGTCTTTGGGGTCTAGGCGCGCCAACACCTGATTGGCCTGAATGTGATCACCGACATCGACCTTGCGCTCGATGATCTTGCCGCCGACCCGAAAGGACAGCTGGGTTTCGACCCGTGCCTGAATGTCGCCACTGAGCGCAATGGGAGGTGCATAGTCGCGGCTGGTAACTTCTTGTATATAAACCCGTGGTGATAAAGGCTCTTTGGGGCCTTCTTTACCGCAAGCCGTCAGGAGCGCCAAAAGGCTTAAGCCCCAAGCACACTTGATTCGTGGACCAGCCATGCAGACTCCTTTGCTTGGTGCTCAGTGATCGAGACAATACGACACATAGCGTAGAACAGGGTTCAGACTTTGTGGGACTCTGTGCACGCCTTTCCCATCTGTTTTGAGGTCACCCAATGCTCACCACTCTGGCGGTGGCCAACTATCGCTCCATCAACCAGTTGATCGTCCCGCTGGCGCGGCTCAATTTGATCACCGGCCCCAATGGCAGCGGTAAATCCAATCTGTACCGTGCGCTGCGTTTGCTGGCCGAGACGGCTCAGGGCGGGGTGGTCAATGCGCTGGCCCGTGAAGGCGGGCTGGAGTCGACGTTCTGGGCGGGGCCCGAGGTGGTGTCGCGGCGCATGAAGTCTGGCGAGGTGGCCATCGAGGGCGGCCCGCGCAACAAGGTCAAGCGCTTGCGCATGGGCTTTGCGGCCGACGATTTTAGCTACGCCATCGCCTTGGGGGTGTCGCCGCCTGAGCTGTCAGCGTTTACCCTCGACCCGCAAATCAAGCATGAAAGCATTTGGGTGGGCCCCAGCTACCGCCCGGCCAGCGAGCTGGTGGAGCGCAATGGCCCGATGATCCGTGCCCGTACCGAACGCAGTTGGCAGGTGCTGGCGCAGCACACGCCGATGTTCGACAGCTTGTTCGATCAAGTCGGCAGCCTGCAGGCCTCGCCCGAAGTGCTGCGGCTGCGGGAGTCGATTCGCGGTTGGCGCTTTTATGATCACTTTCGCACCGACCCTGATGCGCCGGTGCGTCAGCCGCAGTTGGGCACGCGCACACCGGTGTTGCACCACGATGGCCGCGACCTGGCTGCGGCCCTGCAAACCATCCTCGAAATGGGCGACCCGCAAGTCCTGCACAGCGCCATCAGTGACGCCTTCCCCGGCGCGCGGCTAGAGATCAATGCGATGCCCGGTGGGCGTTTTGCTGTCGAGTTCTATCAAGAAGGGTTGTTGCGGCCATTGTCGGCGGCGGAGTTGTCGGACGGCACCTTGCGTTACCTGCTGCTGGTGGCTGCCCTGCTCACGCCGCGCCCGCCGACGCTGATGGTACTCAACGAGCCCGAAACCAGCCTGCACCCCGACCTGCTGCCCGCGCTGGCGCGGTTGATTATCCGTACTTCGCACCATTCCCAGGTGTGGGTGGTGTCCCACGCCCGGCGGCTGATTGCCGCCTTGCAGCAAGACCCGGAGTGCAACTGCATCGTGCTGGAAAAAAACCTCGGCCAGACCGAGGTCGTGGGGCAGCGAATGCTGGATCAACCGGCTTGGCATTGGGCGGATTGATAGAGTGATCACGCCCGTCGTATTCGATCTGCCCAAGATAGAACTCCGGGAGGGGGTGTATTGATATCGCGCACGTATAGCGTGGGCATTGGCAGTACGGAGGTGTTCTCTTCGGTGATTCGTTTAGCAAAGTGTGGCGAGGTTGAGCTCGACGTTGAGGAAATAGAGTTTCTTGGGGGACGCGGCGGTGGGGAGTTTTTACCCATTAACTTGGCAACTCTCTTAGCTCTGGCTGCCGCTCTAATGCCACTCCAGCCCAGCTTAGTGGCCAAGCCAGAGCTGCTTAAACCTAAAATGGCCAAGGCTATGCCCACCGAGGTCATTTCAGTGCTGCCTGTGTTGTTATGTTCCGCTGCCATGCTCAATCGAACCGTGCCGACAATACCTGCGGAGGCTGTAAACCCCACACCAGCGACCTTCGCAAGATCAACGGCCTTGATGGGGCCAGCTTTTAACGCTTTGAAGGATGCGTAAAAGCCCACAGAGGGAATTGCTCCGACCGCTGTCCCGCTCAACCCAATAACTGACAGGACGATAGGGGCTATCAAGGCAAAGGAAATCTGCCCATTGGGATCTACCCGGTTCACCGGATCACCCAGGCAATAGCAGTAGGGGTTCAACCCGCCGGCACCAAACGGGCTTAACGTATCGGGGCTGTTAAAGCGCATCAACACGGGGTTGTACGCGCGGTGACCGTTGCCCAACAGATAGTGGCCGGTCAACGGATCGTGGGCTTCTCCGTTAAACCCCAACAGCCCCTGTTGCCCACGATGATGGCCATACGGGGTGTAAGCCCGCGGGTAATGGTGTGCGCCGTTGAGTGAATGCAGCACGCTGCGTTGCAGGTCGGTGCCCAGCAACAGCGTTGCGGTTGTGTGTTTTTCAGCCAGCAACTGGTCGTGGTGCTGAAAGATTGTCTGGCTGTGTTCACCCTGGCGTGCAGTGCTCAAGCGCTCAAGATGATAAAAACGCTGCGTCGAGGGCTGCGCGCCCATTGTCGTTGTTGTTAAGCGATCCAGAGGGTCGTAGGCATAGCGTTTAAGAGGCATGTGGGTTGGCTCTTTGCTGAATGTCCCCCAGCTTTGCTCCAATGCCAGACCTTGCCTACCTGTTAACTCTGCTAGGTACTTTTGCCAAATACTAAAAAACGCCGACGCTGTAGGAGCCGTCGGCGTTTTGTGTGAGCGGGCGTTGAATTAGAACGCAGGCACCACGGCGCCTTGGTACTTCTTCTCGATAAACGCTTTGACTTCAGGGCTGGTCAGGGCTTTGGACAGCTTTTGGATTGCGTCGCTGTCTTTGTTGTCCGGGCGAGCCACCAGGAAGTTCACGTAAGGCGAATCAGAGCCTTCAATGATCAGCGCGTCTTTGGCCGGGTTCAGGCCCGCTTCCAGCGCGTAGTTGGTGTTGATCATGTCCAGGTCAACCTGGTCCAGCACGCGTGGCAGCAATGCTGACTCAAGCTCTTTGAACTTGAAGTTGTGCGGGTTTTTAGCGATGTCTTTCGGGGTGGCCACCGCGTTGGTCGGGTCTTTCAGTTCGATCAGACCGGCCTTTTGCAGCAGGATCAATGCACGGCCGCTGTTGCTGCCTTCGTTAGGGATCGCGATGGTTGCGCCATCCTTGAGCTCTGACAGGTTTTTAACTTTTTTGGAGTAACCACCAAACGGTTCAACGTGAACGCCGACCACGGTCACCAGGTTGGTGCCTTTGCCTTTGTTAAAGCTTTCGAGGTACGGCAGGGTCTGAAAGTAGTTGGCGTCCAGACGCTTCTCTGCGACTTGTACGTTCGGCTGCACGTAGTCGGTGAAGACTTTAATGTCCAGATCCACGCCTTCTTTGGCGAGGGTCGGTTTGATCAACTCAAGGATTTCAGCGTGAGGAATCGGGGTCGCAGCGACCACCAATTTTTCGTTAGCCTGTGCCAGGCCTGCCGTCAAAGCAGCCGCCAATGCGGTAAACAACAGAACCTTTTTCATGCAATATCCTTAAGAAGTGACCGTTCTGGTAACGGTTTTATTGGAGTCGGGGCGAAAGATACCGACTTTCTTTATTCCAGAACAATAATATTTGTTCATTCACTTAGATCATTTGGTTCTTTAAATCTCTCCCTGTAGGAGCGAGCTTGCCTCGCGATCTTTTGATCGTCTAAAAGATCGCGAGATGGGGGTTATGCCAGCAGCTGTTTCAGCGCTGCCAGCTCCTGCGCCGTTGCGCCTTTAATAAAGAGCTCAATCTGCCCCAGGCTGTCAGGCAGGTTTAAATGCTCGGGGCGGATCTCTTCGCCGGTGCTCACCAGCAGCGCAAAGTGGATGACGTTCTCCAGCTCACGGGTATTGCCGGGCCATGTGTGGCGCTCCAATACCCGTTGCGCGCTGTCACTGATAAATGGCACCGGCAGGTTGAGGCGCTGGCTGTAGATGCCTAAAAAGTATTCGGCCAACGACAAAATATCCCCCGGCCGCTCGCGCAAAGCGGGCAACGGCAACTGCCCCTCGCTGAGGTAGTGATACAGCCGCTCGTGAAATTTGCCGGCCTGTACCGCCTGAGCCAGGTCGATGCTGGTGGCCGCCACCAGGCGCACATCCACCGGGCTGGGCTGATGGGCGCCGACCCGCGTGACTTCGTGGGTTTCCAGTGCGGCCAGCAATTTGACCTGAATGCCCAGCGGCAAATCACCGATTTCATCCAGGTACAGCGTGCCGCCATTGGCGGAGCCGAACCAACCGGCGCGGCTGCTGGCCGAACTGCTGTGGCTGCCGGGGGCGTAACCGAACAACTCGGCGTCGGCGTACGTTGGGCTGATCGCGCCGCAATTGACTGACACAAACAAACCGGTGCGGTCGCTGGCGCGGTGAATATGCCGAGCCAACAGCTCTTTACCCGTGCCGGTTTCGCCGCGAATCAAAACCGGCAGCGCGCGCGGCGCCAGCAGTTCCAGGTCATCACGCAATTGGCGCGAACGCGGGTCGACAAACACCAGCGCTTTGGCGCGAATGCTCAGCGGGCTTTTTTCGGCGTCGGGGAAGGTCAGCAGGGGCTGTCCAAAGGTTTCATGCAGACTCATGGCGGGCTCCCGCCCGCCGCCGATGGGTGGGCGCGGGCGTTACAAAAAATTCAGGCGCGGCGCAGGGCACCGTGCTCAATACGGGTTTGCAGGCGATACAAAAAGGCGAAGCCTTGCTCCCAGCGTTGGTGGCCAGACTTGACGTTGATATGTCCGGCGCCGCTGAGAATGCCGACCTCGGCGCCCCAATGGCGGGCAAACTCCATGGCGCGAGGCGCGCTGGCCGCGGCATCGTTGTCAGAGCCGACGACTTGGCTCGGGAACGGCAGGGTTTGCGTCGGGATCGGGGCAAAGTTACGCAACGCAGGGGCGCAGGTGGGGCGTTCGACATCTGCCGGTGCGACCAGCAAGGCACCGCGCACCTGGCTCAGCAAGCTGGCGGGGGCACGTTCGGCCCAATGCGCGACGGTGATGCAACCCAGGCTGTGGGCAATCAGAATGACCGGTGTGCTGTCGGCGGCAATCGCCTCGGCCAGCGCGGCAATCCAGTCTTCGCGGCGTGGCGTCAACCAGTCGGCCTGTTCCACCCGGGCACTGTTCGGCAAGCTGTTTTGCCAGTGGGTTTGCCAATGATCGTCAGACGAACCTTGCCAACCCGGCACTATCAAATAGCGAATCGATTCATTGCCCATGGCTGTGCGCCTCCAGCGGTATGTGTGTTACCGAGTCAGTATAGGGACGGTTTTTAGATTCGCTAAGGAATAAGAAGCTATTTGTTAATAACCAAAAAAACACTTTTAAAGTGAGAGCGGGCGTGCTCGCGATACAGGCACTGCGGTGTATCAGGCACACCGCAGCGATCCCATCGCGAGCAAGCCCGCTCCCATACGGCAGGGTGTGGTCAGCCTTTAAAAATCATAACGGCCGGTCACGCCCAGTGTCCGTGGCGTGCCCAACAACCCTTCATAACCGCCATTGGCGGCGCTCCACAGGGTGGTGTAGTAGGTTTTGTCGAAGGCGTTTTTCAGCCACAGCGACACGTCCCACTGACCTTGGTGAAAGTCCCCGCGCAAGCCTGTGGATAAGTTGACCACCGCATAACTCGGGATCTGTGCATAAGCGGAGTCTTCGACCGTGCCCACGGCTTTGGAGCGGAACGCGTAGCTGGCGGTGACGTACTCTTCGAGGCCGTTGTTGAGGTTCCATTTGTATTCGCCATTGGCGTTGCCGATCCACTTCGAAGCGCCGACCACCTGATGCCCGCTCAAGTCGCATGAGGCAGGCGCGCCTGCTTGCAGGCTGACTTCCGGCGGGCATGGCGCATCTTTGTACGACAGGTAACGCACGTCATTAAACGATCCGTTGAGGTTCAGCGTCAGCCCGCGCACGGGGATCAGCGTGCTCTCGAATTCGACCCCGCGTGAGCGCACAGAGCCTGCGTTAGTCAGGTATTGAGCGCGTGTTGAATCGTCGTAAGCCGTGGTCTGGTACCCGTTGACCTGGGTCCAGAACAGGTTGGCGTTGAGTTGCAGGCGGCGATCCCACAGCGTGCTTTTAACCCCCAGCTCGGCGTTGTTGGCGCGCTCGGCTCCGATCAGCAGCGAGTCGGCCCCGGCGGTCGGCGCCGAGCCAACCGTGAGGTTCACCCCGCCCGATTTTTCGCCATGCGACAGGCTGGTGTAGCCCAGCACGTTGTCGTTGAAGTGGTAGGTCAGGTTCAGCAGACCTGAAGGGCTGGTGCTGTATTGGTTCAAGTCGCCCGAATCATAAGCGCCGACCCGCGCCTGGCGGGCCGCTGCTGCGGCGCCGGTGACAGCCGCCCCGCCGACGGGCGCATTGCGTGTCACCCACGCGCTTTTCTCTTCATACGTGCCGCGCAGCCCGGCTGTGAAATCCAGCTGCGGCGTCAGGTGCCACGTGCCTTGGGCAAACAGCGCAAAACTGTTGGTCGAAATGTGGCCGTTGCCCACGGTGTTCACGTCCGCCAAGGCACCCGTTGCTGTGCCATTCCAGATGTCAGCCTTGGGGCCGTAATAGGTGAAGGATTTGTTGTCCAGGTCGGAGCCGAAGTAGTAAGCCCCCGCCACGTAATCGAAGAAGCCGCCGGTCGGCGAAGCGATTCGAAACTCCTGCGACCACTGTTTGTCATTCACTGACACGCCTGCGTTGTAAGCCGCCGGTACGTCCAGGCCGTCGTCGTTGCGCGGGGTGAAATCCCACCAGCGGTAGGAGGTGATCGAGGTCAGCGTGTAATCACTGGGCAGTGTCCAGTTGGCCTCAAGCGAGGTGCCGCCTTGAAACACAGTGACCGATTGCTGGTTGTCGAGATTGACCTTGCGGTGCGAGCCGTCGACCAGCGTGGCCCCGGCTGCGGCAGCGCGTGTTTCGTATCGGTTAACGCCATTAATGGTCGGCCCGGTACTGAACAGCGTGCGGGTGCCCGCGCTGGAATCCTCTTCGTTGTAGTCGCCGATCCAGCGCAGGTTGAACGTCTCGCTGGGCTTGTACAGCAGTTGCCCGCGAAACCCTTCGCGTGCGCCGCCGTTGAGTTTATGGCCGTCGAATTCGTTTTTGATGTCGCCATCGCTGCGGGTTCGGTAGGCCGAAAAACGCCCGGCCAGCTCATCGGTGAGCGGCCCGGAAATCGTCCCCTTGGTCTGGAAATACCCGTCCTCGCCCACTGACGTTTCGATGCTGCGCTCGGGGGTAAAGGTCGGCGCACGGGTGGTGATATTGATCACCCCTGCGGTGGTGTTTTTGCCGAACAACGTGCCTTGCGGGCCGCGCAGTACATCCAGTTGCTCGATGTCCATCAAGTCAAACACCGCCATGCCCGGACGCCCCAAGTACACGTTGTCGATGTACAGCCCCACGCTGCCTTCCAGGCCATCGCTGGCCGGGTTATTGCCCAGCCCGCGAATCGACACACTGGATTGGCGGGCATGCATGTAGGCGACGTTGACGCTGGGCACCAGTTGCTGCAAATCCTGAATCCGGTAAACGCGCTGGGTTTCGAGGGTCTGGCCGCTGATCACACTCATTGGTGTGGGCACGTTTTGCGCGCTTTCTTCACGGCGTCGAGCCGTCACGGTCACGGTTTTCAACTGGCTGTCATCGGCTTTGGCCGGTGCGGTTTTGGTGACGGGAGCGGCGTCCACGGCGGTTTGGTTTTCATCGGCCAGTGCCATCGAGCCCGTGGTGCAGCCCGCCAGAAATAGCGCCATCGGCAGGCGTTTAAAACGCCTTGAAGGGAACGGTAGGGCTTGCTGGGATTGGCTCATGGGCGGCTCCTGGTCGACGAAATACACAACCTTGTATATTCCTAATAGTTATTTGTTTATGTTTTGACAGATATTTACTGCATAAGAGATTGCCTTTATAAGGAGTCCATCGAATGCATAGCCAATGCATTTCCCCGATATTTTTGATGTGAAAAATGCATATCGACCTGCGCCAACTTCGTCACTTCATCGCCCTCGCCGAGCAGCGCAGTTTTGTTGCGGGCGCGCAGGCGGTAAACCTCTCGCAATCGGCATTCAGCCGCAGCATTCAGGCGCTGGAACACAGCGTGGGTTGCTCGTTGGTGGACCGTGGGCGCAAGGACCTGGCGCCCACCAAGCAAGGCCAGTTGCTGCTTGAGCACGCGCGGCGACTGGTCAGTGGCGCCCGGCAACTGACTAACGAGATCAACCAGTTCAATAGCCTGGAAAGCGGTGAGGTGTTGTTCGGGTGCGGTCCGGCGCCTGCTTCGGGGTTAGTGCCCAAAGCCATCGGACGTTTTATCGGGCGTTACCCGAAGGCGCGGGTGAATTTTCAGGTCGATGATTGGCAAAGCCTGAGCAAGCGCATGCTCAACGAAGAGTTCGAATTTTTCATCGCCGATACCCGAAATTTCGAAGCCGATCCGGCGTACTTAACCAAGCGCTTGCGTCCGCGGCGCTGGTTTTTTTGCTGCCGCGCAGGCCACCCGCTGGCCCAACGCATCAGCGTCAGCGCCGAAGAACTGTTGAGTTATCCACTGGCCGTGACCATCCGCCCGCCTAACCTGCGCAAAGTGCTGGTGCAGTTAAGTGGACGCCAGGACTACGCGCCGAATGTGGAATGCGAAAGCCCGTTCAGCCTCATGAGCGTGGTGCTGAGCAGCGATGCCATCGGTATTTGCGGCGCCTACAGTGACGTTTTTTTGTACGCCAAGGGCGACCTGGTGCGCATTGAGGTCGACGAACTGGCCCAAGACCAGGACGCGCTCTACACCCGCTATGGCATCGTCAGCCGCTCATCGACCCGCCTCTCGCCCTTGGCCCAGGCCATGATTGATGAAATCAAACAACTGGATAACAGCGACGACCACGATGTGTGTGGATTGGAGAATTTCGCGATTTAACGGCATGCGCGTTGTGCATCAAACCCATTCACCAAATGCGCTTGTCGCGCGCGGCGCGCTCGCGCGAAATCGGTCACCTGATCTGCCAAAGGTGAACCTTCATGCCACAGCTGCAACCCATCAAAAACGTGCTGTACATCATGTGCGACCAACTGCGTCGCGATTATTTGTCGTGCTACGGCCATCCGCATTTGCACACGCCCAATATCGACCGCCTGGCCGCGGCTGGCGTGCGTTTCAGTCGGGCCTATACCCAAGGCACGATTTGCGGCCCGTCGCGCATGTCGGCGTACACCGGGCGTTATGTCAGCAGCCATCAGGTGGCCTGGAACGCGGTGCCGTTGCCGCTGGAGGAGCTGACCTTGGGCGATTACCTGCGCCCCCACGGGATTCGTACTGCGCTGGTGGGTAAAACCCACGCCACGGCCAACGTCGATGCCTTACAGCGTTTGGCGATTGACCCGAACAGTCAGCAAGCCGAAATCTTCAATGAAGTGGGCTTTGAGGCCTACGCCCGCCACGACGGCATTTACCCTGACAGCCCGCTGTTTGACGACAAGCGCGACTCAGCGCCTTACACCCAGTATTTAAAGGACTTGGGTTACGACGGTGCCAACCCGTGGCATGACTGGGCCAACGCGGGTGCGGGGGCAGATGGCGAAGTGCTCAGCGGCTGGAAAATGCGCAACGCGCACTTGCCGGCACGGGTGCAGGAACAGCATTCGGAAACAGTGTTCACCACCGACCGCGCCATCGACTTTATCCAGGAGCAAGGCGAGCAGCCGTGGTGCCTGCATTTGTCGTACATCAAGCCGCATTGGCCCTATATCGCCCCGGCGCCGTATCACGCGCTGTATGGCGCAGAGCAGGTGCTGGCGCCGATTCGCCCGAGTGCGGGCAAAGCCAGCGACCACCCGGTGTACAACGCGTTTCGCCAGCACGAAGAGAGCCAGAACTTTTCGCGGGACGAGGTGCGTTTGAATGTGATTCCGACGTACATGGGGCTGATCAAGCAGGTCGATGATCAATTGGGGCGGCTGTTTGACCTGCTGCAAAGCACGGGGCGCTGGGACGACACGCTGATTGTGTTCACCAGTGACCACGGCGACTTTTTGGGTGATCACTTTTTAGGCGAAAAAGAGTTTTTGCTGGAGCCTGCGGTGGGCGTACCGCTGATCGTGCGTGACCCGCGTGCGGCGGCAGATGTGACGCGTGGCACGGTCGATCAACGCCTGGCGGAAACCATTGATGCCCTGCCGACCTTTTTGCAGGCGCTGGGGGTGACGGGGGCTGAGCACCGGTGGGAGGGTCGCTCGCTGATTCCGTTACTGCATGGGCAAACGCCTGCGTGGCGCGAGTACGCGATCAGTGAATACGACTACGCGTTTCAGGCCCCGGCACGTGAGCGCTTGGGCCAACCGATTGATCGCTGCCGCATGACCATGGTGCGCAGTGAGCGCTGGAAATACCTGGCGTATGACGGTTTTCGCCCGCAGCTGTTTGACGTGCACAATGACCCGCAGGAGTTGACTGACTTGGGTGAGGACCCGGCCTATGCCGCAGTGCGTGAGCAGCACATGGGGTATTTGTTTGACTGGCTGCGCGGGTTGAAGCGCCGCACCACCATCAGCCATCAGGAAGTGGATCGTCGGGCAGAGAGCTTTCGGTATGGCGAGCCAGAGGTTGAGAAGGTGGTGCAGATCGGGGTGTGGTAAGCCCCGCATGTGGGAGCGGGCTTGCCCGCGAGGGGGCGACGCGGTTTAACAGAAAAACCGCATCGCCTGCATCGCTGGCAAGCCAGGCTCCCACAGAGGTATACCTCGCAGTTTGTATTGGGCTACACGCCTTTTGTGGTCTGGCTGCGGTGCCCTTGCACGCTAACTGGCACATCGCCCTGCAAGGTCACACGGCGCACGATGCGGTCTTGGGTGCCGTAGTCGTCGATGGCGTAATGCTGGGTCGAGCGGTTGTCCCAGATCGCGACGTCACCCGTATTCCAGCGCCAGCGCACGGTGTTTTCCAAACGCGTCACGTGGCTTTGCAGCAGGTTGAACAGGTGCGCCGAATCAGACGGCGAATAGCCCTTGATGCGTTTCACAAAATGCCCTAGCACCAAACTCTTCTCACCACTCACCGGGTGCACACGCACCACTGGATGCTCGGTTTCATACACGGTTGAGGTGAAAACCTTGCGGTATTGCTCAATCTTTTCTGGCGAGACATCCGGCTTGGCGCTCGCGTAGTCGTATTCGTTGCTGTGCACAGCCCACAGGTTGTCGGCCAGATCTTGCAGGTTTTTAGGCAGTTTGGCGTACGCGCTGGCGGTGTTGGCCCACACCGTATCGCCGCCCGATGCCGGGGCCAGTACAGAGCGCAGTACCGACGCTTTGGGGTACGCGTCAACGAAGGTCACGTCGGTGTGCCACGAGTTGGCGCGCTGGCCCTGGGCGCCGTCCAGTTCCATCAAAAAGCGCGTGCCGTCACGCACGGGCACGGTGGGGTGAGCAATCGGGTCGCCGAGCAGTTGCGCGAAGGCTTCCTGGCTTTGGTCATCGAGGTGAGTCTGGTCGCGGAAGAAAATCACTTTGTGGGTCAGCAACGCCTGTTGAATCGCGTCGACGGTGCTGGCGTCCAGATCGCCCGACAGTTTGATCCCGCGGATCTCGGCGCCGATGCGTCCGGCCACCGGGTGTATTTCAAGTGTTTGAACGTCTGGTTTTACGGCTAAAGCGGCAGTGCTCATTGGATGACCCTCATTGTTTTGACGGCTTACGGTTTGAGTGCGACGAAAAGGCTTAGCGGGAGGCGGCCGCCAGCGGCGGTGTGACCCATTCGCTGACCTGGAACGGTTTGCGGATCAGGCGTTGCTCGGCGGCCAGGGTGACGGAGTCCTGTAATTTGCCGAGGAACACCGGGTCGAGTTGCGAGACGAAGATTTCGCTGAATTTCTGATCTTGCGTGTCTTTTTCAAGGATGTGCGCCGGGTAGCTGGCAAGCCCGGAGACCAGCGCGATGTAGGCCGGTTTGTTGGCGTCGTTGGTCAGCCATTGCACGCCTTGCTCCTGGGCTTTAAGCAGTTTGGCCACGGCTTGCGGGTGGGCATCGACGAAGGCGCCCGAGGCCACCAGCACGCTTTGCACGCTGCCCGCGTTGTTCAGGTCTTTGGTGTTCAGCGGGATGTCTGCCAGGCCTTTGGACTGCAACGAACTCAAGTTGGAGCCGCCCCACGAGGCGTCGATTTGTTTGGCGGCCAGCGCGGCCACTGAAGCGTTGAAGTCCAGGTTGATGACTTTGAGGTCTTTCTCGGTCAGGCCCACGCTGGCCAGCGCGGCGTCAAACGACAGTTGGGTAGCGGTGCCGCGAAACAACCCGACCCGTTTGCCTTTGAGGTCTTGCAGGGTTTTGATCCCCGAACCCGGCACCACGGCCAAATACTGTTTGTTGTCGCGTGCGGCGGCACTCAACAGGCGCGTGTCCAGGCCATTGGCTTTACCGATGATGGCGGCCAGGTCACCCAGGTAAGCGAAATCGACCTGGCCGTTGGCGAAGGCCTCGTTGATGACCGGGCCAGCGCCTTTGAAGTACTTCCATTCAATGGTGACGCCGTCGTCGGCGAAGGCTTTTTCCAGCAACTGCTGGCTGCGCAGCACGTCGCTGATCCCGCCGCCGCTGTGTTGGCTGCCCGCGCTGAGGTCGGGTACGGCGATGCGGATTTGCTTTAAGTCATCGGCGTGGCCCAGCAATGGCAAGCAGCCTAGCAAGCCCGCTAAGGCAGGCGCGGCCAGGCGGCGAAAGGTGTGTTTAAGAGGGATTGGCATGGGGGCAGCTCCTGAATACGGCGGGCATTGAGGAGCAAAAAGTAGGCATAAGATGTAGCGAACAATAAATACTAAAAGCTCACAATTTAGTAACTAAAAGGAATAAACGTTCTAGTCTGCGGCTGTCGGCCTGATATGCATAAGCCGCACTGAAAATATTCATTTAATGCATTGGCAGCGGGTCTCAAGACACGGCATAAAGGACGGCCTTATCTCTTATAGATATTAATATCAATATTTATAGATCAAACAGGAATATAAATAGAACGTTTGGTTGCGCCCGCACAACCGACAACGGAGGTCTGCGATGGCTAAAGTTTCGCTGCTCAATTTGCCTTTGGCTGCCCCAGCGTTGGGTGTGAAGGCTTGGTTACCCAACGTCAGTCAGCGCGCACTGCCGTGGCTATTGCCAATAGGCCTTTTTTTTCTATGGTGGTTGGCCGCTCGCGAGCAATGGATGAGCGAGCAGATTTTGCCGCCGCCTTCGCTGGTCTGGCAAAGCGCGCTGGAGTTGGGCGCGGGTGAGCTGTGGGGGCATTTGGCGATCAGCCTGCAACGTCTGTTTTTTGGTTTGCTGGTCGGCGTCGGTATAGGCGCGGTGCTGGGCGCCACGCTGGGCTTGAGCCGTGTGGCGCAGCGGCTGGTTTTGCCGACCTTCAGCGCATTGGCGCAAGTGCCCACCTTGGCCTGGATTCCGCTGTTCATGGTTTTTTTTGGCATCGGTGAAGTGCTCAAGCTGGTGGTGCTGATCAAGGCAATTGTGGTGCCCATTACCTTGCACACGCTGGTTGCGGTACGCGATGCCCAGCCCAAGTTGCGTGAAGCCGCGCAGGTGCTGCGCTTGCCGCTGCACCTTAAAGTTCGCCGACTGATCGTGCCCGCCGCCCTGCCCGGTTTTATGGCCGGTTTGCGTCTGGCGCTGGCGGCTGGCTGGACCTCGTTGCTGGCTGTGGAGTTGCTGGCCTCCAGCGAAGGTGTCGGCTACCTGATGGTCTATGCGCGGCAGTTGTTCATGCTCGATATTGTGTTTGTGTGCATCGTGGTGATTGGTGTGATCGGCGTCTCGATGGATCGCGGCATTGGCTGGCTGGATCAAAAGCTGGTGCATTGGCCGCATGCGGCGACCGCGCAATTGACCCTTGGCCCGCGTTCGACTGGCTGGCAGCGTCTGCAATCAGTGTGGTTGCCGCTGCTTCTGCTGGCGCTGTGGCAAGTCGCGGTGACGCAAGCATGGGTCGACCCGCAGATTCTGTTGAGCCCATGGGCAGTGGTGCACAGCACCTGGAGCGGCCTGGTAGACGGCAGCTTGCCGACCTCGATGGCTTTGAGCCTCAAGCGCACCTTGGGTGGTTTGTTGTTGGGTGGCGGTTTGGGTTTTGTCTTTGGCGTGGTACTGGGGTTGTCGTCGACCAGCGAACGGTTGTTGGGGCCGAGCCTGTCGGCGCTGCGCCAGATTGCGATTTTTGCGTGGGTACCTTTACTCACGGCATGGTTTGGCCTGGGCGAGTTGTCGAAGTGGGTTTTCGTCGCCCTGGCCGCTTTTTTCCCGCTGTTTATTGCCACCCAACGCAGTGTGGCCAACCTTTCGCCGCAGTTGCGTGAAGCGGCGCAGGTGATGCGCCTGAGTCTGTGGCAACGCTTGCGCCTGCTGGTCTTGCCGGGTGCCGCGCCGGGGATCTTTGCCGGGCTGCGTCTGAGTCTGATCTACGCCTGGCTGGGCACCATCGGCGCGGAATACTTTATGCCGTCCAATGGTGGCATCGGCAGCCTGATGATCGGCGCCCAACAACTGCTGCGCATGGACACCATCCTCAGCGGCATGCTGTTGGTGGGCCTGACCGGCGCCCTGCTGAACCTGATTGGCCAACGCCTCGAAACCCGCGCAACCCGCTGGAGAAATGCATGAACGCACCTATCGTCAGTTTTAATCAGGTCGGTAAATCCTTCGAAGTGGACGGCCTGGAACTGGAAGCCATACGCGATTTCAATTTGCAGATTGCGCAAGGTGAGTTTGTCGCCATTGTCGGCTCCAGCGGTTGCGGCAAGTCGACCTTGCTGCGTTTGCTGGTGGGGCTCGACACTGAGTTTCGCGGCTCGATTGAAGTGGATGGCAAGGCCGTCAACGGCGTGGGCAGCGAGCGTGGGATCGTGTTTCAGGAACACCGTCTGTTCCCGTGGTTGAGCGTTGAAGACAACATTGGCCTGGGGCTGGTGAATGAACCGCTGACTGCGGCCGAGCGTCAGCAGCGGGTCGCGGCGTTTATTGAACTGGTGGGCTTGAAAGACTTCGCCCGGGCGTTCCCGCATCAGTTGTCCGGCGGCATGGCGCAGCGCGTAGCGATTGCTCGCGGGCTGGTGGCCAGCCCACGGATTTTGCTGTTGGATGAGCCGTTTGGGGCGCTGGATGCCTTGACCCGCCAGCAAATGCAGGACGAACTGCTGGCGATTCGCGAGCGGGCCAAAATCACCACCGTGCTGGTGACGCATGACGTCGAAGAGGCGATTTTTCTGGCTGACCGCGTGGTGGTGCTGGAACCGCGGCCGGGGCGGATCAAGCAAGTGGTCAACATCGACCTGCCCCATCCGCGTCATCGCAGCAGTTTTGAGTTTCATCAACTGCGTGAAGAGCTGCTGCATGAATTGACCCGTGAAGGGCCTTATCAGCCGCCGGCGCGCGAGCAGATTCGTGATTTGCCGCTGGCGTTTATTGCCTGCTGAGTGGGTCGGATGCTGTGAGGGCGATGGAGGGGGCTTCAAGAAAACGGGTTGCTGTGCAACCCTTCGCAGCCTTCGGCAGCGACTACAATCAGCTTTTTACCCCAAGAGCTTGCGCCATGAAAAGCCTGGTTGATCATCTGAGCCAATACGCCGCTTACCACCGTGACAAACGCAATATCGTCACCCACTTTGTGGGCATCCCGTTGATTGTGATTGCCGTGGCGGTGCTGTTGTCGCGACCGCAATGGGCTGGAATTTCGCCTGCGATGTTAGTGATGATCGCCAGTGCGGTGTTTTACCTGCGCCTTGAACTGCGCTTGGGGTTATTGATGACCGTGTTGCTGGGGCTGGCGGTCTGGCTCGGGCACACCTTGGCGGCGCTGAGCACGGGCGCGTGGCTAAGCTGGGGGGTTGGGCTGTTTGTGGTCGGCTGGGTGATCCAGTTTGTGGGGCATTACTACGAAGGGCGCAAGCCTGCGTTTATCGACGACGTAACCGGGCTGATTGTCGGGCCGTTGTTTGTGGTGGTGGAGTTGGGTTTTCTGCTGGGCTGGCGCCAGGATTTGCAGCGCGAAATCGACGCACGAATCGTGTAGGAGCGAGCAAGCCCGCTCCCACCGGTTTATCTAAACGCCTGGTGCAACTGTGCCAGCGTCTCAAAGTGGTAGGTGGGCGCGTGTGCGCTTAGCTCTTCGAAGCTGCCAAAGCCGTAGCCCACGGCCGCCGCGTGCAGGCCGTTGTGGCTGGCGCCGATGAGGTCGTGCTTGCGGTCACCGATCATCAGGGTCTGCGCCGGGGCCAGCCCTTCTTCGGCCATCAGGTGAGCAATCAGCTCGACCTTGTTGGTGCGCGTGCCGTCCAGTTCGCTGCCGTAAATCTCTTTAAAGTGCTTGGCAAAGTCAAAGTGCCGGGCGATTTCGCGGGCGTAAATCTGCGGCTTCGAGGTGGCGATGAACAGCTGGCGGCCTTGGCCCACCAGTTCTTCCAGCAGCGGCGTGATTCCCTCAAACACCTGGTTTTCGTACAAGCCTTTGACCGAGAAACGCTCACGGTAAAAGCCAACGGCTTCCCATGCCTGGGCTTCGCTGAAGCCGTAAAACTCGATAAAGGCTTGCAGCAACGGCGGGCCGATAAAGTGTTCGAGTTTGCGCAGGTCTGGCTCATCAATGCCCATTTTGCTCAATCCATACTGGATCGAACGGGTGATGCCTTCGCGTGGGTCGGTCAGGGTGCCGTCGAGGTCGAACAATACGTTTTGATACTGCATGCAGGGCTCCAAAATAGGCGGCTTAAACGGGCTGGTCGTAGCCTTCGGCCAAGTGCTGGTCTTTGAGTTTTACGTAGTTGCCAGCGCTGTAGGTAAAAAAGGCTTTCTCTTTTTCAGTCAGTTCACGCACTTGTTTGACCGGGCTGCCCACATACAAAAAGCCGCTTTGCAGGCGCTTGCCCGGAGGCACCAGGCTGCCCGCGCCCACGATCACGTCGTCTTCAATCACCGCCCCGTCCATCACGATGCTGCTCATGCCGATCAAAATCCGGCTGCCCACGGTGCAGCCATGCAGCATGACCTTGTGCGCGATGGTCACGTCATCGCCGATCAGCAGCGGGAAACCTTCAGGGTTGAACGGCCCGGCGTGGGTGATGTGCAGCACGCAGCCGTCTTGCACGCTGGTGCGCGCACCGATGCGGATGCGGTGCATATCGCCGCGAATCACGGTCAATGGCCAGATCGAACTGTCGGCGCCGATCTCGACGTCGCCAATCACCACGGCCGAACGGTCGACAAAGGCGCGCTCGCCCACGGTAGGTGTGTGCCGCTGGAACGGACGGATGGACACAAATAGCTTCCTTCTTTAGCAGTAATAGGGCGTTACAGGGCTGCGGTAACGGTCGATTGTAATTAAGATGGCCCAAGGTCTGCTGACGTTTCATTACAACGAGGTGAGTGGTTCAGTTTTTGCAATGAAACCTCAACAGATCTTCAATTTCTTCTAGCCAAGGTGCCAAACGTGAGCGAGAAAAACCCTCTATTGCAGCCCTACGACCTGCCGCCGTTTTCGGCGATCCGTCCTGAGCACGTCCAGCCGGCCATCGAGCAGATCCTCGCGGACAACCGTGCTGGCATTCAAAAGATCCTCGCCGATCAAGGCAAGAACCCGACGTGGGCTGGTCTGGTGCTGGCGATGGATGAGTTGAACGACCGTCTGGGCGCTGCCTGGAGCCCGGTCAGCCACTTGAACGCGGTGTGCAACAGCACTGAGCTGCGTGAAGCTTACGAGGCGTGCTTGCCTGCATTGAGCGCCTACTCCACCGAGATGGGCCAAAACCGCGAGCTGTTCCAGGCCTTCGAAGCCTTGGCCCACAGCTCGCAAGTGGCTGACTTTGATCAGGCACAAAAGACCATTCTTGAACACTCGCTGCGCGATTTCCGCCTGTCGGGTATTGATCTGCCAGAAGCCGAGCAGAAGCGCTACGCCGAAGTGCAGAGCAAGCTGTCTGAGCTGGGTAGCAAGTTCTCGAACCAGCTGCTGGACGCAACCCAGGCCTGGACCAAGCACATCACCGACGAAGCTGCGCTGGCAGGCCTGACCGAGTCGGCCAAGGCGCAAATGGCCGCGGCTGCACAGGCTAAAGGGCTGGATGGCTGGTTGATCTCGCTCGAGTTCCCAAGCTACTACCCGGTCATGACCTACGCCGAAGACCGCGCCCTGCGCGAAGAAGTCTACGCCGCCTACTGCACCCGCGCGTCGGACCAAGGCCCGAATGCCGGTCAGTTTGATAACGGCCCGGTAATGGAACAGATCCTCGACCTGCGTCAGGAACTGGCCAAGTTGCTGGGTTTTGGCAGCTTTGCCGAGCTGAGCCTGGCCACCAAAATGGCTGAAACGCCGGATCAGGTGCTGACCTTCCTGCGTGACCTGGCCAAGCGCACCAAGCCGTTTGCGGCGCGTGACCTTGAGCAACTGCAAGCCTATGCCAGCGAGCAAGGCTGCGACGAACTGAAAAGCTGGGACACCGGTTTCTTCGGCGAAAAACTGCGCGAGCAGCGTTACAGCGTGTCGCAAGAAGCCCTGCGCGCCTACTTCCCGATCGACAAAGTGCTGGATGGCTTGTTCGCCATCGTGCATCGCCTGTACGGCATCGACATTGCTGAAATCAAAGGCTTCGACACCTGGCATCCCGATGTTCGCCTGTTCGAAATCAAAGAAAACGGCCAGCACATCGGGCGTTTCTTCTTTGACCTGTACGCCCGCGCCAACAAGCGCGGTGGTGCCTGGATGGACGGCGCCCGTGACCGTCGCCGCACCGCAGCCGGCGAGCTGCAAAGCCCGGTAGCCAACCTGGTGTGTAACTTCACCCCGGCCGTTGCGGGCAAGCCTGCACTGCTGACCCACGACGAAGTGACCACCCTGTTCCACGAGTTCGGTCATGGCCTGCACCACATGCTGACCGAGATCGAACACGCAGGCGTGTCCGGTATCAACGGCGTGGCGTGGGATGCGGTCGAGCTGCCAAGCCAGTTCATGGAAAACTGGTGCTGGGAGCCGGAAGGCCTGGCGCTGATCTCCGGCCACTATGAAACCGGCGAAGCGCTGCCAAAAGACCTGCTGGATAAAATGCTCGCGGCCAAGAACTTCCAGTCCGGCCTGATGATGGTGCGTCAGCTGGAGTTCTCGCTGTTTGACTTCGAACTGCACGCCACCCACGGCGATGGCCGCAGCGTTGCCCAAGTGCTGGACGGCATCCGTGATGAGGTTTCGGTCATGCGCCCACCGGCGTACAACCGCTTCCCCAACAGCTTCGCGCACATCTTTGCAGGCGGTTACGCGGCGGGTTACTACAGCTACAAATGGGCTGAAGTGTTGTCGGCGGATGCGTTCTCGCGCTTTGAAGAAGAAGGCGTGTTCAACCCGCACACCGGCAAGGCATTCCGCCAGGCCATTCTGGCGCGTGGTGGCTCGCTGGCCCCAATGGAACTGTTCAAGGACTTCCGTGGCCGTGAGCCGTCGATTGACGCCTTGTTGCGCCACAGCGGCCTGACCGAGGACGCGGCAGCATGAGTGATGCACCGGTAAACGTGACAAAAAAACGCTTTATCGCCGGGGCTGTCTGCCCGGCGTGCAGCGAGCCTGACAAGCTGATGATGTGGAACGAAAACGACGTGCCGCACCGCGAATGCGTGGCCTGCGGCTACTCCGACACGCTGAATGAGCAAGGTCTGTCGGTGCCGAAGGAATTGGGCACGCGGGTCAACACCTCGGCACTGAAAAAACCACCGACCCCGAACGTTCAGGCGGTGCAGTTCTTTCCCAATCCGAAGCTGAAAAAGCCTTAAAAGCTAAAAGCCTGTGGCGGCTGGCAGCGTATGCCTGCCGCCACAGGGCTTGCGCTATACCGAGAAAAAGTAGCGTGTCAGGTGAAAGAAGATCGGTGCTGCGAAGCAGACTGAATCCATCCTGTCGAGCATGCCGCCGTGCCCTTTGATCATGGTGCCCCAGTCCTTGGCACTTAAGCTTCGCTTGATGGCTGACATCACCAGCCCGCCCACGAAACCCATCACCACGATCACAAAAGCCATCATCAGTGATTGCCAGAAACTGAAGGGTGTCATCCAAAACATGCATCCGCCAATCAACGTCGCTGCCAAGCCTCCTCCTACGAGACCTTCCACGGTTTTTGAGGGGCTTACCAGCGGTGCTACTTTGTGCTTGCCGAAGAGTTTGCCAAACACGTATTGCAGGACATCACTTAACTGCACCACGAACATCAGATAGAACAGCAGCAGCGCGTTCTGTCCCTTAAAGCCTTCCAGATCCAGCATTAACAGGGCGGGAGCGTGACTGATGCAAAAAATACAAATCATCACACCCCACTGAATTTTTGCCGTGCGCTCCAAAAAGCACTCAGTGTCCTGGCTCAACACGGCAATGGCTGGCAACAGCAGAAACGCATAGACCGGAACCAACAGCGTAAACATTGAGTACCACTGGCAAGCGATCAGTGCATATTGCAGTGGGATAAGGACAAAAAAGGCGATAAACAGTGCGTTATGGTCTCCCCGCTTTGTGGGCGCCAAGGTAATGAACTCACGTAGAGCAAACAGTGAAATGAAACCGAAGAGAATGACCGTCGCATTACCGCCCAGCAGGTAAGACATAAAGAAGACGATCACCATGCCCCACCAGGCATTGACGCGCTGATTGAGGTTTTCAACCGTTGCCATGGCATTGTCAGTTTTGGTTCTGCTGGCCAATACATGACCGATCAACGAGGCGCTGGCCAATAGACCGACCAGCCCGGCAAAGAACCACAAAAACTTCGTTTCAAGCATCATTGCGACAACCTCACAATGGCGTCACGCGCTCGCTCCAGGAATAACGGTTTTTCTTCACCAATCATTTTTTGTAGCGGATTGCCGATCCGGATTGTGCAGATAATGGGCAGCGGGAAATGCTTGCCTTTGGGCATGGAGCGATGAAAATTTTCCAAATAGACAGGTACCAGATCGACATCAGGAAAGGTTTCGCTCAACCGGAACAGGCCCGATTTGAACTCGCCAGGCAGCGCCTGACAGGAGCGAGTCCCTTCCGGGAAAAAAATGATGGAGTGCCCCGCTTTCAACACGTCAAAGATGGGTTCAAGAAGGTTTTTATCCGCGCCGGATGTTCGATCAATCAGAACTGCATTCAGCCCTTTTTGTGAGATGTACGAGAGAAACGCATTTTTGCCCCAGTAGTCGGCGGCGGCCACCGGCCTTACGTTTACACGAGCATCGGCGGGTAAAGCGGCAATGATGGCCAGCGTGTCCATATGGCTGGTGTGATTGGCAAAGTAGATGCGCTGGCGAGTGAGGTCTGGAGGGCTCTCCCAGCGGGCGGTGACACCGATCAGGACACGTAGAACAGACGTCAGTGCGTTACTGATCCACATGGTCGTTTTCCTTTAGCTGTCTGGCGATTGCGAGGGTTCGCGTCCCGCAGGTGATCAGCGAGCCGATAACAATGACGACCAGAGCGACCAATAGCGCCTTGTGTGTGCCGAAAGCGGCTGTTTCCGCGGCATTGATCAGGAGGGCTACGGTCATCAGGGCCATGCGGTGTTGTTTGGCCATTGGCCCGGCAAAACACTGCTTGAGGCCAATCGACCCGCCAAAAACCCGGACATACGCGGTGAGCGCAGCAGCCAATGCACCACACCAGCCAAGGTCCGAATAGCCGATGGCATAGCCAACACCGACGATGAGCACGCTATCGGCAATCCGGTCCGGAAATTCGTTGTAGAGACTTCCGAGGCGCGATTGTTTCCCACCCTCGATTGCCACCATCCCGTCCAAAAGATTGCACAGCAGACGCAATTGAATAGAGAGGGCACAGATGATCGATCCAACGACGCCGCTGTCCAGTATCAGCGCAGCGACACCTGACAGTGCAAAGACCACACTGGCCATGGAGATCTGATTGGGGGAAATATCTTTTTTAAGCAGGGCATCAGTGATGCCTGTTGCCCAGCCCGCAGAGCGGGCCTTGATGGGCCTTCGGTTTTCAGTCATGCGAGTCCTTGCAACTTGTCGTGGGAGATAAGTCGGACTCTAGGTGCGTAAAAACGATATTTATGTCGGAGCAGATGGGTAGCTTGCGAAGGATGAAGCCGAGAGTTTTGTAGGCCTTAACGCGATGACTGCTAAGTCGGGGTGCCGCAGGTGCGGTTTTTTGTGTGCACCTAATATTTGTAGGAGCGAGCTTGCCTCGCGATCTTTTGATCTTTAACAGCAAAAGATCGCGAGACAAGCTCGCTCCTACCTATAGGGTTTTGTCAGCCATCAAAAGATGTGCTGATACCCTTCCCTCTGCGGGTGAGGATGTTTTTAAGCCTTCTGCCACACCTTCGGCTTGAAGAACAACGTCTCGCCGCGGGCCAGTTCGTTCAGGCTGTCATGGTCTTTGACCACTTCCACTTCGATCAGCTCGCTTTGCCCCTCAACCTTCAACGTCACCCGGGTGGTCGCACCCAGCGGGCGGATGTCGCGTACTTGGGCGGCGTGGTGGTCTTCGAGTTCGTGACGCGACAACGACACTTCGTGCGGACGGAACAGGACGTGGTTGTCCTCGCCCAAATGCAGGCGATTGGAATCGCCCAGGAAGTGATAAACAAAGTCGCTGGCCGGGTTTTCGTAGACGTCACCCGGTGAGCCGATTTGCTCGATCACGCCTTTGTTCATGACCACGATGCGGTCCGCGACTTCCATCGCTTCTTCCTGGTCGTGGGTCACGAACACCGAGGTCAGGTTGATGTCTTCGTGCAGGCGTGCAAGCCAGCGGCGCAGTTCTTTACGGACCTTGGCGTCGAGGGCGCCGAACGGTTCGTCGAGCAGCAGCACTTTAGGCTCGACCGCCAGGGCGCGGGCCAGGGCGATACGCTGGCGCTGACCACCCGACAGTTGCTCCGGGTAGCGGTCAGAGAGCCAGTCCAACTGCACCATGTTCAGCAGCTCGTGGACTTTTTCGGCGATGCGGGTTTCGTTCGGGCGCTCGCCTTTGGGCTTCATGCGCAGGCCGAAGGCCACGTTGTCGAATACCGTCATGTGGCGGAACAGCGCGTAATGCTGGAACACGAAACCGACGTTGCGATCACGCACGTCATGGCCCGAAACGTCTTCGCCGTGGAAGACGATGCTGCCCTGGTCCGGGGTTTCAAGCCCCGCGATGATGCGCAACAGGGTGGTTTTGCCGCAGCCCGACGGGCCCAGCAATGCCACCAGCTCGCCGCTGTGGATGTCCAGATTGATGCTGTCCAGCGCTTTGAAGGCGTTGAAGTTCTTGCTGACGTTACGGACTTCGATCGACATGGTTTATTCCTCCGCGGCGCTGGCGCGCAGGCGGTTAATACGGGATTCGCTCCACTGCTTGAGCAGCAGGATGAAGAGCGCCAGGATCAGCAACAGGGTGGCCACAGCGAAGGCGGCGACGTGGTTGTATTCGTTGTAGAGGATCTCGACGTGCAGCGGCAGGGTGTTGGTCACCCCGCGAATGTGCCCGGAAACCACCGACACCGCGCCAAATTCGCCCATCGCCCGCGCCGTACACAGTACAACGCCGTAGATCAGGCCCCATTTGATGTTGGGCACAGTGACGTGCCAGAACATCTGCCAGCCATTGGCGCCCAGCAAGCGTGCGGCTTCTTCTTCCTGAGTGCCCTGCTCTTGCATCAGCGGGATCAACTCACGGGCCACGAAGGGCACCGTCACAAAGATGGTTGCCAGCACGATGCCCGGTAACGCAAAGATGATCTGAATGTCGTGGTCTTGCAGCCACTCGCCGAAGAAACCCTGTGCGCCGAACATCAGCACGTAGACCAGACCGGCGATCACCGGTGATACCGAGAACGGCAGGTCGATCAGGGTGACCAGGATACTTTTGCCGCGAAAGCTGTATTTGCTCACGCACCAGGCTGCACTCACGCCAAACACCACGTTGAGCGGCACCGAAATGACGACGGCGATGATGGTCAGCTTGAGGGCCGACAAGGCATCAGGCTCAAGGATCGCATCGAAGAACGCACCAAAGCCCAGCTTCAGGCCCTGGGACACTACGATCAGCAGTGGCAACAGCAAGAAGCCGATAAAGAACAACCAGCCAAGTGCGATCAGCAGCCGGCGTGAAAGCGCGCTGCCACGGCGTGCAGCGTTGGCGGCGGAGGCCGCGTTTATAGACGAACTGGACATACGCTGGCCTCCTTCAGGATGGGGTTTCGATGCGGCGCTGGATCAAGTTGATCAGCAGCAGCAACACGAAGGAAACCACCAGCATCATCACGCCGATGGCGGTGGCGCCGGTGTAGTCGTACTGGTCGAGCTTGACCATGATCAGCAGCGGCAGGATCTCGGTTTTCATCGGCATGTTACCGGCGATGAAAATGACCGAGCCGTACTCACCGATGCCACGGGCAAAGGCCAGCGCAAAACCGGTCAACCAGGCGGGCAACAGGGCCGGCATGAGGATGTAGCGGAACACTTGCAGGGGCTTGGCGCCCAGGCAGGCGGCGGCCTCTTCGATTTCACGCGGGATGTCTGCCAGAACCGGCTGCACGGTGCGCACCACAAACGGCAGGGTCACAAAGGTCAGGGCCAGGGTAATACCCAGCGGGGTGTAGGCGATTTTGAAGCCCAGGTCCGAGGCAAACTGGCCAATCCAGCCGTGGGGCGCGTACAACGTGGTCAGTGCAATACCGGCCACCGCCGTTGGCAGGGCAAAGGGCAGGTCGATCATGGCATCGATGATCTTGCGCCCGGGGAAGGTGTAACGCACCAGCACCCAGGCCAGAACGGTGCCGATGACGCCGTTGATCAAGGCGGCAAAAAAGGCGGTGCCAAAACTGAGCTTGAGCGCTGCCAACACCCGCGGCGCGGTGATGATGGCCCAAAACTGCTCCCAGGTGAGTTGCGCGGCATGCACAAACATGGCAGCCAACGGTATAAGCACGATGAGGCTGAGGTACACCAAGGTGTAGCCCAGCGTCAGCCCGAAGCCGGGTATGACGGGGGAAATACGACGAGACATAAGAGTCCTTGGTTAACGCACGAAGCCCGCAACAGGGTCGCGGGCTCTATGTTCTAGCTTTCAGCGTGGCTTAATGCCCCGCCCCACAGGTTATTGCGCCTGGTAGATCTGGTCGAACACGCCACCGTCATTAAAAAATTTCGGCTGCGCAGTTTTCCAGCCGCCGAAGTCTTTGTCGATAGTGACAAGCTCCAGTTTCGGAAATTGCTCGGCGTATTTGGCCGCTACTTTTTCGTCACGCGGACGGTAGAAGTTCTTGGCTGCGATCTCTTGGCCAGCCGGGCTGTACAGGTGTTTGAGGTACGCGTTGGCGATCTCCAGGTTGCCTTTTTTCTCGGCGTTTTTGTCGACCACAGCCACCGGTGGCTCGGCCAGAATCGACAGGGAAGGCACGACGATTTCGAACTTGTCTGTACCGCCGTCTTCTTTCAGTGCCAGGAACGCTTCGTTTTCCCAGGCCAGCAACACGTCACCCTGACCGTTGTTGACGAAGGTAATGGTCGAGCCGCGTGCGCCGGTGTCCAGCACCGGTACGTGCTTGAACAGCTCTTGCACGTAGGCATTGGCTTTGGCTTCGTCGCCACCGTTGGCTTTCAGGCCGTAGGCGTAGGCTGCGAGGAAGTTCCAGCGCGCGCCGCCACTGGTTTTAGGGTTCGGGGTAATCACCGAGACGTCTTTCTTGACCAGGTCGCCCCAGTCTTTGATGCCTTTAGGGTTGCCCTTGCGTACCAGGAACACGATGGTCGAGGTGTACGGGGTGCTGGCGTCCGGCAGGCGGGTTTGCCAGTCGGCTGGCAGCGAGCCTTTGTTGAGTTTAGAGATTTCATCGATGTCGCCGGCCAATGCCAGGGTCACGACGTCGGCGCGCAAGCCATCAACCACGGCACGGCCCTGTTTGCCCGAACCACCGTGAGATTGCTGGATTTTGACGTTGTCGCCCGGGTGGCTGGCTTTCCAGAAATTAACAAACTCAGCGTTGTAATCCTGGTACAGCTCACGGGTTGGATCGTAAGAAACGTTGAGCAATTCGTAGTCTTTGGCTACAGCGGAGCCAGCAAAAATGGCACTGGCCAGCGCGGCCAGAGCGTAACGGCGTAGGGACATAGGTGAGGCTCCAAAGCGTTTCTAGTTGTTATGAACGCACTCCAATGAGTGCGTTTGGCTCAATTACTTTTCTGGCTCGGGTTCTGTAGCCGGAATTTTTCTTTGCGTTCGATCTGAACCACTTGTGCGTTGTGCACGGTGATTTCGACGGCACCAAAGCGCAGGTCTCGTAGCGCGCTCTGGATTTCCCGCAGAATGGTGGCTTCGTCCTGACCGTCAACGCTACGCAGAGATGCGCTCATGGTGTGCTCCTGGAAATATGGGTTGCCGACTGAGGTGCTGGCGTGGATGTCATAGTAGTGAGGCGCGATTATTCTTAAAAATACTATTTAAGAATGTTTATATAACTGAAAGCGTGGTAGTCGGAGGGCAAGCTTTATTCGCGCGCGTAATCGGGGGCAGGGTCTACACTCCAATTGCCTCGTAAGCGCATCAATGCGGGGCCGGCACGACACGCTGCTTATATAAGGTCGGAACTGTCACTGGACAGTTGGTGATAGTGGGATCACCTTAGAGCCGTTGTCGCCTTTTCCTGCATAGTCTGGAGTTTTTATGTCGTTTACCCCTGAGTTGGTTGCCGAACTGGAAGTCCTTGCACTGTTTGACCTGGAAAGTACGCTTGAGGGCCTGAAGATCCATCAGACCGCTGATCCACAACGGATTGCGGCAGCACAACGTTTGTATGACAAAGACCTGATCAATCAACCCGATGGTGGTTACCTCACCAGCCTGGGCCGTGATGCCGCCGAGCATGTCCAAGGGCTACTGCTGATCCTTACCTCAGAGTCGAAGCTGGGCGAAAAACTGGCAGAAATTGCCTGACATCCCCCATTGCCCACGGAATCTCCCCCTTTGTTGATTCCGCGGGCGCATTCCCTGTTTCCCGTCTAATGTTCAGATATGTAAAAAATCTGACGTCAAAAACACAATCGCCCTAAGTCTTTTGTGCTGCTGGCTGTAAACTCAACACCCCTCCTCTTTCTCGTTTGGCGAGCCGGTCTGAGTGTGCAATGACGCGCCCCCTGGAAGTAAGACCCGCTCTGAGTGAGGGAATCGATCGACAGGTTCTCCATCAGGTGCGTGAGCGGTTTCTGGCGGTCAACAACGGACGTCTGCAGCGCGCAATGGAAGGCCTGTTGCCCGCTCAGCAAACGATCCTGAATCTGTTGGCCCTGTTGTTTCATGTGAACGACCCGTTGCTGCCCGGCTATGTCTCGGACTGCACGCCGGCCGGTGTCTCAGGTTATGCCCCGGATGCGCCAACCTTGGCGGCGGCGCAGGCGTTAGCCGCTGACTTTATCTATCGCCCACAGCCCGGCCAGCCCCAGGCCATTCTCGGCCTGTACTTAATGGGCAGCCTGGGCACGTTGGCGCAGACCGACCAGAGCGATATGGACGTGTGGCTCTGTCACGCGCCGGGTCTGGACGACCAGGCGTTGGCCAATTTGCGCAAAAAATGCCGCCGCCTGGAGACATGGGCTGCGGGCCAAGGCAGTGAGGCGCACTTTTTTCTGATCGATGCCCAGCGTTTTGCCCAAGGCGAGCGTGCTCTGCATTGCGACGTGGATGACTTTGTGAACGCGCAACATTCGTTGTTGCTCGACGAGTTTTATCGCACGGCGATCTGGCTCGGCGGGCGCACGCCGTTGTGGTGGTGGGTGCCCGCGTATGAAGAAGCCCGTTATGGCGAATTCATTCAGGCGCTTGAAGCCCAGCGCCTGATCCCGGCGGATGAGGTGATCGACCTCGGGCATTTGGCGCACATCCCGGCGGCCGAGTTTTTAGGGGCCGGGTTGAAGCAGTTGTTCAAGGGCATCGAGTCGCCCTACAAATCGGTGCTCAAACTGCTGTTGATTGAGGTGTATGCCAGCGAGCACCCGCGGGTGAGTTGCCTGAGCCTGGGCTACAAGCGCGCCGTGTACGCCCATCAACTGGACCTCGATGAACTGGATCCGTACGTGATGGTGTACCGGCGCATTGAGGGCTACTTGCAGGCCCGTGGCGATGTTCAGCGCCTGGAACTGGTGCGCCGCAGCCTGTACCTCAAGGTCAATCACAAGCTCTCCGGCCATGCCCCGGCGCAGGGTGCCCCTTGGCAGCGCGCTCTGCTTGAGCGCCTGACCCACGAATGGGGCTGGGATGAGCAGCAGTTGGCGCAGCTGGACAACCGTTCAAAATGGAAGACCGGGCCGGACAGTCGTGAGCGCCTGGCGCTGTCGCGTGAGTTGAATGATAGCTACCGTTTTTTGAGCCAGATGGCTTGGCATGAACACCCGATCAGGTTGCCCGTTATAACGGTCTAGGGCGTTTGGGCAGCGCTGCAAAACCGAGCGCTACCGCGGATCTGGTGTATCGGGGCAGTTTAAAGCTCGAAATCGCCTGCGGCTTCTGGCTGATATTTAACTTCAAGCAATTCAAGTTTGAGGGTCTTGCCGCCGGGTGCCGGCCAGTTGATGTGCTGACCCGTCTGCAAGCCCAGCAACGCGCTGCCGACCGGCGCCAGAATCGAAATTTTGCCTTCGTCTGCGTTGGCATCTTTTGGGTAGACCAGCGTCAGGTGGTAATCCTTGCCGCTGCTTTCTTCACGGCAATGCACGCGTGAGTTCATGGTCACGACGTTGGCCGGCACTTCTTCGTGGCCGACGACATTTTCGGCACGATCCAGCTCGGCCTGCAACGCAACAACACCGGGTAACGTGTCATCCAGACTGTCGATCAGCTTCTCCAGACGTTGTACGTCCAGGCGTGTGAGGGTGATGGCGGGTGAAGTACTCATGACCTGGCAGACTCCTTTTTTCTGCACGGAAAAGCAAAACCCCGCCAGGACATGGCGGGGTTTTGACCAGCCTCGTGTCGACGAGGCGAACTTGGACACTACCACAGCAAAATAAATACACAAGGTTGCCTGTAGGAGCGAGTCGATCAGCCCCTGCGCTCGCGGGCCTGCTCGCAAATGACCCGGCGGCGTGCATCACTTGCCGAGCGCCATTCGCGAATGTCTTCGACGTGGCGAAAACACCCCAGGCAAACCTTGTGTTCATCCAGCCGGCACGTGCTGATGCATGGGGACGGCACGGCCGGGCTGACGTTGCTGTAAAGCGGTTTTGCGGGTTTAGCAGGCGCAGTCACAATCAGATCTCGTCAAAATCCAGGTCAGCACCCGTGTGCTCCAGGGTCAGGCGCTGAACCATTTCGCTGAGCAGTTCCTCAGACGTATCGCAGACCCAGCGCGAGGATTCCTCATCGTAGTCAAAGTGGAAACCTCCGCTTTTAGCGGCCAGCCAAAGCTGACGCAACGGTTCCTGGCGGCTGAAGATCAATTGGGCTCCACCTTCAAACTTAACCGTCAGAACACCGGCTGAGTTCTCCAGATCTACGTCCAGGCCACTCTCGTCAAAAACGTCTTCCAGCTGTTGCTGGGTTGCATCGACCAGATCGTGAAAACGGGCTTCATTCAAACTCATGGTGGAACCTCGTAGTGTCTAGTCATGCTCGGAGTTCGCAAGATACGGGCGCTCCAGACCGATTGCAAACCCTAAGACAACCCGCCGCAATAGCACACCTGATTATCCGGACAGGCGCCCCCCGCGCGAGCCGTCTGCTGCATAGGCAAGCTGGTGGGTGGTCGGTATACTCGGTCGCAATTAATGCTTTTCAAAGGATTTCGCCATGAAGCGCCTGATCTCTTCGTTTGCTGCGCTTGTCGCGGTTGCTTGCCTTGTTTCTGCCTGTGGTCAAAAAGGACCGCTGTATCTGCCCGATGACAGCAAAAACCCGGATGACCAAGCCAAATCGTCGCAATCTCAAGCGCACAAGCATCAATAAGGGAACACCATGGACGCTTTTAATTACCGGGACGGCGAGCTGTTCGCCGAAGGTGTTGCGCTGACGGCCATCGCCGAACGCTTCGGCACCCCGACCTACGTCTATTCCCGGGCGCACATCGAGGCGCAATACAACGCCTATGCGCATGCCCTGGAAGGCATGCCGCATCTGGTGTGCTTTGCAGTCAAGGCCAACTCCAACCTGGGTGTACTCAATGTCCTGGCGCGTTTGGGCGCTGGTTTTGACATTGTGTCGCGCGGTGAACTGGAGCGTGTGCTGGCCGCTGGCGGCTCGGCAGACAAAATCGTGTTTTCGGGCGTCGGCAAGACCCGCGACGACATGCGTCGTGCTCTGGAAGTTGGCGTGCACTGCTTTAACGTCGAGTCCACTGACGAGCTGGAGCGCCTGCAAGTGGTGGCTGCCGAGCTGGGCGTTCGTGCGCCGATCTCGCTGCGGGTCAACCCGGACGTAGACGCAGGCACGCACCCGTACATCTCCACCGGCCTCAAAGAAAACAAGTTTGGCATCGCCATCGCCGACGCCGAAGACGTTTACATCCGCGCCGCGCAACTGCCTAACCTCGAAGTGGTGGGCGTCGATTGCCATATCGGCTCGCAACTGACCACCCTCGAACCGTTTATCGATGCGCTTGACCGCCTGCTGGGGCTGATCGACCGTCTGGGCGATTGCGGCATTTACCTGCGCCACATCGACCTTGGTGGTGGCTTGGGCGTGCGTTATCGCGATGAAGAGCCGCCATTGGCTGCTGACTATATCAAAGCCGTGCGTTCGCGCATTGAGGGCCGTGATCTGGCGCTGGTGTTCGAGCCGGGCCGTTTCATTGTGGCCAATGCGGGCGTGCTGCTGACCCAGGTCGAGTACCTCAAGCACACCGAGCACAAAGACTTCGCCATTGTCGACGCGGCCATGAACGACCTGATTCGTCCGGCGTTGTACCAGGCCTGGATGGACGTGACCGCGGTACGCCCGCGTGACACCGAAGCCCGCCCTTACGACATCGTTGGCCCGATCTGCGAAACCGGTGACTTCCTGGCCAAAGACCGCCAGTTGGCGCTGGCCGAAGGTGATTTGCTGGCCGTGCATTCGGCAGGTGCCTATGGGTTTGTCATGAGCTCGAACTACAACACCCGTGGCCGCGCCGCCGAAATTCTGGTGGATGGCGACCAAGCGTTTGAAGTGCGCCGTCGCGAGACCGTTGCTGAGCTGTATGCCGGCGAAAGCCTTCTGCCGGAGTGAGCCCATGTTGCTGCGTTTTACCAAAATGCACGGCCTGGGCAATGACTTCATGGTTCTTGACCTGGTCAGCCAGCACGCGCACATTCTGCCCAAGCACGCCAAACAATGGGGTGACCGGCACACGGGTGTCGGCTTTGATCAATTATTGATCGTTGAGGCACCGAGCAACCCGGAGGTGGATTTCCGTTACCGGATCTTCAACTCCGACGGTTCTGAAGTTGAACAGTGCGGCAACGGTGCCCGCTGTTTCGCCCGTTTTGTGCTCGACAAGCGTTTGACCACCAAGCGTCAGATCAAGGTCGAAACCAAAAGCGGCATTATCGAACTGAACGTGCGCAGCGATGGGCAGATCAGCGTCGATATGGGCCCGCCGCGCCTGGTTCCGCACGAGATCCCGTTTGTGGCCGACGCCCAAGCGTTGAGCTATGAAGTGGATGTCGACGGGCAGCCGGTGCAGTTGGCCGCCGTGTCGATGGGCAACCCCCATGCGGTGTTGCGCGTTGACGACATCAACGCCGCGCCGGTGCATGAGCTGGGGCCAAAAATTGAACACCATCCGCGCTTTCCGGCGCGGGTTAACGTGGGCTTTTTGCACGTGATTGATCGTCAACGCGGGCAACTGCGGGTGTGGGAGCGTGGTGCCGGGGAAACCCAGGCCTGCGGTACCGGCGCCTGTGCGGCTGCGGTGGCGGCAATCAGCCAGGGCTGGATGGACTCACCGGTGACCCTCGATTTGCCCGGAGGTCGCTTGTCCATTGAATGGGGTGGCCCAGGCCAGTCCGTGATCATGACCGGCCCGGCGATGCGTGTGTACGAAGGACAAGTCCGTTTATGAGCGAGCGCATCTGATGACCGACCAGCCACAGCCTTCCGACCTTGAACTGCCTGCTGACGCTCTGGAGGCTGCGACGGTTGCGGCCTACCTGGAGGCTCATCCGGACTTCTTCAATCAGCGCGACGAGTTGCTGCTGGCGTTGCGGATCCCGCACCAGCGCGGCGACACCATTTCGCTGGTTGAACGCCAGTTGGAGCTGTTGCGCGGTCGCAACATCGAGATGCGCCATCGTTTATCGCAACTGATGGACGTGGCCCGCGACAACGATCGTTTGTTCGAAAAAACCCGTCGCCTCAACCTCGCCCTGATGGACGCCACCAGCCTTGAAGAGCTGGTGATAGCCGTCGAAGACAGCTTGCGCCAGGATTTCCAGGTGCCGTTTGTCAGCCTGGTACTGTTTGGCGACAACCCGATGCCGGTCGGTCGCTGGGTCAACAGCGCCGATGCACAACGTGCCCTGGGTGGTTTGCTGGCCGAGGGTAAAGCGGTCAGCGGTAGCCTGCGTGAGCATGAGCTGGACTTCTTGTTCGGCGAAGAACAGCGCAAGCAAATCGGTTCGACGGCGGTGGTTGCGCTCAATCATCTGGGCCTGCATGGCGTATTGGCCGTGGGCAGCCGCGACCCGCAGCACTATAAAAGCTCGGTGGGCATGCTGTTTCTGGGGCATATCGCCGAAGTGCTGGGGCGAGTCTTGCCGCGCTTCACCAGCGCCCTGCGCTCGGTCCGCTAGCGGTGGAGCACCAACTGGACGCTTACTGCACGCACCTGCGCAGTGAGCGCCAAGTTTCTCCCCACACGCTGGAAGCCTATCGCCGCGACCTGAACAAGGTGCTGGCGTTTTGCGTTAAAGAATCCATCCCTGACTGGCCTGCCCTGGATATCCAGCGCTTGCGCCAACTGGTGGCGCGCCTGCATCAGCAGGGCCAGTCTTCGCGCAGCATCTCGCGGCTGCTGTCGGCGGTGCGCGGGCTGTATCACTACCTCAACCGCGAAGGGCTGTGTGACCACGACCCGGCCAACGGCCTGTCGCCGCCCAAGGGCGAGCGCCGCCTGCCGAAAACCCTCGACACTGACCGGGCCCTGCAACTGCTCGAAGGCGCTGTCGAAGATGATTTTTTGGCGTTGCGTGACCAAGCCATTCTTGAGCTGTTTTATTCCTCCGGGCTGCGCTTGTCGGAGCTGACCGGGCTTAACCTGGACCAACTCGACCTGGCAGACGGTCTGGTGGAAGTGCTCGGTAAAGGCAGCAAGACACGCGTGCTGCCTGTGGGCAAAAAGGCCCGGGAAGCGTTGCTGGCGTGGCTGCCTTTGCGCAGCCTGGCCAACCCGCAAGACGACGCGGTGTTCGTCAGCCAGCGCGGCACCCGGCTTGGCCCGCGGGCCATCCAACTGCGGGTTAAAGCCGCTGGCGAGCGCGAGCTGGGGCAGAACCTGCACCCGCACATGCTGCGCCATTCATTTGCCAGCCATTTGCTGGAATCGTCTCAGGATTTACGTGCGGTGCAGGAATTGCTCGGGCATGCGGACATTAAAACCACGCAGATCTATACCCATCTGGATTTCCAGCACCTGGCATCGGTTTACGACAGCGCCCACCCACGGGCCAAACGCAGTAAGGGCAGTGAATGACCATTGAGCTGATTACCTTCGACCTCGACGACACCCTGTGGGACACCGCGCCGGTGATTGCCAGTGCCGAAACTGTGCTGCAAACCTGGCTGGCCGAAAATGCACCAAAATTGGGCGCGCTGGATGTTGCGGGGTATCAGGCGTTGCGCCAGCGTGTGTTGGTTGATGAGCCGCAGCTCAAGCATCGCATCAGCGCGTTGCGTCGGCGGGTATTGTTCCACGCCTTGCAGGGTGGGGGTTATGCGGATGCGGATGCTGCAGCGATGGCAGATGATGCGTTTGAGGTGTTCATTGAAGCGCGTCACAAGCTTGTTCTCTTTGAACATGCTGAGCACACGCTGAAGGCCCTGGCCCCGGATTACGCCTTGGGCGTCGTGACCAATGGCAATGCCGACGTGCGCCGCATCGGGCTGGGGCATCACTTCAAGTTTGTGCTGTGCGCCGAAGACATTGGCATTGCCAAGCCGGACGCCCGGTTGTTTCACGAGGCGCTGCGCCGCGGGGGTAATATATCGCCTGCGGCGACCGTGCACGTGGGTGATCACCCCGGTGATGACATTGCCGGTGCCCAGCAGGCGGGCTTGCGCGCTATCTGGTTCAACCCTGGCGGCAAACACTGGGACGGCGACAAAGCTCCGGATGCCGAAGTGGGCTGCTTGAGCGAACTGCCAGCGGTACTTAAGCACCTGCGCTAAACGCTTCGCGAAAAGATCGCGAGACAAGCTCGCTCCTACATAGGTCCCCTCTCGTAGCAGTTGACGAGCCTTGCGAGGCTACGTCCGGCTGCGCAGCGGCCGCCTATGGTGGGTCAGCGCTCAGCCGTTACCCACAAAAAAACCCGCAGCGACGGCGGGTTTTTTCTTCAAGCAAGGGAGCTGACCTTAGATAGGGCGGCTGCCGTACTTGTTGTCAGGCTTTTTGGGTGGGTCTGCCACCACGTTCGCCTCGACTTCCTGCACTTTGCCACCACGGGAGAGGAACTCTTCCATGGCGCGAGCCAGAGCATCACGCTCTTTGTTTTTGGCTTCAATGCTGGGCAGGTCGTCAACCGACACCGCAGCCTTGGATTTGCCTTTGGCCGCAGGGGCCGGCGCATCATCGCCACCGTCGTCGTCTGCAACGTCTTCGGCTGCCGCTTCCAGACCGTCTTCGGTCTCGTCTTCGTCACCTACTTCGAGGTCATCATTTTCCAGATCATCGTCGCTCATGTTCTACCCCATGACTTGCGTAAAGCAGATTAGTTATAGACCAGCTGCACCCAGTGTCGACTGCCGCTGGTGAAAAAGTAGCCTTGGGCAAACCGAGGCTCAAGCCTCTTCATCCTTAAAGGTGACGAGAACTTATCGAGTTTCGCGATCTCGCGCTGCTCGTTCAGGTAAACACGTTGCCCGTAGCCCAAGCTGCGGGCCTTGAAAGCGTCGGGTGCTTATCCTCGCCTTCGTCCTGCCAGGGGCTGTTTTTCGCCCCTTGGCGCGCATTCTAGCGTGCTGAATAAAAAAGCAAAGCGGCTAATAGTCGAGTTGTCACGTAAGCCTTCTTCCTACAAACAAGCGTAGAACTGATCTGAGCCTAAAGTGATCAGAAAAATCATTTCATCGCAGCGAATAGCGCCAGATTTCAGGTAAAAAAATACCCGGCATGCCGGGTATTTTTTTAAAGGGCGGATTACAGGTTGTAACCACGCTCGTTGTGTTGTGCCAGGTCGAGGCCAACAGCCTCTTCTTCTTCGCTCACGCGCAGGCCCATCACGGCGTCCAGCACTTTTAGGATGACGTAGGTCACCACCGCGGTGTAGACCACAGTGAAGGCGACACCTTTGAACTGCACCCACACTTGGGTGCCGATGTCTGTCACGGTGCCGAAGCCACCCAGTGCTGGCGCTGCAAACACGCCGGTGAGGATGGCGCCGACGATACCGCCGATACCGTGTACGCCGAATGCGTCCAGCGAGTCGTCATAGCCCAGCTTGCGCTTGAGGCTGGTGGCGCAGAAGAAGCAGATCACGCCTGCCGCCAGACCGATCACGATCGAGCCCATTGGGCCGACGGTGCCTGCAGCCGGGGTGATTGCAACCAGACCGGCCACCACACCCGAGGCGATGCCCAGTGCGCTTGGCTTGCCGTGGGTAATCCACTCGGCGAACATCCAGCCCAGTGCGGCAGTGGCGGTGGCGATTTGGGTCACCAGCATTGCCATACCGGCGGTGCCGTTGGCGGCCGCTGCCGAGCCTGCGTTGAAGCCGAACCAGCCGATCCACAGCATGGCCGCGCCGACCAGGGTGTAACCCAGGTTATGCGGTGCCATTGGCGTGGTTGGGTAGCCTTTACGCTTGCCGAGCACGATGCACGCAACCAGGCCTGCAATACCGGCGTTGATGTGCACCACGGTGCCGCCCGCGAAGTCCAGCACGCCCCAGTCACCCAGCAAGCTGCCCGGGCCGCCCCAGACCATGTGGGCGATTGGCGCATACACCAGGGTGAACCACACGCCCATGAAAATCAGCATGGCCGAGAACTTCATGCGCTCTGCGAACGCACCGACTATCAGGGCCGGGGTGATGATGGCAAAGGTCATCTGGAAGGTGACGAACACTGCTTCCGGGAACAACGCCGCAGGACCTGTGATGCTCTCGGGGGTGATGCCCGCGAGGAACACCTTGCCGAAGCCGCCGATAAACGAGTTGAAGTTAGTGACGCCTGCTTCCATGCCCGTAGCGTCGAACGTGATGCTGTAGCCGTAGATGACCCACAGGATGCTGATCAGACCGGTAATGGCGAAGCACTGCATCAGAACAGAAAGAAGGTTTTTGGAGCGCACCATGCCGCCGTAAAACAGCGCCAGGCCGGGAATGGTCATAAACAGCACCAAAGCGGTTGCAGTCAGCATCCAGGCGGTATCGCCGGAGTTGAGGACTGGAGCAGCCACTTCATCCGCCGCCATGGCCAGGCCAGGCAATACAGCGGACAACAGGGCTCCGAGCCCTGCGATTTTACGCAGAGTCATAGTGTTTTCTCCTGGGGCGTTGGGGTTTGGCGGCTTAGATTGCGTCGGTATCGGTTTCGCCGGTACGGATGCGAATAGCCTGTTCCAGATTGACTACAAAAATCTTGCCATCACCAATCTTGCCGGTGTTGGCAGCCTTGGTTATCGCCTCGATAACCCGGTCAAGATCTTTGTCGTCGATAGCGACATCAATCTTCACCTTTGGCAGAAAGTCGACCACGTACTCCGCACCGCGATACAGCTCGGTGTGGCCTTTCTGCCGGCCGAAGCCTTTGACCTCAGTAACGGTAATGCCCTGCACGCCGATTTCAGACAGCGACTCGCGTACGTCGTCTAATTTGAACGGCTTGATAATGGCGGTGACTAGCTTCATGAAACTTCTCCCGAATTGGTGGACTTGCCCCAGGAAAACAAACCCGGCTCAAGTCTATGCGCAGTGTCTGGCTTTGTAACGCTTCGTTGACCTTCTTCAGGCCGCGCAACGTGCATCAGTCGCTGGTGACGCAAGCACTCCCTGAACCACCTGCCGCACTGCCATCGTCATAGCAACTGCATCAGTACATGAGTCAAGAGCAACTAAGCAGAAACCTTGCCATGTCTGGAAAAGCCAATAATTTCAGGCGCTTATTGCCAGTTGGTGGCGTTGTGCCTGATTTCGCGGAGGTTTTGTGCACGCAAACGGTGCGCGGGTGGGAGGGGGGATGCCCAATAAATGTGCGAGGCCGGGCAGGCAATGCCGCTCTGACACTGCGTGATACACTCACCGCCATCTGTTTTAAGGACCTACCCCATGCTCGCGCCCAAAGATTTTCTCGACGCCCTGAGTGGCCAAGCTTCGCGTTTGTTCAGTGGTGACACCGCGCTGCCGCGCAACGAAATCGAAAGCCAGTTCAAAGCCTTGCTGCAAAGTGGCTTTAGCAAACTGGACCTGGTCAGCCGCGAAGAATTCGACAGCCAGATGGTCGTCCTCGCCCGCACTCGCGCGCGCCTTGAAAGCCTTGAGGCCAAAGTGGCCGAGCTGGAAGCCAGGTTGCTGCCGCCGACTGAGTAATGCCCGGATGCGGTGCGCGCGTGCGGCCCAGGTGGCCTGCCGCGCATTGCTGATGATCTGAAACCTCTGACTTGCCCCGTTTCACAGGCGCTGGCCACTCTCGTATGCGCCCGAAACCTCCCCCACGCCGACAATTTGACGGCTTTCAGCTAATGGCTATTTGACGCCAATATCACTTTAACATTACTGTCCTCACCTTTCAGGGAGGCGGTGCGGGCATTTGTCCGGGTTTAACCGCGCGAATCAATGAGTGGAGCAAGGATGCGCGGCGCACTTTTACGCAGTGGCAAAAGTGGGGCCTTTACGGCCCTGGGTGAAACTGGACAGCCGGTCTATCGGGCTGCACTGCAACTACGCGAAGCGATTCGCCGCAAAAATCCTGCCATGGCCCTGCATTTGGCCGTCCCGCAAAGTGATGAACTGGGCGACAACATTGACTGGTACAGCGATGTCCAGGGCGATGTCGTGCCGTGGGGCAGCGCCACTGAAGCAGAGCGCGCCCCTGCCCGCGCCCAGCTGGAAACCTTCAAAGCCTTTTTGGCCGAACAGAGCACGACGCTGCTGAGCGAAGGCGCCAGTTCGCCCCTCAGTGACAAGGCGGTTTTCGCCAAGCTGCTCACGCGGGTCATCGCCTTCCCTGATGAAAGCTTTGTGTATTTGGTCAACGGTACGCCGGTACTGACCTTTTGGGGGTTCGTGCACCCCAATGCCGATCGCTTTCTAGAACCGTTGTATTGCCTCTACCCGCGCACCGAAGTGCCCGCAGCAGCGCCGTTGGCGCCAGTTGCCGAGCCTGTGGTGACGCCGCCGCGCGCTCCGGTGGTGGTCAAACGCCCTTGGTGGCGCTGGTTGTGGTGGCTGTTGCCCTTGCTGTTGCTTCTGCTTTTGCTGTTGTTCGGGCTACGTTTTTGCACGCCGAATGCGTCGTTGCCCGATACGTCGGGCTCCGCGTGGCAATGGCCAAAGGTTGAAGTGCCGCAGGTGCTCAAGCCGATCTTGGGCAAATTCGGCCTGGGGAATGGCAATGGCCTGTCAGGCCAGGGTACTGGCACGGGAGGCGCATCGCTGCCCAAGACAGGCCCTGACACGGCTCCAGTACCGGTTCCTAACCCGGACGGTGATGCGCCAGCGCCGCCTGCACCTGCACCCAACCCGACGCCCGAGCCTCCCGCCCCTGAGCCTCCCGTGCCTGAGCCCGCCCCGGAGCCTGCGCCCGAGCCGACTCCGGCGCCGCCGCCGATCCCGGACCCAGGCCCAGACAAACCCGAGGTGCCCGGCCAGTCGTTGAGCATTCCGCCTGAAGCCGCGGACGGCCAGGCGGACTTCCTCAACGGCCGCTTCCGCGCCGGGGCAGGTATTCAGGACAAAACCACCGGCAAGCCGTTGCGCCTTGAGTACCAGTTTAAAGACGGCCAGGGCCAGGTCGTGGTGCGCAAGCCTGACGGCATCAGTTGCACAGGCCCGGTCACGGCGGCCATGCACGGCGGCAACCTGTCGATCAACAGCCTGGGCCAGGCGGCCTGCGGCGACGGTAGCCGTTACGAAATGCCAAAGGTTGATTGCCGTCAGGGTGCCAAGAGCATTGCTGACTGCAGCGGAATTTATGAAGACAAGCAGTTCCCCATCTCCATGAGGCAGATGGGCGAATAAGCACGGGAAGATTTCGACATGTTGCCAGAAGTTACCCAGTTTGAAGACGTCGTAAAACTGGTCAGTGATACGGGCATCCAGTTTATGGATTTCGCCTTCCGTCAGGACCAGATAACGTCCCCCAATGGCGCCTTTACGTTGATCGATGGCGACGTGTTGTGCCGTTTGCAGGTGCACACCGACGAGTCGTACTTCTACGACATTGACCACGAGAAACGGCAAAAGGCCGAGCCGGACTTTTGGCTGCCGATCAGTAAGAGCCTCGCCCTGCTGGACGGGCTTTGGCTGCCTTTGCCGTTCTTCCGCTACATGCCGCCCTACACCTTTGATCAAGGCCCGAGCAACTGGGCGCGCATGCGCTTCGTCAAGCTGGCGGAGCCGGACATTGATGGCAACACGCACCGCCTCACACTGGCCCTCGACACGCGTGTAATCGGCAAAAAAGACGGTATGGCCTACCTGGCGCCCAATGACGAAGACGTTAGCTCCGGGGTGTCGTTCCGCGTAGCGTCCAAATTGGCGCAAATGCGCTGGTTCCAGGATTTGCCGTGGGTTAAAGAGTGGTTGCTGGAAGCATTCCGTGACGCCAGCGTCCGGGTCGACCGCGACCTGCTGCAAGACCAGGAAGACGAAAAACACCCGCAAGCGCATTACCTTAACCTGCTGAGCCTGCTGAGCCTGCTTGAGCGGGTCGAGCAAATCGGGCCGAACCCGGCGCAGCCGGTGATTGTGATGCCAGAGCTGACGGTGATCGCCAACGGTGCAAAGAGCCAGACCAAACCGATACCGGTGGACCTGATTCTGGACGTCGGCAACTCGCGTACCTGCGGGATCTTGATTGAGAACCAGGGCGTGGACCGCATGGGCCTCAAAAATAACTACGTGCTGGAGTTGCGCGACCTGCTGGCCCCGGAGCATGTCTACAACCAGCCCTTTGAAAGCCGCGTCGAGTTCTCCAAGACTTCGTTTGGCAAAGATCATTTTTCGAGCAAAAGCGGGCGCCACGATGCGTTCCAGTGGCCGACCATTGCCCGGGTCGGCAACGAAGCCGGGCGCCTGGCCAGTCTGCGTCGTGGCACCGAAGGCTCAACCGGGCTGTCCAGCCCCAAGCGCTACCTGTGGGATGAAAACGCCTACGACCATGGCTGGCGCTTCAACAACTCCTACATCAAAAATGACAGCGAGCCACCCGCGACGGCCGCCCCGTTTTCGCACCTGATCAACAACCTAGGTGAGGCGCTGTACAGCCTGCCCGAAGACGACCAGATGCCGGTGTTCAAGGCGCTCTATTCGCGCAGCTCGCTGATGACGTTCATGCTGGCCGAGGTTTTGACCCAGGCGCTGGCACAGATCAACAGCCCGGCCCAGCGTGCGCGCCAGGGCAAAACCGGTATCCCGCGCCAGCTCAACAGCATCACCCTGACCGTGCCGCCCGGCATGCCACAGGCTGAACGCAGCATCCTGGGCAAGCGTATGTCGCAAGCCATTGGCCTGGTCTGGAAAAGCATGGGCTGGCACAACAGTGACGAAGATCCCTACACCGATCAAACGACGCGCCCGACCACCCCGCTGCCGCTCATCAACATTGATTGGGATGAGGCCTCGTGCGGGCAACTGGTGTACCTCTACACCGAAATTGCCGAGAACTTTGCCGGTCACCCGGAAGAGTTTTTTGCCACCCTGGCGCGCCCTGACAAAGCCGACCGCGATCGCATTACCGTGGCCAGCATTGATATTGGTGGCGGTACCACGGACCTGGTGATTACCGAGTACCGAATCGATCCGGGTGCCCGTGCAGTGCACGGCATGAACGTGCACATCGTGCCCAAGCAACTGTTTCGCGACAGCTTCAAAATCGCGGGCGATGACATCCTCCTGGACATGATTCACCGCGTCGTGCTGCCGAGCCTGGAGCAAGGCTTTCGCGAGGCCAGGGTCGAGTCGCCGGACTCGTTGCTGTCACGCTTGTGCGGCAGCGAAACCATCAGCACGCAAAACGAGGTGCTGCGCCAGCAGCTCAACCTGCAAGTGCTCACCCCACTGGGGCTGGCGCTGCTCAGGGCCTACGAGCAATTCGACCCGCTGGCACCGGCGGCGCCCGAGACCTACACCTACCGCCAGTTGCTGACTGAAAGCGACATCAACCTCAGCGTGCTGAACTACGTCAGTGGTGCGGTACGCCGTGACACCGGCGGCGAAGTATTCGACCTGCTGGACACCAAAATCACCTTCAACCTGCGCGCCATTCACGACATGTTCCTCAATGACGGCGTGAACATTGGCAAGCCGCTCAGTGCGCTGTGTGAAGTGATCGCGCATTACCCGTGCGACGTCTTGCTGCTGACCGGTCGGCCTTCGCGCCTGCCCGGCGTGCAGGCGTTTATCCGGCAAAACCTGCCGTTGGTGCCCGGGCGCATCGTACCGATGCAGAGCTACCGCACGGGCGGCTGGTACCCGTTCCACAAAAACGGCCTGATCGACGACCCGAAAAGCACCGCAGCGGTCGGCGCGATGCTCTGCCTGTTGTGCGCCAACCACAGTGTTCACGGCTTCTACTTCCGTGCTGACAAGCTGGTGCCGTACTCGACCATCAAACACATCGGGGTCATCGACCTGGAAAACAGCATCCGCGACCGCGACGTGCTGTTCCGCGATATCCGCACCGAGCGCGGCTGCATCCAGCTGGCCGGGGACAGCGAAGAAGAACAGGCGGTGACACCGGCCCTGGCCATGCCTTCGGCCATCCGTCTGGGCTTTCGCCAGTTGAGTGTTGAGCGCTGGGCGGCCTCGCCGCTGTACAGCTTGAGCTTCACCGACGAAGGCAAACGCAAAATGGCCACCGGCACCCGGGATGGCAGCGGCGCCGTCGCCAGCGTGCGCTTCAAGGTTGCGAAGAACCCGGAAACGGCCAACGCCGGGTTGGTCAGCGACCAGTTGGAGGTGCGCAGCGTGACCTCCAACACGGCGGAGCGCCTGGACAAAAATGACGTACACCTGCAGCTCAACACCCTGCTGGTGTCGAGTCTGGGGGACAACACCTATTGGCTCGACAGCGGAACAGTGAAGCACTCATGAACGAACTGACCCCGGAACAAAAAGCCCTGTCTGCTCGTTGGGCAGCCGTTCATGCCGGTGCAGCTAGCGCCCTGGACTGGATTGAGCAAACCCGCCCGACAGCGCCGAGCCTGGACGGTCAGGCCGATGATTTGAGTTACGACCTGCACCGCGTGCGCAACGAGGCGGCAAACCATGAGCGTGCCGCCACGCGGCCGATGACCCTCGGCTTTTTTGGCATCTCGCAAGCGGGCAAGTCGTACTTGATCCTGTCGCTGGCCGCTGGCCAGAACGAGCGCCTGGAAACCCTGATGGGCGGGCGCCGTGTCGACTTCCTCAAGCACGTCAACCCGGCCGGTGTGGGCAAGGAAGCAACGGGCCTGGTGACGCGCTTCAGTCGGCACGCCAAGGCCTCGGATGACGATCAATACCCGGTCGAACTCAAGCTGTTGGGCGAAGCCGACCTGATCAAGATTCTGGGTAACTCCTGGTTCAAGGACTTTGATCAGTCGCGGGTCACCTTTCGCATCACCGACGAGGTGATCCAGGCCGCATTGAAACCCTTCGAAGGGCGTGAGAATGGGCCTGTGCTACCGGGCATCAGCGCTGACGATGTGGTCTCGCTGTGGGACTACTTCAAAACCAGTTTTGCCAACGCTGTCAGCCTGCTCGACCACGCCTATTGGCCGCGCGTGCTCAAGCTCGCGCCGCGCCTCACGGTGGCAGAGCGCACGCAGCTGTTTTCGCTGTTGTGGGGCAATGAGCCGGCTCTGAAAGACGTCTACACCTCGCTGGCCGGCAGCCTGCACCAGTTGGGGCTGCCTGCGACCGTGTTCGCACCGCTGCACGCGTTGTTCCGCCTGGATGACAAGGGCCGTGAAGTGCAGAGCGACAGCATCATGAGCGTGGATATTCTGGCTCGCTTCGGCACCGCCAAAGACCACCCGATTGATGTGCGCCCACTGCTCAACGGGCAGTTGCAAACACCGCGCAGCGTGCTGGTGTCGCACTTGGCGGCACTGACCTCGGAGATGACCTTCCGGTTGGTTGAAACCCCCAAAGACCCGATTGTGAACGAGGTCGATCTGCTCGACTTCCCCGGCTATCGCGGGCGCATGTCGCTGACCGATTTCTCCAAGATCAGTGACCCGGCGTTGAGAGAAGGCGACAACCCGGTGTCGCAGTTGATCCTGCGCGGTAAAGTCGCGTACCTGTTCGAGCGCTACACCGACAACCAGGAAATGAACGCCCTGGTGCTGTGCACCAACTCGAACAAAGGCATCGAAATCAACGAAATCGGCCCGGTCCTGACCCGCTGGATTGAAAACACCCAAGGCGCGACCCCCAAGGAACGCGCCACCCGCAGCAGCGGTTTGATCTGGGCCATGACCATGCTCGACCTGCGGATCAACGCCATGGTCAAGATGGCACCGGGGCTGCGTCCCGACAGTTGGGGCGGGATGATCCAGTCGGCGATGACCGAGCGCTTTGGCCGTCATGACTGGCTCAATGACTGGGCCGATGGCGTGCCCTTCAACAACACCTACCTGGTGCGCAAGCCTCACGAAGATTTCGTCTGTGTGGGCTACGACAGCAACCGCCTCGAAACCGGCATCCTGCCGGAGTATCAGCCGGTGCTGGATGACATCGGCGGGGCGTTTGAAGAAGCGCCACAGGTCAAGCAGCACTTCAGCCAACCGGCCCAAGCCTGGCAAGCGGTGCTGGGCGGCGACGGTGGCATGACCCGCATCATCTCGGGCATCCGGGCGGTTGCCAGCCTGGACTTCAAACTCCAGCGTCAGCGTGAGCGGCTCGAAGAATTGCTGACCTCGTTCACCACTCAAGGCGTGTCCGAATGGCACATGCCCGACGGTGATGGCGCCATTGAAGCCAAGCGCGTCCAAGCGCAAATGATCTATTCGGGCCTGCGCCTGCGCGGCCAGAAGCTGGGTGATTTCATCAGCCATCTGCAACTGCCGGTGGCCGCCGTGCGTGAGTTGTACCTGAGCGGTGAATACGATAACGAGGCGCTCGTCGCCCCGGCCGAGGTCGAGCCAGACGCGGCGCCCGTTGCGCCGGTCAGCAGTGGCTGGGCGTTTGACGACGGCTACGACGATGAGCCGGTCAGCGGCAAGGCCGTGAAGGCCGATGCGCCTTTGGCCAAACCCCAAGGCCCGCAAAACAGTGCCCAACGCTTCGCCCGTGCTGCGTTCAACATGTGGATCGCGCACTTGCGCCACTTGAGCAACAACACCGGTTTGCTGGCGCTGCTGGGCTTCGACAAAAAGCTCATGGATGCCGTGGTCGCAGAAGTGATCGTGGGGGCCTATCGCGCCCAGGTGCTGGAGCAACTGAGCGCGGCTGTCGCCAAGTGCTCAGAAACCAACGCCCGCCGCGAACGGCTGGCCGAGCGACAAGTGCTCGAAGTGCAGATCGTGCTGCGCGACTTTGTGTCCTGGTTTGGCTATTTCACCCAGCCCGCCACGGAACGCCCAGCCAGCCGCGCCCGCCATGGCAACCCGGTGTTTGGTTTCTACGCGCCGGTCAACACCGCCCCGGCGCAGGCATCGCACGAGTCTGAGCCTGAACACTACCTGCCGACACTGCCCGAACAGGTGGGCATGCCCGCCATGACCTTTCTGACGGACTGGATGTCGGCCCTGGCGGCCATGACCGAAGCGAATGCCGGGCATGGCGCGGGCAGTGAAATAACCCCTGAACAAAATGAACGGCTGGGCCACGTGCTCAAAGCCTACAAGGCGATTTAAGCAATGCCGATTCGAGTCAATTTGCTCGCGTTAGAGCCACACGCCCACGGCTACGCCCGTCTGGTGATCAAAGGGTGGAAGGGGTCGCAGCAGCAGTTGGAGTTCACCCTCCAGCGCAACAGCGACGACCACTACCTGCACGAAGGCCAGAAGTGGAGCAACAACCCTTTCTGGTTCCAGGTGCCGGAGTTCCCGCTGGCCGCCGATGGCAAGAGCCTGGAAGTGCTGGTCGGCCCGCAAATCGTTGACACGCTGCTGGAAGGCAGCGTCGACACCACGTTCAGTTTCGTGCTCAACGAGCCCGCGACCGGGACCAAGGATCACGGCGTGGTGCTGCCCGGCCGCGACGTGACCTCCAGAGCCGCTGGCGATGAAAAGGCTGCGCCGCCGGTATGGAAAGGCATCATTCTGGCCGATGTGGTGGGCAGCGTGCCTGCACCGGCCGCGCCCGTTGAAGCGCCGCCGGTGGTGGTTGCTGAACCCGCGCCAGAGCCAGAGCCAGCCCCTGCCCCGGAGCCGGTGATCGAACCGGTGGCGGCGGTGGTTGAGCCCGTGCGCGTTGAGCCAGCCCCGGCTGCGCCAAAGCCTGCGGCAGCGGGCAAAAAGAAGGCCTGGCTGATCCCGTTGATCATCGCCCTGCTGGCAATCATCGCCGCCGGGGTCTTTTTCTGGCTCAAGAATCCGGCAACCGACACCGTCGCAAGCCCGGCCCCAACGCCTGCCCCGCTGCCGACGGGCGCCGAAGCCTGCACGCTGGAAAGCATGAGCACATTGCCTGAGCTGACCTTTGTTCAGACCTGCATCAAAAAGTCGCCGGGCAGCGCCGAGCTGCTGGAAATCATCAACGTCGCCAAGGCCAATAACCATTGCGGCATTGCCCAGCGCCTGTACGCCAACCGTGCGCAAGCCGGGGACATGCAAATCGCGACCGCCTACGCCCATGAGTACGATCCGAAATTCCATCAGGCCAGCCAATGCTTTGTTGAGCCTGACAAGGCGACGGCTGCGTACTGGTACGAAACCATCCTCAGCCACGAGCCTGAGAATGCTGAAGCCAAGGCGCGTTTTGAGGAGTTGAAACCGTGAGCCGTTTTGCATTGGCTGCCAGCACCTTGTTGGCGTTGTGCATGGGCAGTTCGCTGGCCCTCGCGGACGACAAGCCGCTGATTCAGGAAGGCAAGAAAACCCTGTTTCAGCGCGTGCTGACCACGCCGGGCTGCACACTCAGCAGCAGCGCGGGCGGTGCGCCAGGCGCCGCGCAGCCTACGTTCAGCCGTTTTTACGTGTACGAGCGCGCCCAGGCGGCGAATGCCGAGTGGCTCAAGGTCGGCCCGGACAGCTTTGGCAAAACGGTGGGCTGGCTGCCCGCAGCGTGTACCACTGACTGGAAAATGCAGCTCACGCTGGCCTTCACCAACCCGGCCAACCGTGACCGGCTGATGTTCTTCAAAGACCGCGCCACCCTGGAAGGCATCCTCGATGCGCCAGACCCGGTGAGCAAGGTCGCGCCACTGCGGGCCAAGCTCAAGCAAGGCACGCTGGCACCCGGCGTGCTGGCCCAAGAGCCGGAATACTTTGTCGACCTGCACAAGCAGTTCTACCTGCTGCCGGTGCTGAGCGGTGAAGAAGTGATGACCGAAGAAGGCTTTCGCACGCGCCTGCTCAATGTCGCGTCGGTGAGCAAGGCAGACGACAAAGCCCAGCCAGCTGGCGCCGCCGCAACACCCGATGCGGGTGCGGCCAAGGCTGGTCAGTTGAAGGAATTCAGCGCTGCGGTGGTGTTCGTGATCGATTCCACGATCTCCATGGACCCGTACATCGAGCGCACCCGCGAAGCGATTCGCAAGGTCTACAAACAGATCGAAAACGAGAACCTGGGCAATCAGGTCAAGTTCGGTCTGGTCGCATTTCGCTCCAACACCAAGGCCGTGCCGGGCCTGGAATACGTGAGCAAAATGTACGCCGACCCGAACAAGGTCACCGGCAGCGAAGACTTCCTGGCCAAGGTGGCGGACCTCAAGCAGGCCAAAGTGTCGAGCAAGAGTTTCGATGAAGACGCCTACGCGGGCGTGATGCACAGCATCGACAAAGTCGACTGGTCGCAATTTGGCGCCCGTTACGTGGTGCTGATCACCGACGCCAGTGCGCTGGACGGTGATGACAAACTCAGCACCACCGGCATGAGCGCCGACCAGGTGCGGCTTGAAGCGGCCAACCCTGGCGTGGCGATTTACACCCTGCACTTGAAGACCCCGGCGGGCATCAAGGACCACGCCAAGGCTGAGAGCCAGTACCAGAACCTGTCGACCTATCCGGGCACCAATACCTCGCTGTACTACCCGGTCAACGCCGGTGACGTGCAGGCTTTTGGTCAAAAAGTAGACGCCCTGGCCAGCGCAATTACTTCACAGGTCAAAGCCGCCTACATGGGTGAAGACGCCATTGGCAGCGCGTTGAACGCCAAGCAGGACGTAACGCCTAAAGACCCGGCCCAGCAGAAAATGCTCGATGACGCCGCCTTGATCGGCCATGCCATGCAGCTGGCTTACCTGGGCGAAAAAACCAACAGCCAGGCACCACCGGTGTTTCAGGCCTGGATCACCGACCGCGACCTGATCAAGCAAAACATCCCGACCACGGATGTGCGGGTGTTGTTGACCAAGTCGCAACTCAGCGACTTGAGTGACGTGATGAAACAGATTCTGGATGCCGCCAACGAAGGCCTGATCTCACCGACCGAAATGTTTGATCGCCTGCGTGCGGTGGCCGCGACGATGGGCGCCGATCCGAATCAGTTGAAGCAGAACGGCAACGCCAAGCTGGCGCAAATGGGCGTGCTCGGTGAGTACCTCGAAGACCTGCCGTACCAAAGCGAAGTGCTCAACCTGGACGAAGAAACCTGGAAAAGCTGGGACGGTCTGGCGCAAGAGAAATTCATTCGTAACCTGAGCACCAAGCTGCGCCACTACCAGCGTTACAACGCTGACGTGGACCGTTGGGTGGCCTTGGCCAATGACAGCGACGCGCGGGACAACGTGTACCCGGTGCCGCTGGAAATGATGCCTTAACGAGACGCCCATGCTCGATATCCAGGACATGCTCGTGCGCCGTGGCAGCGGCGCTCAGGCGCACAGCGTGCGTTTGCCCGCGTTGCAGGTGAAAGCGGGAGAGATCCTGGCCATTACTGGCGAGAGCGGGTGTGGCAAAAGCACCTTGCTCGAAGCCATCGGTCTGTTGTTGCAACCTGTGGAATTGCGTCAGTTCACCCTCGGCCCAAGCCGGAACGAACCCCACGCCGCCCCGCTGGACATTGCCCGGTTACTGGCCAGCAACGACCAGCCCGGCCTTTCAGAGGTGCGTTCGAGGCACTTGGGTTTCATTCTGCAAAGTGGCGGCCTGCTGCCGTTTTTGAGCGTGCGCGACAACATCAGTTTGCCCCGGCGCTTGCTCGGCATGCCCGCTGCCAGCGAGCAGGTAGACCGCGCCGTTGACGCGCTGCGCCTTACGGGGTTGCTCGGTAAATTGCCGCAGGCCTTGTCGATTGGCGAACGCCAGCGCGTGGCCTGCGTGCGGGCCATCGCCCATGAACCGCAATTGCTGCTGGCCGATGAGCCCACGGCATCCCTCGACCCGCACAGCGCCCGGCGCTTGTTTGAATTGCTGTTGAGCCTGGTCAACGAATTGGGCTTGAGCGCACTGGTGGTGTCCCACGACTGGGCGCTGGTGCGTGACTTTGGTTTGCCGCGACTGGGGGCGATCAGTCGTCAGGGAGAAACTCGCTTTGAAGCCATGGATTAGCCGCCTCTGCCTGCTCGGCTCGCTGGCAGTCGAAGACCTCTGGCATGACCGCAAGGTGTCGTTTTGCATCGCCGCGTCGCTGGTGGCGGTGATCGCTCCGCTGTTGCTGCTGTTCGGGCTCAAGCACGGTGTAGTCAGCCAGTTGCAAAACGAGCTGCTCAGCGACCCGCGCAACCTTGAAGTGAAAATGCTCAGCAGCGGCAATTACGACACCGCGTGGATCGAGCGCTTGCGCCAGCAACCCGAGGTCGGTTTTGCCATTGGGCAAACCCGCTCGCTGAACACTCAGGCCGACTTGTTGATGGGCCTGCAACGCTTTGTCGAAAACGCCGAAATCATCCCTACGGATGCCCACGATCCGCTGCTGAATCTGGCGCAAAGCCGTTTGAGTGGCAACCAAGTGATCCTCAGCGCCCGTGCTGCGCAACGCTTGCAGGCCACGGTCGGCGACAGCGTGCGCTTGCGCGCGCCGCGTCGTCTGGACGGCATCAATGAGCGTGGCGAGTTGACTCTGGAGGTGGTGGCGGTACTTGATGCGGCCCGCTTTGGCCGCGCTGCCGGGTTTGTCGCACCGCCGTTGCTGCTTGAGCTGGAGCGCTTTCGCGATGGTTATCAGGTGCCCGCGTTTGGCCTGGACAGCGGTAAACCCCAGGTCGACCTCAAACCGCTGTATGCCCGTGCTCGCGTGTATGCCCGTGACATAGACAGCGTGGCGCCGCTGGAGCGTTGGCTGAACCAGCAGAACATCGAAACCTCCAGCCGCCTGGCGGAGATCGACAACGTAAAAGCTATCAACCATGTGCTGGGGCTGATTTTCGGCGTGATTGCCGGGGCGGCCTTGATCGGCTGCATCGCGTCGATGATCGGCGCGTTTCTGGCCAACATCGACCGCAAGCGCAAAAGCCTCGCGGTGCTGCGCCTGTTGGGCTTCAGCAGCCCGGCCGTGGCCGGTTTTGTCATCGCCCAGGCCATGCTTTTGAGCCTGGTCGGCTATGTCGGCGGGCTGGGGTTTTATGGCGTGGGCAGCCTGCTGTTTGACCACCTGCTGGGCAGCAGCCAGGCCACCGGCACATTTGTGTGTCACATCACGGTCTGGCACGGGCTGGCGGCCCTGCTGATCGCCTTGTTGGTCGCCGCACTGGTCGCCGTAATCGGCGCATTGCGGGCCATCAGCATCCAACCTGCGGAGAGTTTGCGTGAGCTATAAACGTGTGCTGTTGCTCGCATCCCTGAGCTGTGGTTTTTGGCTCAACGCGTCGGCGGCGAGCTGGGACGAGAAGTTTTACAACCCGGCCCCTGACGCCAATGACGTGGTACTGCCGATGCCGTGCGACGGCGCGATGGTGTTTCGCAAGGTGTTCATCCCGGTCACCGGGCCGCTGGATGACTACCCGATCAACATCGGCCAGGACAGCGCCGAGTGGGGCTATGTCGAGCAGAAGCGCCCGACCTTTATCGCCGGTAGCTTTACAGGCGCCAAGGGTGACAAGTCGCGTTACTACCTCATGGCCAAGTACGAGATGAGCCAGTTGCAGTACCAGGCGCTGACCGACGAAACCTGCCCCACGCCGTCGAACAAACTGCGCTTGCCGCAGGTAGCGATCAGTTGGGTGCAGGCCATCGAGGCGGGCGACAAGTACAACCTGTGGTTGCGTAAAAACGCGGCCGCCAAACTGCCCAAGGAAGACGGTGCGCTGGGCTTTTTGCGCCTGCCGACTGAAACCGAGTGGGAATTCGCTGCCCGTGGCGGGCTGGAAGTGGGCGCGGCTGAATTCAGTGACACGCGCTACCCGATGCCAGAAGGCTTGAACGCCTATGAATGGTTCGGTGGTGCCCAGTCATCTAACGGAAAATTGCAACTGAGCGGCCTGCAAAAGCCCAATCCGCTGGGCCTGCACGACATGCTCGGTAACGCAGACGAGATGATGTTTGAGCCTTTTCGGCTGAACAAACTGGACCGCCAGCACGGCCAGGCAGGCGGCTATGTGGTGCGCGGCGGCAACTACCTGACCCCGCAAGCCGACTTGCGCACGTCGTTGCGCAAGGAAGAGCCGTACTACAACGCTGACGGCCAGGTGAAAAACAAAACTACCGGTCTGCGGCTGGTGATGGTGTCCCCGACCCTGACCTCGCGTGAGCGAGTGGGCAGCATCGAGCAGAGCTGGAAAAAGCTCGGCAGCGGCCCCCAGGAAGGCGAAAAAGGCACCGTGCAGGAACTCAACACGCTGGCCCAAGGGGTTGAAGACAAGGCCCTCAAAGAGAAGCTGCAAACCCTGGAAAACCAGTTGCGCGCCAGCAACCAGCAACAAGAAGAAACCCGCGATCAGGCGATCCGCGCGAGCCTCAATCTGGGAGCGTTCCTGTGTACCAAGATGCTCGATGACGGCCAGTACCTGGACTTCCTGCAGAAAAATTACAGCCTCAACTGCGAGTCCGAAGACAAGGACCCGAGCTGCGATATGCGCAAGGGCAAGCTCGATGAGCAGAAAGACCGCCTGCACAAGCTCAGCCGCTACTACGCCAGCAGCCTGGTGGAGTCAGCGTCTTTGTACGGCCAGCCGCTGCTGGAGGCGCAAGTGCCGGTGATGGAAGAAATCATCAGCCAGAACAAACAACTGCAAGAACTCAAACCGTATTTGCGCACTCATTGGGCTAATCAGAAGACCTACCTGCAAAAGCAGAAGATCGACACTGAGGCCTGGTTGAAGAGCTGCAAATCGGTCACCCCCTAAGCCCACTACATGCTTCAACAAGGAGAAATACGATGATTCGCAGCCTGTTGGCCTCTTCTCGATACCTGATGTCTTTCATGCTCATAGCCGGCGTGCTGTTGAGCGGCTGTGCGTCCACGGGCAGCAACTCGCTGGGCATGGGCGCTCCGGCGCCGGACCCGCGTTTGACCCAAGGCACGGATGCCCAATTCTTTAGCAAGTCGGGCTATCAGGCGTGTGCGATGGGCGCGGGCGCTGCGGTGCTGGCCTGTGTGCTGGGCAACCCCGGCAACAAGGCGGTGTGCATGATCGCGGCGGGTGTGGCCGCCTGTGGTGTGGCGATGGGGGCTAACTACTACGTTGATCAGCGTCGCAGCGAATATGCCGACACCAATCAGCGTTTGCAGAAGTACAACAGCGACGTGCAGCTGGACACGCAAAAAGTCGTGATGCGCACCGCCACTGCGCAGCAAGTTATTAACGATGACAAAGCGCAGGTTGAGCAGATCACGCGCGATTTGGCGAGCAAGAAAATCAACCAGGCCCAGGCGCAAAAGCAGATCGCGAGCATCGACAGCAACATCGACCAACTGCGTCTTGAAGTTAAAAACATGCAGAGCAAAGTCACCGGCTACAACGAGGCCATGAAAGTTGAGCGCAGCCAGGGCGCCGGCCCTGAGATCCAGCAAATCGACGCCAACATCGCCAAGATGAACGAGAAAGTCGCCAGCCTGCAAAAAGAAGTCGATGGCTTGTACAGCCAGCGCTCCGCGATCACCTTGGGTTGAAGCCATGAACGTACGATTGTTAGGCGTGGTGGGGACGGTGTTGGCGTTGTCCGGTTGCGCCACCCAGCCGGGTGAGTGCGATGCCGGTAATCGTGACGCCGGTCTGTTCACCAAGGTGAACTGTGATGCGGGCGGTGGCTACCGTGCGCAGATTCAGCAAAACGAACTCGCATTGGCCCAGTCGCAGCAAGAAAACGCGATGTTCCATCAGGTCTACGAGGACATTGCCGCGCAACAAGCCGCCTCCCGGGCCAACCTGCAGGCGCAGCAACAGGCCCAGGCGACGTTGAACCAGTCGCTGAATAAATTGCTCGGCTCGCTCAAGGCGCGCACCGGCAACAAAGCCCAGGTACAGCAGCAGATCGCAGGTCTGGAGCAACAGCTCAAGGCCGCGCAGGTTGCACCGGTGAGCACCTCGTCCCCCTCGCAGGTGGCAGCCAAGCAGCAGGAACTCAAGGCGCTGCAAAAGAAAGTTAACCAGCTGCAATTCAGCCTCGGTTACGATTAAGCCGTGCCGGCCAAACCGTCGGCGGCCCAGTGCCGCCGACACTGTTTTCAGGAACCCAAACGATGCAGCGCATTACTCGGGATGAGCACGCCAGCCCCACGGAGCCAGGCGCGCTGGAAGCTAAAATCGCGCTGATCCTCAAGCATTTCCCGCCGTCGGTGGCGAGCGTTTACGCGATCCCGCGGATCGGCAGCGGCCAAGTGCTGGAGTGGTGGAGCGAGCTGGGTGGCCAGCCCACACGTTTTCATGACTTGAGCGAGGCTCAGCAGGCGGCCTTGCTGGCGCGTTATCACCAGCGCCAAGCCAGCCTGGGCTTGTTGGCCGATGAGCTGGTTGCGCGCGGTGAGGCCGAGCAAGCGGCCAGTTTGCGCGGGTTGATTGGCCCGCCGGACCTCAACAACCTGTACAGCATCAACGGTGATCCGGTGGTGGTGCGTTGGGGCCTCAAGCCGCCTGCGCCTGCTGCGGTTACACCGCCCGCTGCTGGCCCGCGACCTGTGGTAGTGCGACGGCTGTGGCGGGGTTGGCCGTGGCTGTTTCTCGGGCTGTTGCTGTTGGGCCTGTTGCTGTGGGCGCTGTGGCATTGGCGATTGCCGCCGATGAACCTGTGGTCGAACTCAAGCAGCTACGCCTGTCGCGCCAAAGCGCCGAGCCATCAGGAGTTGCCGCCTGAGTTTGTGGTGATTCTGGACACGTCGGGCTCCATGAACCTCAACATCAACGCGACCAAAGCCGATGAAGACTGGTACTTCGGTACACGGCCGACACCGGACGATGACGACCCGCGTACGGTCAAAATCTTCAGCCCGAACACCCGTCTTGATGTGGCCAAGGCGTCGTTGTCCCGGATGATCAACAACCTGCACCCGGACATCGACACGCGGCTGATGACCTTCGCCGGTTGTTTTCAACAGCCGGATCATGGCGTGTTCACCGCGGCTCAGCGGCCACAACTGATTGCAGGTATCCAGGGGTTGCACGCTAACGAAGGCACGCCTTTGGCGGCCAGCCTGAAAAAAGCCGCGCGCAAGGTGGATGGTCGTGACCGGGATGCGGTGATTGTGATGTTCGTCGACGGCGACGATGGTTGCGATCAAAACGTGTGCAAAGTGGCGCAGGACATCGCCATTGAGCAGCCGCGCTTGCACGTCAACGTGGTCAATATCGGCGACAGTTCGCTGTCCAACTGCATTGCTGAAAACACCGGCGGGAGCATTTACTCCAGCCGCAACGCCAGTGATTTGGCCGATGCGCTGCAAGCGGCAACGCAGGCGGTATCGGAGTGTGAGTAAACGGGGTAGCCGGATGTGTTCAAAGCATCCGGCTTCCATTGCGCCGATTGCGGGCTTATCAGTGCTGCAAGATCTTGGACAGAAAGCTGCGAGCGCGGTCTGAGCGCGGTGCGCTGAAGAACTCTTCTGATTTCACGTCTTCAATAATCTCGCCACCGTCCATGAACACGATGCGATCCGCCACTTTGCGGGCGAAGCCCATTTCGTGGGTGACGCACATCATGGTCATGCCCTCGCCCGCCAGTTCCACCATGACGTCCAGGACTTCGTTGACCATCTCCGGGTCCAGCGCTGACGTTGGTTCATCGAAGAGCATGGCGATGGGGTCCATGGCCAGCGCCCGGGCAATGGCGACGCGCTGCTGCTGACCGCCCGACAACTGAATGGGGTACTTGTGGGCGTGGCTCTTGAGCCCTACCCGTTCGAGCAGCGCCATGCCTTTTTGGGTTGCCGCGTGGCGGTCTCGGCCCAAGACCTTGATTTGCGCCAGGTTGAGATTGTCGATAATGCTCAGGTGCGGGAACAGTTCGAAATGCTGGAAGACCATCCCGACCTTGGCGCGCAACGTGGGCAAATCGACGCCCTTGCCGGTTACCGGCTGGTTCTCGATGAAGATATCGCCCTCTTGCACCGGCTCCAGGCCGTTGACGCATTTGATCAGGGTGCTCTTGCCTGAGCCGGAGGGGCCGCACACCACCACCACTTCACCGCGGGCAAGCTCAGTGGTGCAGTTCTTCAGGACCTGGAAGTTGCCGTACCATTTGCTCAGGTTGTTCATCTGGATCATGCGGTTTTCCCTACGTTTGTTTTCAGGCGTTTGCTCAGGCTGGACAGCAGGTAACAGATCACCAGATAGACCAAGGCAACGAACAGATACAGCTCGACCAGACGCCCGTCACGCTGCGCGAACTTGCTTGCGGCACCGGTGAAGTCGGCGATGGACAGCACGTACACCAGTGAGGTGTCTTGAAACAGAATGATGGTCTGGGTCAGCAACAGCGGCGCCATACGCCGCAGGGCTTGCGGCAGGATCACATAGAACATCGCTTGCGCCGGGCGCAGGCCAAGGGCCGCCGCCGCTTGCTTCTGGCCGGGGCTGATGCTCTGGATGCCGCCGCGAATGATTTCGCTGTAATACGCCGCCTCGAACATACAGAACGTCACAAAGGCCGTGACCACCGGGCCGATCTGCACGGGGCGTTCAGTGCCGAAGGTCATTTGCAGCAACAGCGGCATCAAAAAGTAGAACCAGAAAATCACCAGCACCAGCGGGATGCTGCGCATGACCGTGACGTAACCCAGGGCAAAGCCACGCAGCACGCGGTTGTGCGACAGGCGCATGATAGCCAGCAAGGTGCCCGTGATGATCCCCACCGACATGGCGACAAAGGTCAGCAGCAAGGTGAATTTAAGGCCGTTCCACAGGGCGGGCATGGCCCGGACAATAACGCTCGGATCTAAATCAAACATGACTACCTCGTCGCGCCGCGAATGGTCAGGGAACGTTCGATATGGCCCATGACGAAGGTCACCAGCAGCGAAATGACCACATAAATCAGGGTCGCCGCGCTGAATGCCTCGAAGGTGTTGAACGAGTATTCGCTGATGTTGCGCGCTTGCGCGGTCAGCTCCATCAGGCCGATGGTCAGCGCCACCGATGAGTTCTTGAGGGTGTTCAACGCCTCGGAGGTCAGCGGCGGGAAGACCACGCGGATCGCTTGTGGCAACAGTACTTGAAGGTACATCTGGTAGGGCCGCAGGCCCAACGCCAGCGCCGCACCGCGCTGCCCGTGCGCCACGGACTCAATGCCGGCCTTGAACAGCTCCGAAAGCTTGGCCGAGGTAAACAGGGTCAATGCCACCACCGCACTGAAAAACGACGGGTAGGGCAAATCCTGTTTGAGGTAATCCCCGGCTGAAACGGGTAATAACTCGGGCAGGACGAAGAAGCAGATAAACATCTGCACCAGCAGCGGAATGTTGCGAAACACCTCGGTGTAGAGGTTGCACAGCCACACCACGGGGCGCAGCGTGGTGGTGCGCAGGGTGCCCACCAAACCACCGATCAAAAACGCCAGGATGAACGCCGCCAGTGTGGTGGCCAACGTCCAGCTGGTGCCGGTAATCAGCCAATGCAGATACGACGAAGACTCTCCGGGAGCGTGCTCCCAAAAAATACTCCAGTTCCAGTTGTAATCCATGAAGCACCAACCTTTGAAGGAGATAGAGGTCGTTGCACACTCTGCTCCCGGCCAACCAAGCGCCTCCTTGTCTTTGACTGGCTGGAATCAGAACGCTTGAGACGGTGGAATCAGACGCCGGTGTCGTTCGGGTGGGCGATGGCCTTTATCAAGGCATCACTCATCGGCAGGTTGATCACGATGTCTTTAGGCGGGATGGGTTTGAGGAACCATTTCGGATAAATCGTATCGATCTCGCCAGAGCTGTACAGCTGGCTCAAGACGCCGTCGGCGAAGGTTTTGAACTGCGGGTCGTTCTTGCGAATACCGATGGCATAAGGCTCGGCAGACATAGGCTCGGGCAGCAGTGTGTAAGCATCCGGGTTGCGGCTTTGCGCGATGGTGGCCATCAACTGCACGTCGTCGTTGATGTAAGCGACGGCGCGGCCGGTCTCCAGCATCAAAAAGGCTTCGCCGCTGTCCTTGGCGTTGAGGATCTTCAGGCCCAGGTCTTTTTCGCGGTTGAGGTTTTTGGTGATCCACTCGCCGCTGCCGCCGGTAATGACCACCACGGCCTTGCCTTTGAGGTCAGCAACACTGGTGAGCCCGGAGGCTTTCTTCACCGCATATTTGGCGCTGGCGACATAGCTGGTGAACAGGAAGCCGATTTGTTTCTGGCGCTCAACGGTGTTGGTGGTGACGCCGCATTCCAGGTCAATGGTGCCGTTGATCAGCAAAGGCGTACGGGTGGCTGCAACCACCGAGACGTACTGGGTCTTGAGGTTGGGTTCGCCGACTTTAACCTTGATCTGGTCCACGATTTTTTGGCACAGCTCGATGCTGTAACCGATGGGTTGCTGGTCATCGTTCAGATAAGAAAAAGGCAAAGAGGCGTCACGGTACCCGAGGGTAACGGTGCCTGATTCCTTGATTTTTTTTAAGGTTCCGGTGAGGTCTTCAGCCTGAACAGCGGTGCACAGACAAGCACCGACAATAAGGGCAAGCAGCTTTTTCTTGTGATCGAACATGGGGATCTCCGACTATTTTTATGGCAGCTTTTGCACAGCAAAGGACGAAGGTTTTAGCGCAAGGCTGAAAGGGCTTCGTTGATACGGATGACAGCTTTTTTTATGTGGTCGCTAGAGGTCGCAAACGACAGCCGAAAGTACCCTGGCAGGCCAAAGGCCAAGCCCGGTACGACAGCGACTCCAGCTTGATCGAGCAGATACGCAGACAGTTCAACATCATCGCCAATGACTTGCCCTTGAGGGCTGACGCGGCCCAGCAACTGGCTGCATTCGGGGAAGGCATAAAATGCACCGGCGGGCGCGTCGATACGCAAACCGGCGCATTCACGCAGCCCCTCGACCAACAAGCGGCCGCGCTCGGCGTACTCGCGGGCGCTGCTGGCGACGAAGTCTTGCGGGCCGTCCAGCGCGGCGCGGGACGCTTCTTGAGAAATGGCACTTGCGCCTGAGGTGCTTTGCGACTGGATCTTGCTGACTGCTGCGATCAGCGCTTTGGGCCCTGCGGCGTAACCGATGCGCCAGCCCGTCATGGCATACGCCTTGGCCACGCCGTTGATCAACAAGGTGCGTTCGCGCAGTTGCGGGCACGCGGTGGCGAATGAGACGAAGGGTTGGTCAGCCAGCAACACGTGCTCGTAAATCTCGTCAGACATCACCAATACATTGGGGAAGTCCTCCAGCACTTTGCCCAGGGCTTGCAGCTCGGCTTCGGTGTAAATGGCGCCGCTCGGATTGGACGGTGTGTTAAGGATCAGCCAGCGCGATTTGTCATTGAGTTGGTCGCGCAATGCCTGCGGGCTGAGCTTGAAGCCGACGTCTATGCCGCAGTGCACCACGCGTGGGGTGCCGCCATTGAGCGTGACAATATCGGAATAGGACACCCAGTACGGCGCCGGGATGATGACCTCGTCACCGGCTTCGAGGGTGGCCATGAACGTATTGAAAATGACCTGCTTGGCACCGTTGCCGACACTGATCTCATCAACGCTGTAGGTCAGGCCGTTTTCGCGCTGCAGTTTGCGCGAGATCGCCTGGCGCAGGGCGAGCGTGCCTTGGGGGGCGGTGTAGCGGGTATGGCCGTCACGCATGGCCTGGCAGGCCGCGTCGATGATATGCGCAGGGGTGTCGAAGTCAGGTTCGCCCAGGCTCATGTCGACAATATCGCGGCCTTGGCTGGCTAATTCTTTGGCACGCATGGAAATAACCATGCTGGGGGACGAAGAGATCTGTTTGACGCGCTGGCTTTCGAAACTCATGAAAATACCCGCCTGTTGTGGAGGTTCGTAGAGAGTCACTCTACGCCTACTATTGTTGTACGACATGGTATGACAACGAGATCTGTTTTCGCAATCGGCAATCTGCATTGAAATCAGGAAAAATACGAGCGCCTGCTGATTTAGCTGAGGTGTGTTCTGAATGCCTTAAAAACTGAAGGGGATCCTCAAGGACGGGCAAACAACAGGACCTGTATAGGTAAGTGCAGGAGATTGAATAGGTGATAAAAGCGAGACGGCATTCGTGTTCTTGAGCGTTTCAAATTCATGTTGTACGATGACATACGACATCAGCACGGGCTGACGTCTTTCTGAAGCGTATTACTCAGGGTGTTCGAATAATGAATCCACAAGAACTGAAGTCCATCCTCTCGTCTGGCCTGCTGTCTTTTCCGCTCACCGATTTCAATGCTCAGGGTGATTTTCACCGTGAGGGCTATATCAAACGCCTGGAATGGCTGGCCCCGTATGGCGCCTCTGCCCTGTTCGCGGCAGGCGGCACCGGTGAGTTTTTCTCTCTGGCGGCCAGCGAATACTCGCAAGTGATCAAAACCGCGGTGGACACCTGCGCCACCAGCGTGCCGATTCTGGCCGGTGTCGGCGGTTCTACCCGTCAGGCCATCGAATACGCGCAAGAAGCCGAGCGCCTGGGCGCCAAAGGGCTGCTGTTGTTGCCGCATTACCTGACCGAAGCCAGCCAGGACGGCGTGGCCGCCCACGTTGAGGCGGTGTGCAAGTCGGTGAACATCGGTGTGGTGGTTTACAACCGCAACGTCTGCCGTTTGACCGCGCCGCTGCTGGAGCGCCTGGCAGAACGCTGCCCGAATCTGATTGGCTACAAGGACGGCTTGGGCGACATCGAACTGATGGTCTCGATCCGCCGTCGCCTCGGCGACCGTTTCAGCTACCTCGGCGGTTTGCCGACTGCAGAAGTCTACGCCGCAGCGTACAGAGCCTTGGGCGTGCCGGTGTATTCCTCGGCGGTGTTCAACTTCATCCCGAAAACCGCGATGGAGTTCTACCACGCCATTGCCCGCGAAGATCACGACACCGTGGGCAAGCTCATCGACGACTTCTTCCTGCCGTACCTGGACATCCGCAACCGCAAAGCAGGCTACGCCGTGAGCATCGTCAAGGCCGGGGCCACTATTTCTGGCCACAGCGCAGGCCCGGTGCGCGCCCCGCTGACCGATTTGTTGCCGGAAGAATACGAAGCGCTGGCGGCGTTGATTCACAAGCAAGGCCCGCAGTAAGCGTTCAGTGCGCCTGTAGGAGCGAGCTTGTCTCGCGATCTTTTTAAAAAATCAAAAGATCGCGAGGCGAGCTCGCTCCTACAGGGGGGTAACCGTCACATCCGGTATCCATTCCCCCGCCACCCTTGGCTCACGATTCGCGCAGGATGCGTGCTTTGCGAACTCAAGGAATGAGTCATGTCTCTGGCGATTGTGTATAGCCGCGCCCAAGTGGGCGTCGAGGCGCCCGTGGTGACGGTCGAAGCGCATCTGGCCAATGGGTTGCCCGCGCTGACGCTGGTCGGGCTGCCTGAAACTGCGGTCAAAGAAAGTAAAGACCGGGTCCGCAGCGCGATTATCAATTCCAGCCTGGAGTTTCCCGCGCGTCGTATCACCCTCAATCTGGCGCCCGCCGACCTGCCCAAGGACGGCGGGCGTTTTGATTTGGCCATCGCGCTGGGCATTCTGGCCGCCAGCGGGCAACTGCCCATCAAGGCACTGGAGCAAGTGGAGTGTTTGGGTGAGTTGGCGTTGTCCGGGGCCATTCGGCCCGTGCAGGGCGTGTTGCCTGCCGCATTGGCGGCGCGGGCCGCGGGCCGGGTTTTGGTGGTGCCGCTGGCGAACGCTGAGGAGGCATGTCTGGCTTCAGGGCTGACGGTGATTGCGGTCGAGCATTTGCTCCAAGCCGTGGCGCATTTTGCTGGCCGCGCGGGGATTGAACCCTATGTGGCCAGCGGCCTGCTGCACGTGAGCAAGCCATATCCCGATTTGAGTGATGTGCAGGGCCAACTGTCGGCCAAGCGGGCTTTACTGATCGCCGCCGCAGGCAGCCACAATTTGCTTTTTACCGGGCCGCCGGGCACTGGCAAAACCTTGCTGGCCAGCCGCCTGCCCGGTTTGCTGCCGCCGCTCAATGAGCAAGAGGCGCTGGAAGTGGCGGCCATCCAGTCAGTGGCCAGCCATGTGCCATTGAGTTGCTGGCCGCAGCGCCCGTTTCGACAGCCGCACCATTCGGCCTCCGGCCCGGCGCTGGTGGGCGGGGGCTCAAAACCGCAGCCTGGCGAAATCACCCTGGCGCACCACGGGGTGTTGTTTCTGGATGAGCTGCCCGAGTTCGACCGTAAAGTCCTCGAAGTGCTCAGAGAGCCCATGGAATCTGGGTTTATCGTGATCGCCCGTGCGCGGGACCGCATGCGCTTTCCGGCGCGCTTTCAACTGGTCGCTGCCATGAATCCCTGCCCGTGCGGTTATCTGGGGGAGCCGACGGGGCGTTGCCGCTGCACCCCGGAACAGGTCCAGCGCTACCGCAACAAACTCTCCGGGCCGCTGCTCGACCGCATCGATTTGCACCTGACCGTGGCCCGTGAAACCACCGCGCTCAACCCCCCGCTCGCCTCAGCAGACACCACCGCCAACGCCGCTGGACTCGTCGCGGCGGCGCGCGAGCGCCAGTTGCAACGCCAAGGCTGTACCAATGCGTTTCTCGACCTGCCCGGCGTTAGAGCCCAGTGCACCCTGACTGACGTGGACAACACCTGGCTGGAAACCGCATGCGAACGCATGACCTTGTCACTCAGGGCCGCGCACCGTTTATTGAAAGTGGCGCGCACATTGGCGGACCTGGAACAGGTTGAATCCATTGAACGCAAGCACCTGGCGGAGGCGTTGCAGTACCGGCCAGCCAGCGGCTGAGTGCTACGGTTTTACTGCCGTTGCTCCACCGCCGGTAGCTCCATCACCGCCACTTCATGCAGTAAAAAGTCACTCAGGCGGCGCAAGCGCTCGCCGCCGGGCCGGGTTTTGGGCCAGACCAAATAGTAGTTTTCGCCACTGGCCACTGCCGTGGGGAATGGCAGGCTCAAGCGGTTTTGGGCAACGTCCTCGGCCACCATCAGCAAGTCGCCCATGGAAATGCCGTAGCCGCGTGCGGCGGCGATCATGCCCAGTTCCAGGGTGTCGAACACTTGCCCGCCCTTGAGCGAGACCTGGCCGCTGAGGCCCATGCAATCGAGCCAGCGCCGCCAGTCCCGACGGTCTGGCGTGGGGTGCAGCAGTTCGGTGCCAGCAAGCCGCTTTGCGTCCCAGGGCTGTTCGTCCAGCAGGTTGGGAGCGCTCACCGGGATCAGCATTTCGGCAAACAACAACGTGGCCTCCCAGTCCGGCGGGAAGTGGCCGTTGCCCAGCAACACGGCGCAGTCGAAAGGCTCCTGATTGAAGTCCACATGGTCGATGTCCATCCAGGCGCTGGTCAGTTGCACTTCGTTGCCCGCCTGCAAGTGGCGAAAGCGGCTCAGGCGGGCCAGCAGCCAGCGCATGGTCAGGGTCGAGGGGGCCTTCATGCGCAAGATGTCATCTTCGGCGCGCAAGGTAATACACGCGCGTTCCAGCGCCCCGAAACCCTCCCGCACCCCCGGCAGCAACAAGCGGGCAGCTTCGGTGAGTTGCAGGGTGCGACCGTTACGCTGAAACAGTCGGCAGGCAAAATGCGCCTCAAGGGTTTTGATATGCCGGCTGACGGCGCTTTGGGTGATCGACAGCTCTTCGCCCGCACGGGTAAACGAACTGTGCCGGGCTGCTGCCTCAAAAGCACGCAAGGCATAAAGCGGAGGAAGGCTACGAGACATGAGGATTATTCCTATTGCGCGACATATCTAGACTGTAAAAACGCTAAGTAGCATGACTATTAATCATGCCACTTATCTTTTTTATCCTTTTGCTTAAAACACTCAACACGCCGAGAATCAAGCCTTTCAACGCACACAAAGAAATCTGACCGATGACCAAACAGCATCCAGTACGTATCGAACTCTGGGCCATTTTGCGGCTGGCCGGGCCGCTGATTGCCTCGCAGTTGGCGCACATGCTGATGGTGCTGACCGACACCCTGATGATGGCGCGCCTGAGTCCGGAGGCTCTGGCCGGTGGCAGCCTGGGAGCAGCGACCTATTCATTCGTGTCGATTTTCTGCATTGGCGTGATTGCGGCGGTCGGTACGCTGGTGTCGATTCGCCAGGGTGCGGGTGACATCGAAGGCGCGACCCGCCTCACGCAAGCCGGCTTGTGGCTGGCCTGGGCGCTGGCGCTGGTCGGTGCGCTGATGTTGTGGAACATCAAACCGCTGTTGCTGCTGTTCGGTCAGACCCCGACCAACGTTGAGGCCGCCGGGCAATTCTTGCTCCTGCTGCCGCTGGCCTTGCCCGGCTACATGACATTTATGGCCTTGCGAGGCTTTACCAGCGCCATGGGGCGGGCGACGCCGGTGATGGTCATCAGCCTGATCGGTACCGTGGCCAACTTCTTGCTCAATTACGCGCTGATCACCGGGATGTTTGGCCTGCCCAAGCTGGGCCTGATGGGTATTGGTCTGGTCACCGCAATTGTCGCCACTTGCATGGCGCTGGGCCTGGCCTGGCATATCAGCCGTCACCCGGCCTACGACGCGTATCCGATTCGCCAAGGCTTGTCGCGGATCAATCTGACTTACCTGCGCGAATTGTGGCGCCTCGGCCTGCCGATTGGCGGCACCTACGCGGTTGAGGTCGGGCTGTTTGCCTTCGCGGCGCTGTGCATGGGCACCATGGGCAGTACGCAATTGGCGGCTCACCAGATCGCTTTGCAAATCGTTTCGGTGGCGTTCATGGTGCCGGCCGGGATGTCCTACGCGATCACCATGCGCATCGGCCAGCACTATGGCGCCGCGGATCTGCTGCGTGCACGTCTGGCGGGCCGGGTTGGCATTGGCTTTGGTGCGGCGGTGATGTTGGGGTTTTCGGTGGTGTTCTGGTTCTGGCCGAACGAGTTGATCGGCCTGTTTCTGGACCACAGCGACCCGGCCTTCCGGCCCGTCTTTGAACTGGCGGTCAGCCTGCTGGCGGTGGCGGCCTGGTTTGAATTGTTTGATGGCACGCAAACCATCGCCATGGGCGCGATCCGTGGGCTCAAGGATGCCAAGACCACCTTCTTGGTTGGCCTGTTTTGCTACTGGGTGATCGGCGCCCCGACCGCCTGGCTGATGGCCTTTACCTTCGGCTGGGGCCCGACGGGCGTGTGGTGGGGCTTGGCTATGGGCCTGGCGTTTGCTTCGGTGGGCCTGACATTGGCCTTCGAATGGAAGATGCGGCGCATGCTCAAGCGCAGCGCGGCCTGATGGTAGGAGCGAGCTTGCCTCGCGATCTTTTGATCGCTTAAAAGATCGCGAGACAAGCTCGCTCCTACAGAGCTGCCTTCGACGCCGAGGCGGTGTGGGCCGCCGCCAAAAACGGGATCAGTTCAGGCATCGGCAGCGGTTTGCTGATCAAAAAGCCTTGCACTTGATCGCAGCCAAATTCGCGCAAAAGTGCCAGTTGCGCACGGGTTTCTACGCCTTCGGCGACCACTTGCAGGTTGAGGTTCTGCGCCAGGTTGAGCATGGCGTGGACCAGTTTGCGGTTTTCTTCGCGGTCTTCCATGCCGCCGACAAAGCTTTTGTCGATCTTCAGCAGGGCAATCGGCAGGTTGTTCAGATGCACAAACGATGAGAAGCCGGTGCCGAAGTCATCCAGTGAAAAACGCACGCCCAGCCGTCCCAAAGCGTCCATGGTCTGCTTGACCATGTCACTGCGGCGCATGACGGCGGTTTCGGTCAGTTCGAACTCCAGCCAGCGGGCGTCGATTCCGTGCTCGGCGATCAAGCGGCTGAGGGTGATCAGCAGTTTGCTGTCCTGGAATTGGCGAAACGACAAGTTGATGGCCATGTGCAAGGCCGTCCAGCCGTTTTCACGCAGCACTTGCATGTCGCGCAGCGCGCGCGAAATAACCCAGTAGCCCAGCGGCACGATCAACCCGCTCTGTTCGGCCAACGGCACGAATTCGCTGGGCGCCAGCAGGCCGCGATCGCCATGGCGCCAGCGCACCAAGGCTTCGAGCCCGACTATGTGGCCGGTGTTCAGGTCCAGGCGCGGCTGGTAGTGCAATTCCAGTTCGTCACGGCGCAAGGCGCGGCGCAACTCGCTTTCGAGGTCGGCGAGGCTGCGGGCGTTGCGGTTAATGCGTTCGTCGAACACGTGATACGTGCAGCCCTGGGTGCTTTTGGCCTGCTGCATGGCGATGTGCGCGTGCCACATCAACGGGTCGGCACCCGCGTTGGCGCGGGCATGGGCGATGCCCAGGCTGCAGCCGATCAACAGGCTTTCGCCGTCGATCCAGTACGACTCGGCCATCACTTCGGTAATGCGTTCAGCCATCCAGGCCGCGCGCTCAGGGGCGCGGCGGGTGTCGATCAGCAAGGCGAATTCGTCGCTGCCCAAACGGGCCAGTTGATCGCACGCTTCGAGCCGGCTTTTAAGGCGCGCCACCACTTGCAGGATCAGGCGGTCGCCGGCCTGATGCCCCAAGGCATCGTTGGCATGGCGAAAGTTATCGAGGTCCAGATGCCCCAGCGCGAGGCCGTGGCCATCATTTTCAGCCAGCCGCACGGCGAGCAAGGTTTGAAAGCCCTGGCGGTTGGCGATGCCGGTCAAGGGGTCTTCTTTGGCCAGGCGGTGCAGCGTCTGTTCGAGCACGCCGCGCTCATGCACATGGCGCAGGCTGCGGCGCAGCACATCGGTGGTCAGGGTGGGGCGGACCCACCAGTCGCTGACACCCTGCGGTGGGGTGTCGGGCTCGGCTTCCAGCAACAAAACTGTGGATAAACGACATCGACCTGCCGCAGGTTGCAGGGCTGGGGTGGTGAGCAACAACGCGTTGTGCGTGTTTTCGAACAGGAAGCTGACCGACTCCCAGTTCGGGGCACACATCAACAGGGCCGCGTTTCCCATGGGCGCCAGACACTCGCGCAATAACGCTGCCCAAGTCGGCTCTTTGGCCAGTAGCAGCAAACGCAAGGGTTCGACAGGCGTAGACAAGCTAGCTCCCTAGACTCTGCATAAATTCAGGCGATGGGCATTATGACGTGCCATTACGTAATGGCAAATGACACCCGTTATCAAATACACCCAGCAAACGCTTATCGAACGACTGACTTAAACGGTCAGGTATCCTGCGGCAAAGTAGCAAAAGCGGCAAATTTAGATAGAGGGCTACGTCACACTGTCGCAGAGTGGCAGCAATATCTGCTCAGCCTGTTAAAATGCCCGCCCTTTTTGCAAGCGATCTTTAATTTCGTCATGTCCCGACTCAATCCCCGGCAGCAAGAAGCCGTGAGCTACGTCGGCGGCCCTCTTTTGGTGCTCGCCGGTGCAGGCTCCGGCAAAACCAGCGTGATTACCCGAAAAATCGCGCACCTTATTCAGAACTGCGGCATCCGTGCCCAGTACATCGTCGCCATGACCTTTACCAACAAGGCGGCGCGCGAGATGAAGGAGCGCGTGGGCACGCTGCTCAAAAAAGGTGAGGGCCGAGGCCTGACGGTCAGCACGTTCCACAACCTGGGGCTGAACATCATCCGCAAGGAGCACGCGCGGCTGGGGTACAAGCCGGGCTTTTCGATCTTTGACGAGGCCGACGTCAAGGCGCTGATGACCGACATCATGCAAAAGGAATACTCGGGTGATGACGGGGTCGACGAAATCAAGAACATGATCGGCTCGTGGAAAAACGACCTGATCCTGCCGCCCCAGGCCCTGGAAAATGCGCGCAACCCCAAGGAACAGACGGCGGCCATCGTCTACACCCACTACCAGCGCACGCTCAAAGCCTACAACGCGGTGGACTTTGACGACCTGATCCTGCTGCCGGTAAAGCTCTTTGAAGAGCACGCCGACATCCTCGAAAAGTGGCAGAACAAGGTGCGCTACCTGCTGGTAGACGAATACCAGGACACCAACGCCAGCCAGTATTTGCTGGTCAAGTACCTGATCGGCAGCCGCAACCAGTTCACCGTGGTAGGCGATGATGACCAGTCGATCTACGCCTGGCGCGGCGCCCGCCCGGAAAACCTGATGCTGCTCAAGGACGATTACCCGTCCTTGAAAGTGGTGATGCTGGAGCAAAACTATCGCTCCACCAGCCGCATTCTGCGCTGCGCCAACGTGCTGATTTCGAACAACCCGCACGCCTTCGAGAAACAGCTGTGGAGTGAGATGGGCCACGGCGATGAAATTCGCGTGATTCGTTGCCGCAACGAAGACGCCGAAGCCGAGCGCGTGGCAGTCGAGATTTTGACCCTGCACTTGCGCACAGACCGGCCTTACAGCGATTTTGCGATTCTGTATCGCGGCAACTATCAGGCAAAACTGATTGAGCTGAAGTTGCAGCACCACCAGATCCCTTACCGCCTGTCGGGCGGTAACAGCTTCTTCGGGCGTCAGGAAGTGAAAGACCTGATGGCCTACTTCCGGCTGATTGTGAACCCGGACGACGACAACGCCTTCTTGCGGGTGATCAACGTCCCACGGCGTGAGATTGGCTCGACCACGCTGGAAAAACTCGGTAACTACGCCACCGAGCGCAAAATCTCGATGTACGCGGCCACCGATGAAATCGGTCTGGGCGAGCATCTGGACAGCCGGTTCACCGATCGTCTGGCCCGTTTCAAACGGTTCATGGACCGCGTGCGTGAGCAATGCGCGGGCGAAGACCCGATTGCCGCGCTGCGCAGCATGATCATGGACATCGACTACGAGAACTGGCTGCGCACCAACAGCTCCAGCGAAAAGGCCGCCGACTACCGCATGTCCAACGTCTGGTTTTTGGTCGAGGCGTTGAAAAACACCCTTGAGAAAGACGAAGACGGCGCCATGACCGTCGAAGAAGCCATCGGCAAGCTGGTGTTGCGCGACATGCTCGAGCGCCAGCAAGAAGAGGAAGACGGCGCCGAAGGCGTGCAGATGATGACGCTGCACGCTTCCAAAGGCCTGGAATTCCCCTACGTGTTCATCATGGGCATGGAAGAAGAGATCCTGCCGCACCGTTCCAGCATCGAAGCCGACACCATCGAGGAAGAACGCCGACTGGCCTACGTGGGCATTACCCGCGCCCGTCAGACGCTGGCGTTTACCTTTGCAGCCAAGCGCAAGCAGTACGGCGAAATCATTGATTGCGCGCCGAGCCGCTTCCTCGATGAGTTGCCGCCGGACGATCTGGCCTGGGAAGGCAATGACGACACCCCCACCGAAGTGAAAGCGGTTCGCGGAAATACGGCATTGGCCGATATACGCGCGATGTTAAAACGCTAAAATCGACTACTTTTTACTCTACCTTCAGCGCATAGGCGCTATTTGAGGACGTTACGTTGGAAGCACTGCACAAGAAAATTCGCGAAGAAGGCATCGTGCTTTCCGATCAGGTTTTGAAGGTTGATGCCTTTTTGAACCACCAGATCGATCCACAGCTGATGAGAGAAATCGGCGATGAGTTCGCGCGTTTGTTCGCTGATGCGGGCATCACCAAGATCGTGACCATCGAAGCCTCGGGCATTGCCCCGGCGGTGATGACCGGCCTGAACCTGGGCGTTCCGGTGATCTTTGCACGCAAGCACCAGTCCCTGACCCTGACTGAAAACCTGCTGACCGCGACGGTGTACTCGTTCACCAAGCAAACGGAAAGCACCGTGGCCATCTCGCCGCGTCACCTGAAAAGCACCGACCGTGTGCTGGTCATCGATGACTTCCTGGCGAACGGCAAAGCGTCCCAGGCGCTGATTTCGATCATCAAGCAAGCCGGCGCCACCGTGGCTGGCCTGGGCATCGTGATCGAGAAGTCGTTCCAGGGCGGCCGTGCCGAGCTGGACTCGCAGGGCTACCGCGTTGAGTCCTTGGCACGGGTTAAATCCCTGGCCGACGGCCAAGTGACGTTTATCGAGTAAAGGCACTGTGGGAGCGGGCTTGCTCGCGATGCTACACACGCGGTGCATCTGATTCATCGCGGCGATGCGATCGCGAGCAAGCCCGCTCCTACGGTTATCTAGCCGTCGCCTGCAACCCCGCCAGCAGCACGCGCTGATACACCTCTTCACGCAGCCCGTCCGGGTCTGTGAGTTGCATGCGCGCCAGATGCTCGGGGAACGCCTGCGGCGACGGCGCTTCAAGAGCGGCCTTGCCAAGCCGGTAGAGTTGCGTGAGCTTGAATTTGCTCTTGAGCCAGTTCAAGGCGCGCAGTAAGTCTTGCTCCTGGGCGCTGAAATCGCTGCCCAGCGGGTACTCCGGGAATAAGTGCGGATGGCGGGCAGCAATCGCCTGTAAGCGTTCCGGGCTGTTGTCGGCAAAGCGCGGCTGCAGTTGAAAGTCTTTGGGCAGTTTGCCCACTTGCTGTGCCTGGGCGATCAGTTCGGTCTGGAAACGTGAGTCGGTGATGTTGAGCAGCGCCTCGATCACGTGCCGGTCGGTTTTGCCGCGCAAGTCAGCAATGCCGTACTCGGTGACCACGATGTCGCGCAAATGGCGCGGGATCGTACAGTGGCCGTATTCCCAGACGATGTTGGAACTGACATCGCCGCCCGACTCGCGCCAACTGCGCAGGATGATCACCGAGCGCGCATCGTGCAGCGCATGGGCCTGCGCGACAAAGTTGTATTGCCCCCCTACTCCGCTGAGCACACGCCCGTCTTGCAACTGATCCGCCACCCCGGCGCCCAGCAGGGTCGCAGTGAACGCGCTGTTCACAAAGCGCGCATCGCGGCGTTGCAGGCGCTTCAGCGTTTCTTGGCCATACAGTTCGTTAATGAAGCTGATGGCGGTCATGTTGAATTCGGCGCGCTTGCTGTGGGGCAGTTCGTTCAAGCGCTGGTAAAACTCCTGCGGCCCTAGCAGAAAACCGCCGTGCACGCTGATGCCATCGGTGTGCAGGCTTTCGTCGAGGGTACCGGCGTTGGCTTGGGTCTGGCGTTCGATATCGGGGTACACCTTGCGCCGCACAATGCCGGCGTCGACCAGCACCATCAGCCCGTGCACAAACATTTCGCTGCAGCCATACAGGCCCTGGGCAAAGGGTTCTATCCCGCCTTCGCGCTCAATCAGGCTGCGCCACGGGCTGATGTCCAGGTCGTCGAGCAAGGCGCGATAACCTTCGTTGTCCGCCTGGCGTGCGAGCAGCGAGGCGGTCAGCGCATCGCCCATGGCGCCGATGCCGATTTGCAGGGTGCCGCCGTCACGGATCAAGGTGCTGGCATGGTGGCCAATAAAGTGGTCTTGCAGGTTGACCGGCATGCTGGGTGTGGAAAACAGCGTGGTGTGTTCTTCGTCGTCGATCAGCAGGTCGAAAGCGTCTGCATTGAGTTCTGAGTCGCCGGGCATGTAGGGCAAGTCGCTGTGCACCTGGCCGAGCAGCAGGATGGTTTCGCCCGCTTCGCGGCGCTTGGCGATCATCGGCAAGAGGTCGAGGGTGATGTCCGGGTTGCAGCTCAGGCTCAGGCGATCCGGGGCCTGCGGGTTACGGGCCACCAGTTGCGCCACCAGGTTCAAGCCGTTGGCGTTGATGTCGCGGGCGGCGTGGCTGTAGTTGCTGCTGACGTAATCTTGTTGCGCCGGCGGGCTGTTGAGCAGGCTGCCCGGCTGCATGAAAAACTGCTCGACGTTGATGTTGGGCGGCAGGCTGTCGCGGTGCAGGTCGGCGAGGTAATCCAGCTCGATATAGTCGCCAAACACGCGCTCTACAAACGGTTGCAGAAAGCGCTTTTGCAAGCCGTCGCCCAGCGCCGGGCGGCCCAGGCTCAAGGCGGTGTAGATGGTTAGTTGGCGTTCGGGCAGTTGCTTGATTCGCTGATACAGCGCGTTCACAAAGCGATTGGCTTTGCCCAGGCCCAAGGGCAAGCCCAAGTGGATGTGGGTGGGCAGCCGAGACAGTGCTTCATCGACTGCGCGCTCGATCGAACAGGATTGCACCATCGGATCCTCCAGGAACTTGCGTGTCTAGCGAATAGACCGAGAGTGACCGGAGTTGGTTGCAAAGCGCAAGGCGCAAGGCGCAAACACTTTCAAACTGTAGGAGCGAGCTTGCCTCGCGATCTTTTAAACCATCAAAACATCGCGAGGTAAGAGACGGCGGGGAGTTATAAGCCAGACATTTTCTGGATCGCGGCTTTGAGCTCGGCGTCGCTGCATTCGCCGCACGTGCCTTTTGGCGGCATGGCGTTGAGCCCGGTAATCGCCTTGGCCAAGAGGCCATCCAGGCCGCCTTCTTTGTCGGCGCGGGCTTTCCAGGCAGCGGTGTCGCCAATTTTTGGCGCTTCCAGCAGGCCGATGCTGTGGCAGGCGGTGCAGTGTTTGGCAATCACGTCATCGGGGCTCATGCCGCCCCCGCTCGCGGCTGCGGTCGCGCCACCACCACCTGCGGCACATTCTTGGCCCTGAATGCAGACTTTACCCACAGGCTCCAGGCGTTTTGCGATCTCATCAGCCGACGTTGTGGCCTGGGCGTTGGCAGCCCAAAGGGCCAGTACTGTTGCTGGTATGGCCAGCATTTTCATAATTAGGTTCACGCGTACACCCTCAATGGTGGCTATTCACGCCCACAACCACGGTTTTGCAGGCGGCGAAAGTATACCGATTAGCCAGACGCACTGAAACAACCCTAATTTTAGAAGGGGAATAGGCGTGACCGATGAACGTCGCGGGCGCCGCCAGAGCTGTGCGGGGCGCCGCTTTGTTTAGAAGTTCGCGGGGGTGGCTGCGCTGATTAGTCGCGCCGCTACGTCGAACGGGTTGCGGAAACGGTGCGGTTTCGAGCTCTCGAAGTAGTAGCTGTCACCGGCTTCCAGCACGAACGTCTCCAGACCGACGGTCAACTCCAGGCGGCCCTCGACGAGGATCCCGGTTTCTTCGCCTTCGTGGGTCAGCATTTCATCCCCGGTGTCAGCGCCCGGTGGATAAATTTCGTTGAGGAAGGCAATGGCCCGGCTCGGATGCGCCCGGCCGACCAGTTTCATGGTCACCGCACCATCTGAGATGTCGATCAGCTCATTGGCTTTGTAGACAATCTGGGTCGGTTTTTCCTGAAGAATCTCTTCGGAAAAAAACTCCACCATAGACATGGGAATGCCACTCAGCACTTTTCTCAGGGAGCTTATGGACGGGCTCACGCTGTTCTTTTCGATCATCGAAATGGTGCTGTTGGTCACGCCGGCGCGCTTGGCAAGCTCGCGCTGTGACAAACCTTTGATTTTGCGGATGGATTGCAGTCGTTCACCGACGTCCAATGCAGGAGCCTCCAGGGATCAGATTCAGGTCAAGATGGCGCCATCATGGCGATAGTGTTCAGTATTTACAACACTTTGACTTGAAACCTGAGAGCCCGGTCGGCCCTGCATTTTGCATACAACCCATCAGCTCCCGGAATAGAGCCGTGGCACTCGTTTCAGGTTGCAAAAAATTTGGTAGGGAATGGTTTCAGCTTTTTCCGCGAGTTCGCTGGCAAGGATGTTTTTGCCCCACAACTCAACGGTCGAACCCAGACCGGCGTCGGGCACATCCGTGAGGTCGATGCACAGCATGTCCATCGATACCCGTCCGAGCAATTGGCTGCGCTGGCCCGCCACGAGTACCGGCGTGCCGGTGGGTGCATGACGCGGGTAGCCGTCGGCATAACCCATGGCGACGACGCCGATGCGCATCGGTTTCGGGGTGATGAATTTTGCGCCATAGCCCACCGGTTCACCGGCGGGCAGTTCGCGCACGCAAATGACTTTGGACTCCACGGTCATCACCGGTTGCAGGCGTGCGGCCAGTGGGTGGTCTTGTTCAAAAGGGGTAGCACCGTAGAGCATCAGGCCGGGGCGCACCCAGTCGCTCGGTACGCTTGGCCAGCCCAGAATGGCAGGTGAGTTGCGCAGGCTGACTTCGGCAGACAAGTCGTCACGGGCCGCCAGGAACACAGCCACCTGCTCGACGCTGCGCAGGCTGTCGAGTTCATCGGCGCGGGCGAAGTGGCTCATCAGCACGATTTTCGCGACTTTGCCGCTGGCTTGCAGGCGTTGGTAAGCGCTTTTGTACTCGCTTGGGTGCAAGCCGACGCGGTGCATGCCGGTGTCGAGCTTGAGCCATACCTGAATGGGCTTGGCCAGTGTGGCCTGCTCGATAGCATCGAGTTGCCACAGCGAATGCACGACGCACCACAAGTCATGTTCGACGATCAGCGGCAGTTCATCGGTTTCAAAAAAACCTTCGAGCAGCAGAATCGGCACGCGAATACCGGCGGCGCGCAGTTCCAGTGCTTCTTCGATACAGGCCACCGCGAAACCATCGGCTTCGGCTTCCAGGGCTTGGGCGCAACGCACGGCGCCGTGGCCGTAGGCATCGGCCTTGATCACCGCGAGGGCTTTGGCCCCCGTCACTTCACGGGCCAGTTGGTAGTTGTGTCGCAGGGCTTGAAGGTCGATCAGGGCACGGGCTGGGCGCATGGCGGCAGGCTTCTAACGGCAGTTGAATAAAAAAACGGTGCGTACCGCGGCGTTAACCGCGTACCGCACCGCAAGAGGGACTTTGCTTGGCGACGGTGACGTTATGGCAGTGCGGCCACTACCGACAACTCCACCAGAATCTCGGGTTCGCACAGTTTGGCTTCTACGGTGGCGCGGGCCGGTTGCACGCCTTTTGGCAGCCACTTGTCCCACACACTGTTCATGCCCGCGAAGTCGGCATCAATGTCTTTGAGGTAGATGGTCACTGACAGAATGTGGCTTTTGTCGGTGCCTGCCAGATCCAGCAAACGCTCGATGTTTGTCAGGGTTTCGCGGGTCTGCTGCTCAACCCCTGCGTTCATGTCGTCGCCGACTTGCCCGGACAGGTAAACGGTGCCGTTATGAGCCACGATCTGGCTCATGCGGTCATTGGTGAGCTGGCGCTGGATTGCCATGTTTTGCAGTCTCCTGGTGGTTGCCGTAACGAGAAATATCGAGGCCCTCGGCGCTGATTTGTGGAGTCTTTTTGGCCATCACGTCAGCGAGGAAGCGACCAGAGCCGCACGCCATGGTCCAGCCGAGTGTGCCATGACCGGTGTTCAGGAACAGGTTTTTGAACGGGGTCGCGCCCACAATCGGTGTGCCGTCCGGGGTGGCTGGGCGCAGGCCGGTCCAGAAACTGGCCTTGCTCAAGTCACCGCCCTGAGGGTAAAGATCGTTGACGCACAGTTCCAGGGTTTCGCGCCGTTGTGGCTTCAGCGACAGGTCAAACCCGGCGATTTCCGCCATGCCGCCGACGCGAATGCGGTTGTCGAAACGTGTGATCGCGATCTTGAAGGTTTCGTCCAGAATGGTCGAGGTCGGGGCCATGGCCGGGTTGGTGATCGGGATGGTCAGCGAGTAACCCTTGAGCGGGTAAACCGGCGCCTTGATACCCAGCGGCTTGAGCATTTGTGGCGAGTAGCTGCCCAAGGCCAGCACGTAGCGGTCAGCGGTTTCGAGCTTGCCGTCGATCATCACGCCATTGATGCGATCGCCTGCGTAGTCCAGGCGCTGAATGTCCTGGCCGAAGCGGAATTCGACACCCAGTTGAATGGCCATTTCAGCCAGGCGGGTGGTAAACATCTGGCAGTCGCCAGTTTGGTCATTCGGCAGGCGCAAGGCGCCGGACAGAATGTTGGTGACGCTGGCCAGCGCCGGTTCAACACGGGCGATGCCTTCACGGTCGAGCAGCTCAAACGGCACGCCCGACTCTTTGAGTACGGCGATGTCTTTGGCCGCGCCGTCCAGTTGCGCCTGGGTGCGGAACAGTTGCGTGGTACCGAGGTTGCGGGCCTCGTAGGCAATGCCGGTTTCTGCGCGCAGTTCATCGAGGCAGTCACGGCTGTACTCGGACAGGCGCACCATGCGCTCTTTGTTCACGGCGTAACGGCTGGCGGTGCAGTTGCGCAGCATCTGCGCCATCCACAGGTATTGGTCGATGTCGCCAGTGGCCTTGATCGCCAACGGTGCGTGGCGCTCCATCAGCCACTTGATGGCTTTGAGCGGCACGCCCGGCGCGGCCCACGGTGAGGCATAGCCAGGCGAAACCTGGCCGGCGTTGGCAAAGCTGGTTTCCATTGCCACGGCAGGCTGACGGTCTACCACGACCACGTCGAACCCGGCTCGGGCCAGATAATAGGCGCTGGCTGTGCCAATCACGCCGCCACCCAATACCATAACGCGCATATTTTTATCCCTCATCGCGGCCCGCCGCAGACGTTTATTATTCAAAGCGAAGATGCGCGCAGTATAAGAAGCTTTAGCCAGTGAGTTTCACTGTATAACCAGCTATATTTGGCGACAATTCTCGGCCAAAACGCTTTTGACAAAGGAGAATCTCCTATGCGTACAAATCACCAAACAAAGCGTGAATTAGACAAGATCGACCGCAATATTTTGCGCATTCTGCAGGCCGACGGGCGCATCTCGTTTACCGAGCTGGGCGAGAAAGTCGGGCTGTCGACCACGCCCTGCACCGAGCGCGTACGCAGGCTGGAGCGCGAAGGGATCATCATGGGCTACAACGCCCGGCTCAACCCGCAGCACTTGCAGGGCAGTTTGCTGGTGTTTGTCGAAATCAGCCTCGACTACAAATCTGGCGACACATTTGAAGAATTCCGACGCGCCGTGCTGAAACTGCCCCATGTGCTGGAGTGCCACCTGGTGTCCGGTGACTTCGACTATTTGGTCAAGGCGCGGATCAGCGAGATGGCCTCGTACCGCAAACTGCTGGGCGACATATTGCTCAAGCTGCCCCACGTGCGGGAGTCCAAGAGCTACATCGTGATGGAAGAAGTCAAAGAAAGCCTGAACCTGCCGATTCCGGATTGACAGTAGGAGCTAGCTTGCCTCGCGATCTCTTGATCTTTAAAAATCAAAAGATCGCGAGGCAAGCTCGCTCCTACAGGGGTTGGGTCAGAAGTGCCGATCTAGAAACGCGAAATACTCTTCGCGAATGTCGGCGGTTTCATTGGCCAGATGGTGACGGGCCTGGGGAATCAGCAGCACCTGCGGGTGATTGAACTTGGCGTCCAGCACCTTGAGGTTGTGCTCCCAATCAACGGTTTTATCCGCCTGGCCCTGAATCACCAAGGGCTGGCGGGCGCTCGGCGGCAAGGCCTCGACCCGGGGGATCCAGCGCGCCATGGCGCCGACCCAGGCGGTGGGCAGACGCACGGGCTGTAGCGGATCGGCCTGTAAAAACGGCATGAAGTCCGGGTCATTGGTGTTCTCGCTGAAGCGCCGCTCAATGCCTTTAACAAAGGGCCTGAGCAGGTAATAGCTGAACTTGGACCACTGCCAGTCTTTGGGCCGCACCAGCGGCGCCAGCAAGATGGCCTGACCCTGGGCCGGGCTTTGCTCGCCGTGATGCAGCAAATGGTCCAGTACCACGGCGCCGCCGGTGCTTTGCCCGATCAAGTGCCAGGGCTGCGGCAGGTTCAGCGATTGGGCCTCGATAAACAGGCCTTGCAGCGCCTCCTGGTACTGATAAAAGTCGCCGATGCTGGCGCGCTCGCCGCTCGACAGGCCATGGCCCGGCAAGTCGCAGGCAATGACCACAAAACCGTGGTTCAACCCCCACTCGATCACATGCCGATACAGCCCCATGTGATCGTAAAAACCGTGGATCACAAACAGCGTGGCTTTGGGTGTGGACTCAGGCCACCACACCTGGCTGACCAAGTCGTAGCCTGCGGCACTGAAGCGCCCCAACTGACGACGGACCGGTACTGCGCGCTGCGCAAAGTCCAGCCCGTAAAAATGCTGATATGCCAGATCCTCACTCGATAAAGGCTGACCTGCGACCAACGGTTGTAAATGGGGGCGCAAGGACTCGGGGGAAAACGCGACAGACATAGGGGTTCCAAACAGAAAGGCATGAAGGCAGAACAGTCTTTATAGCTGACGATATTCTGCTGTCAGTTTAAGCATGGCAAGCTACGCGCCCTTTCAGGAACATTCAGCATGCCCATAACGACCCTTAAAACCTGGTTTGCCTGGCTGTTGGTGCTGACCTGCGCCGTGGGTGTGTGGGCCGCCTACCAGTGGTTTGAGGGGCGTTACATCCGTGCGTTCAACGATCAGACTGTTTTGTTTGCCGGGGACGTGCTGGCCCTGCCCGCAGACCTATCGGGCCCCGGGCCGATTCGCGTGGTGCACTTCTGGGACCCGGCCTGCCCGTGCAATGTCGGCAACCAGCAACACCTGAGCGAACTGCTGGCGACTTACGTGCCGCAGGGCGTTGAGTTCTATGCCGTCCAAAAACCCGGCAGCCAGGGCCAGTTGCCTGCCAGCCTGGGCGCGATCAAACCCCTGACCGCCCTGCCCGGCGCCGAACACTTGAGCGTCAGCCCGGCGGTTGCCATCTGGGACCGCAGCGGCCAACTGGCCTACTTCGGCCCCTACAGCGAAGGCGCCACCTGCAACGCCAGCAACAGCTTCATCGAACCTGTGCTGCAAGCCTTGACCCAAGGCCGCAGCGTCAACGCCACCCACACCCTGGCGGTGGGGTGTTACTGCCCGTGGCACGGGTGATCAGGTAAAAAACTTTGTAGGAGCGAGCTTGCCTCGCGATCGTTTGATCGTTTAAAGCTAGCGCCACAGGTTTTTTGGGTTATTTCAATGACTGATCAACTTTTACAGATTTGTTCGTAGTAACCGGTGGGTGAGTAACAACTCCAGGCTCTGACGAGAGTCAACAATCACATGCACGTAAATAATGTCTGAGCGAACCTCATAAATGATGCGGTTCATACCACTGACAACTTGTTGAAATTGACTCAGATTAAGGATTTCTAATTCGGGTGGTACTGAACCGCAATGGGGTTGTTCTGCCAACAAACGGATAGTCGCTTTCAATTGCTCATAAGTGACCTGCCAGGTACTGGCACAGAAACGCTCAACGATGTATTTCCTGAGCGCTTTAAGGTCGACTTGTGCTGACTGAAGCAGAACGACCTTAAACGTCATTGCGCATCAGCCAGATCCAGTTCGGCGAATACATCTTGCGCATCGCGAAATTGGCCGTTTTCAATTTCCCGATTACCCAATGCCAACAGCTTCAGCAGTGCCATGGTTTCGGCTTGCTCTTCATAACTTTTGACGTCAATTACGACCATTTTCGCTTCGCCATTTTGGGTAATAAGTAGAGGCTGACGGCTTTCTGAAATGGATCGCACAATTTCGGCTGTGTGACTTTTCAGGTAACTGATGGGTTTTACTTGAGTCGAAAATTTCATGGCTTGCACTCTGGCGTTGGCTGGACTGATTTTAGTCTTAATTCAGTCTTTTGCATTCGTTAGGTGACGAAGGGCAGTCCCTCAGAGCGCATGCACATGATTATTCGTACCTCGGCAGCGGCTACAGGTCAGGCGTTCATGCCGCGTTGTTGGACTACGTCGAAGATGTCGTTGGCGTCTTGCAGCAACAGGCGGGTGATGTTGGCGACGGTGCTGAGGTCGCCAGGCTCGCTGTTGTCCATGGGGCAACAGGCCAATAGGGTGAGTAGTTTGTGCAGCGCGTGCAGGCGTTCAGCCACGCAGGCGTGCAAATCAGATAACGGGGCGTGGCTGTCTACAAACAGCACCGGGGTTTGGGTGGTCAGGGTGTCGAGGGGGATAAAGCGCTGGTGCGGGGTTGGGGTATTCATGGGGCGCAGGACCTATTGAGAGTCAGAAAACAACCGCCATAAAACGAAATTCCAGGAACAAATGAGCCCCTTCAATCAGGTCTTTGACGAGTGAACCTTATAGCGTTTGGGCTGCGAATCCCTGTCACCGGCCAAGGCCAGCGAACGAAGAGGACTATAAGTACTGACTTTCTAATGAGCAAGCACGGCTCTGTAGGCCTGCGCTGGGTTAACTGTAGGAGCGAGCTTGCTCGCGATCTTTTAAACGATCAAAAGATCGCGAGCAAGCTCGCTCCTACAGGAGGTTTGCGTTAGTTCAGTGCGTAATTCAGCACGATACCCACGAAGATCGCCAATCCGGCCCAGTGGTTGTGCAGGAACGCCTGGAAGCAGCGCTGGGGTTCGCGGTTGCGGGTGTACCAGAATTCCCACAGGTAGCAGCCCGCAGCCACCAGCAGGCCGAGGTGGAACCAGCCGCCGAGGTCGAATTGCACGCCGGCCAGCAGCAAGCAGCCCAACGACAGGCCTTGCAGGCCGAGGATGATCACGCGGTCGGCGTCGCCAAACAGGATGGCGGTGGATTTAACGCCGATTTTCAGGTCGTCGTCGCGGTCGGTCATGGCGTAGTAGGTGTCGTAGGCTACGGTCCACAGCAGGTTGGCGATGTATAGCAACCACGCCGCCGCTGGCAGGCTGTCGGTCTGGGCGGTGAAGGCCATGGGCATGCCCCACGAGAACGCCGCGCCCAGCACCACTTGCGGGTAGTAGGTGTAGCGCTTCATGAACGGGTAGCTCGCCGCCAGGGCCAGGCCGCCGAATGACAGCCATACGGTGGTGGCGTTGGTGCACAGCACCAGCAGGAAGCTGATACCCATGAGCAGGGCAAAAAACACCAAGGCTTCTTTGCTGCTGATTTTTCCGCTGACCAGCGGCCGTTGTTCGGTGCGTTTGACGTGGCCATCGACCTTGCGGTCGGCAAAGTCGTTGATCACGCAACCGCCCGCCCGGGTCAGGATCACGCCGAACACAAAAATCAGCAGAATACCCAGCGAAGGCACGCCCTTGGCGGCAATCCACAAGGCCCACAGGGTCGGCCACAGCAGCAGGTAAATGCCGATGGGCTTGTCCATGCGGGTCAGTTGGATAAAGTCCCAAGCGCGCGGGTTCAAGCGATTAAGTGATTTGAGCAGGCTCACGTACATCAGTTGTTCTCCGGCCGGGCACTCAGGGCGGCCCACAGGTTAGGTAAGAAGACTTCGGCCACCAGCACGCTCAACGGGCCCCGCGAAAAACGCGAGCGCCTCGCCCACAGGTCATCTGCCTGATCAGCCACGGGCAAGCCGCCGCGCGGGTATTGGCATACTTGCATCGGTCCGCGCTCAAAGGCGTTATCGCTGAACAGTAAGCCGCCCAGTGAGCGCGCGCCCAGCGCTTCCATGTCGAAGCCGCCTATTTGCAGGACGCTTTTCGCGGCGACGCTGCGGGCGAATACCCACGGTTGCTGATGGCCGCGTAAATACACTTCGCGCACCCAGCCCTGGCTGTTTTCAGGCAAATTGAGGGCCGTGCATTCGTCGGCACGCAGTGTCTGCCAGCCTTCGAAAAGCGGCAGCACGCTGAAGGAACCGTCTGAAAGTGCGGTAAGACGTTGAGTCAGGGAGCCTTGGTCGAACAACCAGTCGAGGGTCTGTTCGTCAGGCGGTGCAGGAAGTTCGCTTTGCTCAAGCCAGACAGGCGAGACCAGCGTAGAAGTTATGTGCGGCACAGTGGGTCATAATTGGCAGCCATTGAGGCGGGCGAGCTTATCACGCTGGTCCTTGCTTGAGCGCCAGAGTGCCATCAGGCAGTCGTCGGGCTTGCATCTGTCGGTGTTGATCAGTACAAACGGCCTGAATTTTGCGAGTAACACAACCGATTGATAAGAGTCTGTGCCCTCGCCCACGCCTGAGCGAAAGGAAATACCCCCATGAAAAAGTGGCAATGCATTGTTTGTGGACTGATTTACAACGAAGCCGATGGCTGGCCGGATGACGGTATTGCGCCCGGTACGCTGTGGCAGGACGTCCCTGAAGACTGGCTGTGCCCGGACTGCGGCGTTGGCAAAATGGATTTCGAGATGATCGAAATCGGCTGATCCGCCCTGTTTTTGAATTGATTGACTCTGGAGATTGGAATGAGCGCACCTGTTGTGATCGTTGGCACTGGGCTGGCTGGCTATAACCTGGCCCGGGAGTTTCGCAAGCTGGACAGCGAAACACCGCTGCTGTTGATCACGTCCGATGACGGGCGTTCCTACTCCAAGCCGATGCTGTCCACCGGCTTTGGCAAAAACAAAGAAGCCGACGGCTTGAGCATGGCCTTGCCCGGCGCCATGGCCGAGCAGCTCAAGGCGCAGGTGCGCACCCACACCCGCGTCAGCGGGATTGATCCGGGCCACAAGCAACTGTGGATCGGTGAAGAAGCCGTGCCTTACCGCGATCTAATTCTGGCCTGGGGCGCGCAATCGGTGCAGGTGCCGGTCGAAGGCGATGCTCAGGATGCGATCTTCTCGATCAATGATCTGGAAGACTACGCCCGCTTTCGTGCAGCGGCCGCGGGCAAGCGCCGTGTGCTGATTCTGGGTGTCGGTTTGATCGGTTGCGAGTTCGCCAACGACTTGATCGCGGGGGGCTATGAGGTCGACCTGGTGGCGCCGTGCGAGCAAGTGATGCCGACGCTGCTGCACCCTGCGGCTGCGGCCGCCGTGCAATCGGGCCTGGAAAGCCTGGGCGCACGCTTTCATCTCGGGCCGGTGCTCACGCGTTTGCAGCGCACCGAAGATGGCCTTGAGGCGCACTTGTCGGACGCCAGCGTGGTCGCCTGTGATGTGGTGGTGTCAGCCATTGGTTTGCGCCCACGCACCGATCTGGCGGCCGCTGCCGGCCTGCGGATCAACCGCGGTATCGAAGTGGACCGCCATCTTAAAACCTCCCACGCCAACATCTACGCGCTGGGCGACTGCGCGCAGGTCGACGGTTTGAGCCTGCTCTACGTGATGCCGCTGATGAGTTGCGCACGGGCGCTGGCGCAGACCCTGGCGGGCAACCCGACAGCGGTCAGCTACGGCGCCATGCCGATTACAGTGAAAACACCGGTGTGCCCGTTGGTGGTGTCACCTGTGCCGCCTGGTTGCGAAGGTGTGTGGACGGTGGAAGGTCAGGGTGCCGACATCAAAGCGCTGTGCCGCGATGCAGACGGCAAGCTGCTCGGTTATGCCCTTACCGGCGAGGCGGTTCGCGAGAAACTGGCGCTGAACAAAGAGTTGCCTGCGCTGTTGGCGTAAACACTCTACCTTTTGTCGTAAATGTCATTGCCTTGCCTCAACAAAGCGCCTGCTGAGGGTGGCGCGTGACTTGGTCGCGTGCCATTCTCACACCGGTCTGCCGCAGAGTAGAGCCTGCGGCGCCTTGGATGCTGCTCCTTAGAAGAGCAGCACGGACATAACAACAAAAAACCGTCAAAGAGGCTTCATCATGCGTAAACCAGAACTCGCCGCCGCTATCGCTGAAAAGGCTGACCTCACCAAAGAGCAAGCCAGCCGCGTACTCAATGCAGTGCTCGAAGAAATCACCAACGCCCTGCACCGCAAAGACAGCGTCACGCTGGTCGGTTTCGGTACGTTTATCCAGCGCCATCGCGGTGCACGGACCGGGCAGAACCCGCAGACCGGTCAGCCAGTGACCATCAAAGCCAGCAACACCGTAGCCTTCAAGCCTGGCAAATTCCTTAAAGACAGCGTCAACCCTTAAGCGGAGCTGGTTTTAGAGGAGCGGGCAAGCTGGCTTGCCCGTTCTTGAGAGTAAATTGGCCGATCATGCGGCCATAAGTGGCAAAAACCCGTCTATCAGCGCCTATTTCTTTGGATATGTGGCGTTCTTCGCTCAAATCGTTAAACTGCGCCGGCTCTTTATTTATTCCCCGAGGCCGCGTACATGAAATTTCGTTTTCTGCTCTGGATGCTGGGCTTTCTGATGGGCAAAGCCAGCCGTAAAAACCCTGCTTTTCAACAGCAATTGGTTGATAAAGACATGGTGTTCCAGCTGCAAACCCTCGATGGCAAAGTCGCCCGTCACTTCAAAGTCAAAAACCAGCGTATTACCAGCCACTCGGGCTTATACCCGGACCCGGTGTTTGCCATCGCCTTTAAAGATGCCGCTTACGGCTTTGCCACAATGCAAGCCAAGAACAAGCAACTGGCGTTTATGACCGGGATCCAGGACAAGTCGATTCAGATCAAGGGTAATCCGGCGCAGGTCATCTGGTTTCAGGGCCTGACCAAGTACCTCAAGCCGCGTAAAAAGCCGAAGGCTTGATCCCCAACCCGTAGGAGCGAGCTTGCCTCGCGATCTTTTGATCTGGCTTTTGACCTAAGAGCCCCCTCTCCCGAAGGAGAGGGAACCGATTGGGGGATGCTGAAGATACGCGGTGGCCTGTTTGCTGCGCGACAGCGCGGCGTCAAAGACGAGGCGGCAACGCGGTTTAGCCGAAGAACCAGTAGCACACCGCAATCGCTGCCACCACGCCTGAGAACTCTGCCAGCAAGGCGCAGCTCACGGCGTGGCGGGCGCGCTGGATGCCGACCGCACCGAAGTACACCGCCAGCACATAGAAGGTGGTTTCCGTGCTGCCCTGCACGGTCGCGGCCACCAGGGCCGGGAAGCTGTCGACGCCTTTGGTTTGCATGGTTTCAATCAGCAACGCCCGCGCCGCGCTGCCTGAAAACGGTTTGACCATCGCCGTGGGCAGCGCATCGACAAAGCGCGTGTCCCAGCCCAGCCATTCGACCAGATGGCGAATGCCGTCCAGGCCAAAGTCCAGTGCGCCCGAAGCGCGCAATACGCCCACTGCGCAGAGCATCGCCACCAGGTACGGCAGCAGGTTCTTGGCTACGTCGAAGCCTTCTTTGGCGCCTTCGACAAACGCCTCGTAAACCTTGACCTTGCGCAGCGCACCGATCACCAGAAACAGCATGATCAGCCCGAATAGCGTCAAATTGCCCAGGATCGAGGACAAGCTCGCCAGCGCCGCCGCTGACAGGCTCGCCAGCAGCGCCATAAAGCCCGCCAGAATCAGTGCGCCGGGTATCAGGTACGCCAGCACCACCGGGTCCCACAGGCGCAGGCGCTGCACGATGGCCACCGAGAAGAGGCCCACCAGGGTCGAGGCGCTGGTGGCCAGCAGGATCGGCAGGAACACCAGCGTGGGGTCTGGCGCGCCTTGCTGGGCACGGTACATAAAGATCGTGACGGGCAGCAGGGTCAGCGACGAGGCGTTGAGCACCAAGAAGAGGATTTGCGCATTACTGGCGCTGGTCGGGCTCGGGTTTAGCTCTTGAAGTGCGCGCATGGCCTTGAGGCCGATCGGCGTGGCGGCATTGTCCAGGCCCAGGCCGTTGGCAGCGAAGTTCAGGGTGATAAAGCCCAGGGCCGGGTGGCCGGGCGGAACTTCTGGCATCAGGCGCTTGAACAGCGGCCCTAGCGCCCTGCCCAGCCAGTCGACGATGCCGGCCTTTTCGGCAATCCGCAGAAACCCCAGCCACAGCGTCAGCGTGCCAAACAGCAGCACCATCACCTCAACCGACAGCTTGGCCATGGAAAAGATGCTTTCAACGATGGCCGCGAAGATCCCGGCATTTCCCCCGACCAGCCATTGGGCAAACGCCGACACCGTGGCGACAAGGAAAAAGCTGAGCCATAGGCCGTTAAGCATCGGGAAACTCCTAATAAGTGCGGCAGATGATACCGGCCAGACCTCAGAAACGACAAACGCCGGGAGGTTGGCAAAATGGCGTTCAACGCAGAACTCGCAAAACCTGTAGTCGCTGACAAGGAACGAAGGCTGCGATGCGGGCCGCAGGACCGCCGTTTGGGGTCACTGCGCAACCCATCGCAGCCTTCGTTCCTCGGCAGCGGCTACAGGAGAGGAAAAGTCGTGACGCCTAAAACAACAAACCCCGGACAAGTCCGGGGTTTGGGGAGTGAAGCGCCAGGCGAAGGTGATTAACCTTTGGCGGCTTCCTTGCTGCGCCAGTGCGGCAGCGAGTTCCAGTAGCGCTCGCCTTTGGCGGCGTCGTACATGCCTTCCCAGCGCGAGATGACCAGTACGGCCAAGGCGTTACCGATGACGTTCAGGGCGGTACGCGCCATGTCCATCACACGGTCTACACCGGCGATGAAGGCCAGGCCTTCCAGCGGGATGCCCACGCTGCCCAAGGTGGCCAGCAGTACCACGAAGGACACGCCCGGTACGCCGGCGATGCCTTTGGAGGTGACCATCAGGGTCAGCACCAGCAGCAGTTGCTGGCTGATCGACAGGTCGATGCCGTACAGCTGGGCAATAAAGATGGCCGCGATGCTTTGGTACAGGGTCGAACCGTCAAGGTTGAACGAGTAGCCGGTCGGTACCACGAAGCTGCAAATCGCTTTCGGGCAACCGTAGGCTTCCATCTTCTCGATCACGCGTGGCAACACGGTTTCGGAGCTGGCGGTGGAGTAAGCCAGGACCAGCTCATCCTTGAAGATGCGCATCAGCTTGATCACCGAGAAGCCGAACAGCTTGGCGATCAGGCCCAGTACCGCGAAGGCGAAGAAGAGGATGGCCGCGTACACCAGCACCACCAGCTTGGCCAATGGCACCAGCGAGGCGAAGCCGAAGTTGGCGACGGTCACGGCGATCAGCGCAAACACACCGATTGGCGCGTAGTTCATGATCATGTGAGTGACTTTGAACATCGACTCGGACACGCCCTGGAAGGTTTTCACCAGCGGGTCGCGCAGCTCGGCGTTCAGGCTCGACAAGCCAAGACCGAATAGTACCGAGAAGAAGATGATCGGCAGCATCTCACCGCGAGCCATGGCTGCGAAGATGTTGGACGGTATCAGGTTGAGGATGGTCTCGATGAACGCGTGTTCATGCTGCACCTCTGCGGCAGTGGCCTGATATTTGGAAATATCTACCGTGCCCAGCGTGCTCATGTCGATCCCGGCGCCCGGGTGGAACACGTTGGCCAGCACCAGGCCGACCAGGATCGCGATGGTGGTGACCACTTCGAAGTAAATAATTGTTTTTAGACCGATGCGACCGAGTTTCTTCGCATCCCCCACGCCTGCAATCCCGACAACCAGTGAAGAAATCACGATTGGGATTACGATCATCTTGATCAGACGGATAAAGATATCGCCTGCAGGTTGCAGGACGTTACTGATCCACCAGGCCTTTTCAGCACTGAAATGGTTGAGCAGTGCGCCGATTGCAATCCCGAGGACCAGACCGATTAGGATCTGCCAGGCGAGGCTAAGTTTTGCCTTCTTCATGTCATTACCCTTACTTCAAGTGGACTCGGGTACAGGCTCGGACTAGAGCGCTCAAGAGCGCAAAAAGGACCAAGCTGTACCCCCGTAGAAGGTCGCCCAAATCGAGCCGGACTGGCTCTTTGGCAGGCGAAAAAAGGCGCAACTATTCCCATGCACGGCGTTACCGTCTAATGCCGTAAACGCCTACCCTATGCCGAATCGGCATGGGTTTTGTCCGACAAGACCTCAAAAATCAGGAGGGTTGCACTGACAGAATAGATGACATAACCGCCGTAAACCGGCTGTTTCAAGGCCTTTTTGGCATTAAAGAAGGCTCACAGACAGCGCTAACATTTCGGAAATATCCCACAACACAAATCGAAAAATGAGAAGCCATCAATTTGCCAATAGTCGATATACGGTCGACGTTTCAAAGGGTAGTTCAAGCCACATCTTTTTCAGAAAAAATGAACTGGGATAAGCAATTACCGACGAAAGGCAGTGTCAGGCAGACGCAAAAAAACCAAGGCAAAACCTTGGCTTTTGGCAGTCGAAAACAGCGTTGTTACCCTGCCCGGCATTCAATACCAGTTAGGGTCTTTCTTTAATTGCTCTTTAAGCAGCGCCTGGATCTCAGGATCAGGCTTGCCCAAGTATCGGAAATCGGCATGACGTGCAGGCGATTTGTCAGTAGGCAACCCCGCAGGCACTTCAACCAGCAGCGCGTAGGCATGCTTTTTGTCGAAGCTCACCGCGACTATCAGCCGTTGGGTGGAGCACGATTGCTCGTTTTCGCACAAAGGGCCGACTAAATACGGGTCACCGTCTTGCGTCACCGCGTTCATTTGCTCAGCACTGCCAGAGAGGTTCATGACCCACTCAGGCAAGCGCTCCTCTTTTTTAACCACTTTTTGCCAGGCCTGACGGTAGTCCGGGTCGCTCAACAGTTGGTTGGCGCGGGACTGGCCGTCATTGGCGGCAAGGGTCATGGCACTGCTGCCCATCAACAGGGCAGCCGCCATTGCCTTAAGGGATCGACCGTACATCGTCAGCCTCGACCACGACGACCAAAGATGAAGGACACAACGAACATCACCAGGAATACGACAAAGAGGATCTTGGCGATACCGGTAGCCGTGCCCGCGATGCCACCGAAGCCCAATACTGCTGCGATGATGGCGATAATCAGGAAGGTAATTGCCCAGCTCAACATGGTGAATCTCCTTATTTCTGTTCGAAAGGGTGATGCCGTTTTGCAACTCAAGGCCCGGTCAGGGCCTTAAACGTGTGAACACTTAAAACACCCAACGTTCCGGAACGGGTTGGGCGTTGGCGGTTTGCGTGTCTTCAGAAGCTGCCAGGTCATAGCGGCCCATCGGGGTGCTTGAGCCCAATGCGGTAGAGCGAATGGCGCTGAAGTGAGTCTGTTGGGCAGCGATGGAGTGGGCTGGCACCGATTGCGCCGGGGCTGGCTGCTGCCAATGTGCCCATTGCTGGCCGCCGATGAGCGTCATGACCAGCGCCAGGCTGGTGAAAAGGCCCTGCTGCAGGTGCTGTGAAGTCATACCCAGACTGGCGAAACCTTGACGATTCATGCTCAAACTCCTGCCACTCGCTGTTGTTATGAGGGTGTCGTCGCTGCGCTTGTGGGTCAGTGACGGCTATGCGAGAGATATTGCAGGCTGCATGCCAGTTTTTTTGAAAGAAATAATTCTTTATAAATCAGTTAGTTACAGATTTTTGAAGAGAGTCGGCGCGAGCAACCTGCACGATGGCCCCTGATGGCACCGTGCGTTCTGCACGATCAGCGCCAGCGCGCTACAGTGCTGCCCGCTGAATGCGGCTCCAGCAGGCCACCGGAGAATTTATCGGACTCGACAATGCCGCTGTCGTCAGCGCTAAAATCTTTAAAATCAGAGCGTTACAGGAGGTGTCCAGCGCCCTTCCCTGTTAGCCTCTGAATCATTCCTGAAAAATCATGCAACTTGCCCGATTATTCCGACACTAACCAAGATCACTCATAAAGGAACGCCGGATATGGAATCATCCAAAGAGCAACAGGGCCGCATTCTGCTGGTCGATGATGAGTCCGCTATCTTGCGCACGTTCCGCTATTGCCTTGAAGACGAGGGTTACACCGTCGCCACGGCCAATAGCGCGGCCCAAGCCGACGCCCTGCTTCAACGTCAGGTGTTTGACCTGTGTTTTCTGGACCTGCGCCTGGGCGAGGACAACGGCCTGGATGTGCTGGCCCAGATGCGTATTCAAGCGCCGTGGATGCGGGTTGTCATCGTGACCGCGCACTCTGCTGTCGACACCGCCGTGGATGCGATTCAGGCCGGTGCGGCTGACTATCTGGTCAAGCCGTGCAGCCCTGACCAACTGCGCCTGGCCACTGCCAAGCAACTGGAAGTACGCCAACTGTCTGCCCGCCTCGAAGCGCTTGAAGGTGAAGTACGCAAGCCCAAAGACGGGCTCGACTCACACAGCCCGGCCATGATGGCGGTGCTGGAAACGGCCCGGCAGGTCGCCGGCACTGACGCCAACATCCTTATTCTCGGCGAGTCCGGCACGGGTAAAGGCGAGTTGTCGCAAGCGATTCATGGCTGGAGCAAGCGCGCCAAAAAATCCTGCGTGACGATTAACTGCCCGTCGCTGACGGCAGAATTGATGGAAAGCGAGTTGTTCGGCCACACCCGTGGCGCCTTTACCGGGGCCAGCGAGAGCACCTTGGGCCGGGTCAGCCAGGCGGACGGCGGCACGTTGTTCCTGGACGAAATCGGTGACTTCCCGCTGACCTTGCAGCCTAAGCTGCTGCGTTTTATTCAGGACAAAGTCTACGAGCGTGTCGGTGACCCGGTAACGCGCCGCGCCGATGTGCGCATCCTCGCCGCGACCAACCTCAACCTTGAAGACATGGTGCGCGACGGGCGCTTCCGTGAAGACTTGCTCTACCGCCTGAACGTCATCACCTTGCACTTGCCGCCCCTACGCGAGCGCAGTGAGGACATCTTGACGTTGGCAGACCGGTTTCTGGCCCGCTTCGTTAAAGAGTACGCTCGCCCTGCCCGCGGCTTCAGCCCTCAGGCGCGCCAGGCGCTGGCCAATTACCGCTGGCCGGGTAATATCCGCGAACTGCGCAACGTGGTGGAACGGGCCAGTATTATTTGCCCTCAAGAAGTGGTCGAGGTCAGTCACTTGGGCATGGCTGAACAAACCGCTCCCAATACTCCGCGTATTGGCGCAGCATTGAGTCTCGATCAGTTGGAAAAAGCGCACATCGGTGCGGTGCTGGCGACCAGCGACACGTTAGATCAAGCAGCAAAAACCCTGGGCATTGATGCCTCGACGCTCTATCGCAAGCGCAAGCAATACAACCTGTGAGTCAAAACTGATGAAACTTGCGATCAAGCTGCGGACCCGGTTGTTCCTGAGTATTTCGGCACTGATAACGGTGGCGCTGCTGGGTTTGTTGCTGGGCGTGGTCAGCGTGATGCAGATGGCCAAATCCCAAGAGGCGCTGATCCGCAACAACTTCATCACCCTCGATCTGGGCCTCAAGCTGCGTCAGACCCTGGGTGACCAGTTGATCCTGATGTTGCGCAACCACCCTGATCCCAAGGCGCTGGAATCGTCGGCGAACGAGTACCTGGCCCTGCTCGATGAGGGGATGGAGCATGAGCGCGAACACAAGCTGGACAATGGTTTTGCCCAGGCCCGCGAGGACTACGAGCTTTTTCTGGAGGCCTTTAAACAAGCCCATGCCAACGCGCTGGATATCGGCAGTGACCAGGAGCTTTCCGACCGCTTCAACCTGTTGCGCAACGGTCTGATCGAAGAGCACCGCAAGGCGCTCGATCACATCTATACCGCGCAAGCCGCCGCCCGTGATCGCGCTATCATCATTGCCGGCTTGCTGGGGCTGGTCGGGCTGGCAGTGCTGATAATCGGCTTTGTGACCGCGCATGGCATCGCCCGCCGCTTTGGCGCACCCATCGAAGCATTGGCCAAGGCCGCTGACAACATCGGCAAAGGCAACTATGAGGTCGTGCTGCCGCTGTCCTCTGCGGCGGAAATGAACCTGCTAACCCGCCGTTTCGGGACCATGGCCGAGGCGTTGCGCCAGCATCAGGCAACCAATGTCGATGAGTTGCTGGCGGGCCAGCAACGGCTACAGGCGGTGCTCGACAGTATTGATGACGGCCTGCTGATGATCGACCAGCAAGGCCGCTTGGAGCATTTGAATCCGGTGGCCCAGCGCCAATTGGGTTGGGACGAGGGCCGTCTGGGCCAACCTCTGGGCGAGGCATTGGGCCGCCCGGAACTCGACCAGCAACTGTTGACGGTTTTGCGCGGCGGCAGCCTTGAGCGCGCGCCTGAAGACTTGAGCGTCGACATCGAAGGCGAAACCCGCCTGCTGACGTACAGCCTGACGCCGGTCAGCCAGCCCAAAGGGCCGATCCTTGGGGCGGTGATGGTGCTGCACGATGTGACCGAGCAGCGGGCCTTTGAGCGCGTGCGCAGTGAGTTCGTGCTGCGCGCCTCACATGAGCTGCGCACCCCGGTCACGGGCATGCACATGGCGTTTGGCTTGTTTCTGGAGCGCGCCCGCTTTGACCCGCAGTCCCGTGAAACCGATTTGCTGAACACGGTGAACGAAGAGATGCAGCGGCTGATGCAGTTGATCAACGACCTGCTGAATTTCTCGCGTTATCAGAACGGCCTGCAAAAGCTCACGCTGGCCCCGTGCAACCTTGAGCAAATGCTCAATGAGGCCCGTGCACGGTTTGCCGATCGGGCGACGGCCAAGAACATCGAGCTACTGATTGATTTGCAGCCGGAGCTGCCGGTGCTGAATGCCGATCAGGCGCAGCTGGAGCGCGTGCTGGATAACCTGCTGGACAATGCCTTGCGCCATACCGCCAGTGGCGGGCAAATCCGCCTGCAAGCGCGGCGTCACGGGGAGCGGGTCATCATGAGCATTGAAGACAGTGGCGAGGGCATTGCCTACGGCCAGCAAGGCCGTATCTTCGAACCCTTCGTACAAGTGGGCCGGAAAAAGGGCGGCGCGGGCTTGGGCTTGGCGTTGTGCAAAGAGATTGTGCAACTGCACGGCGGGCGCATTGGCGTGTACTCACGGCCGGGGCAAGGCACGCAGTTCTACATGGCGCTGCCGCTGTAAGGGCTTGTAGTCGCTGCCGAGCTCCGCGAGGCTGCGAGTCTGCCAAGACTGCAAAAGGGCGAAGGTTCTGCGGCGTTTTTGAGAAACGGGTTGCTTCGCAACCCTTCGCAGCCTGCGGCAGCGACTACAGGATCTGCGCAGTCCGAATAGCTCTACCGCTGCGTATTCAGCACGTTCAATATCGCCGCGCTTTCTGCATCAGGCGTGCCGTCGAAACGCGAAGGCCTAAAGTGCACCTGGAACGCCGCCAGCACGTGGCGTGTGGCAACGTCCAGTTCGCCGGTTTGCGGCGTCTCATACCCCAACAACGCTAATTGCTGCTGAAACCAGGTGATGCTGGGCATCGCGTTGGCGTAGCGGGCCTGCTCGCGGGCCACGGCCTGGGCGTTTGGCCAGATCCCGAAACCGGCCTCGGCCAGGCGCTTCCAGGGGAACATCGGGCCCGGATCGAGCTTGCGCAATGGCGCAATGTCGCTGTGGCCGATGATGTTGTGCGGGTCGATCTTGTAGCGCGTCGAGATGTCTTTGAGCAGCGCGATCACCGACTGGATCTGACCTTCGGTGTAGGGGTACCAGACGCGACCGGTCGGGGTGTCGTGGTAGCCCGGGTTGACGATTTCGATGCCAATCGAGCTTGAGTTGAGCCAGGTGCGGCCTCGCCATTGGCTTTCACCGGCGTGCCAGGAACGCTGGCTCTCATCGACCAGCTTGTAGATGGTCGGGGGCGTGTCGCCGATCAGGTAGTGGCTGCTCACCGGCCCGCTGGTCAGCAACTGCAATGAGCGCTCAAGCGAGGTTGAGGTGTAGTGAAGCACGATGAACTGCACGCGGCTGTCGTGGTTGGCCGAGGGGTGACTGGTGTCCATGCGCGGACCGCTGGCGCAACCGGCCAGCAGAACAAAAGAGAAGATCAACGTTAAAAATTTCATGGCAAAAAAGGTATCTGAGCAATTAATTGGCCAGCATACATGACTGGTCCCGGAACGTATCTGAACGCTGCCTGCGCGGGCAGGGCGTCAAGCTGAAGCCTGGCTGAACTCTATCGTGTTGCGGCCCTTGTGCTTGGCCCGGTACAAGGCCTCGTCAGCGCGTTTAAGCACCTGTTCGCTGCGCTCGCCCAAGGCGAAGGGCGCGACCCCGATGGACGCGGTGAGCGTGACCGGCTCGCCCTTGAAGTGGAACGGGCAGGCCTCAATGGCTGCGCGCAGCGTTTCGAGCAATTGCAGGCCTGCGGGCAGCGGTGTGTTGGGGATGAGCAGGACGAATTCTTCGCCGCCAAAGCGCGCCACGAAATCGCCGGGGCGCAGGTGTTTGGTCAATTGTGCGGCGATGATCTTGAGCACTTTGTCACCGGCCAGATGGCCATAGCCATCGTTAATGCGCTTGAAGTGGTCAAGGTCGAGCATGGCGATCAGCAGCGGGTTGCCGTGGGTTTGCCATTGCGCAACTTCATGGGCCAGGCGTTCGCTCCAGGCCGCGCGGTTGGGCAGCCCGGTCAGCGGGTCGATCAAGGCTTTGAGGCGCTGTTCTTCAAGGTGTTCACGGTAACCCTGGGCTTGCTGCTCCATGAAGGCCACGCGTTCGGACAAACCTTGCAGGTGGGTGCACAGCTCTTGCTCACGGGCATCCCGTTGCTGTCGGTGGTGGTCCATCGTGCCCAGCAAGCCTTCGAGACGGTTTTCGAGGATGTGCTTGAGGCTGTTCAGGTCGACGGCGTCTTGCACGCTGCTTTGCAGGCTGTCGACGTGCTCGCGTATCTGGTTGTCCAGTTGCTCTGCCTCGGAGCGCCCCAGGGCGTGCCCGGTACTTGCTGCTTGCAGGTTGCTTTGAAACGCCTCCAGGCGCTCATTGAGCTGCTTGAGGTAGGTTTCAAATTCATGCTGGCCGCTGTCAGTGATAGCCAGCATCAAAACCGCCAGATCATCGAGGATCGGCAGTAATTCGTACCAGTTAAGCCCTTTTTCGAGGCGTTTGCGCATGGCCTCGGCCTGGGGCCGATGGTGCTCGGGCAGCGACAGGTCGTTCAACAAGCCGAGTAGGGTGGATTCAATATGCTCCGCCACGGAGCTGTACGTGGGCTCGGGGCTTTCGGGCAGGGCAAAGGTCGCGTCGGTTGCAGGCTCGGCAGGTGGCGCGGCCTCTGTTACTGGCGCCTGCTGCTCAAGGGTTTCGGCAGGTTCAGGCGCCTCAACGTCCTCTTCGAGGCGCGCGTTTTCGGCGTCGACGAGCGCTACAACCGACTCAAGGGCGCCGATGACGACCGCTTCGTCGACGACTTCAGGCTCCGGGACTGGAGGCTCAGAAGGCGGCGGCGTCTCAACGTTGGCTTCAGGCGGGGCTTGCGCGGGTAAGGTTTCAGGCACCTCGGCTGGGGCAGGGGTGGTTGGCCTGGGGGCTGGCGCGCTCGACACTTTAGGTGGCGCTAGCACGGGAGCAGGTGCCGGGCTTTCGGGCAGATCGGCCTTGTCAGCTTCTTGAGTGCCAAACAGGCGCTGCAACAGGCCTGGCTTGGCCGGTTCAGCGGTGTGCTGCTGTGGCGCCAGCGCGCGGCCCTGCAAGGTGCTCAGTTCACTCAGCAGTAACGGGATTTCACGCGCCTGGGTGACCCGGTTATCGAGTTGCTTGGCGAACGCTTTTAGCGGTTTGCTGACGTCGCGGGGCAAGGGCAGGGCTTGCAACTGCGTGACCAGCGCGTTGAGCGCGACGCTCATTTGGTCGATGCGGGTTTCGCGGCGTTGCTCGGAGTCGAGCACGGCTTTTTCAAGGCGCGGGAGCAGGGCGGCCAAGGGGGCGTCCATGTCATCGGTGCGCACGGCTTCGCGCATTTCTTTCATGCACTGGTCAACGGTGCGGTCGGTGCCTTCGGCCGCCAGCGTGCTGCGCACCAGGCCGCGACGCAACAGGTCAAGGCGCGCGTTCCAGCGCCGTTCGAGCTTGTCTTGTTGCTCGACGCTCTTCAGGTATTTTTCTTTCCAGCGTGAGGCGTCATCGGCGCTCATGCCAGTGGCTCATGAGGCGGGCTCAGCACGGGCAACAAGTCGCCGCCCACAGAGCCGGGCAGACGGATATCAACTGCCACCGGCAAGTGGTCGGAAATAGGCTGGTCGAGCACCTGCACGCGTTCAAGGGTGAGGCTTGGGCTGAGCAAAATATGATCGAGGCAACGTTGCGGCCGCCAACTGGGGAAGGTGGCCTGCATTTGCGGCGCCAGCAAGCCGAGATCGCGCAGCGGCGAGGTGTCGAGCAAGTCACTGGCGTGCGTGTTCATGTCGCCCATCAGCACTTGGTGCTGGTAGCCGCTAATCAGTTCGCGAACGTACGCCAGCTGCCGGGTGCGGGTTTTAGTGCCCAGCGCCAGGTGCATCACGACGACGATCAGCGCATCGGGGCCGTCCCCAAAGCGCACTAAAATGGCGCCACGCCCTGCGGGGCCTGGCAAAGGGTGATCTTCAATGGCAGAAGGGCGCAAACGGCTGAGCACGCCATTGCTGTGCTGCGCCAGGCGACCCAGGTTGCGATTGAGTTGTTGATACCAGTAGGGGAATTCGCCCTGTTGGGCCAGGTATTTGACCTGATTGATGTAGCCGGAGCGATGGCTGCCGCCATCGGCTTCCTGCAGCGCGACCAGATCGAAGTCGCTCAACAGGTCGCCTATTTTCTCCAGGTTACCTGCCCGCCCTTTGTGTGGCAGCAGGTGCTGCCAGCTGCGGGTCAGGTAATGGCGGTAACTGTGGGTGCTGTTACCGACCTGGATATTGAAGCTGAGCAAACGCAAGCGTCGATCATCCGCCAGGCCACTGCCCGGCACATGATCTTCGTTGACCTGCGGTTCGTGCAGGCCAACGATTCGTTCGCTCTTCCAGCGCCGCACGGGAGAGGGCGCCGCTTAGTTTTTGGCCGCTTGTGGCGCCGCTTTCTCAACTGCACGCTCTTTGGCGATCAGTTGGTCTGCCACGTTCAGCGCTTGTTCCGGGCCGCCTGCGGTGCCGAGGTCGAAGCGGTACTTACCGTTGACGATCAGGGTCGGGACGCCAGAAACCTCGTACTTCTTGGCCAGTTCTTTAGCTTGGGCGATTTTGCCTTTGATGGCGAAAGAGTCGAAGGTTTGCAGGAATTTGTCTTTATCGACGCCCTGAGTGGCCACGAAATCAGCCATGTCGTTTTTGTCGGTCAGACGTTTGCCTTCCTTCTGGATGGCATTGAAGATCGCTGCGTGTACTTTGTTCTCTACGCCCATGGCGTCCAGGGTCAGGAACAGCTGGCCGTGTGCGTCCCATGGGCCGCCAAACATGGCCGGGATACGCACGAAATGCACGTCAGCCGGCAGCTTTGCCGCCCACGGATTGATGGTGGGCTCAAACGCATAGCAGTGCGGGCAGCCGTACCAGAACAGTTCAACCACTTCGATTTTGCCAGGCTCTGCAACCGGAACGGGATTCGCCAACTCAACGTAGGTCTTGCCGGCTTCAAGCGGGACATCGGCAGCTTGAGCAGTCATGCCAAACAGGGAGGCGCTGACGAGAACGGCGCTGAGAATCAGATTACGCATGCTTTACTCCTGGACAAATAAGGTCGCCTGACGTGGCCTGTTTTGAGACAGGTCTGTTCTGGCTTGAGTTCGGTAGTGTAGCGGCAGATAGCAGGAAAAAGGGCAGCCTGGGCTGCCCTGACACGCTTACATTCAAAGATTAAACGACCGTTAACGTCAATAAATGCATTGCGGGTTGGCTGCATCCTGCCTACACCAATCAGTGCAGACCCTGAATGTAGCTGGCCAACGCCTTGATGTCCTTGTTGCTCAGCTTGGCTGCAATGGCGCGCATGATCATCGAATCACCGTCGTTGGTACGGTCGCCTTCGCGGAAGTCAGTGAGCTGTTTCTCGATGTAACTGGCGTGTTGGCCGCCCACATGGGGGAAGCCGGCAGGTGCGTTGCCCTGGCCGTCCGGTGCATGGCAGCCGGTGCAGGCGGGCAGGCCTTTTTGCAGGTCGCCGCCACGGAACAGTTCTTCTCCGCGAGCAACCAGGGCCGGGTCAGCGGCGCCGACAGAGCTTTTTTGGCTGGCGTAGTAGGCGGCGATGTCCGCGAGGTCCTGATCGTTCAGGTTGGTAAGCTGGCCGGTCATTTCAAGGACCTGGCGTTTGCCGTCCTTGATTTCATGCAGTTGCTTGAGCAGGTAGCGATCACCTTGCCCGGCCAGTTTGGGGAAGTTGGGGGCCATGCTATTGCCGTCGGGGCCGTGACACGCGCCACAGACAGCAGTTTTTGCCTGACCGGCGGCGGCATCACCCACAAGGGCGGTGCTTGCGGCCTGGGCGATACCACTAACGCCCATGGTCAACAGCAGACTCACGAAAAATTTGTTCATCAGCTAATCCAACTACGGCTAAGGGTTAAGAGTTATGGCCGGGCTTACTCATTCATCCACTGGATGATTGGCTGGTAATCCTCGACACTGCAGTCCGTGCACACACCACGCGGCGGCATCGCCTTTTCACCCTGGGGCACGTGTTGCACCAACGTCTGCTTAACTTACCCTCGGCCTTTACACCCGGTTTCGGTGTTATGAATCGCTGACCTTCATGGCAGGCAATACAAACGCGGTTGTACACGGCTTCCGGATCCTGTGTAGCCTGAACGCTGTCAGGCGGCATCAAGACACCGGCAGCAGCCAATTCGTTTAAACGATTTTTTCAGGGTTGGGAGCGTGATGCGTTCTAATGCGCACCCTGGCTCTTGTTCTTCGTCCTACGCCGGGACAAAGCACACACAAAATCTGCGGCATTATATACTGGCGCCACTGAAACGGAAACGACACGCACGCCGCGTCCATTCCTGACGCCGCTCACATCGGAAATCCCATGCAACTCAAGAACCCCATTCTCGGTCTGTGCCAACAGGCTACCTTCATGCTCAGCGCTGCCAAGGTTGATCAATGCCCCGATGACGAAGGCTTTGAAGTCGCCTTTGCCGGGCGTTCCAACGCCGGCAAGTCCAGTGCGCTCAACACGTTGACCCATGCCAGCCTGGCGCGGACCTCGAAAACCCCGGGCCGTACGCAGCTGCTGAACTTCTTCAAACTGGACGAAGACCGTCGCCTGGTCGACTTGCCGGGTTACGGCTACGCGAAAGTGCCCATCCCGTTGAAAATGCACTGGCAGCGTCACCTTGAGGCGTATTTCGGCAGCCGTGAAAGCCTCAAAGGCGTGGTTTTGATGATGGACGTTCGTCATCCAATGACCGATTTCGACCTGTTGATGCTCGACTGGACCGTTTCCAGCGGCATGCCGATGCATATTTTGCTGACCAAAGCCGACAAACTGACGTACGGCGCTGCTAAAAACACGCTGCTTAAAATTCAGTCCGAAATCCGCAAGAAGTGGGGCGACAGCGTGACCATCCAGCTGTTCTCCTCGCCAAAGCGCATGGGTCTGGAAGAGGCGTACACCGTGCTGGCTGATTGGCTGGAACTGCCGAACAAAGGCGAAGAAGAAAGCGCCGAGTAAAAATGGCAGGCAAAAAAAACCCCGGACTTCGTATGGGGGAGGGAAGTTCGGGGTTCAAGTACTGGACCGCTAGGGGCGGGGTCCAGAATCTGCCAACACTTAACACAACATTAGGAGCATTGAAGGGCTTCACCAGCCATTCAAATAATCTGAGTTGTGTTAAGCGGGTTTAGTTCCTGAGCCCCTGAAAATTTTGCCAAACAGTAGTCGCTGACGAGGAACGAAGGCCGCGATGCGGGCCGCAGGACCGCCACTTGGGTAGCCCCGGGGAGACTCGCAGCCTCATGCTTGGGCAGCGACTACAGGTTTAGGTCAGTGCGCCTCGTCCCAGTTGTCGCCAACGCCCACTTCCACCACCAACGGGACCGCCAGCGTGGCCGCTTCGCTCATGTGCAGTCGGATCTCGTCGCGCACCTGGTCCACCAGGTCTTCACGCACTTCCAGCACCAGTTCGTCGTGTACCTGCAAGATCACGCGGGCGTCGAGGCCGGAGGCCGTCAGCCAGTTATCCACGGCCACCATGGCTTTCTTGATGATGTCCGCCGCAGTGCCCTGCATCGGGGCGTTGATCGCGGTGCGTTCAGCGCCTTTGCGCAACGCCGGGTTTTTCGCGTTGATCTCGGGCAGGTACAGGCGACGACCAAAAATCGTCTCGACATAACTTTGCTCGGCCGCCTGGGTGCGCGTGCGCTCCATGTACTCCAGCACGCCCGGATAGCGCGCAAAGTAGCGGTCGATATAGGCCTGCGACTGTTTGCGGTCGACACCGATCTGCTTGGCCAGACCAAAGGCGCTCATGCCGTAGATCAAACCGAAGTTGATCGCCTTGGCGCTGCGGCGCTGGTCGGTGGTGACATCGCTCAGGTCGACGCCAAACACCTCGGCCGCCGTGGCACTGTGCACGTCCAGGTTGTTGCGGAAGGCGTGCAGCAGCCCTTCGTCCTTGGCCAGGTGGGCCATGATCCGCAGCTCAATCTGCGAATAGTCCGCCGCCAGCAGTTTGTAGCCTTTGGGTGCGACGAACGCCTGACGGATCCGGCGGCCTTCGGCTGTACGAATCGGGATGTTCTGCAGGTTCGGGTCGCTGGACGACAAACGCCCGGTGGCCGTTACCGCCTGGTGATACGAGGTGTGAATACGCCCGGTACGCGGGTTTATCTGCTCGGGCAGACGGTCGGTGTACGTGCTTTTCAGCTTGCTCATCGAACGGTACTGCATCAGCACCTTGGGCAGCGGGAAGTCTTGCTCGGCAAGCTCCGCCAGCACCGCTTCGGCCGTCGATGGCTGGCCTTTGGCAGTTTTGCTGATGATCGGCAGGCCGAGTTTTTCGTACAGGATCACGCCCAATTGCTTAGGAGAGCCGAGGTTGAATTCTTCCCCGGCAATCTCGAACGCCTCACGTTCAAGCGCCACCATCTTGTCGCCCAGCTCAACGCTCTGCACGCCCAGCAGCTTGGCGTCCACCAGCGCGCCTTGGCGCTCAATGCGGGCCAGAACCGGCACCAGCGGCATTTCAATGTCGGTCAGCACGCTGTTCAGGCTCGGGATCGCTTGCAGTTTTTCATGCAGCACGTGGTGCAGGCGCAGGGTCACGTCAGCATCTTCTGCGGCATACGGTCCGGCCAGTTCCAGCGAGATCTGGTCAAATGTCAGCTGTTTGACGCCTTTGCCGGCAATATCCTGAAAACTGGTCGTGGTGTGGCCCAGGTATTTCAGCGCCAGGCTGTCCATGTCATGGCGGGTGGCCGTGGAGTCGAGCACGTAGGACTCCAGCATGGTATCGAAGGCTACGCCTTGCACGGCGATGCCGTTGGCTTGATCACCGCCAATGGCGCAGTTGGCCAGGATGTTGATGTCGAACTTGGCGTGTTGGCCGACCTTGGCCTTGTTCGGGTCTTCGAGCAGCGGCTTGAGTGCGCGCAGTACGGTATCGCGGTCCAGTTGATCCGGCACGCCCATGTAGGAGTGGGTCAACGGGATGTAGGCCGCTTCGCCCGGCTTGACCGCAAACGACACACCCACCAGTTGCGCTTGCTGCGCGTCCAGCCCGGTGGTTTCGGTGTCAAAGGCAATCAGTTGGGCGTCGTTGAGCTTTTTCAGCCACACGTCGAAACGGGCTTGATCAAGGATGGTTTCGTATTGCAGCTCTTCGGTCGGCGCCGCAGGGGCTTCGTGGGTGATCACCTGGCCCGCGCGCTTGGCGTCGCGCTCGACTTCGGCGATCCAGCTTTTGAATTCCAGTTCGGTGTACAACTCGATCAGCTTGTCGCAATCGGGCGCTTTGAGGTGCAGGTCGTCAAGGCCGATGTCCAGCGGCACGTCGATCTTGATCGTGGCCAGCTGATACGACAAAAACGCCATTTCACGGTGTTCTTCGAGTTTCGCGGGCAGGTTTTTTGCGCCGCGAATCGGCAGGGTCGGCACGATGTCGAGGTGCTCGTACAGCTCGACCAGGCCGCCGTTGACGCCCACCAGCAAGCCCGACGCGGTTTTCGGGCCGATGCCCGGAACGCCCGGGATGTTGTCGGACGAATCGCCCATCAACGCCAGGTAGTCGATGATCTGCTCGGGCGAGACGCCGAACTTCTCTTTGACGCCCTCAACGTCCAGCGTGCTGCCGGTCATGGTGTTGACCAGGGTGATGTGGCCATCCACCAGCTGCGCCATGTCTTTATCGCCGGTGGAGATGACCACTGGTCGGTCTGCGGCGGCGCTGCTGCGGGCCAGGGTGCCGATCACGTCGTCCGCTTCAACGCCTTCGACGCACAGCAACGGGAAGCCCAGAGCGATCACGCTGGCGTGCAAGGGCTCGATCTGGACCCGCATGTCATCGGGCATGCTCGGGCGATTGGCCTTGTATTCGGCGTACATGTCATCGCGAAATGTCCCGCCCTTGGCATCGAAAACCACGGCAAACGGGCTGTCCGGGTACTGCTTGCGCAGACTCTTCAACATGTTTAGCACGCCCTTTACGGCGCCGGTCGGCAAGCCTTTGGACGTAGTCAGCGGCGGAAGCGCGTGGAAGGCGCGGTACAAATATGAAGAACCGTCCACCAGGACGAGGGGTGCTTGGCTCATGAGCAGGATCAACCTTTTCGGCGAGTCCGGCGCTAGAATGTCCGGACCAATGACGACAAAGGGACAAGGTTATCATGCGCACACTTAATCGCCTGTTGTTGACCGGCTTGTTTGCATTCTCACCGCTGGTAACCTTTGCGGCTGATAGTGCACCCACCGGTGACCCAGAAGTAACCATTCGCACGGAAGGCGATAAAACCATTCAGGAATACCGTCAAAACGGGTTCCTTTATGCCATCAAGGTGACCCCAAAAGGAGCGCCGCCGTACTTTTTGGTACGCGCTGATGGTACTGATGCCAACTTCATCCGTTCCGACCAGCCGGATATGCTGATTCCTTCGTGGAAAATCTTCGAATGGAAATAGCGTCTTAACTTTAATTGGCGCCGCCCACGCGGCGCCCGCACTGGCAATTTAAACCATGTCTGTATTCACCCCACTGACTCGCCCGGAGCTGGAGACTTTTCTTGCGCCTTATGATCTCGGCCGTTTGCTCGATTTCCAGGGGATTGCCGCGGGTAGCGAAAACACCAACTATTTCATCAGCCTGGAGCAGGGCGAATTTGTTCTGACCCTGGTTGAGCGTGGCCCGATCAAAGAAATGCCGTTCTTTATCGAGCTGCTGGACGTGCTCCACGACGCTGACCTGCCGGTGCCTTTTGCCCTGCGCACCAAAGACGGCGAGGCCTTGCGCGAGCTCAAAGGCAAGCCGGCGCTGCTGCAACCGCGCCTGGCCGGCAAGCACATTCGCGAGGCTAACGCGCAACATTGCGCCCAAGTGGGCGAGCTGTTGGGCCATTTGCATGTGGCCACGCGTGACAACGTGCTGGAACGCAAAACCGACCGCGGCCTGGACTGGATGCTGGCGGAAGGGCCCGCATTGATGGCTGATTTGTCGCCAGATGCGGCCGATTTGCTGCAAAAGGCGCTGGCTGAGATTACCGAACGCAAGGCGCAGATTTTGGCCTTGCCAAGGGCCAACCTGCATGGCGACCTGTTTCGCGATAACGCGATGTTCGAAGGGACGCACCTGACCGGCCTGATCGACTTTTACAACGCCTGCTCGGGGCCGATGCTCTACGACGTGGCGATTGCCTTGAACGACTGGTGTGCTGACGAAGACGGCCAGCTCGACGCCCCGCGTGCCCGTGCATTGCTGGGTGCGTATGCCGCGTTGCGCCCGTTCACGGCCAGCGAAGCCGAGTTGTGGCCGACGATGTTGCGTGTGGCCTGTGTGCGCTTTTGGTTGTCACGTTTGATTGCGGCCCACTCGTTTGCGGGTCAGGACGTGTTGATCCACGACCCGCAAGAGTTCGAACGCCGTTTGGCCTTGCGCCAAACCGTGACCGTCCCGCTGCCGTTCGCGTTGTAATCCGGCACAAAAACGCTGAAAAATCCTGTAGGAGCTGCCGCAGGCTGCGATCTTTTGATGTTTAAGATCAAGAGATCGCAGCCTGCGGCAGCTCCTACTCGTTCGAGGGGGTTACAGGCTGTTCAGGCAGCCTGCCAGGTCGTTGCCGAGTTTTTCCAGCAGTTGCTCATAACCCTGCGCGGTGGCCGGGGTGAAGCCGCCCAGCGGGTCCAGTTCGGCCAGTTTGACCGGCAAGCCAGCGGTCAGGGTGTCGGCCAGGCGCGGGCGCAACGGCGGGTCGCTGAAAACGCAGGTCTTGCCCACTTCTTGCAAACGCTGGCGCATGGCTGCCACGTGTTGGGCGCCCGGCTGCACTTCAGACGCCACGCTGAACACACCGGTGTGCTTCAGGCCGTAGGCGCTTTCGAAGTAGTCGTAGCCTTCATGGAAAACAAAGAACGGTTTGTCCGCAATCGCGGCCATGCGCGTTTTCAGGCGTGCATCCAGCGCATCCAGACGCTCATTGAAGGCCTTGAGGTTGCTTTGGTATTGCGGCGCATGGGCCGGGTCTTTTTCGCTCAGGTCGGCGGCCATTTTGGCTGCAATCACCCGGGCGTTGTCCGGCGCCAGCCACAAGTGCGCGTCGAGGGTGCCAGGGCGGTGGTCGTGATCATGCTCCGCCGCATCACCTTCGTCATGGGAATGGCTGTCCTGGGAGAAATGGCGCAGCTTCAAACCCGGCAAATTTTGCACGGCCACTGAGGGCAGGGTGCGGGTTTTGATCACGCGAGGCATAAAGCCTTCCATGTCCGGGCCGATCCAGTACAGCAAGTCAGCCGACTGAACACGCCGTACGTCGGAAGGGCGCAACGCATAGTTATGCGGCGACGCATTGGGCGGCAAGAGCACCTCTGGCTTGCCCACGCCGTCCTGCACAGCCGCGGCAATCAGCTGCAACGGTTTGATGCTGGTCAGTACATTGACCTCGGCCTGCGCCGGGTTAATCACCAACAAACTGGCAGACAAAGCAATAAAAATCGCAAAAATACGGGACACGATGGGCACTCATGGCGGCTGAAACGGGTAACATAATAACGTCTCTCTCGGAAATCGTCGCCGCCCATGTCTATTGCACCGCTTGCCAGCCGTCCCCACGACCACTCTCATTGCGTCCACAGCGCGCTCTCTGAAGCGGACGTTCTGTGCGCGCAAAAGGGCCTGCGCCTGACGGCGTTGCGTCGGCGAGTGCTGGAACTGGTGTGGCAGAGCCACAAGCCGCTGGGCGCGTACGACATCCTGGCCGTGCTCAGCGAGCAAGATGGCCGCCGCGCTGCGCCGCCCACCGTGTACCGCGCGCTGGACTTCCTCCTGGAAAATGGCCTGGTGCACCGTATTTCGTCGCTCAACGCCTTTATCGGCTGCAGCCACCCCGAGCACGCGCATCAAGGCCAGTTCCTGATCTGCCGCACGTGCCACGCGGCTATCGAGCTTGAACAAAAAACCATCAGTGACGCGATTATCAGCAGCGCACGCGATGTCGGCTTTACTGTCGAAGGGCAAACCGTCGAAGTGCTCGGTTTGTGTTCGGGTTGCCGGGAGGCTTGATGAGCGCTGCGCTGATACGTCTTGAAGGGGTCTGCGTGACCTTTGCCGGGCAAAACGTGCTCGACATGATCGAGTTGAGCGTTGAGCCGGGCCAGATCGTGACCCTGATCGGCCCCAACGGCGCCGGTAAAACCACGCTGGTCAAAGCGGTGCTGGGCCTGCTCAAGCCCACCAGCGGCAGTGTCTGGCGCAAACCCAAGCTGCGCATCGGCTACATGCCGCAAAAACTGCACGTTGACCCTACGTTGCCGCTCTCGGTGCTGCGCTTTTTGCGCCTGGTGCCGGGTGTGGACCGCGCCCAGGCCCTTGCCGCCTTGAAAGAGGTCGGCGCCGAAAAGGTCATCGACAGCCCGGTGCAAAGCGTCTCGGGGGGCGAAATGCAGCGTGTGCTGCTGGCCCGTGCGCTGCTGCGCAAACCCGAGTTGCTGGTGCTCGACGAGCCGGTGCAGGGCGTCGACGTCGCCGGGCAGGCCGAGCTTTACAGCTTGATCACCCGCCTGCGCGACCGTCATGGCTGCGGCGTGCTGATGGTGTCCCACGATTTGCATCTGGTCATGAGCACCACCGATCAGGTGGTGTGCCTCAACCGCCACGTGTGCTGTTCGGGCCACCCGGAGCAGGTGAGTGGCGACCCGGCCTTCGTCGAGCTGTTCGGCAAAAACGCACAAAGCCTGGCGATTTATCACCACCATCACGACCACGCCCATGACTTGCATGGCTCGGTGGTCACTGAAGGCGCCGCCCCGGCGCATGCCCACGTTCATGGAGAAGGCTGCAAGCATGGCTGATTTTCTGCTTTACGCCCTGCTGGCAGGTTTGTCTTTGGCGGTGGTGGCGGGTCCTTTGGGCTCGTTTGTGGTGTGGCGTCGCATGGCCTATTTCGGCGATACCTTGTCCCATGCCGCCTTGCTGGGCGTGGCGCTGGGCTTTTTGCTGGATGTGAGCCCGGCGATTGCCGTGACCGTTGGCTGCCTGTTGCTGGCGGTGTTGCTGGTGACGTTGCAGCAGCGTCAGCCACTGGCTTCCGACACACTGCTCGGAATTCTCGCTCCCAGCACCTTGTCCCTTGGGCTGGTGGTACTAAGCTTCATGCATGAGGTGCGGATCGACCTGATGGCTTACCTGTTTGGTGACCTGCTGGCGATCAGCCCGACTGACTTGATGTGGATCATGGGCGGCAGCGCGGTGGTGCTGGCGTTGCTGGTGGCGCTGTGGCGGCCTTTACTGGCCATTACCGTGCACGAAGAGCTGGCGACGGTTGAGGGTTTACCCGTCGCAACGCTGCGCATGGCCCTGATGTTGTTGATTGCGGTGGTGATCGCGGTAGCGATGAAGATTGTCGGTGTGCTACTGATTACCTCGTTGCTGATTATCCCTGCTGCTGCCGCCCAACGGCATGCCCGCTCTCCGGAGCAAATGGCGTTTGGCGCGACGTTGCTGGGAATGCTGGCAGTGTGTGGTGGCCTGGCCCTGTCGTGGTTCAAAGACACGCCTGCCGGGCCCTCCATTGTGGTGTGTGCTGCCGCGCTGTTTCTGCTGAGTTTTGTTCTGCCCCGTCGAGGGGTGTAGACTTGCTCGTTTTTTGCGCACTTAGAGAGCCGCAGGAATGAAGCTGTTTAACTCACGTTATGTGCTCCTGGCCGCATTTTCCTTGCTGCTGGGCGCCTGCCAAAGCACGCCACCGGCCGTCAATCAGGTCGAGCAAGCGCGTGCCGGAGCCATCGCACAGCTGGAGCAAAACCTGGCCAGCAGCGAACTCGCGACCGCCGAAGATCAGTTGGCCGCCTTGCAGGCCCAAACCCCGGATGACCCGCAGTTGGTGCAGTACCAGCGCCAATTGGCTGAGGCTTACCTGCAACGCAGCCAGATCGTGCTGCAAAAGGGCGATGTCAACGCCGCTGCGACGGCTTTGAGCCGTGCGCGGGCCTTAATGCCTAAAGCCCCGGCCCTGACCGGTGGCGTCAACAGCGCCATCACCCAGGCGCGCAAGGCCGAGCTGGATAAAGCCGAAGCCGCGCTCAAGGCGGCAGAAGCGCGGCCAGCGGCCAAGGTCATTGACCCGGCGGCGCCGTTCACCACCGTTACCTTGAACATCACCGATATTGGCAAACTTCGCCATCAACTGGATTTGATCGCACAAGACATTGTCAATTATCAGTGCGCTGTCAGCCTGCAGGTTCCACGCACCGCTGATTACCCGTGGCTGGCCACGTTGATCAGCAAACGCGTGAAAAAGCTCGACCCCGGCTTTGACCTGAGCCTTGAGCGTCAGATCATCCGCCATGTGCCTGCGCAAGTGGTGCTGACACCCACCAAGCCCGAATAAAGAGCGTGGCTGTTGCCCAAGCGCTAATAGCGTTTGGGCAACAGCCAGGCGTCTATCCCTTAAGCCGGAATAGCCTTGACCTTCGGTTCCCGTGCCCAGACGCGATGCTGCGCAATGGCTGCAAAAAACGCCTTCAGGTCCTGAGCGTCCTTGATCGCCAACAACCCGTCATCCACCTGTAAATGCAGCACATCCAGCAGTTGTCTGGCGTCGCCGTGCACAGCGATGGGCTTGAGGTGCTTGTAGGCTTCCAGCAGGTAATGCAACGCCACCCCGTCGCCACTCAGTGCCTTGATCGACTCTGCGCCTCCCGGCACAAACACGGCGTCAAAGGCCACTGACGGCAAACCTTCCATCGAACCGTCCACGTTCAGCAGCTTGCCCTCTGCTGTTTTGACCGGGGCAGACGTCGGCCCCAGCAATTTGGCGTGGGCGCCTTGCGCGGTCAGTGCCTTTTTCAGCGCTTCAATGGCTTTGCCTTCCACACCGTTGGCGGCCAGCACGGCCACTTTGCGGGTTTTGATATTGCTCGGCAGCAAGTTGGCCTGACTCAGCGCGGGCGAAGCGCTGACGCTGGTTTTGCGCGCAGGCACAGTGCCCGCCTTCGGTGCGGGCAGCCCCAGGTTTTCTGCGACGCGCCGCGCCAACTCAAGGTCGATGTTGGCCAGGATCTCATCCACCTGGCGTGCGCGGATGTGCTCGCGCTCAACCTTGCCCAATTCAAAGCTGTAGGCCGCGATGATGTGCTCTTGTTCATGTTTGCTCATGCTGTTGAAAAACAGCCGGGCCTGGGAAAAGTGATCGCTGAACGAGTCGCTGCGCTGACGTATTTTGTTGGCGTCAATGCGTTCCGGGTACGACTCAAAGCCCCCGTCTTGCGCAGCGGGCGGGGTTTCTTTCGGCCAGCCGCCATCAATGGAGTTAGGCTCGTAAGACGCACGGCCTTTATTGATCGTGCTGCGGTGCTGAGCGTCGCGCTGATTGTTGGAAAAAGGGCAGACAGGGCGGTTGATCGGAATCTCGTGGAAGTTCGGCCCGCCCAAGCGGCTGATTTGCGTGTCGGTGTACGAAAACAGACGGCCTTGCAGCAGCGGGTCGTTAGAGAAGTCGATGCCCGGCACGATATGCCCAGGGCAGAACGCCACCTGTTCGGTCTCCGCAAAAAAGTTATCGGGGTTGCGGTTAAGCACCATCTTGCCTAGCGGTGTAATCGGCACTTGTTCTTCGGGGATCAGCTTGGTCGGATCAAGAATGTCGAAGTCGAACGTGTGTTCGTCTTCCTCAGCAATGATCTGTACGCCGAATTCCCATTCCGGATAATCGCCGGTTTCAATCGACTCCCACAGATCGCGCCGATGGTAATCGGTGTCTTTACCGGCGAGCTTTTGCGCTTCGTCCCACACCAGAGAGCAAGTCCCTACGCTAGGGCGCCAGTGGAATTTAACAAAATGTGATTTCCCCTCGGCGTTGATGAAGCGGAAGGTGTGTACGCCAAAGCCTTGCATGCTGCGCAGGCTTTTCGGAATCGCCCGGTCGGACATCGCCCAGATGACCATGTGCGCAGACTCCGGCACCAGCGAGACAAAATCCCAGAAGGTGTCATGCGCCGAACCGCCAGTGGGCATTTCATTGTGGGGTTCGGGTTTGACCGCGTGCACGAAGTCAGGAAACTTGATCGCGTCCTGAATAAAGAACACCGGCATGTTGTTGCCGACCAGGTCAAAGTTGCCTTCATCGGTAAAGAACTTGACGGCAAAACCTCGCACGTCACGCACGGTATCGCCCGAGCCGCGGGGGCCCTGAACGGTCGAAAAGCGCACGAATACCGGCGTTTTTTTATCCGGATCTTGCAGGAAACCGGCTTTGGTCAGGGCGCTGTGGGCTTTATAAGTCTGGAAATAGCCGTGAGCGCCGGTGCCGCGTGCGTGGACGATGCGCTCCGGGATTCGCTCGTGGTCAAAATGCGTGATCTTTTCACGCATGATGAAGTCTTCCAGCAGTGACGGGCCACGCGCCCCTGCTTTGAGGGTGTTTTGGTTGTCCGCAATCTTCACGCCTTGATTGGTTCTGAGCGCCTGTTGGGTCGCATCGTCGCGGAAGGCTTCGAAGTTTTCCAATTTGACGTTCGTGTTGCCACGATCCAAGGTGTCGGTGCCGGCCATCTGGCTCTTGGGTGAAGACGGTTTTTTGCTACTCATCAGACTAAGCTCCTTGTTGATGAAAGCCCCACGGGCTGGGCTTCTTGGACATATATCCCGTTGCGGGATGTGAGGTGCTGTTAGTACTGACTGGCGCCTGTTGTGGTCGTTCCTTATTTCTGACCATCAGTCGTCTTATCGCCAAATCAAAGGTCTTCGCTCAAATAAATGCTAAGAACCTCTATAAGGACAGGCTAAAATGCGCGCCCGGCTAACCGCTGATCTTCTATTTACGCGCCCCACAAGGTTCGCTACGTGATTGAGTTTCATAACGTTCATAAAACTTACCGGGTCGCCGGTAAGGACATTCCCGCCCTGCACTCCACGAGTTTGCGTGTTGAGAGCGGTCAGGTATTTGGCCTGATTGGCCATTCCGGCGCGGGTAAAAGTACATTGCTGCGCCTGATCAACCGCCTCGAAACACCGAGCGGCGGGCAGATCATCGTCGACAACGAAGACGTGACCGCCATGGATGCCAATGGCCTGCGGCGTTTCCGTCAACAAGTCGGGATGATCTTCCAGCACTTCAACCTGCTGGCGTCCAAGACCGTGGCTGACAACGTGGCGATGCCGCTGACGCTGGCGGGCGAATTGTCCCGCAGTGAAATCGACCAACGTGTGGCCGAGTTGCTGGCGCGCGTGGGCCTGTCAGACCACGCCAAGAAATACCCGGCGCAGCTGTCAGGCGGTCAAAAACAACGCGTGGGCATCGCCCGTGCCTTGTCCACCAAGCCAAAAGTCTTGCTGTGTGACGAAGCCACCAGCGCGCTCGACCCGCAAACCACGGCGTCGGTCCTGCAATTGCTGGCTGAAATTAACCGCGAGCTGAAGCTGACCATCGTGCTGATCACCCACGAGATGGATGTGATCCGCCGTGTGTGTGACGAAGTAGCCGTGATGGACGCTGGCGTGATCGTCGAACAAGACCCGGTGGCCGAGGTGTTCTTGCACCCCAAGCACCCCACCACCAAGCGTTTTGTACAGGAAGACGAGCAGATCGACGAAGGTGAGCAGCGCGATGATTTCGCCCATGTGCCGGGGCGCATTGTGCGCCTGACGTTCCAGGGCCAGGCCACCTACGCGCCGCTGCTGGGCACCATCGCCCGCGAAACGGGTGTGGACTACAGCATCCTGGCAGGTCGGATCGACCGCATCAAAGACACCCCCTACGGGCAACTGACCCTCGCCATCACCGGTGGCGACATGGACGCCGCTTTCGCCCGCTTTACCGCGGCTGACGTCCATATGGAGGTACTGCGTTAATGGACTCTCTACTGAGCTTTTTCACCAATATCGATTGGTTCGAAATCTGGCTGGCCACCGGCGATACCCTGATGATGCTCGGCGGCTCGCTGCTGTTCACCATCCTGCTGGGCCTGCCGCTGGGCGTGCTGCTGTTTCTGTGCAGCCCGCGCCAACTGTTTGAACAAAAAACCGTGTACGCCCTGCTGTCGCTGCTGGTGAACATTCTGCGTTCGTTGCCGTTCATCATCCTGTTGATCGTGATGATCCCGTTCACCGTGTTAATTACCGGCACCTCGCTGGGCGTCGCGGGTGCGATTCCGCCTTTGGTGGTCGGTGCAACCCCGTTCTTCGCCCGTCTGGTAGAAACGGCCTTGCGTGAAGTTGACCGTGGCATCATCGAAGCCACCCAGTCGATGGGCGCCAGCACCCGTCAGATCATTACCAGCGCCTTGCTGCCAGAAGCCCGCCCGGGCATTTTTGCAGCGATTACCGTGACCGCGATTACGCTGGTGTCCTACACCGCCATGGCGGGTGTGGTGGGTGCGGGCGGCCTCGGGGACCTGGCGATTCGTTTCGGCTACCAACGTTTCCAGACTGACGTGATGATTGTCACGGTGGTGCTGTTGTTGATTCTGGTGCAGATTCTGCAAACCGTCGGCGATCGGCTGGTGGTGCACTTCTCGCGCAAGTAAGGCCTCGCTTTAAACACATAATAGCCAGCGCTGTGCTGGCAGATACCTGGAGTCAGGTGTTCACAAGGAGCTGTTGAATGAAGAAGTTATTTGCTGCTGTGGCCGCTGTAGCGGCATTTTCTGCCCACGCAGGTGATCTGTCGGTGGCGGCGACTCCGGTCCCTCATGCTGAGATCCTGGAGTTCGTTAAGCCGGCTCTGGCTAAAGAGGGCGTGAACCTCAAGGTCAAAGTGTTCACTGACTACGTTCAACCCAACGTACAAGTGGCGGAAAAGCGTCTGGACGCCAACTTCTTCCAGCACCAGCCTTACCTGGATGAGTTCAACAAATCCAAAGGCACTAACCTCGTCAGCGTAGCGGCCGTGCACCTTGAGCCGCTGGGCGCTTACTCCAGCAAATACAAAAAGCTTGATGAGCTTAAAGACGGCGCCACCGTGGTGATCCCGAACGATGCCACCAACGGCGGCCGTGCGCTGTTGCTGCTGGACAAGGCGGGGTTGATCAAGCTCAAGGACTCGAAAAACATCCTGTCGACGCCAAAAGACATCGTTGAAAACAAGAAAAACCTGAAATTCCGCGAGCTGGAAGCCGCGACGATTCCACGCGTGCTGACCCAGGTTGATCTGGCGCTGATCAACACCAACTACGCGCTGGAAGCCAAGCTGAACCCGGAAAAAGACGCACTGGTCATTGAAGGCAGCGACTCGCCTTACGTGAACATCCTGGTTGCACGCCCGGACGACAAAGACTCTGAAGACATGAAAAAGCTGGTCGCTGCCCTGCACACGCCAGAAGTGAAAGCCTTCATTCTTGAGAAGTACAAAGGCGCCATCCTGCCGGCGTTCTGATACCGATGATCCGGGCAAACCCGATCCCCTTGTGGGAGCGGGCTTGCTCGCGATTCATACCATTGAATCCTGATGACACACCTTGGTGATCCCATCGCGAGCAAGCCCGCTCCCACCGATGTGTGTACTAATCCCTTACTTCCTCTCTACCAGCCCCGGCAACTGGGCGACCATCTTTTGGGTGTTGAACGGCGCGCGGATAAAACCACGCTGAGTGCCGTCCGGCCCGATCAGTGCCAGGTTACCGCTGTGATCCACGGTGTAGTTCGGCTTGCTGGTATCTGGCGGGATAAACGGAATGCTCACGGCGTTCGCCAATGTTTGCAGTTGCTCGGTTGATCCCGGCGTCAGGCCAACAAATTGCGGGTCGAAGTAGCTCAGGTATTTTTTGAGCTGCTGCGGGGTGTCCCGGTTCGGGTCGACACTCACCAGCACCACTTGCAGCTTGTCCTGGACCGCTTTTGGCAGCTCGCTTTTGATCTGGCGCAACTGGGAAAGCGTAGTCGGGCAGATGTCCGGGCAGTAGGTATAGCCAAAAAATAGCAGGCTCCACTTGTCCTTCAGCTCATTGATGAGCACCGGCTGACCGTCCTGGTTGGTCAGGGTGATGGCCGGCAGATGGCGACTTTGTGGCAGCAGGATAATCCCGGCCTCGGTCAGCGCCGTGTTGTTGCCCTGACTGCTGCGCGACATCAGGCTGTTGAAGATCACCCCCATGATCAACGCCAGCAGCGCGACCAGGATAAAGACGTTTCTTTGGGTTTTAGTCATAGGTTCATCACAACGTAGTGGTCGATAAACAACGCGAGAAGACAGCGTACGTGAAGGTCGGGTTAACAGCCTGTGGCGCATTGCCACGGTACAACACTGATCGGTTAAGATGCGCGCCCAAAATGAAAACCTGACCCCCGCGACAAATGGCACTCACTGCCCGATTAAAAAATGACCGATAATACGCCCCCTGAAAAAAAGGCCCTCTTTTGCAGTGAGCGTCTTTTAAAGCACTTCCCTGATTCAGCGCCCCCCTTGGAGTTCCCATGAACACCGCCGATATTCGCGCGCAGATCTCGCGTGCCCAAGAACTTGATGCCAAAAGTGGCCTGCTCACCCAGCATTTGACGACCCGCCTTCCCGACCTGCATTCGGCGATTCAGCTACCTGAATCCGATCGGAACGCGGTGATGACCCGTTTTGTCAGCGCCTATATCGACCAGGTGCCGGACTTGCTCGATGCAGCCCATGCGGTCGCTCGCGAGGCGGGTATCGAATCACAGATCGAGCCTGTGCTGAAAATTGCCGAGCAGTTTTTTGTTCAGCCCCCATCACTGCTGGACGGTCATGAAGGGCTAGAGGGCTTGCTCGACGAAGCGTACTTGGCGCATCGGTTGGTTGAAGAGGTCAACGATCTCTACATCAAGCACTTTCACCAGCCGTTGATCCCGCTGGACATGACCGTGGCCAATCTGATCGCGCACCAATTGGTCGGTGAGGCGTTTGCCAACCAGCTCGATGAGGCTGTGCACCACGCGGTGGATGAACTGCTCGATGACGAAAGCTTTGCGCTGGAGTCGGTTGAGGCCTATCGCGACAAGCTCACCAGCCCGGACACGGGGGCTGCGTGGAAGCGTTGGCCGTGCCTGTCCAAGCAGTTGGGCGTCGGGCTGGCGTTGTAATCCCCCGCTGGCCTCGTGATCTTTTAACGGGCTAAAGATCGCGAGGCTCATGCCTGCAGTCCGGGGTTAAAACCGGGCTTTAGGCGTTGCGCTCGGGATCGGGTTGGTCCCGTCCAGCGGGCGGAAAGTGCCGGTGTCGGCGTCGTAAGCCTTGATCGCGCTGGTCTCGATGTCATAGACCCAGCCATGAATGAACAAATGCCCGCTGGCCATGCGCGACGCCACGGACGGGTGGGTGCGCAAGTGTTGCAGCTGGGCGATCACGTTTTCTTCCGTCAGCACGTGCATGCTTTCGGACTCGTTGGCGCAGTTGCAGTTGTCCTGCACCATGGTTTTCGCCACTTCTACGTGATGCAGCCAGGCTTTTACCGTTGGCATCTTTTTCAGCGAGGCCGGGTTGAGTACAGCGCGCATCGCGCCGCAATCCGAATGCCCGCAAATGATGATGTGCTGCACGCCCAATGCCAGCACCGCGTACTCAATGGCGGTGGAAACGCCACCGTTCATCTGGCCGTAAGGCGGAACGACGTTGCCCACGTTACGCGTCACAAACAGATCGCCCGGTGCACTTTGAGTGATCAGTTCCGGGACGATGCGCGAGTCGGCGCAGGCAATAAACATCGCGCGCGGGCTTTGTGCCGTGGCGAGCTTTTTGAAGAAGGCTTCCTGCTCAGGAAAGATCTCGTGATGGAAGTGTAAAAAACCATCCACGATGTGGTGCAAGGCCGCATCGGCACTTTCGGCGGGTGAAGTGTTGGCGGTAGAGGCAGTGGGTTGTGGTTTCTGCTTGTCGCTCATATAAATCCCCTGGGCAAAGTGGCACCGGATGTTACACGCACACACCGTAAAACTGTAGTCGCTGCCGCAGGCTGCGAAGGGTTGCGAAGCAACCCGTTTCTCAAAAACGCTGCAAACCTTCGCAGTCTTCGGCAGCGACTACGCCATCAGGAAATATCGGCCAACGCGTGCGCAGCTTCGGCCAGTTCCAGCTCATTGAACACCTGAACTCCGGCAGCGCTGAGCAGGGCAGCGGTCACGCCCTGGCCTGCCACCTTAGTGCCGCTGAAGCTGCCGTCGTAGGTCAGTCGATTGCCACACGACGGGCTGTTGGCCTTGAGGATAGCAATGCGAATGCCATGCTGTTTGACCAACTCCAGCGCCTGCTCCGCGCCGGACACAAAGGCTGCCGTCACGTCCTCACCGTCGGTGGTGATGACCGGCGCGCGGCCGCTGAGGACGTCAACACCTTGCCCGCCCGGAATTTCGGCTGCCGCACGCGGGGTGGGCAAGCCACCGGCGACTTCCGGGCACAGCGCGATCACGCGGCCTTCGTCCTGCCATTTCGCCAACTGGTCATAGGGGCCGCTGGCGCCGCCGTCATAGCGCACGCGATGGCCCAGCAGGCAGCGGCTGACCAGCACTTTGGCGCTCATAGCAACACCTCGGTGGCGCGACGTCGGAACCAGCCGGTCAATGACAACCGGTCACGGGTGGCGGGCAGCACTTCATGGGGGATCTCGCCTGACAGGAACACCACCAGGCAGCCACCGGTCGGCAACACGTCGTAATCGCCTCTGTCCTCAAGGTACATGCGCAAGTGCCCGCCGTGCTCAGGCAGCCAGGACTGATTGAGGTAGAGCACCGCCGACACCATGCGCCGGTCGTCGTCGCGAAAGCGGTCCAGGTGCTTGAGGTAAAACGCACCGGGCGGGTAGAGCGCGAAGTGACTTTCAAAGTCCTCCAGGCCCAAAAAAAGCCTGCGATTCATGGCGATTCGCAGGCTTTCCATTAACCCTAAGTACTTGTCGCAGGCTAAAGCCTCTCCCTGCTCCAGCCATTGAATATGGTCGCCGCGGATACCCTCGCGGACCTCTTGCGCCGGGCCACGGCCAACGGCCGCCGGGGTCAATTCGCCCTCAGCTGCACGTTTATGGCACTCAGCCGCCAGTTCGAGGGTCAAAGCCTCGGGCATAAAAATGTTTTGCTGTGACCATCCCTGCGCGTACAGGTCGTCGACGATGCGTAGCAACAGCGGGTGATCAGAGGGTATTTGCATGGCGCGCATAATATCGATACGCCTGAAAATCTGACAGCTCCGTCTAGCTGGCCACGCAGAAATATTTCATCTGGTCATTTAAAGCCTCTGAGGCGAGACGAATTCTCGACAAGTCCTACGCTGGCCCCGGACAATAGCGCCTAGCTGACAGGAGTCCTTCATGCGCCGCTTGTTTTTACTGTTAATGATGTGTTGTTCGTTACCCGCATGGGCAGACCACCTCGATGATCTATTCACCGTTGCCGGTTGGCCTGAGCAACGCGCGCATTTCACTGACGCCCTTAATGCCGCTCAAGAGCGCTACCGCAACAACTTGCCGCCTGCGGTTTACCAGGCGCTGGTCAACAACAGCAGCCAGCGTTTTGCCGCGCAGGCGATGGACCAGCGCGCCAAAGGGCAGATGCGCGAGAAGCTGCCGAATCCTGATCCAGCACTGACTTTTTTCCAGACAGAGCTGGGCCGTAAAATTGTGGCCGCTGAATTGCTGGCCACCCGCCGTGATCAGTTGGCCAAGCACGCGCAAGGCTTGCCACGTGTTGAGGCGAGCGCCACGCGTCAGTTGCTGATTAACCATTTGTCCAACGCCTTGCCGGCGAGCGAGGCGGGGGCTGAGGTCACGCTGGCCATTGCCGGTGTGGCAGCAGACAGCCTGAGTGCGATGATTCCTGGCCTGCTGGGCAGTACACAGGTACAAGGCGCGCTTAACGGCCAGCGCCAGCGGCTGATGGAGCAGATCGCAGGGGAGCTGGATAACACGTTGCTGTACGTGTACCGCGACTTGTCGGACCCGGAGTTGGAAGAGTTTGTGACGTTCGCAGAATCACCTGACGGCAAAACCTACTACCTGGCCGCATTGGCCGCGATCCGCGCCGGTTTGGCCGTAGGGCAAAGCACTTCAAGCCTGGCCCAATAACGGTGCGTTAAACCAGCACCTGCCGGGTGCTGGCAATGTACTCATGCACCAGCTTCTCGGCGCTGGGGTGAATCATCTCCAGCGGGCGGCGGCCATTAGGGCAGGGCAGCGTCGGTGTGGTGCCGAACAGACGACAAATAAGCGGGCGTTCGTCATACACCGTGCAGCCGTTCGGCCCCAGGTGCACACAGTTCAGCTCATTCAGGGCGGCTTCTTGCTCGGCTGCGGTCTTGCGCGGCAAACGGGCCATTTCTTCCGATGACGTGGTTACAGGCCCACAGCAGTCATGGCAACCCGGCACGCATTCAAACGACGGAATTTGCTGCCTGAGAAAGCGGATTTTATGACTGTTGCAGCTCATTTGTTGCCCATTGCACGTGAAAAGGCCGCAGAGTCTGCCTGAAAAGCTGCGGCCTAGACAGCACCGTACGGCCGGTCTTGCCCCTCGCGATTGGCACGGCTTATGCTCCGTAAAATTTTCCAAACATAAACAATCAGGATTACGCACATGAGCGCCCCCGTTCAGCGCAGCCAGCACACCGCCTCTTATTACGCCGCCAGCAGCTTGCCGCAGCCTGACCATCCGGTGTTGCAAGGTGACGTGGTGGCCGATGTGTGCGTGGTCGGTGGCGGGTTTTCCGGGCTGAACACGGCGCTGGAACTGGCCGAGCGCGGCATGAGCGTAGTCCTGCTTGAAGCCCATAATATCGGTTGGGGTGCCAGCGGGCGTAACGGCGGGCAACTGATTCGCGGTGTCGGCCATGGCCTGGACCAGTTTGAAGGGGTGATCGGCAAAGACGGCGTGCGGCAAATGAAGCTCATGGGGCTGGAGGCGGTTGAGATCGTCCGCCAGCGCGTCGAGCGGTTCAATATCGCCTGCGACCTGACGTGGGGTTATTGCGACCTGGCCAACAAGCCCCGCGACCTCGAAGGCTTTGCCGAGGAGGCGCAAGAACTCCGCGACTTGGGCTATCGCCACGAAACCCGCCTGCTGCAAGCCAACGAAGTGCACACCGTGGTGGGCTCGGATCGCTATGTGGGCGGGTTTATCGACATGGGCTCAGGCCACCTGCACCCGCTTAACCTGGCCTTGGGTGAGGCCGCTGCTGCGGCGCAACTGGGCGCAAAGCTGTTCGAACACTCGGCCGTCACCCGTATCGATTACGGCCCCGAAGTGCGCGTGCACACCGCGCAAGGTTCGGTCCGGGCCAAAACCCTGGTGCTGGGCTGCAATGCTTATCTTCAGGGTTTGAACCCGCACCTCAGCGGGAAAGTCCTGCCGGCGGGCAGCTACATCATTGCCACCGAGCCGTTGACCCAAGCGCAGGCCCACGCCTTGCTGCCGCAAAACATGGCGGTGTGCGATCAGCGCGTGGCGCTGGATTACTACCGGCTCTCGGCGGATCGCCGCTTGCTGTTCGGCGGTGCCTGCCATTATTCGGGCCGCGACCCGCAGGACATTGGTGCCTACATGCGACCCAAGATGCTGGACGTGTTCCCGCACCTTAAAGACGTGAAGATCGATTACCAGTGGGGCGGCATGATCGGGATTGGCGCCAACCGTTTGCCGCAAATTGGCCGCCTGCCGGATCAACCCAATGTGTATTACGCCCAGGCGTACTCAGGCCACGGGGTGAACGCCACGCACCTGGCGGGCAAGTTGTTGGCCGAAGCCATCAGCGGCCAGCACAGCACCGGTTTTGATCTGTTCAATCAGGTTCCGCACATCACCTTCCCGGGCGGCAAATACCTGCGCTCGCCGTTGCTGGCGCTGGGCATGCTCTGGCACCGGCTCAAAGAACTCGCCTGATTACTGTAGGAGCGAGCTTGCCTCGCGAGCTTTTAAAGATCAGAAGATCGCGAGGCAAGCTCGCTCCTACAAAGATGTATCAAGAGCGCCAAAACGGTTTGCGGCCTTCGTGTCTGGCCACTTCGGCACTCAAGCCCACGTCTTGTAGTTGCTGCGCGTCCAGCTTGCGCAAGGCGCGGCGGGTGCGGGAGCGATGCCAGAACAGACTCCAGCGCCCCAGGTGCGCGGGCTGGCTGTTAGGTCTTGGGTGTACATCGCTAAAGGCATTCATCGCGCAGCTCCTTTTGACTCCATTGCATTGAGTCAGCATGATGGCCTTGCGCCGAAAACCATGACAGATTCAGCATTCAGCTATTAACTGCATACAGATGCGGGCTTTTAAGCGCTGAATCCTTGGTTTTTACCCTATCTGTACTGGTCCTCCTTTCAAGAGCCCCGCCATGACCCTTTACATCAACCTCGCCGAGTTGCTGGGTACACGCATCAAGCAGGGCTTTTACCGACCCGGCGACCGCCTGCCGTCGGTGCGAGCCTTGAGCGTCGAACACGGTGTCAGCCTGAGCACGGTGCAGCAGGCGTATCGCGTGCTGGAGGACCAGGCACTGGCGTCGCCGCGGCCCAAGTCGGGTTATTTCGTGCCGATGGAGCGCGAGTTGCCCGCTTTACCGGGCATGGGTAAACCGGCGCAGCGTCCGGTCGAGATTTCTCAGTGGGAGCAGGTGCTGGAACTGGTGCGTTCGGTGCCGCAAAAAGACGTCATACAGCTGGGGCGCGGCATGCCGGACGTGTACACGCCGACCATCAAGCCGCTGCTGCGCAGCCTTGCGCAAATCAGTCGGCGCCTCGACTTGCCCGGCCTGCATTACGACAACGTCTACGGCGTGCTGGCCCTGCGTGAGCAAATCGCGCGTTTGCTGCTCGATTCAGGCTGCCAGCTGGGCGCACAGGACCTGGTGATCACCACCGGTTGCCATGAAGCCCTGTCGTGCAGCATTCGGGCGGTGTGTGAGCCGGGCGATATTGTCGCGGTCGACTCGCCGAGCTTTCACGGCGCCATGCAAACCCTCAAGGGGCTGGGCATGAAAGCGCTGGAGATCCCCACCGACCCGCTCACCGGCATCAGCCTCGAAGCGCTGGAACTGGCGCTGGAGCAGTGGCCGATCAAGGCGATTCAGGTCACCCCCAGTTGCAACAACCCGCTGGGCTACATCATGCCCGAGGCGCGCAAGCGGGCGCTGGTGGCCTTGGCGCAGCGCTTTGACGTGGCCATTATCGAGGACGATGTGTACGGCGAACTGGCCTACACCTACCCGCGCCCGCGTACTGTGAAGTCGTTCGACGATGATGGCCGCGTGCTTTTGTGCAGTTCGTTTTCCAAGACCCTGGCCCCCGGCCTGCGCGTGGGCTGGGTCGCGCCGGGGCGGTATCTGGAGCGGGTGCTGCACATGAAATACATCAACACCGGCTCAACGGCACCGCACCCGCAACTGGCCGTGGCCGAGTTCTTGAAGAATGGCCATTTCGAGCCCCATTTGCGCAAGATGCGCACGCAATACCAGCGTAATCGCGACTTGATGCTCGGTTGGGTCAGCCGCTATTTTCCGCCGGGCACCCGCGCCAGCCGACCTCAGGGCAGCTTTTTGCTCTGGCTGGAGCTGCCAGACGGTTTTGACAGTTTGCGCCTCAACCGCGCGTTGCTGGCGCAAGGCGTACAGATTGCCGTGGGCAGTATTTTTTCGGCGTCCGGCAAGTACCGTCATTGTTTACGAATGAACTACGCTGCCAAACCGACGCTCCAGATCGAAGAAGCGGTGCGTAAAGTCGGTGAAGCTGCCAGCGCGCTGTTGGCGCAAGCCTCGAATCACGCCGAGCATTAATGGGGCACCACACGTTGAAATCACTGTGCATATTGCTGTTCGCGTTGTGGCTGGGAGGGTGTAGCACTGTGCAAGTCAACCGTGAGCCGAGTCAGGCATTACCGGCGTCGGGCTCGGCCTTTGGCCGTTCGATTCAGGATCAGGCGGCGGCGTATCAAGGCCGCTCGGGGTTTCGTTTATTGCCCAGGGGCAGTGAAGCGTTCTGGGCACGCGCCGAGCTGATCCGCAACGCGCAGACCAGCCTCGATTTGCAGTACTACATCGTCCATGACGGGCTCAGTACGCGCATGTTGATCGACGAATTGCTCAAGGCTGCGGATCGCGGGGTGCGCGTGCGCATCTTGCTGGATGACACTGCCAGCGATGGGCTGGACGACATTCTGGCGACCCTTGCGGCCCATCCCAACATTCAAATCCGCCTGTTCAACCCGCTGCAACTGGGCCGCAGTACCGGCGTGACCCGGGCCATGGGGCGGCTGTTCAACCTGTCGCGCCAGCACCGGCGCATGCACAACAAGCTGTGGCTGGCCGACAACAGTGTGGCGATTGTGGGCGGGCGCAATTTGGGCGACGAATATTTCGACGCCGAACCGGACTTGAACTTCACCGACATCGACCTGCTCAGTGTGGGGCCGGTGGCTGAGCAGTTGGGGCACAGCTTTGACCAGTACTGGAACAGCGCGCTGAGCCAGCCGATTGGCGATTTTGTTTCTTCGCGGCTGTCCCATGTGGAGTTGACCAAGGCCCGTGGCGCGCTGGAGGCTTCGCTCAAACAGTCGAAAGCGGCGCATCAGGTGCTGTATCAGCAGCTCGCCGCTTACGAAACCGATCCGCAACTGGACGTGTGGCGCAGCGAGTTGATTTGGGCGTGGAACCAGGCGCTGTGGGATGCGCCGAGCAAGGTGCTGGCGGAGGGCGAGCCGGATCCGCATTTATTGCTGACCACCCAGTTGGCCCCGGACCTTTCCGGCGTCAACAAAGAGCTGATCCTGATTTCGGCGTATTTTGTGCCCGGCGAGACGGGCTTGGTGTACCTGACCGGGCGCGCCGATGCCGGGGTTGATGTGCGCTTGTTGACCAACTCGCTGGAAGCCACGGACGTGCCGATTGTGCACGGTGGCTACGCGCCGTATCGCAAGGCGCTGCTGGAACATGGGGTCAAGCTGTATGAGTTGCGCCGTCAGCCGGGGAGCACGGGCGGCAGCGGCTTGCACCTGTTCAAACCGGGCTTGAGTTCTGATTCGAGTTTGCACAGCAAGGCGATGATCTTTGACCAGCGCAAGTCGTTTATCGGCTCGTTCAATTTCGACCCGCGCTCGGGCTTGTGGAACACCGAAGTCGGCGTGTTGGTGGACAGCCCGGAACTGGCCGCCCAGGCGCGCGACCTGGCCTTGCAAGGTATGTCGCACGCATTGAGTTATGAGCCGGTGCTGGAGAAAGGGCAGATCGTCTGGGTGACCGAAGACCACGGCCAGTTGCACACCCTGACCCGCGAGCCGGGCAGTTGGTGGCGCCGGCTAAATGCGTGGTTCAGCAAGACGGTTGGGCTGGAGAAGATGTTGTAGTGCTAGGTGGCGGTTTGCTCCGCCCCGAATGCGCCTTGGCGCAGTACCAATATCACCAGGCCAAATGCCCCGGCGGCCATAAACAGCGGCAAGGCGTGGCCGCTGATCCATTGGCTGCCAGCGCCTGCAGCCAGCGGCCCGATCAGGCAGCCAATGCCCCACAACTGCGCCACGTGGGCGTTGGCCCGCACCAGGGCGTCGTCGCGGTAGCGTTCGCCAATCAAGATCAGCGACAAGGTAAACAGCCCGCCCGCGCTGGCGCCAAAAATCACCCACAGCGGCCAGATCAGCAAAGTGTTGAGCAGCAAAGGTACCGCCAGGCTCGACAGCATCAGCAGGACCGCACAACCGGTAAACAGCGAGCGCCGTGACACGCGGTCAGCCAGCGCGCCAATCGGCAGTTGCAGCAGGGCATCGCCCACCACTACGGTGCTGACCATCGCCAATGCGATGTCGGCGGTAAACCCTTGGCGCAGGCAGTAGATCGGCAGCAACGTCAGAATCATCGCCTCAAAGGCGGCAAACAGCGCCACGGCCCAGGCAATGGCTGGCAAGCCGCGACAAAACGCCAGCAAGTCCTTGAAAGTCACTCGATACGCTTCAGTGACGGGCGCGCCGTCGCGGCCCAGCAACAGCAAAGGTGCCAGTGTCAGCAGGGCCACGCCGATCCAGAAGCCGTAATCGCCCTCTGAACCCACCACGCCCAGCAACAGCGGCCCGGACAGTTGGCTCAGGGCGTACGCGCAGCCATACAGTGCGACCAGGCGGCCGCGCCATTGCTCGACCACCAGTTGGTTGATCCAGCTTTCGCCCAAAATAAAAATGACCGTGAGTACCACCCCGATCAGCAGGCGCAGCACCAGCCACACCGGGTAGCTGGGCAGCAACGCCAGCAAGCCGATCGACAGGGCCCCGGCCCATAAGCACAGACGCATCAGGGCCGGTGTGCCCACGCGTGCCGCGAGCTTGCTGGCCACGCTGGCGCCTACCAGCACGCCGATGGCCGGCATGGCGGCCATCACGCCAATGGCAAACCCGCCGTAGCCCCAGCTTTCGAGCCGGAACGACACCAGCGGCATGCTCACGCCCAGCGCCAAACCGACGCTGAGCACGGAGGCCAGCACGGCAAAATAGGTCGCCCAACGCATGTCTGTGCTCCCAAAAAAGGTCAATGCAACGTGAGAGCGGGCTTGCTCGCGATGCCAGCGCAGCGAAGCGCCAGTACCGCGGGCAAGCCCGCTCCCACAGGGTGTTACACGTGTTGTGTTACAGCTTGATCCAGGTGGATTTCAGCTCGGTGTACTTGTCGAACGCGTGCAGCGACTTGTCGCGACCGTTACCCGACTGTTTGAAGCCACCAAACGGCGCGGTCATGTCGCCGCCATCGTATTGGTTGACCCACACGCTGCCAGCGCGCAGGGCTTTGGCGGTCAGGTGCGCCTTGGAGATGTCCGCTGTCCACACCGCTGCGGCCAGGCCGTATGGCGTGTCGTTGGCAATCTGGATGGCTTCGGCGGCGGTGTCGAAAGCAATCACCGACAGGACTGGGCCGAAGATTTCTTCCTGGGCGATTTTCATCGCGTTGCTCACGCCGTCGAAAATGGTCGGCTCAACGTAGGTGCCGCCGGTTTCCTGGAGGATCTGCTTGCCGCCGGTGACCAGTTTGGCGCCTTCGCTGTGACCCGACTGGATGTACGACAGCACGGTGTTCATTTGCTGGGTGTCGACCAGCGCGCCCACGGTGGTCGATGGGTCCAGCGGGTTGCCCGGCTTCCACTCTTTGAGCGCTTCGATAACCAGCGGCAGGAAGGTGTCTTTGATCGAACGCTCGACCAGCAGGCGCGAACCTGCGGTGCAGACTTCACCCTGGTTGAAGGCAATGGCGCTGGCCGCCGCCTTGGCCGCAGCGTGCAGGTCCGGGGCGTCGGCAAAGACGATGTTCGGGCTCTTGCCGCCGGCTTCGAGCCAGACGCGCTTCATGTTGGACTCGCCCGAGTAAATCAGCAGTTGCTTGGCGATTTTGGTCGAGCCGGTGAACACCAGGGTGTCGACGTCATTGTGCAAGGCCAGCGCCTTGCCGACGGTGTGGCCGTAGCCCGGCAGCACGTTCAGTACGCCAGCAGGAATACCGGCTTCAACGGCCAGCGCAGCGATGCGGATGGCGGTCAGCGGGGATTTTTCGGACGGTTTGAGGATCACCGAGTTACCGGTCGACAGGGCCGGGCCGAGTTTCCAGCAGGCCATCATCAGCGGGAAGTTCCACGGCACGATGGCGCCAACCACGCCCACTGCTTCGCGGGTCACCAGGCCGAGCTGATTGTGCGGGGTGGCGGCCACTTCGTCGTAAATCTTGTCGATGGCCTCACCGCTCCAGCTCAGGGCATTAGCAGCGCCTGGCACGTCGATGTTCAGCGAGTCGCTGATCGGTTTGCCCATGTCCAGGGTTTCAAGCAGGGCCAGCTCTTCGGCGTGTTGCTTGAGCAGGCCGGCAAAGCGGATCATCACGGCTTTACGTTTGGCTGGTGCCAGGCGCGACCAGGCACCCGATTCGAAGGTCGCACGCGCGTTTTCGACAGCGCGTTGGGCGTCTGCGCTATCGCAGCTGGCGACCTTGCCCAGCAAGCGGCCATCGACCGGGCTGAGGCACTCGAACGTTTCTTTGGAGACCGCGTCGGTGTATTCACCGTTGATGAAGGCGCGACCTTCGATTTTCAGCTGTTGGGCACGTTGTTCCCAGTCACTACGCGTCAGGGTGGTCATTCGAGTGTCCTCCTCTTTATTGAAATACCTACGCCAGCGCGAGTGTAGCGTGGCGTGTCCGGAATGCTGGCCGATCATCCAGAATGATCGGCACGAGGCATGCGCCACCCTAAACCAGTGTCCCTGGGACTTTCAATATATTTGACAGAGAGGTCGTAAACAGCATGGCTTGTTCGTTTTAATAAACATAGACTTCAGGCTTTCACGCCTATCACGCTGTTATTTCGGGGGGATCAATCAATGAGCATTGAAAACGTCGTCGACTTCAACACCGCCAATACCCAAGCCGAGCGTTACACCCCGGCCCCCGAGAAGCTCTTGAAGGGCAACCCTGAGCAGATCCTGCATAACCATTACGCCAGCGACTGTGGGCAATTAAATGCCGGCATGTGGGAAAGCGACGTGGGCCAGTGGGAGGTCAATTTCACTGAGCATGAATATTGTGAAATTGTGCAGGGCGTTTCGGTATTGCGTGACCGAGAAGGTAACGCCAAGACCCTGCGGGCGGGTGATCGTTTTGTCATCCCGGCGGGGTTCAAAGGCACGTGGGAAGTGCTTGAGCCATGTCGGAAGTTTTACGTAGCGTTTGAACAGAAGTCCTGAGCCCCCTGTTTAGAGCCATCAAAAGCCCTGTTCATCGCTGATGGCAGGGTTTTTTATTGCTCTTCAATCTGTGCGTGGCGTACAGATCTTGAAACAGCTGGCCCCTGCCTGCCGGGCCAACCTGAGCCAGTCTCTAAAGGTGAAGGCGGCTCACGGAACGAGTACGCCGTGACGGGTGATTTCACTCCTCACAGATCTTTAGGTAAGGATTATTTATGACTGCTTTTACAACGTTAAAAGGTGTATTGCTGGCGGGTGTTGTTCTGAGCGCCGCGTCTTTGCCAGCCATGGCGAGTGAAAACGGCAAGTGCAACACCAACCTGGCGATCAACTACCTGGTTCCACCTCAGGCGACACCTGAGGTCATCGAATTTTTGCGCACCAGCTACGGTGCCAAAGATGTTCGTATCGAGCAGCCGGGCAAGGGTTACACCAAAGAGTACAACGCATACCGCCTGCGCGTGCTGGTCGATGGCCAGAACCGAGTGGGTAGCCAGATCTGCGGTTAAACCCGCGCTGGCTGTTCTGTAGGCAACAAAAAAGGCCCGTATCGTGAGATAGGGGCCTTTTTTGTAGAAGAAAAACCAATTACTTGATTTTGGCTTCTTTGTAGATAACGTGCTTGCGAACCCGCGGATCGAATTTTTTGATTTCGATTTTGTCCGGAGTGGTGCGCTTGTTCTTATCTGTGGTGTAGAAATGGCCTGTACCAGCGCTCGACACCAAACGGATCAATTCACGCA